>Ga0210088_1000233_pt1 | contig 11154 bp, 9 predicted proteins | sample RushMan_CattailN_6_FD_185557 | JGI IMG/M metagenome (GOLD analysis project Ga0210088, IMG submission 185557) | Wetland microbial communities from San Francisco Bay, California, USA, that impact long-term carbon sequestration -... | ecosystem: Environmental > Aquatic > Marine > Wetlands ... | reverse complement strand
CCATCACCCAATCCGTACTGCAAATCTTCTAGACCAAGGTCAATATTTGTCCCAACTTATCATGACCTCAAGATGAGGGCTTCGGCATAACTGGCCTAGAAGGATACTCGTAGTGAAAGGTGTTGGCTGCTTTCAGCAGAGCAGGTTACCGCTGATGCTTCACATTTCATCCCGGTAATTTATCTTGCCCAAAGTAAAAAAAGGTTCAACCCCATAGTTCGCTATGCGTTGAAGTTTTTGTTCAAAAAGTCTCCGAGTTTTCGCAGAGGTTTTGAAATTGAGTTGCGTTTAGAGGGCGGGTTATACGGGTCCCATATTCAAGTTTACCCTGGATAAAATTGACCCCCCCTCCACTTAAAACACCTTCACGGATAGTAGAGTCTGCACTCTTTCGAGCAGCAGGCTGGCTTTTCCTAAACAGCTTTTGAGTCAATCCTCAGAGGCCACTTCCAGACAGATCAATCCGGCATGATCGAAGAATATGGTATCTTATTTGTAGATGGTTTTGGGACAGATCCGGTCATGATCTACGCGCAGGGAGTTGTCAACAATGAATGCTCGAATAGCTTTTTATCCTTTTTGCGCTAACGATATAAAAGAACCCCTGGAAATACTCAACGGGCGGGTAGACGTCGTCGTTTTCTGTGACGTGGATCCACAATATAAAAATTATTGGCATAGGAAAAAACGTCTAAAACGACTCAAGCCTATCCCGTTTCCGGTTTTGTCTGCAGGGAACCAAGTGCCGTGATTCTCGAGATGAGAAGGATAGATGTTCTCTTTTACCGGCGCCGTGACGGAAGAGGTGCGGGAGAGAACTTCTTTGACATACAGCCATACCTTCTCCCTCTCGTTCTCTCGATGATGCGGGAGAGTGGAGGACTTATCATAACAGACGGCTCAATCTGCCCGCCTGATATGTGGGAAAGAATAGTCACGGGCATGAAAGTAAAAAAGTACGGTTACCATTTCGAGCTGACGCATCCACAACCTTTTCAGGATGAAAAACCTCGTCTTCTGCAGGTACAGGTCAGGCCCTATGCAAACTGGTGAAGTGGTAAGCTGCATTATTCGTCAATGCCCATAGATTTATATAGCGTTCGCAAATAGCCCCCCAGTTCTTATTACCGAGTTTTTGGAGAAAATCCTGTTTATCAAGCAAATCCTTGCTGGTTCCAGAAGTTCGCTTGATTTTTCTCATCCCTGCACAAACAGAGATTCATTGCAACTTGGGATGGTGATTAAAAAGAGTAAACCGAGCTTGGTGAATTCGAACCGGATATCCAATCGTTTGAGAAAGTGAGACTGGGATAAAATGAAATGAGGACTTGGTCGAATCTGGAGGCGCAGAGTAGGGTAAAAATGCAAACGTTACCCAAAACGTTACCCAAAACGTAAAAACGGGCTAGGTGGTATCACCTAACCCGTTGATTTTCTTGGTCGGGACGACTGGATTCGAACCAGCGACCTCTGCGTCCCGAACGCAGCGCTCTACCAGGCTGAGCCACGTCCCGACTTGATTAACGGAGACTATCTAGCAGATAATGAACCCTGTGTCTAGGGGTTTTCAGAAGAAATGCGAGGTCGAATGGTCTGCGCGTTTTTGCTTCTGCGCTCATTCCTTATTTCGCCTGCCGGCAAATGGTTCAGGTCTTGTCGGCGGGGGGCGCATCGGGTTGTTTGGCAGTCGTTTTCGGCTTCAACTTCTCCTGGATGGCCGAGTACGGCATGAATTGGTACGCAAGCTGGAACTCTCTAAGCTTCATATTGGTCTTTGACACCTGGCGGGATAGCACCAAATTTACACTTCCCTTCACGGTGTAAGGAGACGACTCAAGATTTCTCATGAATTCCGCAATCGCTTCGTTGCTCAGAGCTACCCCGTTCAGGGTTATGCTGTTGGCGGAAATTGTCAGTCGTTCAAACCAGACTTTATCCGTGGGCAGTTCCACACTAAGCAGCGCAAGGATGCGCACCACTTTGTCCCGATCGCTTTGTAAGTCTTTGATTATAGCTCTTTTTTTATCGATAGTCGTCTTCTTTTCGTTCAACTCCTTAAGCATTGCATCGTACTTGGCAAGTTGATTTACTTCACTGGACAACTGGGTCGAACGTCTCTCCAGACCTTGAATTTCACTCTGCAGAGAAAGCCACACATACGCCATTACTGAGAGCAGCAACACGATGCTCAGAAAATAAGCCGATATGAACTGTCTTACATTTTCTCTTCTCTTCTGAGCTCTGACGGGTATCAGATTTACCTGAATCATTTCTCTGCACTCTTTCTCAGTGCCAAGCCAAATGAGATACACATTTGCGGGCCGAGGTATTCTATATAAGAAGAGTCGAAAACCTTGTCGTCAAAATCGATCCCCTTGAATGGGTTGAGAATCTCCACCGGAATTCCCAAACCCTCCTGGAATAATCTCGTAAGGCCAGAAATTCGCGATGACCCGCCGCTCAAAAATATTTTTTCGATACTGTTTTCAGGATAATTTCGATAATAGAAATCGACTGCCCGCTTGAATTCACTCAGCCAGTTGCCCACGACGCCAACAAAAATCTCCTCAACGGCCTTGTCCCGAACTTTGGGAGAAGGTTCTCCCAGTTTTATCCGTTCGGCTTCCTCTGCTGAAATCCCCCCGCTTTCTTGGATCGCCTCGTTGATCTGCCTGCCGCCGATCGGAATATCTCTCGTAAATATTGGCACTCCTTGATGGAGCACATTCATCGCCGCTTTGCCGGCACCAATGTCCATCAGGGCTATATTTTCTTTGCCGGTCAAGCCATAGGTGGCTTCATAGGCATTGCACAGAGCAAAAAAGTCCACATCGATCACGATTGGATCAAAACCCGCGAGCTTGGCCAGATCGACATAATCGTTGATTGATTCTTTTTTTGCAGCAACCAGCAATACTTCCATAAAGTTCGGTCTGTCTTTGGCCACATCGAGAATCTGATAATCCACTTCCACTTCATCGATATTGTAGGGAATATACTGTCCCAGTTCGAGGTGCATGCGATCTTCGAGTTCTTCTTCCGTCATCATAGGAAGCTCGATCTTTTTTATCATTACCTCGTAACCCGAAATCGACATCGCGATGGGCTTGCTTTTGACCTTCAGGTGCAAAGCCAATTTCTGAATGATCTTAGCCAAACGGTCCTGCCTACTCGCTTTGGTTTCGCTCAAAGACTCGGAACCGGTCGGCACAGATCCGGCATTCAGAAGCTGGATAGTTCCGTTTTTCTCTTTCAATCGGACCATTTTAATACAATGACTGCCGATGTCTAAACCAATTAGGTTTTCCTTCTTCCGGAACATATGGAAACGCATCCGCAAATGAGAGGATCGATTTTTGATTGACAATTTCAGGGATTTTTACTTTACCATCATTGCTTTTGAGCATTCAAGAGGCTATTTAAGATGTTGTCTATATTTCCTAATCCATGCGCTTTTTTTGCCCTTTGGAAGTGCAGGATAATTGCCGAATTGGAGTAAGGAGAAGAATTTGTCATATACCAGTCAAAGAGAAATTGAAAAAACTCGCTCTAAGAGCGTCGTACGAGAATATGCGGAAGCAATCATTATCGCCATTCTGCTGGCATTGGTAATTAGAGCTTTTGTAGTCCAGGCATTCAAGATCCCGTCCGGATCGATGAAACCAACGCTGTTGGTAGGCGACCACATCTTAGTCAGCAAGTTCATATACGGCATCAAAATACCCTTCACAGATAAAGAATTAGTGCACTTCAGCAACCCTAAGCGCGGAGACATTGTCGTTTTTGAATACCCTGTCGATCCTACCAAGGATTTTATCAAGCGAGTCATAGGCTTGCCCGGCGACACCGTTCGAATTCACGACAAACAGGTCTACGTCAACGATAAGCCCTTAGATGAACCGTACGCCGTCCACAGTGATGATAAGATTTTGCCTGCAGGCGTGAGTCCAAGGGACAACATGGGGCCGATTGTTGTGCCGCCACACAGCCTATTCGTTATGGGTGATAATCGAGACGAAAGCTACGACAGTCGTTTCTGGAAATTTGTTGACATTGATGCCTTGAAAGGGAAGGCTTTCATTATCTACTGGTCCTGGAATGGGGATGGCCACTTTACTCTAAATCCGAATGAAAGCTACATCCGTTGGAATCGAATCGGAAAGTGGCTCCATTAATAGGCCGATGCCGGCATCCCATTCTAAGAGCGCGTGTAGGCTTACTTGTCATTGGGTTCGCTACTAGTTTTTCATCCCAAACTGCATGAGTGCCATGCCAATCGATATAAAATTGCAAATTGAGAGGATATGCGGCTGGCTTTCCCAAAGTGCTCAGTTTCTGGAAGCACGGGGAGCCGTATTGGAGCTGCGACCAGACATCAATTCCGGCGTGACCGCCAAACTTGCCAAAAGAACTTTTGGAGAAAATATCCTCGGACTAATCATATTGACCCGGCACTCAACAGATCAGACCGAGGCTGCCCTTCTGTTGGCCAAAAAATTGGGACTCCCGCACGAAGTCGTAGATCTGACCCGCGCATCGGACGCGCTTATGAGTATGTATCCTGATTCATCGCATGCTCAAAATGAAGCGCTTTTGTCCAGGCTTCAGATGGCAATGCTTTACAGGTCAGCGGCTGATAGCAACTACGTCGTATTGGGAGCGCTGGATAGAAACGATTGGGAAATTGGCAATTTCACTAAATACGGCGACGGTGCCGCTGACTTATTCCCGATAATTCATATACTGGCAAGCGAACTAACGATTATTGCAGGGCAGCTTGATCTCCCGAAGTTTATACTTCAAGAACAATTTACCGACGCTCGCATATCAGAACATTTCACGGCAAAGCAACTGGATGATTACCTGGCAGGTGAACTCGATCGTGTACCCAAAGACGTCCGGGACAAAATTCAAGAGGCCCGGCAGGCCGCACTGCCTAAAAAATTGCCCCACTTGCACCAATCTCTATTGGAAGGGTTTGGAGTCAAAGAAGCAGCATCCGACGAGATGCAGGAAACCTATGATAAAAGCATAGAGGCCTTGACTCTCATCAGCAAAGCGATTACTTCCGATCAATATCTCGAAGATATTCTTCGACTCATCGTCATGGTAACCGCAGAGGTCATGAATTCGAGCGTTTGCTCACTTTGGCTGCTTGACGAAAAAGAAGCCGTCATGCGTCTGCGGGCAACTCAGTCTATCGACAGCGAATACCTGAAGGATCGGGTTCTGCGCGTAGGGGAAGGAGTTGTGGGTAAAGTAGTGGCAGAAAACCGACCCTACATTCTAACAAACGTTCTTACGGACCCATACTATAAGGAAAAGGAACTGGCTAAGAGGATGGGACTGGTGTCGATGCTGTCCGTACCGATGCGCGTCAAGGAGCGAGTGATCGGGGTTATCAACTGTTACACGTCTCACCCCCATGCCTTCAGCGACCTGCAGATGAATGTGTTGACCACGGTCGCCAACCAGGCGGCAGTGGCCATCGAAAAGACCGAACTGATGGTACAAACGAAAGTAATTCAGGAAGAATTGGAGAAACGGAAGTTAATAGAGAGGGCGAAAGACTTGCTGATGAAACGTTTTCATCTCCCCGGTGAAGAAGCCTATCGGTGGCTGCAAAAGCGCAGCATGAACACGCGAAAATCAATGAGGGAAGTGGCGGAAGCCGTTATCCTCACCATGGAAGGCTAGTTCAGTCTTCGTAAAGTAGACAATTTTTGCGCAGAGCATAAAAACGTTCAAGTTCATCCCCCCAGCCTTTCTCCAGATCATCGATATCCACGCCTTGCTCGATCGCTTCTCTGACTTCTTTGGATCCCAGAATGATATCAATTGGAAGTTTTTCATACTCATATTCGTAGGGTGGAGGGAGCCACTCGAAACCGTTTCCATTCTCCTGCAGTAGAGTTTGCAGTAATGCCAGGCCAAAACGATACGGTCGAAATTTATCGGCATCGGTTACGTGGATTTGAAACCCATAGCAGGTTTCTCCCTGCCACTTATCAAACATGGGCTCGAATGTAATCGGTCTGAGTGTAACGCCCTCCAGAGCAAAGTGCGCTAAGGAACGCAATATCTTTTTTTGATTGATGAAAGGAGCACCAAACACTTGAAAGGGAAGCGTTGTCCCGCGTCCTTCGCTCACATTGGTGCCTTCGAACAACACCATTCCCGGATAGAGCAGGGCTGTCTCCCAGGTAGGCATATTCGGGGAAGGAAAAACCCAGGGAAGCTGAGTGGCCGGGAACAAAGAGTTTCGATTCCACCTCTGCATTGGGATCACTTCGAGATCGCAGTGAATATTACAGTGTCTCGCAATGAACAGAGCAAATTCACCAATTGTCAATCCATGCCGCATAGGGACGGGATAACGCCCTACAAAGGATTGATAATCGGTACTCAGCAGGTTTCCTTCTATCATTCTCCCGTTGATGGGGTTGGGTCGGTCCAGTATCACCACTTTAGTGCCGACTTCAGCTGCGACTTCCATACACAAACCCATAGTGGTTGTATAGGTGTAGACCCGGGTTCCCACGTCCTGTAAATCTACCAACAGTACATCGATATTCTTCAGAACTGCAGGCGACGGTTGGCGTGCATCGCTATACAAACTAATTAGAGGAATATCGAGTAGCTCATCCCAATCATCGGATGATTCCTTCATATTGGCCTGTTTCTCGCCATAAAATCCGTGTTGAGGCGAAAAAAGGTAGTGCAACTTACCCCCAGAGTGGTTGATAAGGTCAACAACATGCTCAAAAGAGTGATTTACCGATGCCTGGTTGGATAACAGTCCGAGCCTCTTGGTCCGGAGCCACTCAGGTGGGTTGTTTGCCATCACCTCACAGCCTAGCTCAACCATCATTCTAATTCCACATCCTTTACCTTACAACAAAATCAAAAACCACTAGGAGGCCGTCCGAAAACAATCCCCCTGTTATAGCTCCCCCTCTCGTACAGCTGACAGTTAGACACACATGACCCCGCGCTTTTGGAAAGTATCTGTTTTCATTGGCATTACAATTTGCCGGCAACAACAGGAGTCAGCAATTTGGTCCCCCCTTTTCCTATTGTGCCATATGGCAATGAGAAGGGAGCACCAATTCCCCCCTATAGTAAGGGAGCACCAGTTCCCCCCTTTCGTAAAGGGGGGTTAGGGGGGATTGTTTAACCTGCTGATTCTTATTTCAAATCCCCCTAAATCCCCCTTTACGAAAGGGGGACTTTCAATACCCACGGGGTCATGTGTGTCCAACTAACAGCTCGTACAGTGGGGGTCAGGGACAATTCTAACAGTGAGTTGCCGCCAAAATTCGCGTAAAGCCCTTAGGCCAAGTTATTAGGAAGAGTAATGACAAAAGTCGCACCACGACCCGGTTTGCTTAATGCTTCGATTTGCCCTCCGTATTGACGTATTAACTCCTTGCAATGGTAAAGTCCGATGCCCATTCCCAAACCGCCAGTATTACCGGTACCGGAAGCCTTGGTGCTAAAAAACGGCTGAAAAATGCTCTCCATCAAATGGGCTGAGATGCCCGGGCCAGAGTCTTCAATACTCACAAAGGTCGACTCGCTATCGTGCCAGGTAGAGATCACCAACTTCCTGTTGGACAAATCCTTCATAGCTTCCACGGCGTTGCGCAGGATGTTGCCAAAAATCTGACTAAAGTCGCTCGCGGTTCCTTTAAACAAAGGGAGATTTTCCGACAAGTACCACTTGGTTTCAATTTGAAGTTTGTAAAGGGGATGCGACTCAAGAAAGTACATTTCCTCCTTCAGGATGTCGTTCAATTGCAGCCAAGACGATACGGGCTCTTGGCAATCTTTCACTTTCTTGGTCACGGTCGAAACGATCCTCATCATCCTGACCGCTTGCTGATGAATAACGTCAATATCTTGCACTTCAGGATGAAGCACCCTTAATAGTTCGGACTGAGCCATGATAAACGTAAGAGGGTTGTTCAGGTTGTGTAGGATACTGGCCATTGACCTTCCCGTGTGGATTAGCGGCTCTAATTCGGAAAACTTGGCAAGCTGCTCTTTCCACTGACTTTGGAAAAGCTCCAACTGCTCCCGCAGGGCAACAATTTCACGATTAATTACATCCGCGTGAGATACCTCCGCCTTTGCCTTATCCAAAGCAACTTTAAGAGTATCTAAGTCGATCGGCTTTTTGATAAAATCAAATACGTGCAACTTGAGAGCATCGACAGCGGATTCGTATGTACCGTAGCCAGTGATCACGATAATCGGTGTGGCGGCATTGAGTTTTTTGATTTCACTAATGAGTTCGATCCCCGACATTCCGGGCATACGCAAATCGGTCACGACTACATTCGGATTCACCGAACGGAAGACCTCAAGCCCTTCTTTGGCTTCCAGGGCTTCGTGTACGTCGTACCCTTCGTCTTCCAGGAAAAATCTAAGACCTTCGAGAACTCCCGACTCGTCATCAATGATTAATATGGGCGTGTCAGCCATGTCAAAAGCCCCTCTCCAAGGCATCGCATTCAGAATAAAGTGGTATTGAGAATAAACTCTATCCAATAAATTTACAATGAGTACCCCTGGTAAAAGTCATACTTATTTAGAACCCCCAGTGTCATCGGTGCCATCTGCCAAAAAACATTGCAGCGATTTTAGGGGAGGCTGCCAGCCAGAGAATAGGCAAAAATCAATGCAGCAGCGTTTTCGTTATGCCTTCCACCTCATCTACATCGAGAGGCTTTCGCAGGTATTTGTAAACACCGTACTGATGAGCCATCTCCTCATAGCTGTCCTGGGGCAGTGCGGTAACAATCACTACTTTTGTGCACATCCCTTTTTCATGAATTGACCTCAAAAGGTCCATCCCGTTAATTCCCGGCATTTTAATGTCCAGGAAAAGCAAGGTGGGAGTTTTTTCGGCAAGAACATTTAATGCTTTTGTTCCACTGTTCAACATTACAATGGGATAGTCATCCCCCAGCATCGCATCAAACGAATCCAGAATACCCTGGTCATCGTCGACCACAAAAATCACCCGATCTTCCATATTTTCCATAGCGTTTCTCCTCTCTTGACTCGAATCAATCCGAGCAACAGGCAGTGCGATATCCGTGCGCAAAAAAAACCTTCTGATTCTAGTTCCTGGCAGTCCCACAGTTTGATTCCAATTTTATGCAAAACTCATACTCTAGGAGCCTGTGGACTCATTTTTTATCGCGACGCAGCAGCTTTTTTTTAACTGGATGATTTTCGGCGAATGGAAGGCATTTTAGTTTGGGGGACAAAGGGCGCGATGCGGCGATCGCACATCACTGTTTCAAGGCCGGCAGATATATTACAAAGCAAGTTCCTTCCCCACTGCGACCTCTTACTTCAATCTGCCCCCCATGTTCCGTAATGACTTTATGGGTGATCGCCAGACCCAAACCGGTTCCGGTATCTTTGGTGGTAAAAAAAGGATTGAAAATATTTTTAATATCTTCCGCAGAAATCCCAACACCGGTATCTTTGAAGGAAACCTGCACCCAGCCCTTTTGATCCGAGGTCGTTGTGGTTTCAAGCGGAATGGTTTTCTGCCAGACGGCCTCGATGGTTAATTCGCCGCCGTTTGGCATGGCCTGAACGGCGTTCTGAATCAAATTTTGGAAAGCTTTGGTAAGCTGATCCGAATCGGCTAGAATGGGCGCTAAGTCTTGTTGCGTAAATATGGCACGGCAGTGGATCTGAACTCTGCTGAGGTCCTCTTCAAACAATTCCACACATTGCTCCAAAAGAGTCCTCACGCTAACCGGAGCGAAATGGTACTTAGGCTCTCTAGCCAATTGAAGAAGATCCTCGATAAGTCGATTGATGCGATCCAGCTCTCGCGGGACCGTGCGCTGAAATTTGTCCAAAAATCCGGGCCGCTCAAGCTTTCTCGGAAGAAGTTGAACAAATGTTTTGATAGCCGACAATGGATTTCTGATTTCATGAGCCATACCGGCTGCGAGTGTGCCCAAAGCCGCCAGCCGCTCTGTTTGTCGAACTCGCGACTCCAGCTTTTTTAAGTCGGTAATGTCATGCAGATTCACAATCAGCTCCACAAAATTGCCGCCGGCATCGGTCAACACGCTGGAGCTGGCAAGAATCACCTGAGGATTGATCTCCTTATGAATATGAATTTCTTGTTGACCGCGGCCCCAAGGATTTTTCAACAATCCATCAATATACGTCGATAACGTCGGGGTCTCTTCGTGCAAATTCGAGATGAAAAGCTCTTCTTCGGCATCCCGGTCAAGCCCCATCAGAGAACAAGCTGCGGGATTAATAGTGGCAATTTTGCCCATTCTGTTCACGGACAAAAGACCATCACTCATCGTGGTCAATAACTGTTCCGTGTAACGCTGCAATCTTCTAATTTCCATCAACTGCAATTCCAACTGGTCTCTCTGAGCGAGAATCTCTCGGATCATCACATTGAAGTTATTCGCCAACGCCTCTACTTCATCCCTTGTTCTGATCTCTATGTGCTGCTCTAAATTGCCTTGAGCTGCCTGCACCGTAGCCTGCACCAGCGCGTCTAAAGGCCGGGTGATTCTGCCGGCGGCCCAAATCGATAACAGCACCCCGGTTGCCAGCGCTACAAGCCCCAGCAACCCTATGATCATCCAGATCTGATGAATTTGTCGATACATGGGCTGTAGGGATATTCCTACCCGAATGGTTCCCCATCGAAACTCCGACCCCGGCAGAAAAACAGGGACTGACACATCCAAAACAGGTATTTTCTCCGGACCCAAAATTCCGTTTTGAATCAAGTACCTCGCACCAGAGGAAAGTGCCTTTTCACTGATCGAATCGGCGAGAAAGTCCCCCTGCAAGTCGGGCCGACTGCTATAGCCGGCGACTCTCCCCTCTTTATCGTGAATAATCACATAGAGGATATCCGAATCTTGAACTGCCTGATTTACCGTCTGTTCCAGTGCTATGTAGTTATAGGTGGCCAAAGCCGCTTTGGAGGTGGCCGATAAACTTTCTGCTATGGCAAGACCCCGCCGTTCCACCATAGTCCGGATGGTGCGGCTTTGATATATACTGACGATCAGAGCTATTGTTCCCAGCAGAACAATCAAAAGAATCGAACTGATTATAATGAAGCGATATCTGAGAGGAATAAAACGT
>Ga0210088_1000232_pt1 | contig 11198 bp, 8 predicted proteins | sample RushMan_CattailN_6_FD_185557 | JGI IMG/M metagenome (GOLD analysis project Ga0210088, IMG submission 185557) | Wetland microbial communities from San Francisco Bay, California, USA, that impact long-term carbon sequestration -... | ecosystem: Environmental > Aquatic > Marine > Wetlands ... | reverse complement strand
CATATCTATATACCTTAGTTAAATAATCGGAAATTCTATGTGCAAGGAGGTGCCGCGTCAAGTCAAATACCCCGCCTATCCAACCTGCCTTGAATTCACTTCCAGACTCAGGCTGCCGCGTCAAATTTAATCCGGCTCAACAACATTTGCACAGCGGTACTGTTCGCCGTATCAATCAACAACGATTATGCCGGGCCCATCTGTCAGAGTCCCCACCCCCGCCATCGTCTATACAGCGGAATTACTTGCAAAAATAGCAGATCACAGATCTGCCAGCGGTTTCTCGGCCATTTTGTCATCCCTGGTTTGGAGCTGACCAATCACCTTTTCCAAAGAAGAATCCAGTGTCCGGATTGTTTCTGCCGGCAGCGCCCACAATGCTTCGGTCAGCACGCCTTCTGCCGGGCCGGGTGCCTTTTTCATCAGCTTGGCCGCATCTTCAGTCAGACGCAACCCAACGCGGCGCTGATCTGCCTTGCTGCGTTCCTTGATGATTAGCTTGCTGGCCACCAGTTTTTCTACAAGTTGGCTGCATGTGGACTGGTGGATAGACAAGCGCTCCGCAAGTTCAGACACACCGATACCGGACGTGTTTGCGATTTCCTGCATCACCCACAATTGCGATCCCGTTACTCCACAAGTCCTTTCGACCTCGCGAAAATGCTGCCGCACTGAACCATAAATGATGCGGAATTTTTTCAACACCTGAAGTGAAATTTGTTTTTTGCTCAGATTACTCAACTGATATCTCCTGGCTGCCACTGGCCTGTTCGACTGGATTTGGCGAATTATAAGGCTTGCATTCTACGCTCGCATCAATTATATTGATACCAATTTAATTTATATCAATTCTTGTATCAACCACCACAGGAGAACGTTAATGAAAACAAATCTGGTCATCATGGCGCTGGCATCCCTTGCAATTTCTGCATGCGCTTCCGCCCCCACTCCCGAGGCAACGACCGCGCCCTCCTCACCACAGCAAGAAACGGCAGCAAGCAGTGCTGCAGCCGAAACAGGTACCGTATCCACAACCGAAGTCAGCTCAAGCAATTTGGCAGCTCAGCTGGAAGAGATGCAGAAAAATAGTGTTTATTTCGATTTTGGCGAGTTCGTCATCAAGCCGGAGTTTCGCGACCTCATCCTGCAACGGGCTGATTTCATGAAAGCACATGGCGACATCATCGTCACGCTGGAAGGAAACGCCGATGAACGCGGCAGCAGTGAGTTCAACCTTGCGCTGGGAGACAAACGGGCAAACGCCGTTCGCAAGTCGCTCGAAATGCTGGGAGTGCCCGAGAGCCAGACCAAAACCGTGAGCATGGGAGAAGAACACCCCAGATTAACCTGCCATGAAGAGCAATGCTGGAAGGAGAACCGTCGCGTTGACTTCGTGGTAAAACCAGGTTCATAAGAATTGGCATTGCCATTTCCACAAGAAGGCACAAAATCCTTTAACACCAACCGGAATGGCACAGTCGTATTGTTCGGAGAGGTGTTAGCTGACATCTTTCCCGACCGTACCGTTTTGGGCGGCGCTCCGTTCAATGTCGCCAGACATCTCAAGGCCTTTGGTCAAAACCCGGTCGTGATCACCCGCTTGGGGCACGACGACTTGCGTGAAGAAATTCTCAATGTGATGTCGCAAACCGGCATGGAATTGCTTGGGGTTCAGTGCGGCAACAACCATCCTACTGGACGGGTGCAGGTGCACTTCAAGGATGGTCTTCACAGTTTTGAGATCCTTCCCGAGCAAGCCTACGATTTCATACATTCCGGAGTGGCACGCATGGCCGTGCTTTCGGTCAATCCCGCGCTGGTCTATTTCGGTACGCTGGCACAGCGTAGCGAAATTTCAAAACGCGCGTTAAAGTCCCTGTTGCGCAGTACCGATGCGGCCAAATTCCTGGATATCAACTTGCGCACCCCGTGGTATGACAAGGATACAATTTCGCAATCCATGCAATATGCTGACATCATAAAATTGAATGATGAAGAGCTGGATATATTGGCGAAGATGTTCAAATTGGTTGATAGCGAACCGGATAGACAGGTTAAAAAACTAATTGATCAATTCGGCTTGGAGCAGGTAATGGTAACCTGCGGAGAAGAAGGCGCATGGCAAATAAGTCGAGACGGCAAGAAAGTCGAGGCAGGCGTGAATAACAAGGTTGCCAAGGTAGTGGATACCGTAGGAGCCGGCGACGGTTTCGCCGCGGTATTCATTCTGGGTACATTGAGGCACTGGCCCGTAGCCAAGACGCTGGAATGCGCCAATGCATTTGCTGCTGCAATCTGTGAGATTCGCGGAGCTATTCCGGATCATGCGGATTTCTACGAACCATTCACCCGGGAATGGCATATATGAAAAGGTACCGTTCGGCATCCAAACAACCCTTGTATATTGTCCTGATCAGTGTACACGGCTTGATTCGCGGCCACGATCTCGAGCTGGGACGCGACGCGGATACCGGCGGGCAAACCAAATATGTTGTGGAACTCGCACGCGCCCTGGGCGAACGTGCCGATGTCGAAAAAGTATTATTGCTGACGCGCCGGGTCATCGACGACCAGGTCAGCGCCAATTATGCCGAGCCTTTGGAACCGCTATCGGATAAAGCCTGCATCGTGCGGATCGAATGCGGCGAGCAGAAATATATCCCCAAAGAGATGTTGTGGGATAGCCTGGAAAACTTTTCCGACAATGCGCTCTCCTATCTCAAAAGCCAGGGACGCATTCCGGATGTCCTTCATAGCCATTATGCGGATGCTGGTTATGTGGGTTCGCGGCTTTCGCATCAACTGGGTGTCCCGCTGGTGCATACCGGCCACTCTCTGGGACGCAACAAGCGCAAGCAACTCCTGGCCAGCGGCGTAAAGCGTAGCGAGATCGAAACAACTTATAACATTTCGCGCCGTATCGAGGCTGAAGAAACGACGCTGGGTGTTGCCGAACGTGTCATCACCAGTACACAACAGGAAATCGAACAGCAATACGGACTATATGATTTTTACCAACCCGAGCGCATGCGTGTGGTTCCGCCAGGAACTGATCTGGAGAAATTTTTCCCCCCTCAGGGAAACGAAAAAAACAGCGATATCGCAAACGAGCTCAAGCGCTTCCTGAAACAGCCCAATAAACCAATCATCCTCGCGCTATCTCGTCCCGACCCGAGAAAAAATATTGTTGCATTGATCGAAGCATATGGTGAGTCCACTCAATTGCAACAAGTCGCCAATCTGGTAATCGTGGCAGGTAACCGTGACGATATACAGGATATGGAAAACGTTTCGAGTGCCGTTCTGAACGACATCCTCCTGACCATCGACAAATATGACCTGTATGGCAAGGTAGCGTACCCCAAGCACCATAAACCGGACGATGTGGCGACCCTGTATCGTATTGCCGCCGACTCGCGTGGCGTGTTCGTCAATCCCGCGTTGACCGAGCCCTTCGGGCTGACATTGATCGAGGCGGCCGCCTGCGGCCTGCCTATCGTGGCGACTGAAGACGGCGGGCCCATTGATATCATAAAGAATTGTCATAACGGCTTTCTCATCAATCCGCTCGACAAGTCGTCGATGGCTAAAACGATACTTCAAACCCTGACTGACAAGCTTGAGTGGCGGCGTTTTGCAAAGAACGGAATTCAAGGTGTGCGCCGCCACTATTCCTGGCAGGCACACGTGGAAAAATATCTTTCTGTCATTCGTCCTTTGGTGGAAAAGACCGAACCCGTCACCAGCGTCCGCATAAACCGGCGACCAGGCGTATTCCGCAATCGCGCAATATTCACCAGCATCGACTTGAACCTGATCGGTGACCATGAGTCATTGCCCGTGTTCCTGCAATGCATGCATGCACACCGCAAATCGACCATCTTCGGTATTGCAACAGGCCGCCGTCTGGATGATGCTTTGGCGAAACTGCGCCAATACAATATACCGCAGCCCGATGTGCTGATCACAGGACAAGGCACGCAAATCCACTACGCGCCAAATTTGACCAAATCAGACGTCTGGGAGCGCCACATCAATCATCTGTGGAACCCGCAAACGGTGCGGGACATCCTGGCCGAAATGCCGGGTCTGACTTTGCAGCCAAAAATCCACCAGAGTGCTTTCAAGATCAGCTATTACGTTGACCATGCTGTGGCTAATATCAAGGAAATCCGGCAGGCCTTGTTGCGTAACGAAGAAGCAGTAAATACTGTCTTTTGTTTCGGACAATTTCTTGATGTGGTCCCAGTCCGCGCATCCAAAGGTCTTGCATTGCGCTGGTGCGCAGAGCAGCTCGGTTTTGCACTGGAAAAAACGCTGGTCACCGGGGTCACCGGTGCCGATGCGGACATGCTGCGGGGAAACACACTTGGCGCAGTGGTGGATAACCATCATCTCGACGAATTATCCGATTTGGCTGACATCGACAACATCTACTTCTCCAAACAGTTTCAGGCAGCAGGAATCCTTGAGGCTATAGAACATTACAAGTTCTTTGCCGAGGAACCTTCAGAGGTACCCTCATGAATCGATTTCTGCTTTGCACCGACCTCGACCGTACCTTGATCCCGAACGGCAACCAGCCTGAATCACCTTCAGCCCACGAGCGATTCAAGCGACTGGTGGAACGAGATGAAATCACGCTTGCTTATGTGACAGGCCGGCATCGCACGCTCATCGAACAAGCCATCGTGGAATTTGATTTGCCTTTGCCCGACTATGCCATTGCCGATGTAGGCACGACAATTTATCAAGTCGATTCTTCCGGCTGGAACCTATGGGAAGAATGGGATGCTCAGATCGCGCCGGATTGGCATGGTTTGACCCGCGACGATCTGAATGGATTATTGAGCGTTTTTCCAGCACTGCGGTTGCAGGAAAAGGAAAAGCAGGGTCGCCACAAGCTCAGCTTTTATGTTCCAATCGATACGGATTCGAAAAGACTGCTGAATGAAATGAATGCGCTACTGGATAATGCAGGCATCAGGGCAAACCTGATCTGGAGCATCGATGAAAAGGCCAATACTGGTTTGCTGGATGTGCTGCCTGCCAGCGCCAACAAACTGCACGCCATCCTGTTCCTGATGCAACAAAATGGTTTCAGTCCCAACAACACGCTATTTGCCGGTGACAGCGGTAACGATCTGGATGTGCTGTTGAGCGGGGTTCCTGCCGTGTTAGTGGCTAATGCCGGGGCCGAAGTACAGCTCGCCGCTGAATCTGCCAACAAGGACACAATTTACATCGCCAGGGGAAACTATCTTGGCATGAACGGAAATTACAGCGCAGGCATCCTCGAAGGGGCCGCACATTATTGGCCGGAAGCGGATGACTGGCTTCGTGAAATGAAATCCATCAAAGGCTGAACATGTACGAACAAGCTTCACATGCATTGCTGAATGACATACTGATCGAGCTCAGACCCGAAATCGGGAATTTTCGGCTGCGGCATTTTTACACCCGCCTCGGTGCAAACTTTTACGCTATTCATTCCCTGTTTAAACTGCTCTATGGCGACCGGACGGATTTCAAGGAACAGATGGTCAGCCTGGTCGAAACCCTTGCGCTTCGTTACATCGAACGGTCACCTCAGTTGCGAAAATCCGACCTCACGCGCGAAAAAGACTACAACTGGTTCCTGAGCCAAAAATGGGTGGGTATGGCGCTGTACTGCGACCGTTTCGCCGGAGACATCAAAGGCTTGCAAAACCGGCTGCCCTATCTGCAGGATTTAGGCGTCAACATGCTGCACATCATGCCGATACTGGATTGTCCGCCGGACAACAACGACGGCGGCTATGCTGTGCGTGACTTCTGCAAAGTCGATCTGCGCTACGGAACTGTAGAGGATGTCCAGGAACTGGCTGCCACTCTCAAAAAACGCGACATGTTGCTGGTCCTTGATGTTGTGGTCAACCACACCTCGAACGAACACGAATGGGCGCAACGCGCTCGCAAAGGCGAAAAGAAATATCAGGATTATTTCTACGTGTTCGACGATCGCGAGATCCCCGACAGCTATGAAGAAACCATGCCGGAAATTTTCCCCGCCACCTCGCCGGGCAATTTCACCTGGGACGAAGAAATGGGCAAATGGGTGATGACCGTGTTCAACAGTTACCAATGGGACTTGAACTATCGCAACCCGGCCGTGTTGATCGAAATGATCGATATCATTTTATTCTGGGCGAACAAAGGTGCCGATATATTGCGCCTTGATGCGGTAGCGTTCCTGTGGAAAAAGATCGGCAGCACCTGTCAGAACGAACGCGAAGCGCACTTGCTGCTGCAATTGATGAAGGACTGCTGCCAAGTGACGGCACCCGGCGTGCTGTTCATTGCCGAGGCCATTGTTTCGCCAGGTGAGGTCACCAAATATTTTGGCGAGGATGCGATCAATGCCAAGGAATGCGAAATCGCTTATAACGCCACCTTCATGGCGCTGCTCTGGGATGCGGTGGCAACGAAGAATGCCAACTTGCTCTACCGCGGCGTAAAAAGCCTGCCAAACAAACTGGAACGCGCAACCTGGCTGAATTATGTGCGTTGCCATGACGATATCGGCCTCGGTTTCGACGACAACGATGCCCGATTGTCCGGTTATGACCCTGCCCTGCACCGTCGTTTCCTGGTGGATTATTTCACCGGTAAATTTCAGGACTCGCCTGCCCGCGGTTTGCCGTTCGGCGAAAATGAAAAGACCGGTGATGCCCGTATCTCCGGTTCCCTCGCCTCGCTGGTCGGTCTCGAGTCGGCGCTCGAAAGCCGGAATGAAGAAGCCATCGACACCGCGATCAAAACCATCCTGCTGCTGCACAGCATGATCCTGTCGTTCGGCGGGATACCGCTGCTCTATTACGGCGATGCGATCGGCACCCTCAACAGCATCGCCTACCTGGACGACCAGTCCAAGCGTAACGACAATCGCTGGGTGCATCGTTCGCACTTCGACTGGGACAAAGCGGAAAAGCGCCATCAGATCGGCACCGTGGAATTCCGGATATTCAGCGCGCTGAAAAAAATGATCTCGTTACGCAAGGAAACGACTGCGTTCGCGGATTTCGACAACCGCCAGCTGCTGGAGATGGACAACCCCAACGTGCTGGTCTTCTCCCGCACCGACCCGCAAAACAGCCGTAACAGGGTATTGGTGATTGCAAACTTCAATAACGAAGCACAGGCCCTGCGTGTCGGCACGCTGTTAAAAGCACATGGATTTTTCCAGCGGGAAACCATGAAGGATATTTGCTCTGGCTCACGCATTCCGGTAGAAAACGATGCAATCATAATCCCGCCGTTGTCTTGTTATTGGCTGGCCGATTAACCGGAACAATGAATAAACCAGAGAGATATCCTGAAAATTATTCCAGCTCGATACCTTCAGCCACATTCGTCCGAAACCTGAATAATCGGCTTTATCCGACTCGCCCTGATTACTCTTATGTATAATGTCGTCAATGCCTGTTCAAGGCCGCTGTGCTGACACCCTGAGTAACCGATGAAATTTCCGCTGCCGGAAGAGAACCTGATTCTTGATTGGAAACGCCGACTCGTATTCTGGAGCGGCGCTATTAGCGTAGGCGTAGTCGCCATCCTGTTTGCGATCGCCTGTGATCAGGCGAACGTCCAGTTTCACCATGTGCTGGCCATTTCACCTTACCTTCCCCTGCTGATCACCCCTCTCGGGTTTGCCATGGTCGTTATCATCACCCGGAAATATTTTTCCGGATCACAAGGCAGCGGCATCCCCCAAACCATTGCATCGCTTGACCCCAGAGAAAGCAGCAGGGTCCGTGAACACGTCCTGTCGCTGCGCGTGACTGTCGGAAAAATCTTGCTCACCATCGTAAGCCTGTTCTTCGGCGCATCCGTGGGACGCGAGGGACCCACTGTGCAGATCGGTGCATCCATCATGCATAAACTGGGGACGCTTGCACGATTCCCCAAGCATGACTTGGAGAAGGGTCTGATCCTGGCCGGCGCCGCCGCCGGCGTCGCTGCCGCATTCAACACGCCTTTGGCAGGCATCGTCTTCGCCATTGAGGAGATGGGACGTTCCTTTGAAGAACACAACAGCACAACGATACTCATGACTGTAATCATCGCTGGCATTACCTCGCTCGCCCTGCTCGGAAATTATGCCTATTTCGGCCATACCAATGAGACGCTGGCATTTGGCAGCGAATGGAATGTGGTCATACTCTGCGGCATTTCCGGAGGGCTGTTGGGCGGAGCGTTCAGTCGTGCACTAATCGAAGTCAACAAAGGCTTGGCAGGACGCCTCGGTGAGTGGATTCGGGCAAAACCAATTGAATTTGCAGCCGCCTGCGGCTTGATCCTGGCGTTGGTGGGACTGGCTTCCGGCAACAACACTTATGGAAGCGGCTATAGCGAAGCTAAATCGCTGGTTGATGGCAATGCGGCTTTGCCCGAAAGTTACGGTATCCTGAAAATGACAGCTACCCTGGTTTCCTATCTCAGCGGCATACCCGGCGGAATCATGGCGCCCACACTTTCCGCCGGAGCGGGGTTTGGCGCCAATATCGCACACTTCTTTTCCTCTGTTCCACCGGGCGCGGCAATCATCCTCGGCATGGTCGCGTATTTCGCCGGCGTTACCCAGGCGCCGATCACCGCTTTCGTCATTGTTATGGAAATGATAGACAACCACGAAATGGTATTACCGCTGATGGCCGCAGCATTCATTGCCAAAGTCTGCTCGCGGGTGGTCTGCCCGACACCAATATTCCACACCATGGCACAAAACTTCATTATCAGGACGGCGCCTCCATCTAAGGAAGAGGAAAACAAGTCGGGCAGCTGATCGGCCAGCACATTTTTCACACCGGCTTGGCTGTATCCGGACAAATCAATTCCCGTATTATCTGCAGCAATAACGTCCAGCTTTTTAACCCACGTGATTACGTGTAGCCCACTCCTGGACCAGGTTTAAACCGACGGCAAGCATCGTCGGGCCGATGAAAATTCCGACAAAGCCAAAAGCGAATACGCCACCCATCACGCCGAACAATACCAGGATGAATGGCAAGTTGCTTCTGCGGCTGATCAGCATAGGTTTAACAACATTGTCTACACTGCTGACCAGGAAAAATCCCCATAGCACCATAAAAATTCCCCATCCAGTTGCGCCTTGATAGAACAGCCAGATGGACGCAATGATCCAAATCAGCGGAGGCCCGACGGGTACAGGGGAAAGTATGGCAGTCGCCACACCAAGAAGCAGAGGAGCAGGCACGCCTGCTATTGCAAAACCGATTGCAGCCATGAATCCCTGCGCAAGAGCAGTCCCCAATATCCCGTACATCACACCTTGCACCGTGTTATTGATGATTAACAAGACACTCGAAGAACTGGTTTCGATCACCCGATCCATTGCCATATTGAGAAAACGTACTAACGCAATACCATCGCGATAGAAGAAAAAACTGACGAAAGCGGCCAGACTCATATCGGTAACACCCCGCCCGAGCAAGATACCTCCTGCCAGCAAAAATTTCCTGGCTGGGTCCAGCAGATTATTCACCAGGGTGTACATTTCTTCACGGTCGGTAGCAATCTGGTACCAGTATTTACCAAGCGGCTCGCCGATGATCGGCAACTCATCAAGCCAGGGTGGCGGAGTGGGCGATCCCGATTCGACAGCCTGCCTGATCAGATCGTAAATCGAAGTAACATTATCGGCAAGGTTGTATGCCACCAAAGCCAAAGGCAGGATAATCAGCAGCACCAATGAGATTGTCATGGTAAGCGCCGCAATATTGCGCCGTCCCTTCAGTTTGCGCAACAGCCAAAGGTAAACAGGCCAGGTTGAAATACACATGACAGATGCGAGTAACGTTGCGGCCAGAAAAGGCCTCAGCACGAGATAGCAACCTGCAACCAGAATAAATATCAATGCAAGCTGGGCAAAATATTCAATGCGTTTCACCATTGTGATTTTTCTCTTTCAAGCCCCACTGTAGAATTTTGCATCAGGGTTTTTTCTTGGATTCAAATCAATTCTTGCCACTCACCCAGAATCGGCACGACAGCATTGTACTCAACGATTGAGCAAGCAGTACACCGACGAACCTGCTTTCATCCAGTACGATAGATCAATTCGTGACGAACCAATAACTTCTCAAGCTCAACAGCGAGCAGTACAACGCCTGAAATCAGCAGGCATAGCATCAATTCCTCAGCATCGAGCGATTCGGTTTTAAATATCGGGTGCAGCGCCGGAACATATATCGTCGCCATTTGCAGCAGGAAAGTAACGCTGATGGCTAGCGCCATGGGACGGTTGGAAAATATCCCGATTGAGAACAGCGATTCTTTTTCCGAGCGTATCGCCATCACGTGGACGAGTTGGGTCAAGGTCAGCACCGTAAACACCATGGTTTGCCAGTGCGCATGTCCGGTAAGGTAGGCCCATGCCTGGATGAGCAGCGTCAGCCCCGCCATCAGCAGGCCCACCCAGAGCATATGCTGCCACATGCCGTGTGCAAAAATGCTTTCCTGCAGCGGGCGCGGCGGACGGCGCATGATGCCGCGCTCTGCTGGTTCCGCCGTAAGGGCGAGCGCGGGCAGGCCGTCTGTGACAAGATTGATCCACAGAATATGGATGGGCAGCAGCGGAATCGGCAAACCTAAGAATGGTGCAAGAAAGATCGTCCATATCTCCGCCGAGTTGGTGGTCACACCGTATCGGATGAATTTTCGTATGTTGTCGTAGAGGCGGCGACCATGGCGTACCGCATGCACGATGGTCGCAAAATTGTCGTCCAGCAGCACCATATGTGCTGCTTCGCGCGCCACGTCGGTTCCACCTTTGCCCATCGCCACACCAATGTCCGCTGCCTTGAGCGCAGGTGCATCATTCACGCCATCGCCGGTCATCGCCACTACCTCACCCTTATCCTGCAGCGCTTTGACGATTTTAATTTTCTGCGCCGGATCGACGCGCGCGTAGACCCGAACCATTTCAACTTCCGATTCGAATGCTGCCTGATCGAGCTGTGCCAACTCTGCCCCGGTCATCACGCGACCATCGCCTTCCATGAGTATCCCGAGCTCACGCGCGATGGCACGCGCAGTCGCGGGGTGATCGCCGGTGATCATGACCGGGGTGATCCCTGCGGTTCTGCACTGCGACACTGCTTCTTTCACTTCGCTACGCGGAGGATCGATCAGTCCGG
>Ga0210088_1000231_pt1 | contig 11212 bp, 7 predicted proteins | sample RushMan_CattailN_6_FD_185557 | JGI IMG/M metagenome (GOLD analysis project Ga0210088, IMG submission 185557) | Wetland microbial communities from San Francisco Bay, California, USA, that impact long-term carbon sequestration -... | ecosystem: Environmental > Aquatic > Marine > Wetlands ... | reverse complement strand
TTGTAACCAAATCCCAATGGATAGCGAGAGTGGGGCTGCTGATGGCGAGAGAAGATCGAAAGGAATCGATTGGCATCATCGTGATATCGCACTGCGATCTAGCTTCTGAAATGGTGCGAGTTACCGAACTTATAGTAGGGCCGCTGCCAAATTGTAAAACAATCTGCTTTGATGTGCAGCAGCCGGTGGAAGAAATGACAAAACAGTTGCGGACAGCCATAAAGGAAGTCGATCAAGGCAAGGGCGTTTTGATTTTGACGGACCTGTTTGGAGGCACCCCTGCCAATATCAGTCTTGCCTTTGTCGGTCCAAAAGTTGAAGTAATCTGCGGGGTGAATCTGCCCATGTTGATACGGTTGGCCGGCTCGCGCGAATCGGGTTCGCTGGCCGAAACGGCTGCGATGATAAAAGAATACGGCAAGCGGCATATATCGCTGGCGAGTGAAGTGCTTGCACGCTCCGGTCAGAACTCTCAAAATGCATAGAATGTGCAGCTTCAAAGGTGCTTGGGTTGTCGATCGCATGACCCCTGATGATATTTCCTCGATCTTACAGATAGAGCAGGACAGTCAGCCGGATCCTTGGACTGGAGGACTCTTTCTGGAGGAATTGAACCGGCCTCAAGCACATGTTCTGGTGGCTCGAACCATCCAAGGAGGCACGAATCTTCTAGGCTATATTTGCTTTTGGGAAGTTGCAGACGAAATCCAAATTCTTAATATTTCCGTGCACAGGTCATACCGAAGAAAAGGACTCGGTCGCTGCCTGGTTAGAGAGGCATTGCTTTACGGTAAGCGAAGAAGAGCGAAAGTAGCCCTGCTGGAAGTCCGCAGAAACAATGTGGCAGCCCGCAAATTTTATGCGAGTGCGGGGTTCAAAGCCGTGGGGGAGCGACCGGACTATTATGGCCCTGGAGAACCTGCAATTCTCATGGAATTGGACCTTGTAAGCTTTCCGCAGAGCAAGCGGAAATAGCACAGTCAGAGCAAGTTAACTGGAAATTGGCCGGGCAATATAAGGATCGTACATGAATCGTTTGATCGAGCTTGATCAGATACAATCTGATGCTCTCACAAAAAACCTCGACTTGACCAATGTGGAAGTTGTGGTACCGCACTTATTCGAAGTTCTGCAGGAAGCCGTCCGGGGCTATGCGGGAAAAGAACAACAGGCCGGCGAGTTACTGCGAGAATATCACCACAAATATGTAAATTGGGAATTCGTTATCCAGGAAACATGGCGCTATGCTCTATCTAATTTGCGCATGTACCGCGGCCATTCTTCAAATGGTCTTATCGTCTATTTGCTGTCTCACATTTTTCTTGATGCGCTCAAGAAATCGGAAAGAGCCGATGTGCGCAGTATGGCCGCCGACCATTTGCTCGCTTTTTGGCTGAAAATTGCTGATGAGATGCCTGACGAACTTATAAAATCGCTGCCCGCCGGCAAAACCGTGATAGAAATCGGGCAGCATCCCGAAGCCATCGATTCCTGTCACGAAGGCATCTTGCGTTTCTATTTTTCAGAGTTGAGTGAGCTGGCAGTGGAACCTTTTGAGAATGTCATGCGGAGCTTTTACCAAACCAAAAGGCTAGCCTTAAAGCTTCTAGAACTGTGGCCGGATGCTTCCTCTTTCAGCGAATTGCGGGCCTTATTGAATCGACTGACACAAAGAACTTACCAGTTTTGGCTGGGCAGAGAGGATTTCTGTCAGTGGCTTGTGCGGCAGACGGGAGAAACCTCCTTAAACGATTCCCTGTACACGATTTGTGCGCCGATCACGCACCACCGGTTCAAGACTTACTTAGAAATTCTGCAGACTGAGGTAGAAAATGAACCGGACCATAAGGAAGCGGTCAAAAGAATGGCTGCCCTTCCGGATTTTCGCGAAATCGCCCGATTTTTTTTCAATCTACCCGAAGAATTGAGGGCACATGAGGACCCCGCCAGTCCACAGCACCTTGCAGTCCTGACACGCCTTAAAATAATGGAGACGAGGGGCTTGGAAGGAATTCACGAAGACACCTTAAGGGAAATCAACTTCGATGTAGCCAAATGGATTCGCGAGGGTCCTGAGGAAGATCTGGAGAGCTTCCTTGAAAGGGTGTTTGATGTTCTCGATAACTGTATGCAAAGCTACCCGGAAGCTGCTTTGCAGTGTGTAAGAACCATTGGGCTGGAAGTAATTGACACGAAGAATCGGCCGCTCATCGATTTCTTCGTGAAGCGCGTGATCTCCATGGGATTTCAGACTCCACAACTTGGAGGCGTCACCCAGCATTGGCAGGTCGAGGTAAATCCTGCTCACTTGCTCAACATTAGGATCTGGCTGGAGATCATTAAGAAAACACCTACCAAAACGAGAACGCTTCTTTCGGCTCTCATTGTCAATCTCTCGCTGGGCGGCATTTATGTCCGCGATACCGATTTGTTCCAAAAGGACGTCAGCGAGCTGCTGCATGCCCCCATTCGACCCGTATACAACCTGGTCAAACAGCTGACCAAGCTTTTTCCGGTCTACTTCAACGAAATCGGGGCTGAAGGACACCTGCGCTCGGTTTCAACCGATGTGGACGAGCTGACCGGGCGAACCGATCGTTTGATCCATTTTCTTCGCAAACAGAGTCATGTCGAGAGCAATAATGTCATAGTCTCTTTCATGGAGGCCATAATCGAATTCTGGCGCACTCTTGACAAAAAACGACTGCAAAATTTGGTGCCTCCCGAGATTTACAGTTCCATCGCGACTTCGGGTCCCTTGGTGGATGAGATCCACCGCGTTTTCGTAAGGATCTTCGAGCAAACCAGCATTCCGCATGTGAAAGACCTGCTGGATCTGTCCGAGGAAGAGGCCTGGGATCTCATCAAGGATGTTCCGGATATATCCGATCGGGAACGGCAGCGAGCCTTTCTCTTTATCCAGTTGTATCAAATGCTGCATGAAAAATATGCGTTGAGCTTCAAAGATATTCATATCCATCTGGAACGTGCCGCCAAGCTCGGTTTGCCGGATCCGTCGAGACTGCTGGAAGTGCTTGAAAGCGAACATGCCTTCACCAAACTCGACGCAATCCTGGACTACCTCATGGAGCTCAAAGAGGTGATTCTCACCCCGGGCGAGATGAAAATCCTTGAGAATATCTATTACAAGCGGCATATCGCTGTAGATATTCCTTCCATGTACGGATCATACAACGAACCCAAATTTGATGCCCTCGGTTTGACATTCCGGTTGGAAAACCTGGCCAATGTATTGTTTGAAGAAATCATTTTCTCGTTTGATCTCAGCTTCATCACGCGCGCCTACTTTTTCAGGATCGCCAAAGTCATTCCGCTCTTTATGAAGGCTTTGGCGATTGACGGCATCACCTCGAACAGATTGGAGCTGCAGGCCGAGCTTTTCGAGAAGGCGCTCGAAGTCCGACGCTTCTCCCATTCGCAGTACATGGATATATTTCGCGGATTTTCAGAGGCCATACAGCAAATTATTCAGACCAACTACAACGCTCTGCACGAGGCAAACCTCAATCTGATCATTCAGCAACTGGGACAGGGCGATCTGCTGCCGAGGCATCGCCGCGAGAGCCGCGGTGAAACTCAATTGGAGATAGTCCAGCGGGTATCAGAGAGTTTTCTGCGGGATCTGATTGCCAGGACTTTTGGGCTCCAGTACTTTGACCATTTCATCACCAGTATTCTGACCACACTGGCGGGCCAAAAGGAAGTCCTGAGCGCAGACAAGCTCGACCTCCTGCTCAGCTACGACCCGGAAAAGACCATTTCATACATCTATGGACCACATCATCTCACTCACGACCTTATACATCTCGGCAATAAGGGCTACAACCTGGCCAACCTTTACTCGATCGGCATTAAAGTACCTCCAGCATTTGTCATCACAACTGAATATTACCGCTGCCGAAGTGTTATCGAAAGTTTTTCTCAGGCCAGTGAAGACTTTGAAGATCGAGTGATGGCGCATATTAAAAAGCTGGAACAACTGACCGGCAAATGTTTCGGCTGCCCCAACAATTCCCTGCTGCTTTCCGTGCGCAGTGGATCGGCCGTTTCAATGCCCGGCATGATGAACACTTTTTTGAATGTCGGCATCAATGAAAAGATTGTGGAAGGACTGATCGAGCAAACTAAAGAAGCTTGGTTTGCCTGGGACAACTACCGCCGGTTTGTGCAGTCATGGGGAATGTCTTTCGGTATGCAGCGGGATGAGTTCGATGCCATCATGCGCAAGTATAAAAAACGGTTTAAGCGGCAGGTGAAAAGGGAATTTTATCCGCTGGAAATACGCGAGTTGGCGCTGGCGTATAAGGATGCGCTCAAGAATCATGGAGTAGATTTTTCGGATTCTCCACGCGAACAGCTTCTCATAGCCATTCGGCAGGTTATGGCGTCCTGGCATTCCGGCAAAGCCAAAACCTACCGGGAAATCATGGGCCTGTCTGAAGACTGGGGTACCGCGGTAACCATCCAGGCGATGGTGTTCGGCAATCTGGATACCAAATCCGGAGCCGGCGTCATGTTTACCCACAATCCCTGGACATCGGAAGACGAAATTGATCCTACCGGCGACTTCACTCTGGGCAATCAGGGCGAGGATGTGGTCGGGGGGCTGGTGGAAACCCTGCCGCTTGCGGAAAAGCAGCGACTGGCAGAAGGCGAGCGCCAAGAGCACTCGCTCGAGTCCCTGTTCCCTGAAGTGTATGCTCGGCTTGTCAATGTAGCTAAGGAGCTGATCTACGGTCAGAATTGGGCGCCGCAGGAAATTGAGTTTACGTTTCAGGGAGACAGTGAGGATGGATTGCACGTGCTGCAGACTCGAAATATGGCCCCCCGCGTCAAACGTGTCTACCCGGTATTCAGAATTTCCGATAAGCTTCAAGCAAGTTATGTGGGCAGCGGGATAGGAGTAAGTGGTGGAGCGCTCTGTGGCAAGGTGGCGTTTGATTTGGATTCGATCCAGCGGCTGCGGCAGCAATATGTCGGGCAACCCATCATCTTCCTCCGTTCGGATACTGTTCCGGACGATATCCATGAAATCTCCGTTGCCGACGGGATACTCACCGGAAGGGGCGGGGCGACTTCCCATGCGGCAATTGTCGCTCACCGGCTGGCGAAAACCTGCGTGGTCGGTTTCAGCAAAATGAGGGTATGGGAGCTGGAGAGAAAATGTGTCATTAACAGCCAGGTTATTCACACCGGCGACACTATTGCCATTGACGGGCGAAGCGGCGCCATTTATCTCGGCTATCATGAAACGGAAAACATGGATATACCGGTGGTAGAGTAGTTCCTTGAGTTTCCAGGACTTGAAGGAGGATTTGCATGGATAATGAAGCAAAGTTTGTGCAGATGAAGTTGGGCCTGAACGGTCTGGGAAGAATTGCCAAACTTACCATTTGGCACCATGTAGAGCGGCAGTATTTTTCCGAATTGGTCGTCAATATTGGCCGTGAAGTCGGCACTAGTGTGCAAGATATCGCACACTTTGTGGAGAGAGATTCGACTTACGGCAACCTGAGCAATTTCCTGCATGGATGCCGGGCGGGAAGGGTCATAGAGGAACTCGACGAAAAAGACGGGAGCATGCGCATCAACGGGGTAAAGGCGACGTTTTTGCGGCAGCATCGAAATCCTGTCGATATCGGCTGGCGTCATTTCGGGGTTGAACTGGTAGTGGATGCCACCGGGGCTTTCCTTGACCCCACGATTCCGCCGGATAGTCCGAAAGGCTCCGTACGGGGGCATTTGGTTGCCGGTGCCAAAAAAGTCGTCGTTTCGGCCCCTTTTAAAATCAAGGACAAGAGTCGCGAGATGCCTTCGGATGCCATCACAACTATAATGGGGATAAACGATGCCGACTATGACCCCAGAAAACACCTGATCGTCTCCGCAGCCTCCTGCACCACGACTTGCCTGGCCTATATGGTAAAGCCCTTGCTGGACTATTTTGGATCGGAGCGCATTTTGTCGGCTTCCATGACCACGGTGCATGCATCAACAAGTTCACAGCCCGTGCTGGATCGCGCACCTAAAGCCAAAGCCACGGATTTGAGGAAAAACCGTTCGGTGATGAACAACATCATACTGACCACTACTGGAGCTGCAAAAGCCCTGGCACTGGTTATCCCCGAAATGAAGAAGATAGGGTTCATCGCGGAGTCGGTTAGAGTACCGGTTACCTCCGGTTCCCTCATTATTCTGGTGGTTATGTTCCAGGACGAGAGCCTGAGAGATCCTATCAGCCGTGAAAAAATAAACGAGATTTACCAAACAGCTGCAGAACACCATCCTGATGGATATCTAGTGTTTTCTGAAGGGCAAAATGTGTCCTCGGATATCATAGGTCTACCGCGAGCGGCTGCGGTGATTGAAGGGCATGAGAACCATACTCGTACTGCAGCCGTCCATTTCGACAGCGAACGTATTTTGAAAGCCTGCGTGGCTGAGGGCGGCGAAAAATTAGAGATTCCACCCCAGAGCAAGGTGATCCAGATCCCCGTTACTCAGGCGGTGATTTATGGTTGGTACGACAATGAGTTGGGCAGCTATACCAACATGCTGGGAGATCGGACGGTGAGCATTGCCAAGCTGATGCAGCATTAGAGATGTACGGGATAGGAATCTCATCTTCCCGGTCTTCGGCCGGAACTCCTTGTCAGGCGATGATAAACCCTATGTTCATTCGTCCGCGATATCTTTGTGCTCTGCGGTGAATGAATGTTTTTAATGACGAATACTTACAAAGGAGAGCAATATGGCGAGTCGAGTAGCGATCAATGGTTTTGGCAGAATAGGGCGCACAATTTTCAAAGCGATTCTGGATCGGAAGCTCCCGCTGGAAGTGATGGCTTTGAACGATTTGGCTTCACCCGAGGAACTTTCCTACCTGCTTAAATATGATTCTGTTCATGGTGTATGGCCCCATGAGGTCTCGGCGACAGACGATGCAATCGTCGTAGATGGAAAGACATATACATGCACTAAAGTTTCCGACCCCGGTCAAGCACCGTGGCATGAGCTCAAAGTGCAAATCGTGCTGGAAGCCAGTGGACGCTATCGCGATCGAGACTCGTGTCAGAAGCATATCGGTTCAGGGGCTCAGAAAGTAATCGTTACCGCCCCCGGCAAGGGTATGGATGCCACATTTGTGATCGGCGTCAACGAGGGGGCTTACGATCCCCGTCAACATCACATTATTTCGAATGCTTCCTGCACGACCAACTGCCTTGCTCCCATAGCGAGTCTGTTGCACGATCGATTTGTCATTGAACATGGTCTTATGACAACCATCCACTCCTATACAATGGATCAGCGGATACTGGACAGCCTGCACAAAGACAGACGCCGTTCACGCGCAGCTGCCATGTCGATGATCCCGACCACAACGGGTGCCGCCAGGGCGGTAGCGGAAGTTATTCCAGAGCTGAAAGGCAAGCTCGATGGGCTGGCGGTGAGAGTGCCGACCCCGAATGTGTCTCTGGTGGATTTCGTTTGCCGGGTTGGTCGAGACACCAGTCGCGAGGAAGTCAACAAAGTACTGGAAGACGCCGCCATCGGACCGCTCAAGGGCGTTCTGCAGTATGTAACCGAACAGCTCGTCTCTATAGATTTCAATCACACTTCGTTTTCTTCCAGCGCTGACGCCGCTTTGACTCATGTTGTTGAGAAACGCATGGTCAAGGTGCTCAGCTGGTATGACAATGAGTACGGCTATTCTAATAGAGTGGCGGATCTGGCCGTAATCGTGGGCAGTCTGCTTGAATAGGCGGTTAAAGATCTAAGTTCATATTTTAATTTCCGAAATTCGAAATTCGAAATCCGCAATCCGAAATTCAAAGGAGACCACGGTATGAGAACGCTGGACAATGTAGATGTGGCTGGAAAACGTGTATTCATCCGGGTTGACTTTAATGTGCCACTGGACAAAGAGCGGCATGTAACGGACGATTTGAGAATTCGAGCTGTTTTGCCGACCATTAAGAAAGTGCTGGAAGGTGGCGGCAAGGCAGTGTTGGCTTCCCACCTCGGCCGTCCCAAGGGAAAGGTGGTGGATGAATTCTCCTTGAAACCAGTCGGCGAATATCTTTCCGGGCTTTTGGACCGCGAAGTTCCCGTGTCGTCCGACTGCGTAGGGGATGAAGTCGAAAAGCAGGTGAGGCGGCTGAAGGATGGAGATCTCATTTTATTGGAAAATCTTCGCTTCCACGCGGGCGAGGAGAAGAATGACGAGGGATTTTCCAAGCAGCTGGCATCATTGGCAGAAATCTACGTCAATGATGCTTTTGCGGTTTCCCACCGCGCCCATGCCTCGGTTCACGGAATAACACGGTTTGTTCCCCTGTGTGCTGCGGGTTATCAGTTGGAAAAGGAAATTAAGTACTATCGGCAGGCCATGGAAGAACCCAAACGGCCGGTGGCGATGGTAATCGGCGGAGCCAAGGTTTCGACCAAAATAGACGTACTGGAAAATCTTATCGATAAGGTTGACTTTCTCCTTATCGGCGGAGCCATGGCCAACACCTTTCTGAAAGCCCGGGGCAATGCAGTGGGTAAGTCACTGGTTGAAGACGACCATATGGAAACGGCCACGCGACTCCTGGAGGAAGCGAAAAAGAAGGGAGTCAAGGTCTATCTTCCGGTTGACGCGGTGGTGGCCAGGAGTCTCGAAAGCACCGACGATGTCCGACAGGTGCCGGTCGAAGAGGTTCCTTCGGATGACAAAATCCTTGATGTGGGAACTGAGACTATAGAAGTGTTCGAATCCGTCCTGCAAAAATGTTCGACTATCGTGTGGAATGGTCCTCTTGGGGCGTTCGAGACACATCCGTTCGAGAAAGGTACTTTTGCATTGGCGGAGTATCTTGGCAACCTCGATGCTCTAACCGTTGTGGGAGGTGGAGATTCAGCCGCGGCGGTAAAAGAGGCGAAAGTTGACGACAAGGTAAGCTACGTTTCAACCGGTGGCGGGGCATTTCTGGAGATGCTTGAAGGCAAAACCCTGCCGGGAATTGCAGCGCTGGAGGAGTGCGAAAAGCGATCCTGATAACTGCCTGATTCTCGTGGTTGATTTAAATTTTGGAGAATACTGATGAAACCGAGAAAAACTCTGATTGCGGCCAACTGGAAGATGCATAAAAACGTCCACGATGCTGTCGTTTACGTGGAAGAACTGCAGAAAGAGGCCGCCTCCTTTGTTGATCGTGAAATCCTAATTGCGCCGGCTTTTACGGCGCTCCCTGCCGTGCGCATCGTCATGGGGCGCGCCGACTTCAAACTGGGGGCGCAGAACTGCCATTGGGAAGAGCAGGGAGCCTACACCGGCGAAATCTCCTGCGGCATGCTCAAGGATGCCGGCTGCGATTATGTGATTGTCGGCCATTCTGAGAGGCGACACATCTTCGGAGAAACCGATGACATGATCCGGAAGAAAGTGAATGCGGCCTTTAAGCATAGGATGACGCCGGTCCTTTGCATCGGCGAAGTGCTGGAAGAGCGAGAGGCCGGAAAGACATTCCAGGTGTTGCAGAATCAGCTTAAGGAGGCATTGGCAGGACTGACTCCTGCGTTGGCCGAACAGTTGGTCATTGCTTACGAGCCGGTTTGGGCGATTGGAACGGGCAAGACGGCCACTCCCGATCAGGCTCAGGAAGCGCACGCGTACATCCGGGAAAAGCTTAGTGATATTTTTGATAAAGAGGTTGCAAACGCTGTCAGAATATTGTATGGAGGATCGGTTAAACCGGACAACGTGGATGCACTCATGGCCCAACCCGATATCGACGGACTGCTGGTGGGTGGGGCAAGTCTCGAAGTTGCGTCGTTCAAACGCATTGTCCATTATCAAGTTCCTGGAGGAAAAAACTAACTAATGTACTCAGCGGTTGTTGCAATACACATTTTGGCATGTTTGGCGTTGATTCTTATTGTTTTACTTCAGACGGGAAAGGGTGCTGAAATAGGTGCGGCTTTCGGTGGCGCGTCCCAGACCCTTTTCGGGGGCGGCGGCGGCGGTACTTTCTTCGGGAAGCTTACCACCGCGGCAGCCATCATATTCATGTTGACCTGTTTGGGCCTAACGTACTTATCAAGCGGGCCGTCCACGAAATCCATCATGGAAAATGTCCCCGTAGAGAAACCTCAGGGACCTGCTTTACCCGAGGCAAAGCCCGTCCAGCCTTCAACGACACAACCGGCGCCTGCGGAACAAAGCTCCAAAGCTCCGGCCGGCACTGAGCAGGCTGCGGTCCCTGCCGCTCCGGCGCAAAGTCCTGCAAATCAGGCAGATGCAAAAAGCAGTCCGGCTTCATCCGGCACCGCCCAACCGTCGGAAAAAGCTCCCGCAAGCGCTCCAAAACAGTAACTCAAGGCTTGCCAAACGGGATTATTTTAATATAATGTCCTTCCAATTGCCGAAGTGGTGGAACTTGGTAGACACGCCATCTTGAGGGGGTGGTGGGGAGACCCGTGCCGGTTCGAGTCCGGCCTTCGGCACCACAGTTTTTCGCTTTAAAATCAAACACTTAAATGTAAGTAATTAACATTAAAAAGACTTTACAAAGCAGCTTTTAAAGCTGCTTTTTTATTTTAAAACACAGACTTATGCTCTGATCGAGAACAAGGATAGGTGGAGAGTTGCTGACTTGTTTGGCCACGCTGATTCTGCGGTATCAATGAAATCAGTTAGTTGGGGCGAAATAAATAATCACTCCACGTCTTCGGTACCAAAAAAATCTTTTTTTTTAAATTCAACCACTTATTTTTCGTGCCGAGGACCAATAATCTTTCATTGCATCATTCAAGTTACCGAAATCAAAACTACATTCGGCTCTTGCTCACCTTTGACGAAAATCCTGGCAGTCAAAGAATCAGAAAGTCGAAGTGCTACCGCCGGGACAAGAGATAAGATAGCAGAAAAACACGGTAATTAAAAAGTGTTCCCAATCATGCCGGTTCTTGTGGTCTTTTGTGTGAAGTGAAAAATTATTTGGTACGAATTTGGAAAAACTGTTTGATACGCTGCAGATAAATCATCCACCCATTGTTGCGATTGTATTTAGAGCATCGTGCGAGCACATCTAATGTGACCCGTCGTACCTATGCCATTGCGACGAATCACGGTCACTCTCACTGAAACGTATCTTGAAGTTGACAGTAAGTAACTGCAGTGCGGATTTATCTTGCGAATATTGAAGCC
>Ga0210088_1000230_pt1 | contig 11231 bp, 9 predicted proteins | sample RushMan_CattailN_6_FD_185557 | JGI IMG/M metagenome (GOLD analysis project Ga0210088, IMG submission 185557) | Wetland microbial communities from San Francisco Bay, California, USA, that impact long-term carbon sequestration -... | ecosystem: Environmental > Aquatic > Marine > Wetlands ... | reverse complement strand
AATGCGAGAATGACGGTCGGGCTGCTTAGAATCATACGTTTCCAGTAATTGAGAAGGTACTCAAACAGCAAACTAATAGCGTTGCACGCCAGCCTGATTTTGCAGAATCTATAGCTTCCCATGGGGTGACACATGAGTCTCGTAACATTTGTTAAAACCGGTGACAGGGTGCAGGGTGTTGAAGCCTGCATGTCAGGTCTGGAAATCAACCCGGTGAAGGGTAAAGATGTTCTGATCAAACCAAACTTCAACACCGCCGATCCGACCCCGGGATCTACCCACAATGACACTCTAATGGCCCTTGTTGACGTGCTCTGGAAAATGGGGGCGAGTTCCATCACTTTGGGAGAAAGAAGCTATCCGCCAACCTTGCAGGTCATGCAGCAGAAAGGCGTCATTCCCCTATTGGAACAAAAGGATGTTCGAATCATCAATTTTGACGATTTGGATAAAAAAGACTGGATAGAATTCAAACCTAAAGGGAGTCACTGGCCGAACGGCTTTCGGATAGCACGCCCTATTGTTGAGTCGGAATGCCTTGTTTCGACCTGTTGTCTTAAGACTCACCAGTACGGCGGCATATTTACCCTGTCCTTAAAACTTCATGTGGGCGTCGTGCCAACATCCCGCAATGGCTTCAACTACATGACTCAGCTGCATCAGTCTCCGCACCAGCGCAAAATGATTGCAGAAATCAATCAGCCGTTTAGGCCGCAAATCGTTGTTATGGACGGAATAGACGCTTTCGTGGACGGCGGACCGATGACCGGAAAACATGCCAAAGCGGATGCCTTTCTGGCTTCAACCGACCGGGTGGCTTTGGATGCGGTGGGAGTGACATTGCTCAAATATCTGGGCAGCAACGACCAGATCATGAAACGGCCTATTTTCGACCAGGAGCAGATCGCCAGAGCCGTCGAGCTCGAGTTGGGAGTGACTTCACCTGCAGAAATAGAACTTAAGGCCGTTGGCCGGCAAAGCGAACAATACTGTGCCTTAGTCAGGGAAGTGCTGAATAATGGCTAAAAGCAGTTAACCATGCGATGCCGCCTGAAGCGCGTGCATCTACCAGAGATTTGCCTGTGGAAAGTCCATGTGCTCGATGAAATGCTGATTAAAATCGGCTCGATGCGAAAGCTCTATGTGGTCGATGAAATCTGCGAGCAGCTCAGCCATGTGCCAGCTGTTTCTAGCAAGAAGCACCATGGAAGCACCGGTACTGGCGGCGTTGCCAATGGATCTTATGATGTCCGGATTCACAGCAGGAATGAGTCCGATGCGCATGGCGCTGAAAGGATTGATGTAGTTCCCCAATGCGCCGGCCAGATGAACATGATGAATATCATCGACTCCGATGTTCATTTCATTCAACAGAGATTGAATGCCTGCTGCGATCGCTCCTTTGGCCAGCTGAAGTTCGCGCACGTCTTTTTGCGTTAAATATATCGGGTGGCCGTTATGGCTTTCTTCCGAGGAGGCGATCAAAAAGTCAAAGACTCCCGACCTTTCTACCAACCTCGAGTTAAGGCTAGCCAGCTCCCCATTATTTGTGGGCTGGATCAGACCTTCATGGTCAATGATGCCGCAATGCAGCAGCACTGCTACTAAGTCGACCAGCCCACTTCCGCAGATCCCTTTGGGTTTGACATTACCGATAATTTGATAGCGGATTTCGTCTCCCGCCATCCTCACACCCTCGATGGCTCCAACTTTGGCGATGACCCCATGCGAGATTTTCGCACCCTCCAGGGCGGGACCGGCTGCGGTTGAGCACGTCAATAACCGCTTGCGATTGCCGAGGAAGATCTCGCCATTAGTTCCGAGATCCAGCCCCAATACCATTTCGCTATCCTGTTCCGCGGCGTCGGAAGCGAGGATGACACTGATCAGGTCACCGCCGATATAACCCGATTTTGCGGGCATGACATACAGCAGGGCCTCAGGGTGAAACTTAAGCCCGACCTCTTCAGCTTTGACGACGATTCCTTTAGTAATTACGGGAGAGAATGGCGCTTCGGCTATACCGGATGGATCAAGCGATAAAAGAATATGCTGCATAGTCGTATTGCCGGCCGCGGCGGCGATGAAAATTTCCTCCGGCCGAAGCTCGCCGACCTCCAGCAGACGTTCGGTGATGTCGTTCAAGTTCTTTAAGAGGAGATCATGCAACCGTTGCAGGCCGTCTTTGTTGTCCTTTATGAACTGCAATCGACTGATGACATTGGTACCGTGCCTGATCTGGCTGTTTAGATGGGAAATGGCGGCAACTTCGTGCCCATCCAGCAAGCTGATCAGTTTTCCCACCAGAGTGCTGGTGCCAAGGTCGAAAACCAATCCATAACGCCTGCCGACGGACTCCCAATCCTGCCATGCCAGCAGGTTGTTCTCATGCAGGACTACTGCTCCATGGTATTCGGTTTTCTTGAAAATTCCAGGCAAGGTTCGGAGGCAATGCAGAGAAGCGTCCAGGTTTCTGCCTTCAGGACCCATAGCGCGTTTGATTCGGTCCAGCTCGGAAAGCTCTTCTCGTTGGAGTTCCGGGGGAATGGTGACCAGCCGCTTGTCGATGAGAGGATCAAGCTGCAAGGGAGGCCGATAGCCGGTTTTAAGTATCTGAAAAAATTCTTGATCGGGTTCTGGTTCCCCAAGATAGATTACCAAATCTTTTTTGATTTTGTTCCGGCAGGCGAGCCGAACGCCCTCTTTAATTTCTTCTTGGGTGAGAAGGTCGGTCGCTTCCTCGGAAGGGGGGCCGATGAAAGAGAGCACTTTTACCTTGCATTTCCCGCACTTTCCAAGCCCTCCACAATCGCCGTCCAACTGAACTTCGGACTTCTCCAGGGCTTCCCAAATGGTCTTTCCCCTGCGAACTTTAATCCACAAATCATCTGGCAAAACATTCAACCAGACGTTTTTTGGATTGTGCCTTTTGGATGGCGGCGATCCGGTTCCCTGCTTTTTCTTCTTGAATTTCTGATGCTTGGGTTTTTTCATAGTTCTAAGCATTAAATGAGTTTGCTGATTTTCCTTTCAAGCTCAGAATAATCCGCCTCGACAACTTTCAGCGACAGCTCAAGAAAATTGGCCAGTTCCCCTACTTTGGCAATCAGTTCCCGATCCGTTGGCTGTTTTACATAAATCAATTGCTTGTAATTTGCAAAAAAGAATCTTCGCATTTCAGCATCATAAAGTTCCAAGGGGTTGAGGCAGTACGCCTCGAAATTCAAAATGAGATCTCTTTCCATAAAGAAAGAACCTGCTTCCGCATCCATGATTTTCCGAAACCTTGCGCTCCCGAGAAAGAGCTCGTAGCAGTGGGCTGCCGCTATCCTGGGTGCATTGTATCGTGCACAAAATTGATCGATGCCGGGAAAGCAATGGCCATAGAGGCATAATATCTTTTCTCTGTTCATTTTGGCAGTGATGACTTGTTTCAGCAACTCAGTCTTCAGTTTTTGGGGGTGCATGTGCAGGTAGGAAGGAAGAAAGCTCAGACTTAACCGGCTGAATCTCTGAGATAATCGAAGGTGCTCCAGGGCGGGTTTAAAGACTCCGCAGGCAATGATCCGTGTACGTGTGGGTGAGTCTGTGCGGCGCCTTTGGCTTTGGGACAGTATCACAAAAATGATCTCCAAACCCCTCAAGGGTCTAGTATGCCGGGGAAAGCACTTCTTATTTTACTGTTTAAATGCAAATCCAAACAACTTTCGTGATCATCCAGAATTTTCTCTACCATCGCAGTCGCCCGGCTCAGCATATTGGGTCGCCCATGTTGTTCCCATATATCAAACAAGTGCCGTTCACACAGATCGGGGTAGAAGAACTCCTTCATCATATGATCGATGGTGTGGTCTTCCATCACATAGTTTCCACCTGGTCCCACTTTCTCGATAACGCTAAGCCCGAGTGTTTCTTCCGTAACAGAAATGCCGGCTAAAATTCTTTGCACCATGCCGATGATTTCATTGTCGATTACGTACTGTTCATAAGAGATGGAATTCCCCGAATCCAGCATGCCTGCTGCTAAGTGGATGCAGTCTCCCCCCGCCATGGCAACCATCAGATTAGAAAGACTCTTTTCCGAGCCCGCCTGGACGTCAGGCCGCTTGGATTCGGTCACGCCGGCCGAGGCGTAAATCGGCAAGTTGTAGCGTTTTGCCAATTGAACCGCTGCAGCGTTCATCATGGCCATTTCCACCGATCCCATAGTGAAGTCCATGGTTCTCAAGTCCATGGCCGTGAGAACTGCTCCGTACAACACCTTTGATCCCGCAGCAAGAGTCTGCGAAATAGCTACTCCTGCCAGCGCTTCGGCGTGCATTTGAGAAAGAGCTCCAGCCAGGGTTGCGGGCGCAGTAGCTCCGGAAATGGGGGCCGGGGCACATGTCACCGGAATGCCATGGGTGCAGCAGAAATGGAGGATATTTAGGGTGTTGGACTCGATGGTGAGCGGGCTTATGGGATTTGTGATGACTGAAAAGAAAGGTCTTTCTCTCAGTTTTTCTTCGTCTCCGGCAATGAGTTTTGCAAGATCCCAGACTTGCTTTGCGCCTTCAAGATGATCACATCCTCCCATTACGTGTTTGGAGGTCTGATTAAAGGCATGATAGAAATCGTTTAGGTGGTAGTTTTCAGGCTCCAGGTCATGGGCCTGGCACGCAATAATATAAAAATTGATGTACTCCAACTGATTTACCAGTGCTGCAGTGTTGGCTACATCTTTAAGAGCCGTCAGGCGGTAGCTGCCGGTATTGACGTCAAGGGCGCGGAACACCCGGCCGCCGTTTGTGAAGTACACCCGACCTTCCCCCACGTGGATGTCGTTTCGACCGTCTCTTGAGCAAAGTGTAAATCGGGCAGGTGCTTCGGCCAAAACTCTGTCCAGCCACTCACCGGAAAACCTCACTCGCTGGCCGTTATGATCGACCTTTGCGCCTGCCTGATCAAGGAGGTCCAGAAAAAACTCGTCGAGAATCTTGAATCCGACATGCTCCAATATTCGGCGCGCGGTTTGATCTATCCGATCGATATCAACGGAGTTAAGGGGCCTGTAAAATGGCAAACTGGTTCCCTTGTTGAAATTCATCCAGCTTTGTTACCTCCCCAGCACTGTTTCAATTTCTTTCAGAATATGATCGGGTTTGGGCTCCACCCGGTGTTCAACCAGGATTCTTTTGGCTTCCTTGTTGCACCTCTTATACATGTCCATCGCACCAGATTGTTCCCACGAATCATAGCGCGAGCGGTCCAAAAGATTGGGCAGAAACTGAGCTTCCATGAAATTCTCGAATGTATGATCGTCCATCAAAAATATCGAACCGGAACCACCGGTTACGACTCTTTCAATTGCGTCGAGCGCCAGAGTTTTTTCATTTACCGGAATACCCCCGGCAAAGAAGCGACTCATAGCCACCAGTTCATTGGCCATTGTGATCATTTCGAGAGAGGAAGTGCTGCCGTATTCCAGAAAGCCAACGTCGTGGATCAGATTGCAGCGGGAAAGCATTGCCGTGATGATGGAAAACATGGACTCGGCTCCTGCCTGGGCATCCATAACCTTGGCATCCGATGCCCCCGCGAAAGCCCAAATAGGCAGGCCGTAAAGCTCATCGCGCATGTCGGCCAGAGCCGCCTGGGTAAGGCTCCATTCGGGGCAGCCATAAGAGACTACCGTTGATTTCATGTCCAGCACGCTGACGTTTGGGCCAAACAAAAATGGCGAACCCTTGCCGAATAGCTGATGTATGACCAACCCCACCAGGTTTTCAGCAATGCCCAGTGCCATTGCTCCGGCAAGCGTAATAGGAGATCCGCCACCGGCGTTGGAACCGGAAGGCAGGCAGATAGGTATCTTTTTCTCCGCGCAAAAGACCAGTCTCTCCATGACATTTTCCGGAAAGCGCAGAGGACTGATGGCTTCAGAGTAGTTGAGCAGAAACGGCTTCTGCTGTAATATGTCTTCTCCGCCTGCCACAAGAGAGGCAATCTCGTAAATTTTGGCAATATCTTTGCCGCTGTCGGCAATAAAAACGATCGGCTTGTTCGTGTTTTTGACCATCTCTGCAAACACATAGACATAGATGTCTTCGATGACGGGGACATCAACGGGATTTGCCATGGACATGCAAAAGGAGATGTTTTCGAGTCCGTCAACCAGTCGGGCATAATTGGCCAAGTCACTCAAAACACTGCGCCGCCGCTCTCCGGTTTCCATATCCAGCGTGAAAGTCGCATCCGAACCGGTACCATAGAAGGGATTGCCGTTTGTTAACGGCATGGTTTTGTTGCCTTTTTGATCATACAAGGCAATTTGCCTCGGCGCCGACTGCAGGGCATCTTCGACCAGATAAGCCGGCATTCTAACCCAGCCTCCTTCAGAGACCTTGCATCCCGCTCCTGCAAGAGCTTCCAGGACTCCTGGATGCTCCATCTTGAAGCCCGTTTTTTCCAGGATCTCCAGCGCTGCCGTGTGGATTGCCAAGGCCTGCTCTCGACCTATGACTTTCATGCGAGGTTGAAGGGTCGGAATTTCCATTGGTTTCATTCATAGACTCCTTTTTGATCGCGGCTATGATAGGCCCAGCAATTTTTTGGTTTGGATAACAGCAGAGCCCGCATCGGGCGCATAAGCATCCGCTTTGATTTCCTTGGCAAAATTATCCGTTACCGGAGCCCCACCAATCATAACTTTCACCTTGTCTCTTATACCGGCTTCCTTTAAAGCATCGATGGTTTGGCGCATGGCGGGCATCGTGGTCGAGAGCAGAGCCGACATACCGATGATGTCGGCGCCGGTTTCCTTCACTTTTTGCACGAAGGCAGCGGGAGCGACATCAACCCCAAGGTCGATAATCGTGAATCCTGCCCCTTCCAACATCATTGAGACGAGGTTCTTGCCGATGTCGTGCAAGTCTCCCTTCACTGTTCCGATGACCACCTTGCCCTTTGCCGTGACCTCACCCTCTTTGAAGTGCGGCTGAATAAGTTTCATGCACTCTTGCATGGTCTTGGCCGAACGCAGCATTTGGGGAACGAAAATCTGTCCTTTGGAAAACCTTTCTCCCACATCATCCATGGCGCTTATGAGCCCATCATCGATGATTGACTGGATATTTTGTCCTGCATCCAGAACCTTTTGAGTCTCGGCAACTGCCGCCTTGATGTCTCCCTTGATAACGCTTTCCGTCAATGCTTTAAATTCGGTCATTGTACTCCCCTTTCATGTTGCCCTGCTGGTAGAAACAATCAGGTATTACCGGTGGTCGGTGATGCGTCCTTCCTGGTAGGCATCTATATACTTTTCGCAATACTCATCATGGCCGAGAAGCATATCCGTTGCCAAAAGGGCAGCCATCAACTGCTTGTCGGTCGGGTCCAAAATGGCTGCCGATAGACCACGGGCCATGCATAACACTAAAAAATTTCGGTTGATGAGACGTCGTTCTGGAAGGCCGAAAGAAATATTGGACAGGCCACAGATCGTATTCACTCCCGGGAATTCCTGCATGATCAGCTGAATGGCGCCGAGGGCTGCATTCCCCATTTGAATATCTACTGAAACAGGTTGAATGAGAGGGTCCACATAAATCCTCTCGAGCGGGACCCCCTTAGCGGTGAGTTCTCCGATGAGCTGAGAAGCGACCTGGACTCTCTCTTGCACGGTGCTTGGCATTGACGTTTGTGCCATGCACAGGGCGACGACGTGACAGGGCTGCGCAGATACAACCGGCAGCAGCGCCTCAAGCCGTTCGGTCTCTAAGGAAATCGAGTTGATCATCGGTTCTCCTCGATGAACCTTCATGGCCTCAGAGATGGCGGCGGGGTTGGGGCTGTCAAGGCACAGTGGGAGATCTACGGCATTCTGAACCGTTTGAACCAGCCAGCAAAGACATTCGGTTTCTCGATCAAGGAAAGTTCCGGCGTTGACATCGATGAAATGAGCGCCCGCAGCGGCTTGTTCCCGAGCAACTCTACCGATGAAGTCGGCATCTCGCTGGGCAACGGCGGCGGCGATACTCTTGCGGCTTGTATTGATCTTCTCTCCGACGATGATCATTGATCTACCCTCTGCGCGGCAAATCCACCCGGCACACTTCCAACTCTCGCAAAGCAGGTTTTTGCGCAGCATGCGACAGGTTTAGAAAAGCCAAGTACGTAAATATGGATTTTAGCTTCAACGAATCTAGGATTTTGAATATCACACGGTAGGTCATTGTGTCTAGGCTAAGTACCGATTTTCCATTTAGCAAGCCGACTGAAAATGCCTGAACATGCTCATTCCTTCGAAGCGAATTTGTTGCGACACTCATTTCTGTTTTTCTGGATTGGGAAGGATGGATCTGTTAAAGGAATTGGGGGGATCAAGTGAGAAATGGTTTTTACCGACTTCAGAATTACTCAAAAAAGGATGGCTGAATTTGAGAATTATTATTGTCGGTGCGGGTGAAGTGGGGTTCCATATTGCCCAAAGACTGGCTTACGAACATAAGGAAGTTGTTGTTATCGACAAGCGTGCTGAAGCGCTGAGACGCTTCGCTGAACTGCTGGATGTTCAGATCATACAGGGCTCGGGGAGCAGCCCGAGCGTCCTGGAAGAATCGGGAATTCGAGGCGCGGACACATTTTTGGCAGTAACGGACAGCGATGAAACCAATCTGGTGGCATGCCTGTTTGCCAACGCTCTGGAACCGGGCATAGTTAAGCTGGCTCGAATAAGAGATGAGGACTACACACGCCACTGGCCCGAATTGGTTCAAAAAAGCCTTGATATCCATACCGTCATCAATCCTGAAGTTGAAGTCGTGAAGACAATTGAGAAATCGCTGACTGTTCCTGATGCGGAGCATGTCAGCGATTTTGCTGAAGGAAGGATCAAGCTCGTAGGGCTTCGAATTGGGGCGAGCAGCCCGATCGTAGGAATCCGTTTGCAGGACCTGCGTCAGAAGACGGGTGAACTTAGATTTCTCATTGCCGCGATATTCAGAAATGAACGGCTGATTATCCCAGGAGGAAGAGATCGCATCCGAGCCGAAGATCTTGTCTACTTTGTTTGTGAATCAGAGGAACTGAACGAGGTATTGAAAATTTTCGGCAGCAAGGCCGACCCGATCCGAAATATTCTGATAGTGGGGGGCGGCAACATAGGAATGCGCCTTGCGCTTGAACTGGAGGGCAGGCAATATCATATTCGGCTCATCGAACAGGAGATGGATCGCTGTAATTTCCTGGCCGAGAAGCTCAATAGCACCATCGTCCTGCACGGCGACGGCACCGATCGGGAGTTGCTGGAGGAAGAGAACATCAGAGACATAGATGTCGCGATATCTCTTACTGGAAATGAAGAGGCGAATGTGCTCTCTTCATTGCTGGCCAGGAGTCTTGGGGCAAGAAGGACCATGACTCGCATCAATAAATTTCACTATATGCCGATCATCGGCGCTATTGGTCTTGGTCAAATCGTCAGTCCGAGGCTTTCCGCCATAAATTCCATTATCTTGCATGTACGCAAGGGAAAGGTTTTATCGGCCGTTTCGCTCAAAGGAGAGGAAGCCGAGGTACTGGAAGCGGTGGCGTTGGAAAGTTCGGGAATTGTAGGTACGCCCTTGAAGGATCTTCGTTTTCCAAAGGGAGCTATTGTGCTGGCAATTCTGAGAGATGAGAAGAGTATCATTCCTGATGGGGAAAGTGTCGTACATCCAGGAGACCGTGTTGTCATTCTTTCCACCCGGCAGAATATACCGCGAGTCGAACGGGAACTCATGGTCAAACTGGAGTATTTTTAATGCGCTGGCGCTATGTCCTCAGAACCATTGGGGCGCTTGTTGTCTGTATCGGCCTGACGATGGTGCTGCCGATAGCCTTCGCTATTGTCTATCGGGATGGAAGTGAGTTGGCGCTCATCAAAGCCATGCTGCTGACGATCGGCATAGGCCTCGGTTTGTTCCTGCTGTTTCGAGGTCCAGAAAACTCGGTTATTTCGCATCGCGAGGGCATGGCTATTGTCGCTTTGGGGTGGTTGGCAGCCGGCTTGGTCGGGGCATTGCCGTTCCACTTTGGAGAAACCTTCCATTCGTTCGTCGATGCCTTCTTTGAATCGGTTTCAGGATTCAGCACGACAGGAGCATCGGTTTTAACCGACATAGAGGTAGTTCCCCGCGGAATTCTTATGTGGCGAAGTTTGACGCATTGGCTGGGGGGAATGGGCATCATCGTTTTGTCACTTGCGATTCTGCCATTCCTCGGAGTGGGCGGCATGCAGCTCTATAAGGCTGAAGTTCCAAGCCCGGTGCCGGACAAACTACGGCCGCGAATTCGCGATACGGCGTTGGTTTTGTGGAAGGTATATTTACTGTTTTCGGTCCTCGAGACAGCCTTGCTCATGTTTGGTGGAATGGACCTGTTCGATGGCCTATGCCATACGTTTGGAACCATGGCAACCGGTGGATTCTCTACCAAGAACGCCTCTATCGGTCACTACAACAGCGTTTACATTGATGGGGTGATCACCGTTTTTATGCTCATAGCCGGTGTCAATTTTTCCCTCCACTACCTCGCTCTGCTGGGGAAACCGTCGGCCATGTTGAAAGATCCCGAATTTCAGTTCTTCGGGGGGATCGTCATCGTCTTTGTGGTGATCTCGACTTTGAGCGTGTTTAAAGCTGTCTATGAAAGCTTTGGCGAGTCATTCCGATATGCGGCATTTCAGGTGGTCTCTATCGTTACAACAACCGGTTTTGCCACAGCCGACTATGAATTGTGGCCTGCTCTGCCGCAATGCCTCCTGCTTTTTTGCATGTTTTTGGGTGCCTCGGCGGGATCGACGGGCGGCGGCATGAAGTGCATGCGCGTCATGGTTCTCATCAAGCACGGCTACCGCGAGCTGCTTCGCTTGATCCATCCACGTGCGGTGACGCCCGTCAAACTTGGCAGAAGAATCGTTCCGGACGATGTAATCAAAAGTGTCTGGGGATTTTTCATAATCTATCTGGGCCTTTTTATCTTGTCCTCCTTCCTGTTGGCCGCCATGCACGTAGATGTAATCACTTCTTTCGCAGCGGTTGCCGCCTGCATCGGGAATATCGGTCCCGGTCTTGGAAGCGTAGGTCCGACCGACAACTACTCCCACCTCCCAGCTGCCGGCAAATGGCTGCTCACTTTGTGCATGCTTCTGGGGCGCCTCGAAATCTATACGGTCATTGTATTATTTGTTCCGGAATTCTGGAGGAGGTAAG
>Ga0210088_1000225_pt1 | contig 11291 bp, 11 predicted proteins | sample RushMan_CattailN_6_FD_185557 | JGI IMG/M metagenome (GOLD analysis project Ga0210088, IMG submission 185557) | Wetland microbial communities from San Francisco Bay, California, USA, that impact long-term carbon sequestration -... | ecosystem: Environmental > Aquatic > Marine > Wetlands ... | reverse complement strand
AAAAGTAAAGCAAAATTCAAAAATCTTCATCCAACCTTTTCCCTCCATACTACTGTCGGAATGTGACAAAGTAGAATTAATTCCTGCCGTTGAATTCGTGCTTTTTCTTCCAGAACCCAAAGACCAGAGGACAAACGGCTGGACTCGGCACTTTGCTTTGACAAATTTATCAAACGATCTGTTTAGCTTACCGTTTATCATTCCATTGGGGTGGTTAAACGGAGCCGTACAATTACTTGGCGAATGTGATGAAGAAAGATGATGAATCGCTAGGGCATCCCCGCATGGCTTAGAGAAAAAGTTCGTGAGCGAGACAAGACCTGCGTCTACTGCGGCGTCCAGATGGTTGAGAAGAGACACCTGGGTGGGTCGCGGCGAAATGTCGCAACTTGGGAACACATCATCAATGACGCAACCATCGTCACTCGCGAGAACATTGCCTTGTGTTGCGCCGCGTGCAATTCGAGCAAAGGAACCAAGGATTTAGTTGATTGGTTGCACTCGAATTACTGCAAAACTCATGGCATCACAGACGACACGGTTGCCGAAGTCGTGAAGGAAGCACTGAACGCAGCAAAGAGACTGGCGCCTAACGAGAGAGAAACATGAATGACACTGCTACCGTGAGAATCTTTCTGACAAGGTGCAGTCCGACATCTGTCCGCACCGCTGAGATCTCAAACTGGACCGGCAAAGCCGTAGCCGGTCCACGGACACAGATCGAGGAAATGTTGAAGAGAGCAGAAGCCGGAAAGCCGGGTGTGTACTTCCTCTCCGGCGTCAACCCCGAATCAGGGCGCGACCGGGTTTACATAGGCGAGGCCGAAGTTATTCGGAACCGGATCAAAGGACACTTGGACAGGGATTTTTGGAAGACTTTGGTGTTTTTCGTCAGCAAAGATGAGAACCTAACGAAAGCGCACATCAAGTATTTGGAGGGAAAGCTGATTGAGACGGTGCGTACTGTTGGTCGATTCGAACTGGAGAATGCACAGACCAGCGGCTCACACCTTCCTGAGCCAGATGCAGCTGACATGGACGTGTTCCTGTATCGCATGGAACAACTTCTACCGATTCTCGGTCAAGAGTTTCTGAAACCAGTTGTGAAGAATGAAGCGAGAACCAGAAAAGCGGACCTATTGTTCTGTGAGATCAAAGGACTCAAAGCAACAGGTCGACAGACTGACAATGGGTTCGTTGTGCTCAAGGGATCTGAGGCAGTTCTTGAAGAACGTCCTTCCACACAGAAGTACCAGTACGCGGCTAACCTACGGTCTGCATTGAGATCTGATGGTGTTGTTGAAGAGAAGAAGGATCGGCTGGTCTTCCTCGCAGATCACGAGTTCTCCAGTCCGAGTGCTGCTGCAGCAGTCATCCATGGAGGTCAAGCCAACGGCTTGATAGCGTGGAAGAATTCAAAGGGAGTGTCTCTCAAGCAGAAGGAAGAGAAAGACATCCAACAAACTCCTGTAGGCGACGTCCAAATGGTCGCGCCTGAGGAGTAGCATTGGGCCGCCAGCCTGAATCTTTGACGCTTGCTCAACACGCCAATCGAAAGGAAACCAAATCATGTCAACAAACACCATCCGGCTTCACCGCGTACTCCGTGCGACGCCCGGTATAGCGTATAAGGCCAGGAGAACAAAAGAGGCTAGATAAGGGGGTCCCAAAAAATGGAAGCCGCCACAACACAAATGGTCTTAACGGACAGAGACTGAAGCTATACGCTTGACATACTTCATTAGAAGAGGAGGTGTTTTCGATGGCATATCGTGAAATCTGGCATGAAATGATCATCAAAGCTTCCCCAAGCGATCTTTACCAAGCTTTGACCGACGTGAAAAAGCTAGCGCATTGGTGGACCACCGAGACGCAGGGGGAATCTGCCGTCGGGAAGAAATTGGAATTCTGGTTTTATGGGAAATTCTTAAAGGAGATGCTTGTAACCACTCTGAAGGTTGATGAACTCGTGCGGTGGCGCGCAACTGAGCGAAGCGATCCTGATTGGGTCAACACCGAAATTGAATGGAACATCTTCCGCGAAGGCGACAAAACGTTTCTTCACCTTCGCCACTCAAAATGGCGCGAAGATGCCAAAATATTCCCTCAGACTTCGATGCACTGGGTACTTTTCCTGCTTAGCCTCAAGGAATTTGTCGAGACGGGCAAAGGCCGTCCGCATCCTTACGACATGCCGGTGGGCCTATAAGGTCCCTCTGAATAGAAAGGCAAGAGGGGGGACGTTATGCGTTTCGTTCCCAGTCAGATTACGCAGTGGTGGTATGCTCATATTGAAGAAGGCCCAACCAGTCGTTCCACCAGACGCCGAAAAGCATGGCGCTTGTAACTTATTATTATACCAAAGGAGGTGTTTCTAATGTATGGAATTCAGAATTTTGAATTGTTTTGTCTTTCGGCAATTATTCTAAGCATCACGCCAGGACCTGATACTTTTTATATTTTGGGAAGGACAATTTCTCAGGGAACGAATTCGGGAATTGCTTCTGTGCTCGGAATAAGTACAGGAGTTCTTGTTCACACCATTGCTGCAGCCGTTGGTCTTTCCACAATATTAGCCACTTCAGCCTTGGTATTCAAAATTGTTAAATTGGTTGGAGCTGCTTATCTTATTTATCTGGGAATTACACTGATCCTTGCGTCAAAGGAAACTCATGCTTTAAACAAGAATAACTTATCCTCAAGCAGTCGTTGGAAAATTTACAGACAGGGGGTCATAACGAATGTTCTTAATCCAAAAGTCGCACTGTTTTTCTTATCCTTTCTCCCTCAGTTTATAGATCCAAATCATGGTAACGTAACCTCCTTTATTTTTCTTGGTATTACGTACGTTTTTACCTGTACTATATGGTATTTGATTGTCGCTGTATTTTCTTCAGCCCTAGCCATGACTTTTCAGAAAAATACATTATGGATTCGCTCCATAAACAAAATTTCAGGCTGCATTTTTATTGGGCTTGGTTTGAATCTAGCGTTTTCTAAAACCGATTGAGCTCTAGCAGATATTACATAAAAACATAATGTTGCTAACGTAAACTTGTATGACAGTCGCCTGGAGCAGACGGCATGAAAATCGGGGTTTTTTCGAAAAAGGCTGTGATAGTCCGACCCATAGAATGGCCGCTGCTCAGGCCGAGCGTGTGTGCCGGGCATGGCACAGAACTGACGAGGTGAAAGTTTTCGTGCCAGGTTTACGCAGAGCCGGAGGCTGGGAGAAGGGCAAGGGCGTCATCGCGAGGTGGGGTCTGGAGGAAGCCCAATCCAAAAGTGCGGGGCGGCCCTGCATGGAAGCTCATTGCCGCGTGGTTTCGCGCTGGTTAGGCTGCCTGTGGTTCGGTAGGTATGATCGTCGCCGTCAAAAAAGAAGAGAGCGAGAGAATGATCAAGAAAGTTGTGCGCAAAACTAGTTTAACGGATAGATCCTCTGCCAAGCGAGACTTGGCGTACTGGTTGGGGAGGAGCCCGGAAGAGCGAGTAGCAGCCGTAGACTATTTGAGAAGGCAATATCATGGAAGTTCAATCAGACTTCAGAGATCTGCTCGAATTGTTCAACAAACATCACGTTGAGTTTCTGCTGGTTGGGGGCTATGCGTTAGCATTTCATGGCGGCGGTCGTCCTTGAGAGCTCGGGCTTCCTGTGAACGCAGGAGAGGTCGGATGCAGATTACAAATGGTCTCTACTGCTTCTTCTTGAAAGATAGGTTGCCGATACCCGGTAGTGTCATTTCGATTTCTTCAACACCGGTAATTTTTCCTGCAACGACGCCACCGCCTCGGTAATGAAGCCAGATTTGTTGATCCCTTTGGTCCCAACGAAGGGGCACTTCTTCGTCCTCAAAATTCCATGAACCATTACCGTCACTCTTGAGTACCAACACCACATCGTTTCCGGAATGTTGCGGATTGACAGCCTCATATCTGCCGTCCAGAGCAGGCTTCTGACCGCAGAAGCAAAGAGTGACCAATAACTGGAGCCCTGTGAATAGAATGATAAGCGAACGCTTCATTGCTATAGATCTCTGACGCTTAAAAAGAAATGCTTTTCAATCTGTAAAGGCGAATCGAACGCATAAACATAACCAGCCATGCCCAGCCAGATCAGGTCTCGCATCAAGGTTTTCCAGTTCATTTGTTCTCCCAATGCATGGAAACAGCCGCATCCGATCGGCAGTTGCCGTATCAGGCTAATGGAGATGGCAACACTAAACAGTGCCAGCAAGCCGATAACAACCGCGGCAGCTGATTTGGTTCTAAACCCGATGACCAGCAGGAGGCCACAGATCATCTCAGCCCAGGGCATAACAAGCGCCAATATGTTAACCGCCCAGTACGGAACCAATTGATAACTGGCGATTGTCTCGGCGAATTCTCCCGCATAATTGATCTTGTACATGCTGGCGTAGATGAAAAGCGCGCCTATGTACAAACGTAATGCCAGTACCAGGTACGGGTGTGTCAGTGCATGCTTGAAGAAGCCAGAAGTCCTCATTGTGTCGTTGGGTATCCTTGCTGCTCCCAGCTGGCCAATCCCCCGGAGAGAATTTTTACTTGTTCATGTTCACGAGCCAGCAGCAGTTGCGCCACAAGCTCGTCATAGTGTTTGCTGATGTTACGTCCGTAGACGATTACAACGGTATTCGGATTCAACAGTTTTGCCAACTTCATTTTGTAGATGATTTCAAACAACATGGGAGGCACATTAACCGAATCGGTAATATGCTTTTGCCTGTGCAACTCGGAAGGTCTGGCATCGACTACCACCGCCTGCCCCGCTTCCTGCAACGTTCTTGCCGTGACCGCATCGATTTCAACACCAGGCGCATTAAAGACTGTCTTGGGAAGAACCGGGATGCCATTTGGATTGGCGAAGTTAAACGCAAAAGCCAAAATCAACGCGGCAAGCAGTATCAATGTAACATCCATCAAGCTCACCTGCCCGATCCGCTCGGCTTGCCGTTGCAGCACGTTCTTGAGGGCGGCCTTTGCTTTTTCCAATACCTTGATTGCATGCCGAGCCTCGGTAAGGTCCTTTATGGTCTGTTTGAGTTCCTGATTGGCTTGCGTGAGGTCCTGGTTGAGACATTGAATGGTCTCGAAGGCTCGGACATTTTTCAAAAAGACCATGAAACCGGCTGCCTGGGCAAACAACAGTTGCTCTTCCTCAACCGACAGTGGCATGTTAGCCAGGGTGGGTCCGAGCCCAACAAGGGCCAGGACCGATCTGTCAACTACGAGCATGGCTGCGGTGGCAACGTTCATATCGAGGCCAAATTGGTCGAAAAGGTGTTCAGGATTATTCAAACGGGTGACAGTCAAAGGCTCCATTGAGCGCTTTTCAGCAGAATTCAGACACTTATAAAAAAGCTTTTCGGCCTCCTGCGCGCTGACATTAAGTTGTTGACTTGTGCCGCGAGCTGCGTTTTTCACCGATTGCGTCGATCGCTCATAGACCAGGGCGAATCCCTGACTGACGCCAAAGGTTCCCATGAGATTTAATACGAAGGTCTCCAGGAGTTCCTGCGATTCAACGATAGGGCTCAATTCGGCTGTGAGCTCATAAAGACTCCTGAGATGATAGACCCTGCGGTCCAGGTCTTCGCGAGCTTGGTGAGCCATCTCCAGGGTTTCGTTCAAACTGACATTCTTCTGCTGCAACTCGGAATTGAGCTGTTGAATATTCTTAGTGAACAGGCCGTGAGACAGTGCACTGATCAAAATGTTGGTGAGATTTGAGAGAAGGTTGAGATCATCTTCTTCAAATGACTCCCCAGCTATCTTGCTCCCCAATCCCAACAGACCACAGTATTCCTGGTCGATATTCCACAAGATGACTAGTTCGGTTTGTCCGGACAGCGGCGCACTGTCGGGCAGGATGCCGCGATGAATGATTTTCGGCGCGTAAGCCGCCACGCCGGCGAATCCTTCTTGCGAATAGAACTGTTCATAGATATGCCAGAGATTCTGCTCCAGGTTTGCCACCTCCGTTTCCGGAATGCCTCTGTGGACCAGGTACCCATCACGGCTCCTGGTGTTCAGCAACAACACCAAACCTTGAGCTATACCCAATGAGCCCATCGTCATCAGCAGAAAGGCATCCATAATCCTTTTGGGCTGTATGAGAGCGCTTAGTTCCCGTGAAGTGTCCAGAAGGGTCTCGAGGAAGAAGATTTTCCTGTCGAGTTCGGTACGGTTTTTTTGCGCTGTTTCGAATGCGCTCTGCCATTTTGAAGTATCAGACTGCATGAATTACTCTATGTGCTTACTAATCCTGTCAAAGAACGGGTCGATGTCTTTGACAATACCGGGATGCACGTATAGAACCTTTCCTTCCTTATTCACCAGCATGGTAAAAGGGGTGCGCGGTTCGCCCAATGACTTGTGAATTTTGTATTTCGGGTCCTGCACGAGGGGGTAATTGTACTGTCCTTCCTTGCGCAAATGATCCACCTCCATAGTTGTCCCCCCTGCAGCTATTCCCAACATTTTTACTTTTTCCTTAAGTTTTCCCTTTTGCAGTCGATTGAACAAATTTCTAAAAAGAGGTGCTTGTTCGTAACAATAAGGACAATAAACGCCAATTATTTCAATCAGTATAACCTTGGCATCGATGTCGCTCAGCTTGAAAGTAGGCGAGTTTATTCCCAGATATTGTTGATCGCTCATTGCCGTTGGAGTGGTTAATTCCAGGGCAGGCAGGATTTCTCCCTCCTGCGGTGTACCTTCACCCACAGCTGATCCAGCAATAACCACCACGCAAGACACCAGTAACACAATGAGAACAGCTTTGCTCGGATGATGCATTTTCATAAGTAACTCTCCTGTAAAACTCGACTCATGATCCGGCTACGTTATCTCATGCAAGCATAATTTCGTTAGCAGATGTTGGAAGATTCAATTTTCGATTGCACTCAAAGCCTCCTCCAAGGAATCATACGACTTCACCAGTCTGGAAATACCTACGATTTCAAATACTTTCTTGAAGTTGTCCGACAATCCGGCAATCACGACCTCCTGCCCCTGTTTCTGGCTGTCGAGCAGTAGCTGAGTCAGCAGTGCAATACCGGCACCGTTCATTGATGCACTCTTGAGAAAATGAAGGATAATCCGGCTTTTGTTCATCTCGACTGCTTGTCTGTAAGTCTCCTGCAAGTGGGGTTCGGAGTGCGAAGTAAGATTTCCCTGGAGGTGCACCACTGCACAATTCTCAATGGCTTCCAAAGAGATTTCGTTTTCCTTATTGACGGCCAGTTGCCATCTTTCTTTGGCTCTTTTCAGGGCTTCATCCAGTAACTGTCGCTGGATGGGCTTGTTGATGAAATCCGTCGCATCGAGATTGAGTGCTTTGATAGCCAGATCCATATCTCCATGGCCGGTGATAACAATGACTTCGGTTTTTGGTTCAATTTCCTTGATTCGTTTCAGCACTTCGATCCCATCCATGCCCGGCATTTTGACGTCGGTGAGGACCAGAGGCGGCCGTTCCCGTTCGAAAATTTCGAGCCCTTCTTTGCCATTTTCAGCTGTAAACACGGTATAGCCATAAGCATTCAAGGTAAGTCGGAACATAACCAGAGTGGGTTTTTCATCATCAATAACAAGCACTTTATTCATTGATTCTCCAAGCAGTGGGTTCAATTGATGTCAACATCTGCAAAGCTGTATCAATCTGCCGCGGCAAAACTCAGTTTAAATGTTGTACCTACACCTTCCTGACTCATAACCTGTATGTCGCCGCCGTAATCCTGCACTATGCCGTAGGTGATAGCGAGACCAAGCCCCATATCGTTGCTGGTCTCCTTGGTACTGAAAAAGGGCTCGAAAATTTTATCCCGCACCGTATCAGGAATACCGATTCCGGTGTCATGCACTTCGGCCACCACCTGGTCGCCATCCTGATAGGATCGTATTGTTATGGCCCCTCCTGTAATTATTCCCTGAGCCTCAGCCTTTTCATTAATGGCATCCCGAGCGTTCGCCACCAAGTTGAAAAAGATCTGTTGCAGCCTGTTGTCGTGAGCGAAAATGGTTGAAATATTTGTCGAAAGTTCCAATCGAATAAGAATGTTCTCAAGTTCGAACTGCCGTCCAACAATTGAGACGACTCCTCGAATTGGCTTATTGATGTCGAGTTTTTCCGTTACGAGTTCTGCCTTCCTACCGAACGATCTGAGAGTGTTGATGATTTCCGCCGCCCTGTCCACCTGAGTACTCATTTCAGAAACCACCTGATGGACATGTTCCGGTGGGACATCTAAATTCTGCTCGCTAACCAGCGCCAGGAAATCGCTTCCCATCTTGATCGCATTCAGCGGCTGATTGAGTTCATGGGCAATGCCGGCAGACATTTCTCCCAATGACTTCATCTTGCTGGCTTGGATCAGTTGTGCATCTTTTTCGATCATTTCGGTGATGTCGGTAGAAGAAATAATAATGGCGGGCTTCCCCCTGTAGCTGATGTGACAGGCATGCAGACTAACGAAAAAAGGTTTGCTTCCCCTCCGGTAGTGCATTACCTTCGGGTAATACACGGACCCTTGACCTCCTCCTTCCTCTTCGAAAGAAGCCAGGCAGCTGGCTGTATTTTCCGGTCCAAGCTCAAGGAACGACTTGCCGAGCAAATCAGCTTTGGGATAGCCGTACACTTCCAGCGCCCGGGGATTGGCATCGAGTATCTCAAAGGTACTGCAATCCACGACAAAAATGGGATCCGGACCGCTGTCAAACAAAGATCTGTATTTTTCTTCAGATTCATGCAATCTCCTTCGATAAAGCCGGATGCTCCAAATCATATTATAGAACGAATCAGCCAGCTGGGCCACCTCGTCCCCCCGCCGTCGCCGATAGAACTCGCATTTGCGACAAGTCCGCAATTCCTCGCTGGAATTTTCAGGGCGGCTGATTAAAGGGTCTACCTGGTCAAAATGCCAGCACGGCAGGTCATTGCTGGCATAGGCGGGGCAGTCGTGAGGTTCCCATCCTCCTCTCACCTGGTGCAAATCGAGTTGAACATCGAAATTTCCGCGGCTTAGCTCGTCGGATACTTTCGTAAGCTTCGAGATGGGCATGGTGATGTACTTGGACAGCCAATGGCTGAGAATGAATATAATTACAATAATAACTGAAAGATACCCAAGAAAAGCGAATCTCAGTTTTGCCACCAGGCTGTCAATATGGTCTTTATTCAGTCCCACATGAACCATGCCGACACGGTATATGCCCTGAGTGATGGGTGTGGCGATATCGTAGGCGGCCTGGTCTCCGACCACAAACAGCCTCACGCTGCGGATTTCTCCGGCAGGGACCGGATTGGCGTGACGCAGTTCAACTGGGAAAGGGCGGGTGAAAGTGTGACTTATTACTTCATTGTCCTGGTCGGTTATAAAAATGTAGGAAACCAGGTGCAAGCGCTCCGTCAGCTTTGCCTCGTCGAAGATCAAACTCAAGAGTTCAGGATAGTTCTTATCGAGAATGTATCCGCTGCCACGTTCCGCAATGGTTCGAGCAATGGCTATGCCGCGCAATTCGAGCTCCGAAATGAGTGTGGAGACCAGTATCCATCGGGCAAGAAAAGCAATCGTAGCACTTATAATCAGGATCACCACCAGGTTGGCGAAAAAGATCTTATTCTTCAGACTGATGTCGGCAAACCGTTTCATGGCTGTTGGGAAATCTCCGTGGGTGGTATTGTGCCAACGTTCCTCACTGAAATCTCTTGCTTGATCTGGGTCCAATCTTGAACTAAAACGAACTCGCCACTTTCCAGCAGTGTAAAATATACTTGATCCAGACCCTGGTGGTCGGTGCCACCGAACGATATTTCGAGATCGGGACCCAGTGTATAATCTTGAATGGACTCAACCGCTGCAATAAAACCCTCTCTGGTCAAATCGGGTCCGGCCCTCTCCAGTCCTTCAACCAGCACTCGGGCATTGATATATCCTTCGAATCCAACAAAGTTCGGCTTATCCTGCGGAAAGTATTTTTTAAGCAACGTGACGTATCCCGTTTCGCCCTCCAGCAGCGATTTCGGCTGCCCCCCTTCAGGTGGTGGCACTACCTGCGACATGATCACAGTTATTGGACTTTGCAGGACAAGTCTGCGGGCCAATTCTTCAGCACCTACGAAGGAAACCAGATAAAAGACCGGGGTATAGCCTCGCTCAACGGCGAGTCGGATGAACTTTGCACACGGATCATAAGTTCCAATCATGGCCACCGCTTCTGCCCCGGAACCAATAATCTTGTTGAGCCCCTCCGTGACTTCCATGGTACCTCGAATGTAAGATCCTCCTGCAACAGGAGCCAGATTGAATTCTTTTAAGGCGAGTTCGGTCCCCGTGAGCCCGTCGAAGCCGAAAGCATCGTATTGATAGAAGACAGCAATTTTATTGAGGCCCAGATCTTTGACCAAGTGCATTACGGCGGCCTTGGTCTCCTGATAATAGGACGCCCGAACATTGATCACGTAGGACTTGAAGGGGTCCCTCAGTGCGTTAGCACCCGTAAACATACCCACCAGGGGAATTTTGGCCTCTTCCACCAAAGGCAAAATCTTCACTGTCGTCGGCGTGCCGACATAAGAGAAAAGAGCAAAGACCTTATCATCGATGATCAATTTCTGCGTGTTGGCCACGCACTTTGGTGGGTCGTAGCTGTCATCGTATGCGATTATTCTAATTTTTCGGCCATGTATGCCGCCATTATCATTTACATAGTTTATGTAGCACAGCGCTCCTCGCAAGGTTTGCGTCCCGAGGAAGCTGGCATGCCCCTGCAACGCTAACGAAGAGCCCAAAAGAATTTCCTTGTCGGTAACTCCCTGAGAGACCTTGGGAGTTATGGTATCCACATCGGCTTGTTCGCACCCGCAAAACCATAAAAGAACCAATACAAGCAACACATAAGGCCGTCGATTTTTCATCCGAGCCTCCTCGCACTTCCAATAGCCAGGATTTATTTCTGAGGAACAACAGCGCTCGAACACGAGAACGCAACAATCGGCATCTGCAAGCAGGAAAATTAGAAACTTAAACATTTCAATTATATCCATTTGACAAACATTTCCACCTAAATTTTGTGGGCGTCCCCCTCCGGCTCACGTGGAGAGGATAAGCTCATAATCGATCGCGATGGGGTCTGCAGCCTGCTGTTGCTGCACCTTGGATTGTTTCTTTTCCTGCAACTTGCGGAGAAAGTGAGCAAGGCTCTCTCTTTGTGCTGGCGCAAAGTCACACTTCAGGCAGAAGTCCAAATAATAGCGCAGCCACTTGATA
>Ga0210088_1000224_pt1 | contig 11302 bp, 9 predicted proteins | sample RushMan_CattailN_6_FD_185557 | JGI IMG/M metagenome (GOLD analysis project Ga0210088, IMG submission 185557) | Wetland microbial communities from San Francisco Bay, California, USA, that impact long-term carbon sequestration -... | ecosystem: Environmental > Aquatic > Marine > Wetlands ... | reverse complement strand
GGTCATACCTTAGAGGAGACCTGTTGATCTTCGATCTCACACGCGCCCGGGGGCTTCTCACGACTCAGCGTTCCACCGCCGCGGTGTGGCTTATTCTTATTTGCCTGAGCGCCGTTACGGCGGGCTGTGCGATCAACGAAAAGATGACCGTCATCAGCACCGCTTCCCTGATGGAGGACGTCGGCAAGGCCGCCAACAAGCAGTCCGATCTGCGGGTGGTCCGCGAGGGCATGCCGGCCTACCTGCTGCTGATGGACGGCATGGTGGAAGGCTGGCCCGACAACGAACGCCTGCTGCTGGCCGCCGCTCAAGCCTACTCTTCCTATGCCACGGCGTTCGTCGGTGCCGATGATGTGGCCTTTCGTGACGCCCTCCTGCTGCGGGCCAAGGCCTATGCCCTGCAAGCCCTTGAGCAACGCGGAATTTCAGCTCCCCTAACGTCGCCATTTGGGGACTACGAGCGCCAGGTCAGCCAGACGACCCAATCCGACGTACCTTATGTGTTCTGGTCAGCCACCTGCTGGGGCAACTGGATCGGCGCCCACGCGAATTCCATCGCGGCACTGGCGGAGCTGCCGCGCGTGGAGACCCTCATGCGACGGGCGCTCGTTTTGGATGAAACCTTTTACTACGGTGGGCCGCATATCTTCATGGGGGTTCTGTACGCCTCCCGACCCCAGGTGGCCGGCGGCAACCTCGACCTCTCGAAGAGGCATTTCCTGAAGGCGATTGAACTCGGCCGGGGCAAGTTCCTGATGGCCCAAGTCTACTACGCGGACTATTACGCTCGAAAGGCCTTTGATCGGGAGCTGTTTGTGACCACGCTGAAAAAGGTCCTTGACACTCCGGCGGACACCGTTCCTGAACTGACGCTGCTCAACACCGTCGCCCGGGACAAGGCCGAAGCCCTGCTCGGGAAGACGGACGAGTATTTTTAAAGGAGACTCTCCCATGCGCCGCCCGGCATGCCTGTTTACCGCGATGGTTGTCTCTTTCTTTTTCAGCGTGCTTCTTGTCCCCCCATCCGCCTGCGCCCAGTCACCCGTCATCATCAAGCTGGCCACGCTGGCGCCGGAGGGCAGCTCATGGGTTCAAGCGCTCAAGGCCGCAGCCGACGAGACCCAGAAAAAAACCGGCAACGCCGTCCAGTTCAAGATTTATCCGGGCGGGGTCATGGGCGATGAGCGCGACATGGTCCGCAAGATGCATATCGGGCAGATCCATGCCGCCATGCTGAGCTCGGCCACGCTGGCCTCCCTCTTCCCCGAGATCGACGCGCTCCAGATTCCCTTTCTTTTCAGCAGCTACCCCGAGGCGGACTTCGTGGTCGGCAAGATGGAAAACGGTTTCAAGGGTGGTCTCGAGAAAAACGGTTATGTGGCGCTGGGCTGGTCGGAGGCCGGGTTCGTCTACCTGATGTCGACCGTCCCGGTGGACACCCTCGATTTGCTCAAGAAGGCCAAGGTCTGGATCTGGAACGACTCCCCCATGGCCAAGGCCATCTTCGAAGAGGCCGGCGTCATGGGGGTGCCGCTGTCCATAGCCGACGTTTTGGTCGGCCTCCAGACCGGGCTAGTGGAGGTGGTCTACGCCCCGCCCTCGGTCGCCATCGCCCTGCAGTGGTTCACCCGCGTCAAGTACGTTACGGACGCACCCCTGAATTACATGCTGGGCGGTCTGGTTGCGAAAAAAGAGGCCTTCGACAAGATCGACCCACAGCACCAGATCGTGATCAAAGAGGTCTTTCAACGCCATACGACCCGGCTGAAGGAGGTCATCCGCGCCGAGAACCAGGAGGCCCTCACCGTCATGCAGACGCAGGGGGTCAAACTCCTTACCCCGGGCAAGGTGCAGATTGCCGACTACAAGGCCATTTCGGAAAAGGCCATGCAGAAGGAGAACAGCCACAACTATTCACCCAAAACCAAGGAGGAGGTTTCTTCCTGGCTGAAGGCCTACGCGGAGGGCAAGAAGTGAAATTCTGGGAGCGGCTGGACGAAACCATCGGCCGGCTGGAAAAGACCCTGATGGTGATTTTCCTGGGGTTGATGATCGTGGCGGCCTTCGCCCAGATCGCGCTGCGTAATTTCATCGGGGTCGGCCTGCCCGGGTCCGAGGCCCTGGTGCGCTACCTGGTGCTGTGGGTCGGGTTCATCGGGGCCTCCTTGGCCTCCCGGGAAGGCAGGCACATTACCATCGAGGCCATCAAGCTGCAACCCTCGGCCGGCGGCATGCGCTATCTGGCGGCCGTCTCCCAGCTGTGCGCCGTTGTCGTCTGCGCACTGATGACCTGGGCGGCGGTGAAGTTTGTCCGGGACGACGCCCAGATCGGCACCCGCACGTTTCTCGATCTGCCCACCTGGGTCCTCGAGATGATCATCCCCGCAGCCTTTGCGATCATGAGCCTGCGTTTTCTGATGCACGCGATCCGGGCGCTGCGAGGGGACGTTGCACGGCAGGAGCCGGCACCGCGGCCATGACGACTCTGCTGATCACGGCTGCCGCCCTCCTGCTGATGCTCATCGGGACCCCCGTGTTTGTCGTCATCTGCGGGCTGGCCCTGTATCTCTTCTCGGCAAGCGGGATCGATCTCTCCGCCGTCATTATTGAAATCCACCGCTTGGCGACCACGCCCGTTCTTGTGGCGATCCCTCTGTTCACCTTTGCGGGCTATCTGCTTTCGGAGAGCGGCGCTCCGCGACGTCTGATCCGGCTGGCCGACGCCCTGCTTGGCTGGCTGCCCGGCGGGCTGGCCGTGATTGCGCTGGGGACGTGCGCGATTTTCACGGCGCTCACCGGTGCGACCGGGCTCACCATCATTGCCCTGGGCGGGATCCTGCTTCCTGCCATGAGCCACGGCAAATACCCGGAGGGCTTTTCCCTTGGGCTGCTCACCACCTCGGGTACCCTGGGCCTGCTGTTTCCCCCGAGCCTGCCGCTGATCGTCTACGCGATTGTCGCCAAGGTGGGCATCGGACAGCTCTTCGTGGCCGGTCTCTTGCCGGGTGCGCTGCTGGTGGTGTTGCTCTCTGTTTACAGCATCCTCGTCGCCGTCCGGTCCCGCGTGCCCCGCAAAACCTTCCGGGCCGGCGAGCTGGTTGCAGCCGGGCGGGAGTGCCTCTGGGAACTGCCCCTGCCGGTGGTGGTGCTGGGGGGGATCTACACCGGCTATTTCGCGGTGAGCGAAGCGGCCGCCATCACCGCGATGTACGTGCTCGTCGTCGAAGTCCTGATCCTGCGCGACATCCGCTGGGGGGTACTTCCGGAGCTCATCAAGCAGAGCATGGTGCTGGTGGGCGGGGTGCTGATTATTCTGGGCGCCGCCATGGGACTAACCAACTATCTCATCGACGCCGAAATCCCAATGCAGATGCTGGATTTCTTCCAAGCGCACATCGAAAGCCGCCTGGTCTTCCTGGTCGTGCTCAACTTGTTTCTGCTGGCCGTGGGCTGCACCATGGGCATCTTCTCGGCCTTGGTGGTGGTAGTCCCTCTCATCACGCCGATCGCCCGTGCCTACGCGATCGACCCCATCCACCTCGGGATCATTTTCCTGACCAACCTGGAGATCGGGGCCTCCCTGCCGCCCCTGGGCATCAACCTCTTCATCGCCGGCCTGCGCTTCGACCGGCCGGTGTTCAAACTTTATGCGGCCTGCCTGCCCTTCGTCGGTCTTCTGCTCGCGGCCCTCGCCCTGATCACCTATTGGCCGTGGCTGAGCCTGGCGCTGGTGAGATAATCATTGGGTTCGGGTGTCCGGGAGTCTGGATGCGTGGCTGGAATTGATTCGGATTTTGGCCAAACAACCAATATACCTAAACAACCATTCTTATGTGACGCCCTTGACGGCCAGGAATGGCCCTTGCTGCTAGTCCGTCTCCATTACGCGGAAGGCCAGCCGGTCCTTCAGAAAATTGACAGGACGAATGCGAACATGTACCATTTTATGAGGTTAGACGAAGGAGTGTTTATGCCGAAAACCGGATGGATCTTGTTGATGACCCTGACCTTCTTGACGCCCCCCCTTCAGGGAAACGCCTTCGAGGACGTCCAGGTCAGAACCCCGGGTTTCAAATCCCAGATCGTCGTCGAACCCATCGCGAATCCCCAGCAGGTAGTCGTTTCGGTGCTCGACCCGGCCGGCGAGCCGATCCGCGACCTTCAGCCGCACGATTTCATCATGGCCCGGGGCATACGCAAGGCCCGGGTTGTCTCGGTTGAGCCGCTCCAGGCCAGCCAGGCCACCCCCGTCAACCTGGTGATGGTCATCGACAACTCTTTTTCCATGCAGGAGCGCGGCGCGATCAGCCCGCTGCTGGTCGCCTTGGACGGCCTTCTGCAGGACGTGCGCCCCATCGACAACGTTCATGCCGTCGTGTTCAGCGACCGGGACGTGAAGACGGTGGGCGGCCGCGTCTTGAACGTGCGGACCTTCAGATCCAACCAGGCTTCGGAATGGAAACGGTTCTTCGCAGAGGCATTCGACCGTGGCATCACCACCAAGACGTATCTCTACGAAGCCGTCATGGCCGGGCTGGACATCGTGAAAAACATGCCGGCCAACGAACAGAAACTCATGGTGGTGTTCTCGGACGGCGAAGACCTGAACAGCAAGATCGGAAGGCCGGAGGTCGAGGTTGCAGCCGGCGGCGTCAAAAAGTTCCAGATTTTCTCCGTCGACTACATGCCTCGCGAGAGAACCGACGAGTTTCTCACGAGCTTGGCACGGAATCATCACGGCCGAATCTGGAAGGCCCGGTCCGCCTCCGAGCTCGTGCCCATCTTCCAGGACTTCAAGAGCACCATTCTCCACAAGTACGTTTTGACTTATGAACTGCTCAACCCGATTGCCATCGCGCCCAAGGCCCTGAACTTAGACGTCCCCGTCACCACGACGGGCGATTCGGCGGCTCACATGCTGTTTTTCCCCACCGGAAAGAGCAACATCCCCAACCCGTATGTCCAGCTGGAAACCAGCTCAGCGGCCGATGCCTTTCAGCCCGCGGGTCTGGCCGGATTCTCGAGCCGCTATTTCAACATCCTCAACTTTGTCGGAAAAGCCTTGCGCGATCTGCCCGAGGCCCGAATCGGCATCGTAGGCTGCACTTCCGACTACGGACCCGAGAAAGACAACCTGACGCTTTCCCAGGGGCGGGCGGAGGCGGTGAAAGAATATCTCCAACGCATCTGGGGTATTGACGCCGCGCGCATGCTGATTGAAGCGCGCAATCTGCCGGCCGAACCCTCGGCCGAAGACACACGTGACGGCCGGCTCGAAAACCAGCGGGTGGAGTTCATCTTCGATTCGGACGCCGCCCAGTCCCGGGCCGTCGGCGGCCTGATTGCCGAGGCCGGGAACCGGAACGATATTCAGGTAAAGCTCGACCTCTATCCTTTGCCGGGAATCACCGGCAGTGAGATCCTGATCCAGGGAAATGAGCGAACGCTGAAAACACTGTCCGCAGGCACCGAGATCGCCGCCTCGAATTCATTTCCGCTGGACGACCTTGGCCGCGACCGCTTGGCGCAGCTGAGTTCCATCGAGGCCGTGATCCGCGTGACCGACGCCGACGGCCACGTGCATGAAGCCTCCTCGGATCTCTGCCAGATCAGGACCAATCCCAAAGAGGTGATCCGGGAAATGGCCTACCCGCCCTACGGCGCGGTGAACCTGGAGCCGGACACGGTGACGGTGGAAGAGATTACCGTCGTCGACAGCTCGCCGCTGCTCAACTACGTTTATTTCGACGGCGGCCGCTTCGATATCCCCGACCGCTATGCACTTTTCAAGGCGGCGGCCGAGGCAAAGGCGTTCGATCCCCAGGCCCTCAAAGGCACGATGGAGAAATACCGCCACGTGCTGAACATCATCGGCAAACGCGCCGCGGAGCGGCCTAAAGCAAAACTGAAAATTGTCGGCTGCCATTCCGGCTTCGGGGAGGAAAAGGGCAGGACCGACCTGTCCCGCAGCCGTGCCGATGCGGTGCGAGGCTACCTGCGGAGCATCTGGGGGATTGATCCTTCGCGCTTGGAGGCAGAGGCTCGCGGGCTTCCTGCGGCCGCAAGCGCCGGAAGCATCCCCGAGGGCCGCGCCGAGAACCAGCGAGTTGAAATATACGCGGATGATCCGGCGATTCTCGACACCGTGAAGAGTACTTACATCGAGGCCCTAAGCGACACGGAAACCTTCAGGATCACGCCCGAGATTGAGCCGGGTGTGGCCCTGAAGAGCTGGAGCATCGAAATTTACGGGGACGATCAGCGGCTGGAAGGCTTGACCGGCGAAGGGGACCTGGAGCCAAGCTACGTGCTCGCGCTCAAGGATGTGGGGCTTTTAAATATCGGCAACTACAAGACCGTCACAGCATCGCTGGAGGCCGTGGGCTCAAACGGACAGTCCTTGAGAGTCCGGGACACCTCCACGGTGCAATTCCTGAAACGCGAGGAGCGCCTGGCGCGCCGGGAAGGCTACAAGGTTGTCGAGAAATACGCCCTGATTCTCTTCGATTTCGACCGGGCGGAAATCAAGGACCGCAACAAGGCGGTGGTGGACCGCATCGGCAGCCGCATCCGCGAAGTGCCCTCCGCAACGGTGAAAATCGTGGGTCACACCGACACCATCGGCAAGTTCGATTACAACGTGGCGCTTTCCAAAAAGCGCGCCGAAAGCGCCTTCGAGCTGATTCTGGCGGGAGGCCTTGCTGCCGAGGACAGGGTGTCCTTTGAAGGCAAGGGCTCCGTAGACCCGCTCTTCGACAACGGGCTGCCGGAGGGACGCGCCTTCAACCGCACGGTGACGGTGATCCTGGAGTACGAGCAGAAATGAATTTTCCCCGCCGGCCGGCGGGGAAAATTCATATGGTGTAATGGGTTGCCGCCGTGCCGGTGTATTCCACGCCCAGTAGGCTGATGTCATCGTCGGGCCGAACGCCTTTTAGAAAGGTCTGCACCTCTGCGTGCAGGCCGTCCACCAGAACCTCCACCGGGCTGTTCCTGAACCCCCGCAGGATTTGGTAAAATGTGTCCCTTCCGAAGGGCCGGCCGTCGCGGCCGCGGTTTTCAGTGAGGCCGTCGGTGTAGAGGATGATCTTGTCTCCTGGATCCAGGCGAAGTTCCTTCTGTTCGTAAGGAAGGTCTGAACCGAAACCGATGACCGGACCGTGGCATGCCAATGTCTCAAGATTCCCGCCGGCGCGCAGCAGCACCGGCGGCGGATGCCCGGCGCCGCCGTAGGTGAGAATCCCTCGGCGGATGTCGATGCTCGCGCAGACGATGCTGAAATAGCTGTCGAAGCGTTCGAACGGAAACGCCTCGTCGAGGTTGTTGAGCGCGGCTTCCGGTGAGGCCAGCTGGCAGCCGCCTCCCAGCAGGCCCCGCGGCCCCGCCAGAAACTGGGAGGCCGCCACCGAAATCAGCGCGGCCGGCACCCCGTGGCCGCAGACATCGAGCATGTAAAGACCCACCTGGTCCTCGTCCACGCTCTGGATATTGAAAATGTCCCCGCCGATGCGCTCGCAGGGGTCAAACCTCCAGGCCACCCGCAGGCTCGGAATGGAGGGGTTCCCCTCCGGGAGCAGGCTGCGCTGGATGGCCGCGGCGGCCTTGAGGTCTTCGTCGATCATCTCCTGTTTGCGCTGCAGCTCGACTTTCTGGCGCTCGATGTCCGAAACGTCATAGATGATGACCAGAATCATCGTGCGGCCCTGGTAGACGATGCGCTGCGTGGAAAACCGCAGATATTTCTGAACCGCCTGCCCCTTTATGTAGAAAATGCGGTCGAGGGGCTTGCGATCCACCGGCGCATCGGCAATCAGCGTCTGGATGAGCGAATGCCGCAGAACACAGCCGGCGCAGGCCGAGGTTTCGCCGCAGGACTTGTTTTCCGTCACGGCATTGACACAGCCGCTGACTTCGCCGAAGGTCTTGATGGTCGAAATCGCGGCGGCGCTGTCGAAAAGATTCAGAAAGGAGTCGTTGAACTGGTGAATGCGGAAATTCTCGTCGGCGATCAGAACCGCCGCACCCATGTTATCGAGGATGTAGTTGAGAAACTCGTTGGATTCCCGAAGGTCTTGCAAATTGATCGTCATCGGTCGACTCGTTGAAAAAGGTTAAGCGGATCTGATTCCTGCGGGCAAAATATACCGCAAATTCCAGAATCCTGCCAGACGACTGCGCGCTGCACTTTATCAAGAACGGCCATGTCCATCACCTTTTACCAGAGAATCAGGGCGTCCGCCTTGATTTGAGTCAAATCAGACTTAAAATCCGTCCCTGTGCACTCGCAACGCCGCACATAATGCAAACAGAGGGGAACATACGACATGAACGCGCCGCTCAAGGACGAACAACTGCTCACGATTGTCAAGAATGTGGTCGAGCAAAACGGCTGCCGGCTGGTCGACATAGACTTCGACAAACACATCCTCAATATCGAGGGCACCGACGAGGACCAGGCGCGTTGCGCCCTGGCATTGGAGGAAGTGTTGGGATAGGCGCTTACTTCGCAAACACCTTCTTCAGAATATCCGTGGTGCGAGCGGCCGGGTTGGTGCGGATCTTCGCCTCCTCCTGCCCGACTTTAAGGAACATTCCGTCCAGGGACTTTCCCGTCACGTAGCTGTCCAGATCCATGGAATCCATCTTGCCGAAGGGCACCATCGCGGCGTAGCGGTCGGTCAGCGCCTTGTAGGAACGGGTCACGCCCACCTGGTTCATGCTGTCGGCGACGACGGGCTTGAAGGCCTCGGTGAGCTGGGGGGTGGTCTTGGCCTTGAAGTAGTCCGTCGCGGCGGTGTTGTCTCCGTTTAAAATCTTCTGGGCGTCCTCGAAGGTCATTTTTTTCACGGCATCTTCAAAAATGGGCCGGGCCTTGGGCGCCGCCTGCTCGGCCGCCCGGTTCATGCTCAGAATCAAATCGTCCACCTCTTTCTGATAGCCCGCCTTCTTGAGCAACTCGGCTGCCGTCTGCAATTTCTGCGGCAGCAGAATCTTCACGGCCGCATCCCCGAAATACCCGTTCGACTTCGAAAGCGTCTGCACCGCGTTGCCTGTTCCTACCGCGAGGGCCTCTTTGAGCCCGGCCGCCACATCCCCCGCGCCGGCGCCCGAACCCCCGGCCGCCGTTCCAAATGCACTCGTGATCGCGCCTTTAACGTCCTGGGAAAAGGCCTGCGACGTCACCAGAAAAAGGGATGCCACAACCAATATGAAAGTGGATTTTTTCATGAACACCCTCCCTGCGGCTTAATTTTTTTGAAATATCCCTTAACTTAAGCAGGGAACAGGGGGCATGCAAGACGGCCGAAGACTGAACCACCTATGGACAGGGGCGTGTCCTCAATCGGTGGTTGCGCCAAGCGCGCACGGGGATCACCAGCGCGTAGAAGGGGAAGGTGTAGAGGGCTGCTACGGTGGGCTCGAGCGGGGAAAAAAACTGGGCGCTGAAGACGATGACCAGGATGTAGTTCATGATCCACAGGCTGATGGCGCATGCCAGCTGGTCCGGAAGCTTCCACCGCCATGCCATCAGGATTCCGGAAGCGACGAAAATGGCCCCCAGCAGGAAGGCGGCGGATATGGAGGTCATGAGGATCACTATGTTCTGTCTGAAGAAATCGGCGAATTTCGAGAAAACCCCCAGGTTGGTCATGGCGAACAGAATTAGGGAGACCGGATACTGCATGCCCCGGATGAGATCCACGGCCCTGGGGGCCGCCTTCTTGAGCACCTCCGCAACGGCCAGGGGGATGAAGACCACCATGACGAGAAGCCGCATCATGTGGAGCAGCGGAATCTCCATGGAATGGCCGAAGAGAAACGCCACGAGCGGCGGCAGGGTAAAGGGAACCAGCACTGAAGATGCCACCACCACAACGAGAACCAGAGCCATGTTGGCCTGCAGCAGGCCGGCGAAAAAGGGCGCAACAGCACCGGTGGATATCCCGGCCAGCAGCAGCGCCGACAGACTGTAGGCCGGCCAGACCAGCCGAAACAGCAGCGCGATGGCGACCGGGAAAAGAATCATGCGAAACAGCAATAGCCCCGCAATCCTTAAAGGAAACTGCCGGGCAGTCTCCCAGATCTGGGAGATGCGGATCGAGAGAAAGCTCAGGAAGAGCAGCAACATCATGAAAACGATGGGATAGGGCTGAAGCGGTACCCAGGCCCCCGGCACGAGGACGCCCGTGAGCAGCGAACCGAAGCTGACCGCAAGCAGGAGAAAATCCTTTGGGCTGAACATGAACCCTAACGTCCTTTGTTTAAGACCAGGTTACTGTAATAAATTTCCATGTTCAACTTTTTTCTTGACATATATCCATCATGTAGTAAAACTACAACAAATTAAAACTATGCTTATAAATACATCTAATTTGTAAATAAGCTACTATGGCGGACACCCTCGCTCTCATCCGCAGCTCCATCGACTCTCTGAGAAACTCGGAGAAGAAGGTGGCCAAGTGCGTTCTCGTAGACCCGGGGGCCGTCATCACCGCCTCGATCACCGAACTGGCTGAAAAAGCCGGAACGAGTGAGCCCACCGTGATCCGCTTCTGCCGCAAACTGGGCTTGGGCGGCTACATGGAATTGCGCCTGAACCTGGCCCGCGATCTGCCCTCCGCCCAATATATCTTTGAAAACGTCGGCGAAACTGACTCGCTGGCAGAAATCGCCGGAAAGATCCTCAACGCCCATCGCGAAGCCATCTCCAACACCCTCAACAAGCTCAACCTCGACGATTTGAACGCAGCCGTAAAGGCGCTGGGGTCGGCACGACGAATCGAATTCTATGGGCTTGGGGGGTCCGCCATCGTGGCCCGGGACGCCCACCACAAATTCTTCCGCCTTGGAATTCCCTGTGTAACCTATGACGACCCGCACATGCAGGTCATGTCGGCAGCCTTGCTTTCACCCGAGGACGTGGTGGTGGTGATCTCCCACACCGGCTCCACCAAGGACATCATCGACAGCGCCAAGGTCGCGCGCAAGGCCGGTGCCAAAATCATCGGCATCCTCGGCAGTGAAAACGCCCCCCTTTCCAAGATATGCGACATCGCTCTATCGGTGTTTTCCCAGGAAGCAGCGTTGCGCCTGGCACCCATGACCTCGCGGCTGGTGCAGTTGGCGATCATCGACGTGCTTTTCGTCACTGTTGCCATGAAGGATTTCAACATCACCAAGGAGCGTTTGGACCGAGTGAAGCGTTCTTTGGTGGACAAACGTTATTAAACGGTTTGCAGGCCCAGGCAGCAGCATCGGCCCGTTGGAGTGAGAACCAACGTTTGCTGTTATCGGTCAACCG
>Ga0210088_1000221_pt1 | contig 11349 bp, 11 predicted proteins | sample RushMan_CattailN_6_FD_185557 | JGI IMG/M metagenome (GOLD analysis project Ga0210088, IMG submission 185557) | Wetland microbial communities from San Francisco Bay, California, USA, that impact long-term carbon sequestration -... | ecosystem: Environmental > Aquatic > Marine > Wetlands ... | reverse complement strand
TTATCCGTCTGCTGGTGGAAGAGGAGGGAGTGACATTGGCTGAAGCGGCCCGGCAGCTCGGTGTATCGACATCTGCTGTATCGAAGTCATTAAGTCGAAAGTTAGGAGAAAGTCATGTTAGTCAATAGCGTCCCTCCTCTCTCCTCCGATGATCTCGGGACTCGTCTCGTGACTCCTCGCCGAGTTGCATCGGCTGAGATTACTGTGACTGGGAAACCGGCGTTGTAAGCGATTCTGAGCTGCGGCTTGCAGTGGGACGTTGTGTCTTGGAGGTTACCGAGAGTTGTCATCTATCAAGGAGCGTTGAATGCAGTTTGAGTGGGATCCAAACAAGGCTGCTGCGAATGAACGAAAACACAAGGTTTCCTTCCATGAGGCTGCCACCGTGTTCTCCGATCCAATGGCCATAACATTTTCGGATCCTGATCATTCAATTGATGAAGAGAGATTCATCACTTTTGGCTTTTCAAGAATGGAACGGCTCCTGGTCGTCTCGCACACTCCTCGTGGGGACAGGACCAGGATAATCAGCGCACGTTTAACGACGCGGCAGGAGAGAAGAATCTATGAAGAAGGATGATAATGACGAGCTCCGTCCTGAGTACCGTCGTGAGGACTTGGGGGTGGGCGTTCGAGGAAAGTATTTTGAATCATATCAGGAAGGAACCAATCTGGTCCTGCTCAGCCCGGATGTGGCGAAGGCCTTCCCAACCGAGCAAGCCGTCAATGATGCACTTCGCTCACTAATAGAGGTGGCACAACGAACCGTTGCACCTACAAAGCGACCCAGCCGGCGCCGGAAAAGCGGCACCGTTAACCCATGATGTTGTCCGTCGTGACCGAGTTCGTTGGCGATGTGTCAGGCCACACGGGGGAGTCCGTGCTTTAGGCACAGTTTCTTTAGGCGTGCAAGTGAGTGAGCTGAGCCATGCACAGAGAGGGCCTGCTTTGCCCAACGATGACCTGAACCGGATGCAAAAACACGCGGGGCACATTAGGCGGTGTTCTCCGAAAGCTCAGTTGCCGCGGGTTTTCGCACCGGTTAGGCCTATTGTTCCCAGGACTGCGCCCGCCCGCTGTGAGCATGCCTTCGGCCTGCCCCCATCCGCCGCACCCACCGTTCTGCTTCAGCCTAACCTTTGTGCAGCGTACAGGGACCTGGCTGCCTGATAAAATGCGAAGAAACGAGAAGATGCTATGAACGTCAAGGTCGAAGTGGAATTATATAAGCCTCGTTCAAAAGTGGACATAGATGAGATGTACGAAGTCGCACGACAACTGACGAACAACGCACGAAGCGTGGAAGTGTATATTCCGGATAAGCCGCCCAATAGCCTGGTGGCGGAGTTTACCATCAACAAGGCAAGGCAGATGGCTGTGGTAGATGGCATCGCCAGAGCGTTCAGAACATGGATGCGCAATTACGGTCTATCGGCCATATCTTTCCCGTATCCCCCGGCAAGGTACGCTCCCCAGAATGAAAGCTATACCCGGAAACAGGGCCAATACTTGGCATTCATCTACTATTATACCAAGCTCAGTGGCTATCCGCCCGCAGAAGCCGATATGCAAAGGTATTTCAAGACGACGCCCCCTTCCGTCCACAGTATGGTGCTGAAGCTCGAGAAAGAAGAGCTCATAACGAAAACCCCCAACCAACCCCGCAGCATCAGGCTCCTGCTGCCCCGAGAAGAGTTGCCGGACCTCGAATAACATCCTGTCCGGTTTGCGGATGTGGGAGTGTGGGACGCCCTTAGGTTCCTAAGTTTCTAAATATTAGGGGGATGAGAAGCCAGGAGTGCGAGGGATCAGGGGACGTGGATTAATATATTGATATCTGAAGCCCATAAGGTTTTGACCCCTGTGAAATCTGGTGCTGTCTCGTCTCGATTGCTTGTATTCGGTTCTCGAAGGCCATTTCCACGACGATGCTGACGCCGGTTTGAAGAGCTACTTCCAGAAATACGAAAAGTGTGGGATAGTGCTCAACCTGTATTGTCTTTTCGGCCCAGACCTATCAAGAGAGTGGAATAACGTAAGTGGTTATCTATAGGAGGATGGAATTTTGAAGGAAAAACGGCAGATGGAAACAGGCACTATTTCCGTGTGGGGAGGAGAAGAAAAATCATCATCAGGGGCACCTACCCAGGTACCCATCGTGCAGAGCGTAGCGTTTGGCTACGATGACATTGAGAAGTGGATCAGGGTAGGTCGTGGGTTTGAGCGCGGGCATATCTACAGTCGCAATACCAACCCCACGGTTGCCGCCTTTGAGGAGAAAGCGCGTATGCTCGAGGGTTCTGAGTCAGCCACTGCCTTTGCCAGCGGTATGGCGGCGATCAGCAATACCCTTTTCTCACTTTTATCGCCCGGCGATAGGGTCGTATCCATTAAGGACAGTTACGGCGGCACCAGTAAGCTTTTTCTCGAATTCCTGCCGAAATTCAATATCGAAGCGGTGCTCTGTGAAACCACCGACCACGATATGATCGAAGAGAAGATGCTCGAAGGCTGCCGGGTGCTTTATCTCGAAAGTCCAACCAACCCGACTTTGAAAGTTGTAGACATACGCAGACTTGCGAAGGCCGCTCATCAAGTAGCTGCGCTTGTGGTAGTGGACAACACCTTTGCCACCCCCATCAACCAGAAGCCTCTGGAACTGGGAGCGGATTTGGTGATCCACAGTGCCAGCAAATTTCTCGGAGGTCATGCGGATGCTTTAGGGGGCGTCGTATGTGGGCCTGCGAACCTTGTGGAGCAGATCTACCACTTCCGGGAGATCAATGGTGCGGCTTTGGATCCCGCCACCGCTTATCTGCTCCTGCGAGGCATGAAAACCTTGCAGCTGCGGCTGGCCAGGCAGAATGAAAGTGCTCTTGCCATAGCCATGCACCTGGAAGGCCACGAGGCGGTGAAGGAAGTATTCTATCCGGGTTTGGAGAGTCATCCGGGTCATACGATAGCAAAACAACAGATGACGGGCTTCGGTGGCGTTCTTAGCTTCATCCTGAAGGGCGATCTGGATGCCGTCAAGCGTTTTCTGCCCCAGTTGCAGCTGGCGCACCGCGCGGCTAACCTCGGGTCTGTGGAGACCATTGCCGGGCCGCCGGCTACAACGAGCCACGTGGAATGTTCCCCTGAGGAGCGGGCCGCCATGGGAATACCCGAGGGACTCATCCGCTACTCCGTCGGCATCGAGGATGCTTCGGATCTGATAGCGGATCTCGATCAAGCCCTCGCCAAATTGAGCTAGTTTTCGCCCGGAAACCGCGCCTTCCTGTGGAGCCTGGGGTCACGTCTTGGAATATAATATTTTGTGGGCTACGTGATTTGCCGTGGCACGACCACTGCGATGGGCAAGGTCCAGCAACAGGTTCTGCAGCAAAAAGACGGGGCGAATCTTTAAATTCAATATCTTGTGAATCACTTGCGTAATTTCTCGATGGCTGCGGGCACATAAAGATGAATCAACCGCAGGAGGCTGTCCGAGAATTGTCATTTAACAGATTTCTCACTCCGTTGCACTTCGTTCGGAATGACAAGAAAGGCATTATTAGACAAGCTCCGTAGGTCTTTCCCGCATGCTCCCGGCGGGAATCCAGAAAAGCGGGGCTGGATATCCGTCTGCGTGGGTATGTTCAACGTCGGTGTGTCTGCCGCGGTGGGAATAAACATAAGCCTGGTTTAACTCCGTATTGCCGATCAGGTCTGCCCCGAAAAAAGAGGCAGTGTCTTCGATTGTTTGTGACATTTCCCGAGGGTTTTCCACCGATGTCTATCAGCTTGTGGTCCGTATTTGCCACTATTCGAGGGTCTGTTATCAACGAAAAATGTTCAATAATCGAGCCTCTAACCTCTTTTCCCAGGTGCCGCGCTCCTTGGAATAGAATAAACCAAGGTAGCTTTGCACTCTTTAATTCATATTGTCGGCACTTTTACGTGCAATCGCCCTGGTTACTTATCCTTGACCTTCAAAACGTTTTGCTCTAGAAGATATACAAATGGCCGCTCGAAAGCGGTTGACTGGAAAGAAAGTGACAACAAAGCCGATTTTACTTGAAGCCACGAAGGCTAACGCCCATCGAAGGGGCAGGGGGTCTCGTGGTTTTTTTGTTTTGGCGAATCCATTGAAGTTATTGGAGGTACATGCAATGTGTGAGGCTCATGCTTATTTAACCAAAAACGGCAAAGAAGAACTGGTTATGCAGAGTGTTGATGTGCTTCGACCAGAGGGCGACCAGATGTATATCCAAAATATATTCGGAGAACAGCGCTGGATCAAGGGTCGAATTAAAGAGATGAATTTAGTGCAGCATCGTATTGTGCTGGAGGAAGACTAGAATCTGGAGACAGCTTTGCTCAGGATAGCAGTGATCGACGGACAGGGTGGCGGCATCGGTTCGGTCGTTATAAAAAGAATCAAACAGAATTACGGTGAAGAAGTTGAAATTTGGGGCTTGGGGATGAATGCCATTGCAACCTCCCAGATGCTGAAAGCAGGAGCCAACCGCGGGGCGGCAGGAGAAAACGCGATTTGCCATTGCGCGCAGCAGGTGGACATCATCGTGGGTTCTATTTCCATACTCATTGCTAACGCCATGATGGGCGAGGTCACTCCCGCAATAACCCAGGCTGTCGGTTCCTCCGGCGCAACCAAAATTCTTCTTCCTCTTTCTCAAGAGCCCGTGCTGATCGTGGGGAGCGTTCGAGAACCCCTCCCACACATGGTTGAACAGTTGGTTAACGATTATCTTAAACCATTTGTGGATGCCAGAAAAAATTCCTGAGAAAGTGGGCCGAGAAGCCTTTCCGCTGCAACTATGCATACTTGAGCCCGCAAAGTACGGTCACTATTTATAGTGGCATTGCTCGGGTTGCATTGAGCGGAGGCAAACATGGAATTAACGCCGGAGTAGTTGATTGGTTGGAAAATAGGATCAGGTACGATATTCAATCGAATACGAAACAAGTTCTGCTGTTTTAAGGAATAATGAACCTGCTGCAGACTACTGAAGTTCAAGATTGCGCAGACTGCTTTGAAGCATGAAGTCGCATCGTTCGCAAAAGAGAATCGGCAGCTTGTCCAGTAGTTCGACTTTGGCGCTGAAGTGCATCAAACACTGGGGATCTTCGCAGTGGTAAAGCGATAAGGTATGCGCCACCTCGTGCAGGGCTACTTTGGCCAGCCGCTCGTAATAACGGTCCATGGACACCGGAGTAGCATCTTCATTTTGCCGTAAGCGGAATCCTGAAACCACCGCTACTTTGCCCCCCATTTCGGCTTCGCCAAAGACGTGGGTGAGAATCGGAATACATAGGTCAAGGTTCGTGAGTGCAAGAATTTTGAGATGATCCGGGAAAGAGCATTCGGTCAGATATTTCAAGATGAGGCCGGCGTCGTACTGCTGGCGGTGGCTCTGATAGGTTTTTTCCGGGACTTCATGCGGACCTAGCATGTCTACAGCTATTCCCATGACTGCCTGAAGGTTGGCAACCACAACTCGCACCGCAATTTCTCCCAGCCTGCCCATCTCCAGAATTCCCAGGCGCGGGGCCGAAGGATTGGTCTTGGTCATGGATTACATCCCGTGGTATCTCCACCCGCAAGGCGCAATGATGATTCAAAGCTGCCTGGAGCATTAGGCAGGAAGTGCAGTGCTTGGACCGATGCATTCTGGTTGAAGCATGTTCGAGTTGTTTCTGTCATTTGAGGTTCTGTCTTTCGGATTTGTTTCGAGTTTCGACCTTCGGATTTTTGATTTAGGAATGCTCAAAAATTAAGAAACTCGTATTGCAGGCTATGAAGCCGCACCGGATGGCTGCAGGCGGTACTTTTTAATTTTGTTATGAAGTGTGGTTCTGTTTACTTCGAGCAGCCCGGCCGCTTTGGATATATTCCAACCGCACATCTTCAGCATGCGCTGAATGTGTTGCTTTTCCATTTCCTTGAGAGATTGTGGAAAAGGCTGATCGGCCCCGGAGCGGAAAATGAATGCAAAGTCATCTTTGTCAAGGTAGCGTCCCTTGGACAACACGACTGCACGTTCCAGAGCATTTTCCAGTTCACGCACGTTTCCCGGCCAGCCATAGGACTTCAGCAAATCAAAAGCCTTCTGTTGAATTCCCATGACCGGCTTGTTGGTTTCGCGTCGGAAGCGATCAAGAAAGTGCTGAGCGAGAGCAGGGATATCATCGCTGCGCTGGCGCAATGGGGGAACTTCAATCTCGATCACATTCAACCGGAAATAGAAATCCTGTCGGAAAGTTCCTTGTTCGATTTCTTTGGGCAGATTCCGATGGGTGGCGCAGACCAGCCTGAAGTCTACCGAAATGTCTTTGGCCCCACCTACTCGATGAAACTTTTTTTCTTCGAGCACCCGTAGCAGATCCACCTGCATTTTTAAGGGTATTTCGCCGATTTCATCCAGGAAGAGAGTTCCTCCTTCAGCCATCTCCAAACGGCCCTTCTTGGCTCGAGTAGCCCCGGTAAATGCGCCGGTTTCGTGACCGAACAATTCGCTCTCCAGCAATGTCTCGGTAAACGCGCCGCAGTTGATCGGAATGAAGGGGCCGTAGCGCCGCTCGCTTTTGGAGTGAATGGCTTTTGCAACCAGCTCCTTTCCCGTTCCCGTTTCTCCTCGCAACAATACGGGAGAATCCACTTTCGCCACTTCCTCGATCAGCGAAAAAAGCTGTTGCATGCATTCTGACGATCCCACCAGGTTCTCATAGCGCATCCTGGTGGCTACGTGTTCCCTCAGCAGGATGTTTTCATCGATGATTTTCTTCTGTTGCAGCAGCTTTTCCACCAGCAGAGTCAACTGTTCCGGCTCAAAGGGCTTCATCAGATAATCGTTGGCTCCCCGCTTCATTGCTTCCACGGCTGTTTCAATGGATCCGTAGGCGGTGATCATAATGACCATGCTGTAAGGATAGTCGGACTTAACGTGATCAAGGATTTCGAGTCCGCCGATATCCGGCATTTTGATGTCGAGAAAGATGAGATCGTATTCTTTTGCTTTGAGCATTTCCAATGCCTGCCGCCCACCATCGGCACCCTGGACCTCATAGCCGGACTTTCGCAGCCAGCCAATGAGAGATTCTCGAACAATCAACTCATCATCAACGACCAGGATCTTTATGCGCCCCATCATTTTGTTTGTTACCTCCTTTATGGCTTTCGATCCATGTGTCGCCCGCTCTTCGCAGCTCAATCATGGCTTATGTCTTCCGGGATAGGGAAAAATCGAATAATAAAATTGGAGCCCTTGCCGACCTCACTCTTTACATAAATGGAGCCATGATGTTCTTTGATGATCCCATAGACGACGGACAATCCCAAGCCGACTCCTTTATCTTGATTCTTGGTGGAGAAGAAAGGCTCAAAAATTTGCGAAAGCATCTCCTCTGGAATACCAAACCCGGTGTCCTCGACTTCCATGCGTATCAGGTTTTTGCTGTCTTCCCAACGTGTTCTTACATTGATATCGCCCCCCTCCGGCATGGCTTCCATCGCATTGAAAAAAAGATTGACAACGCATTGCTGGATCTGGCTGGGGTCGCCCACCATTTTGGGCAAATCATCCTCGAGATCGAGGTGCAAGTTCACATGCTGCAATTCCATTTTGTGGCCGAAAAGTGACACCACTTTATGGATGATTTCATTGATCTGGAAGGGTTTTCGTTCCATCTTCTGCTGTCTGGAAAAAGACAACAGGTTACTGACGATATTGCTGCAACGGGCGGATTCAGTGTCGATGAGTTGCAGGTAGTATTTATACTGATTGAGGTTTTCAGCATTGAGAGGTTCCTCTTCGAGACCTCGATGCACCAATCTGGCAAGTGCATGAATGCCTGAAAGAGGGTTATTGATCTCGTGCACGGCACTTGCCACAAGCTTTCCGAGGGCAATCATTTTGTCTTCATGGATCAACCTCGTGAGATTCATCGTTAAACTGCGGGTTTTTTGTTCCACTCTGTTTTCGAGCTCATCGGTAATGTCCCGCAGAATTTCAAGGATCAAATCTATTTTACCTTGATTGTTTTTTAGGGGTACGGTTGTGACTTCACAGTACCACATTTGATTATTTCGGTCGAAGTGCTCGTGTATAGCATGGGCCATCCCTCCGGTTTCAATGCTCTCCACCAGGGGACAAATGTGCCCTTTTTCAGTGCAGGGGCCGGTGGACTGATGGCTCACTTGATAACAGTATTTACCGACAATCTCTTCTTTCGTCATCCCAACCGAATCGAGCAGAGCCTGGTTTGCATCGAGTATCTTGAGATTGGGCTGCATAATGAGGACTCGGTCCTGGATGCTCGAAAATACGCTATCGACGATTCCTTGAACCATCTCCAACTGCCGCTTTTCAAGCAGATACTCCTCACGGAATCGAACCACATCGCTGAACAACCTGGATATGGCTGATTCCAGTACTTTCAACCGAGACGGTTTGCGTTTCAGAAAGTCTTCCAAGAGCACTTCATTGCCCGTAAGCTCGATGACCAGATCAAGATCTTTGATTGCAAAAAAATCATGGTAGTCTCTGGTAGTGTAAATCCCCTTCTGGCGGGCGAGTTGAATCCCGACTGCCGCATCGTTAATATCCGCCACTGCCACAATTTGAGCCTGCAGGTGCGGGAATCGCCGGGCATCCAGCATTTCCAGAAAGGCTTTGCAACGCTTCCCACCACCAATGACCGCGATATTCATTAATTGCCTAGAATGCTCCACTATACTTCCTCTTTAGATCACTGAATATATCTGCCAAAGATAGAATTTTGCCTGTCACTGACATCGTTCGCTCTATAGTTACTTATAGGACGGCTGCTTAGTGTTGAAAAATTAGACAGTCGGTTGAAAATTTAGACAGCCGCTCAATGGTCCGGAGCAAGCGGATTTGCGCGAAATCGGAAGCCGCACTATCGAAAAAGCCAACAATCTTATCTTTTTCGATGAAAGCATTTATACATATTTTGTGCCAGAATTCCACTGGATTGTCCGCTCCGCTGGGCGCTCTGTTAGTTGGCTATGTAATTGTTTTTATAATCTAAAACATAAAAATAGCCAATCTCGGAGAACTTTTGGAAAAAATAACTTCGAAGCAATTCAAGGTTGGCACATCTTTTGAGTATCAGTTGATGTACGCGGAAATCATGTAGCGCAGGGCTTAGCCCTGCAAATCGGGCTGCTCTGAAGCACTGCGCTACATTAAAAGTGAGCTTCATAATATTTGGTTGGCGTAACAACTGAAAGAGAAAAAGCCCAAAGGAGGCGGCCATGAAGACGCAAAAAGCAAAACGTTTGAATAAATTGGAAGTCAACGGGGAAAACCAGTGCATATGGATGAAGGCCGGTGTGGTGAACTTCAAACTGTGTGATAATGCATATGACTGCCTGACGTGCCCTTTTGATAAAGCCATGTCCCGCGCCGTCAAGAAAGAGTCAGCGAAAATAATAAGCTGGCGCGAAGCGATGCGAGAACAGCCATATGCCAAGCGTGAGTGCCGCCACATGCTGACCGGTAGGGTAGAGCATCGATATTGCTCGAATGCTTATCGCTGCGACGTTTGTGAATTCGATCAGGCACTGGATGAAAGTGATCTGAACGCGGCTCCAACGGCATCGTCAACCAGGAATGTCTCAGGTTTCAAGATGGCGGACGGCTACCATTATCACCGCGGGCACAGCTGGGCGAGAGTCGAGCACGGTGGATTTGTGCGCATAGGGATAGATGATTTTACCTTGAAGTTGCTGGGGGCTCCCAATGAGGTGCGCCTGCCAAGACTTGGGTCGCATGTAGAACAGACGGAAGTGGGGTGGTCCATCGAGCGCGAACACAAAACCGCCGAAATGCTTGCGCCTCTGAACGGCGTGGTGGTAGCGACCAATCATAAAGTATTAAGGCATCCTGAAATGTCGAAAAATGACCCTTATGGCAAGGGATGGCTGTTGGTCGTCGAACCCAAGAACCTTAAGCAGAACCTGAAGAACCTGCTGTTTGAGAGAGAGGCATCCGTTTGGCTGGGAGATGAAGCGAGAAGGCTGGAAAACATTATGATGGAATCCTACGGAATGTCCATGGCGGCCACAGGTGGTGAGATTGTGGACGATATCTATGGCAATCTCCCCGATATGAAATGGGAACGCTTGGTCCACGAGTTTTTGCTGACCTAACCTGAAGGGAAACCCATAAGAAGCTCAGCAAGCAAACCGCAAAGCTGCCATACCAGGAGGCTGCGCGAGGATTGTCATTTCGAGCCGAAGGCGAGAAACCTTACTCCCACAAGAGTTGATTCGACAGATTTCTCATCACGCGAAGGCGTGATTCGAAATGACAAAAAAGGGCATTCTCGCTAGTTTGTTGCAAAATATGGCAGCTTGTGCTTTTTAGTGTCCCTGCCGGGGGTGGTTGAATCCCCCCGCCTTCTGGCGAAGCAAAGCTCAGGATGTCGCCGGGCTCCTGAATTCCGGTTCGAAAAACTCAATAAAATTAAGCATTCATAGATTGTGAGAGATGATCTCTCAAATTGAACATATAAAAATCTATAGCCTTTGGAGCATTAGGACAGGGACGACTGAATGTCAAACTACAGACGGATCTACTACAATCTTTTTTCTCAGTTTTACGACGGATTCGTGGCACTTCATTCCTCGGACACACGAGGTGATTTGAGAACCTTTCTTGCTAATAATCTTCCCGTGACTAAGGCTGAAGTCGTTCTCGACTTGTGCACCGGCACGGCATCCTTGCTCCCCGTGTTGCATCAAAAAGTGGGGCCGGGAGGGAAAGTCATCGGAGTCGATTTTTCCAGGGGCATGCTCCGGGTAGCCCGCGAGAAGACGAAACCCTATGATAACATTCAGCTGATCGAGGCAGACATCTGCGCCCTGCCATTTCGAGACACCGCATTCGATGCAGTGACTTGCTCCTATGCTTTTTATGAATTGAAGGGAGAAGCACAAGACAGAGTTCTCAAGGAGGTCAGGCGTGTGTTGAAGCCTACCAGAGTATTCTTGATGATGGAACACGATATACCTGCAAATGCGCTCATAAGAACTCTGTTTTACATCCGCTTAGCTTCCATGGGTGCGAAGCGGGCAATTTCCATACTGCGTCATGAAAAGAGCTTTCTTGAAAGTTATTTCCCCGAGGTCAAGAAAATCGTCACGCCCAATGGCCGCACCAAAATAATGATGTGTACGAATTAAACCTCTACCAACTGCTCCATTCTTCCTTGGTGTCGCTAAACCGCCGAAGTAACCTGCAATCCAATAAACGCCATTGCAGCTTCTCATTTCATATTACGTTGATGCTTAAAGCGTGTTGTGGTATCAATTTAAAGTGC
>Ga0210088_1000219_pt1 | contig 11442 bp, 8 predicted proteins | sample RushMan_CattailN_6_FD_185557 | JGI IMG/M metagenome (GOLD analysis project Ga0210088, IMG submission 185557) | Wetland microbial communities from San Francisco Bay, California, USA, that impact long-term carbon sequestration -... | ecosystem: Environmental > Aquatic > Marine > Wetlands ... | reverse complement strand
GAAGATGAGTATCCAGTTCTTTCGGGCAATCTTTATCAATTTAATTTCAGGTAGTTACTCAAATTTTGCCGGCGCCATCAGATGGCACATCCTTTGCTTGATAACTGAATTCCGATGGGAGTGAGGTGCCAATTTCCCCATACCAGTTCGTAGGTGGTTGAAGTAGATTAGGAAACGGTAGATGAAAATATGGCGTGATCTAAATGATGGGCTGAATTTCTCGTGGATCGAAGGTTCTATCTTCCATTCCCTGCGCATAAGAACCAAGCTGCTCATGGCCCTCATTCCCTCCACAATCATTATCTTAGTCGCCACCGGTATCGTCACCAACTGGTTTTCCGGTCAATTTCTGAACGAAGCCATTCAAAGGACAGTGCGTCTGCAAACGCTTGCGCTCGCTCACGAGGTGGAAACCTTTCTCAACTTGTGCAGAGAAGATCTCCTGACGCTCTCCAGGCAACCTCTTGACGAAGACGCGCTGGGGCGCTTTTATGAGTCCAGAAAAGAGATCAGGGGCTGGGCGTACGCCGAAACAGCCTATCTTAGCAGCGATGCCCCGGGGTCGGCGTACCTTGTTGAATCGAACGGCAACTATAGGAATATAACCACCTCGGACATTTCCCTGGTAAGGCCGGACCCTCGCGAATCCGCAGAAAAACTGCAGCCGTTGGGCAAGGATGGAGTGTGGATTTCACCGGTGACCGAAGCCATATACCCTTTTAAATTTGACACTCCGTCCAACAGGCACGTTACGAACAAAGTCATCCGCTTCACTACATTTCATTACAGCGATGACGGCACTGCGGACGGTCTCGTTTTGCTGTCCGTCAGTGCCCTGCGGTTGCGCGATATTTTGTCCCTGTTCAACTCCCCGCACTCCCCCATTTTTGCTTACATCAGGAGTCCCGAGCTCAGATATTCATATTTGCTGGACAACGAAGGTTGGATCTGGTTTCAGTCGCGATCAACCGAGGCAAAAGCTGAAGCACTCTCAACGCAGGTGGCACGCACCGGATTTTCAGGAACCTTTGGCAAACCGGGATTGGAATCCGCCTTTAAACCTCTGCCGAATCACTCTCTATACTGGCAAATGGTAAAAGACATCCAACAGGGAAAGCCAGGCATCTTGGCAATGAAAGATGAGGGGAATGAGAAGTCCTCCATGACCGACACGTTTTTTGTGAGCTATGCGCCGGTCCAATTCACATCCAGTCCCGGCCGCGCACCGACTATTTACGCAGGGGTGGCCTTTGTCGATCGCAGCAGACTCGGGCTTTGGGCCGGCTACCGGCAAATTGATGTGATATTCGTCATTACCCTTCTGACCACACTGCTCATTTCAGCCATTATATTCGCTCTGAGTCGCATCATCACCAGCCCCATATTGCGTCTTGCCGGCGCTGTAAACACGATACAGGAAACCGGTGAATTCCGACAAATTGAATTGCGCGACCATGACTATGAAACCAGTTTTTTGAAGTATTCCATTAACAATATGCTATCCACTATCAAGAATCAGGTGGCGGAAATTCGAATAAAAGATGAGAGGCTGCTGGAATCCACCCAAAGGGAGAGGGCTAAGCTTGAGGATGAAATTCGAACGCTCAAGCAAAACTTCTTGTTCCAGAATATTCAGGACATTGTTGGGTTAGGGCCCGTTATCGAATCCCTTAAAACAGATATCTTGAAAGCGGCTTCAGTGGAAGCGGACGTCCTTCTTATCGGCGAAACGGGAACGGGGAAACAACTGACGGCAGAGGCCATTCACAAGAACAGTCCCCGAGCCAACCAGCCCTTTGTATCGGTGAATTGTGGAGCGCTTGACGAGAACCTTTTGCTTGATGAACTGTTCGGCCATGTGAAGGGTGCCTTTACTGAAGCGAAAACCGACCGCAAGGGTGCTTTTTTGGCCGCCGACGGTGGAACGCTTTTCCTGGACGAGATCGGCACTGCTTCTCCCAAAGTTCAGCAATCACTGCTGCGAGCGATTGCAATGCGCAAGATTTCGCCTCTAGGAAGCGACCGGGAATTCGATGTGGATGTTAGCGTCATCGCAGCGACCAATGAGGAACTGAAGGTTTTGGTCGAAAAAGGCCGATTCCGGGAGGATCTATATTATCGACTGAATGTCATAACAATCCGCTCCCCCGCCCTGAGAGACCACAAGGAAGATATTCCCATATTGGCCGACCATTTTTTAAAAGAAGCGGGCCGCCAGATGAACAAACAATACATCGGCCTGACTCAGGGTGCTTTGGAAAAGTTGAAATTATACAATTGGCCCGGCAACGTACGCGAGCTCAAAAATTGCATCACCCGAGCGGTAGCCATGGCCGAGGGATCGCTAATTCACACGCAGGACATCTTACTGGAAGTTGAAGACCTTTCGCCGCCAAAAAACGGAGCCGTGGAACAACCGACTGAACAGCCTGTACATGCCACCGAAGGACGTGCATCGTCTGTTCCTGCTGGAGTTCCGCTGAACAGGCGGCAGGAGAAGATTCTTTCCGTTCTACTGGAAAGCGGCGAGATCAGTCGCTCTGAATATCAAGAAATAGTGGGTGACGGCCTGCCTACTCGGACCGCAGTATACGATTTGCAGGACATGGTCAAAAAGGGAATCGTGCGCAAGGTCGGACGCGGTCCTGCTGTGCGCTACCGACTCAATAAGCTTCAACGCGGAAGTTAGAAGGAGAGCAGTGCATGGTAAGCAGCTGGAACCCTTTGAAGTTTCTCAAAAAGCAGCAGAGCGCAAGCCAGGCCGATCTAGCGGAGATTTTTCAGAAAAAATACAGCAGCTTCAAAGAATTGCTCGACTCCAACTCCGAAATGGCCGCCATCATAGCGGACATCACCAAAAAACTGCAGGGTGAAGATCTGTTCGGCATGTCGTACGTCCGTTCACAAACGGCTCTGGCCGTGTTTCACGCACTGCGCATGATCAGAGGCCTCAATGCGCTCTCCAATAACAACTATGCAACCCTTTATCAGGTCCTGGAAGAAATCCAGGGCAGGATTCGCCAGGAAATTCGTGAGAGAGAGGAACAGCCTCTGGAGGACCTGGTACTCTCTTATTATAAAATCAATAAGGATATGGTGGACTGGGTGGGCGGCAAGAATGCTAACCTGGGAGAGGTATTGAATAAAGCGGGGCTGCCGATTCCGGAAGGTTTTGCGATCACCACTCGAGCTTACAGGTTTTTCCTGGAAGAAAATGATCTGATCGATCATATCAACAAACAAAAGATGGAATTCAATGCGCAGGACCCCGAAGAAATTCAACGAATAAGCCAGGCCATTCAAAGGCTCATTCTAACTGCCGAAGTGCCGCCCAAACTGGAACAGGAAATCTTGAACTCCTACGACACACTGCTGGATGATCTACAAGACCACGGAAAAAATTCGGACGGTCTTTGGATGGCAATGAGGAGCAGTGCGGTCGGCGAAGATAGTGAATTGTCGTTTGCCGGACAATACGTCTCTGTTTTGAACGTTGCCGGAGAAAAATTAGCCGCCACTTACAAGATCATTGTCGCCAGTCTCTACACTCCGAGAGCAATAACCTACCGATTCAACAAAGGCATTCGCGATGAAGACGTGGCCATGAGCGTCGCCTGTCTGCGCATGATAGACTCGCTCGCAAGCGGCGTCATGTACTCCCGCCATCCTTTTTACCCGGCCGACGACCACGTCATTATAACCGCCGTCTGGGGTCTTGGACCCTATGCGGTTGACGGAGTTATCACCCCGGATACATACCATGTAGCAAAGGACGCGGGACTGGCAGTAATCGAGCGCAATATCTCTCATAAGCCGGTCCAGTTGCTGACCGACCCTCAAGGAGGACTGCGAGAAATGGTTGTACCGGAGGTGCGGCAAGACACGGCGTGCCTCGATGACCGGCAGATTAAAGAACTCGCAAGTTACGCCATCAAGCTCGAACAACACTACGGCGGACCCCAGGACGCAGAATGGACATTGGACCCGAAGGGGCGACTGTTGATTCTCCAGTCGCGTCCTTTGCACCTCAAGCAATCTTCTCAAGCACATTTTAGAGAGCATGCTTTGGAACTCGAAGGCGAGACCGTGCTGGTAGAGGGCGGGCAGGCGGCTTTCCCGGGAGTCGGTTATGGCAAAGCGTATCACGTGCGCTCAGAAGAAGATCTTTTCGACTTTCCGGACGGTGGGGTTTTAATTGCCCGCCATTCTTCCCCCCAATATGTGGTCGTCATGCAGAAGGCTGCCGCTATCGTTACCGATTCAGGAAGTGTAACCGGCCACATGGCCTCCTTAACAAGAGAATTTGAAGTCCCCTCCATTCTGGATGCCAAGACCGCCACCCAGACGATTCCAAATGGAGCCGAGATTACGGTCGACGCATATGGATGCAAGGTCTATGCAGGAAAGGTCGAGTCGCTCGTAGCCAAAGTCGTTCAGCGCGAACCATACATGAAGGATACTCCTGTATACGATGCCCTCAAGCGGGTATCGAAATGGATTGTACCACTGCATCTACTCAGTCCAAGGGCGCCAAATTTCACCCAACGCGGCTGCGAGTCGCTGCACGACATAATGCGCTATGTCCATGAAGTCTCCTACGGCGAGATGTTCAAGATCAGCGATGTGGTTTCCGGCGGCGAGGGTGCAGCCCTGAAGCTCGAATCGCCCATCCCCCTGGATTTGCACATCATTGATTTGGGGGGAGGCCTGACGGAGCTCAAACCGGGAGCCAAAAGAGTAAAGGTAGAGCAGGTAGCCTCCATTCCTTTCAAGGTTTTACTCAAGGGGATGCTGCATGAGGATTTGGTGACCCATGAACCGCGACCCATTGAGCTAAAAGGCTTTCTTTCTGTTATGACTCAGCAAATGCTGGCCCCTCCCAATCTGGCGTCGGAACGCTTTGGCGATCGCAGCTACGCCATCGTCTCCGACAAATATCTCAATTTCAGCTCAAGGGTTGGATACCATTACAGTGTGCTCGACAGCTATTGCGGAGACACCGTCAACAAGAACTACATCACCTTTTCCTTTATGGGAGGAGCTGCTGATGAAGTGAGGCGCAACCGGCGCGCGCGACTCATTGCCCATATTCTTCGGGAATTGCATTTTAGCGTGGATGTGCTTGCGGATCGGACAACCGCACGTTTTCAAAAATATGAACGATCGCTCACCGAGGAGCGGCTTGACATGCTGGGACGGCTGTTGCAATACACCCGCCAGATGGACATGATCATGAATAACGAGCAAAGTGTAAAAGCACTGGCAGACCGCTTCCTGGAAGGGAAATATAAACTGGATTAGGCGCTTGGAAGCAGAATCCAGGAGCCAGGAGCCGGAATCCAGGAGGAAAAAATGCTGGGACCTCGCAGACTCCGGTGAGCGCTGAAGTACTCGAAGGGTCGTGTTTGCATTCCGAGTTCTGGATTCTGGATTCTCATTCAATAACATTCGACTTGCGCTGCCTTGACCATTATTTTTTTTTCTTATAGATTGGGTCACTCACTTAGGTTCGACGTCGGCATTCCCCCTCTTAACCAAAGGAAAAGGAGTTGGAACTTGTGGGAGACCTATTTCAATTTTCATCGAGCACCTCTTTAGGGAAACTAACCGGTCGCAGGGCTCAGGATCTCGAAGAGCTGCTAGAACTCATAAGAACCTGCCCGGATTCATCCATCTTCTACCACACTTTCTCAGCCTTTCGAAAAATGCGCGAAGTCCAGGTGCCGTACAACAACGATTTCGCCATCTGGATTTCTCAAAATCTGGCAGAGGAAGCCTTGCCGGAAAAACTAACGGCGATCGAACTGGCCGAACACAACACCATCGCGAGTCTAAGGAAGCGCATCGTCACCATCATCGAGGACTATAAGAAAGAGGCTCCCGAGGCCTTCGCCAGGACCGCCGCCAAGCCTTTTTATCTGTGCGACGCCGTGCGCATTGTCTACCTGACTGATAAATTCGCCTACAATCTGAAATCTTTTCGCGAAGCGCTCGATTCGATCAGTGTGGATTCGATCTATTTTCACTTTATTGAGTCCCGCCTGCACACGCAGCTGCAAACGGATGACTTCTCGCGCTGGATTGACGAAAGCCTGGATATGCCCGAACTGGCTGCAAAGATCAGGAACATAGACATGCATATCTATACCTTGGAAGGCCTGCGCAGAAAAATCGCATCTCTGATTGACGGCCATACCTAAAATCTAATACCCAGAAGGATGACCATGACCTTACCCAGCTTATTCGATTATCGGGACGTTGTGGGAAAGAACGTCGTCGAGGAACTGACTATCCTGGCATCTTATGTCGGCAACCGCTCGATTAAAATGGTCAATTCCACTGCGGTGGGCGGCGGAGTGGCCGAAATGCTGCACCGGGTGGTTCCTTTGCTCAATGAACTGGGCATACAGACCACCTGGGAAGTCATCAAAGGCGAGGCCGAATTTTTCGATATTACAAAATCTTTCCACAATGCACTGCAAGGAAAAGAAGAATATTTCCGAAAGGAAACCTTCGACACGTATCTTCATTATAATGAGCTCAACTATAAGGACATGACCTTCGAAGAGGATCTCATCGTGATCCATGACCCTCAGCCGGCGGCCCTTATTCATTGGAATCCAAACCGAAAAAACAAATGGGTGTGGCGCTGCCACATCGATTTGTCGCATCCCAATCAACAGCTGTGGCACTTCCTGAAAACCTATGTCGATCAATATGACGCGGCTATTTTCTCATCACCGCTTTTTTCACCCGAACTGGCCATTCCTCAATATCAGTTCTATCCCACCATCGATCCCCTGGCGGATAAAAACAAAGAATTGGGCCGGGACTATGTCGACAGCGTTCTCGATAAATATGGAATTCCCCGAGACAAACCCCTGGTAACGCAGATTTCGCGCTACGATCCGTGGAAAGATCCGGTAGGGGTTATTCAGGCCTATAAACTGGCCCGCAAGTACGTGGATTGCCGGTTGCTCCTGGTGGGAGACAAAGCTGCCGACGACCCGGAAGCGGAAAAGATCCTGCAGATGGTAAAGGAGGCGGCCGGCGATGATCCTGATATCCATATCATTTATCTGACAAAATCCATCGCCTCGGAGATCAACGCCTTCCAAAGGGCATCCGACATCGTATTGCAGAAATCCCTGCGAGAGGGATTTGCTCTGACGGTATCCGAAGCGTTGTGGAAACGCCGGCCTGTTATAGGCAGCGCGGTCGGCGGCATCCCGGCTCAGATCATCCACGGCTACACCGGCGTTCTCGTTCATTCGGTTGAAGGAGCCAGCCTGCAGATTCGGGGTCTTCTCAATCAACCGGATGTTGCCGAGAAACTGGGTAAAAATGGTCACCAAAGAGTGAAAGACGAATTTTTGATCACGCAGAATCTAAAACGCTATTTGCTTCTTCTGCTAACGCTCGAACGGCCGAATGAAAGCACTATCTTCCTGGATTAATACAGGGAATAACGCCGTATTCTTCTCAGTTTAACTTGACACCTCAGCTATTTGTGACTACATAAAGACTACTTATTAAACGAAATCGAAAGGAGATTTTAATGGTTCATGTTTCGGAAGAGGCAGATAAGGTTTTAAAGGAGTACTTCAAGGATAAGGAGATTTCTCCTATTCGGATATTTCTTCATTCGGGTGGTTGAGGCGGACCTTCGCTGGCATTGGTTCTGGACGAACCTAAAGAGAGCGATACAGTGTTCAAAGTGAATGGTTACACGATGATCATGGACAAAGACCTGCAAGAGTCGACCAAAGAGGTAACGGTGGACTATGTAAATTACGGTATTCGCGCGGGCTTTCAAGTGACTTCACAAGTGCCCGTAGCAGGCGGTGGGGGTTGCGGCAGTTCTTGTAGCTGTTAAAGATATTTTAAGAAACTTAAGAAGTTAAACGTATACGTTCAATACAAAACGGGGAAATATTTCCCCGTTTTATTTTTTGAACAGATTTTAGTCTGTGCAGCAGGAAGGGAGTTGGTTTCTTTACGAAACCTTCTTTTCCAACGTAGAGCAGTCCTTTAGGGCTGCTCATCCAAGCAGGGCTAAAGCCCCGCGCTGCACATTCTCGGAGATTAGTTAATCAAACTCTGAATGGGTGCAGGAATGCGCCCGCCCAAGGCGATAAAATCGTTGGCTTCAACGTTTTTGGCAACATTCATGATCGCCGTCTCACCCAGTAATCCGCCAAAATAGGCCTTCTCCCCTGCCCTCTTCCCGGGAACGGGGATCAACCGTGCTGCAGTTGTCTTTTTATTAATCACTCCGATGGCCATTTCGTCTGCAATGATGGCGGCGATGGTTTCCGCGGAAATATCCCCGGGTAGAGCGACCATGTCAAGGCCGACCGAACAAACGCTGGTCATAGCTTCGAGCTTCTCAAGAGACAGATCCCCTCTTTGTACCGCAGCTGCAATATTGAGATCCTCGCTTACCGGTATAAAGGCGCCGCTTAGCCCGCCCACGTAGGAGCTCGCGAATGCTCCCCCCTTTTTCACCGCGTCATTCAAAAGGGCTAGCAGAGCCGTAGAACCCGGCGCCCCGATACTCTTCAACCCCAGACTTTGAAAGATCTCGCCCACGCTGTCCCCCACATTGGGTGTAGGTGCAAGAGACAGATCCACCACCCCAAAAGGAACCGCGAGTCTCTGCGCAACCTGCCGGCCGATGAGTTCACCGACTCTGGTCACCTTAAAGGCAGTCCTTTTGATGATGTCCGACAGGCGGCCCAGATCGAGCTTTGGATCTGCGGCGCGAGCACGGTCGATTGCTTTCTTGACCACGCCCGGTCCGCTGACCCCCACATTAATGACGGCGTCCGGCTCCCCCACCCCGAGATAGGCGCCGGCCATGAACGGGATGTCTTGTGGAATATTGGCAAATACGCACAATTTAGCACACGCAATTCCATCTGCATCCGCAGTGAGTTCGGCGGCCCTCTTGATGGTCTTACCCATGAGGTAAACCGCATCCATATTGATCCCGGCCCGAGTGGATGCCACGTTCACCGACGCGCACACCCGATTTGTAGCTGCAAGGGATTCGGGAATGGCCTCGATGAGCGATCGATCCCCTTTGGTAAATCCCTTTTCTACCAGGGCGCTGAATCCTCCGATAAAATCGATTTTTATGGTCCGGGCGGATTCATCCAAAGTCTTTGCGATGTCCATCATCTGTTCGGTGGAAAAAGAGCAACCGGCAACGGCGATGGGGCTTACGGCAATTCGTTTGTTGACGATCGGGATTCCATACTTGTCCCCAACTTCATCACAGATCGCTACAAGGTTTTGAGCCAGTCGCAGGATTTTGTTTTCAACATTCTTTTTGAACCGTTCCAGATCATGGCTGGCGCAGTCAAACAGGCTGATCCCGAGTGTTACCGCACGCACATCCAGGTGCTCGTTTTTGAGCATTTCAAGGGTAGATAAAACTTCACGATCGCTTAACATGTTCTTCTACTCGACGTTTTTTTGCTGGTCTCCATCCATCGCCCCCCTCTAAGAGCGTCTCCGAGAATTTAACGTTCCGGCAGCACAATCACACCATAAGATGACTGCTTGTCTAGGAGGCTGCCTCACAGTATCGCCCTTGTCATTTCGAATCACGCCTTGACGTGATGAGAAATCTGCATAACGAACTGGTTCTGTGAACAAGATTTCTCGCCGTCAGTTCGAAATGCCAGTTCTCGGGCAGTCTCCTCGACAGCACTAGAGCCCTGCGCTACAATGGAGTCATACAGGATTCGAAGATGAACACCAGTTAAACAGTTTGATAAGATCCAAATTTTACCAGTACCTCGGTCGGTCAACAGGTACGATGGTAAACGTATTTCATCACTCGATCAACTTCAATAAATGCCTACTCAGTGCAAAAAAAGTATTCATCCCCAAAAAGTGAGTACCCAAACTGTTGTGAAAACACTCTTAGAGCCTGTCTAGAAAATGCCCTTTTGTCATTTGGAGCGGAGTCCGGCGGAGTGAAAAATCTTTCAAACAAGCCACTCTTCGACCAAAAGATTTCTCGCCTTCGGCTCGAAAATACAAATTTCAGGCAGGCTCTTAGAGAGCCATAGAAGTGGGTGCAAACTATCCAGTTGTTTAGCGAATGAACGAACATACCGGTTTAAAAAAACTGTGGCAACACCAGCTAAAAAGAGTAGAATAGATTAGATCACAGATGGGGGAATTAGCCACATGGAGACAAAACCGTCAGTCCAACACTTGGCGAGAGCGCTTGGCATCTCCGCTCTCATATTCGGTTTCGCCGCTGTTGCACTCTTTAGTTGCAGTAGTTTTTTGATCAACTACGATGGCGCAAAAATCCGCGAAGGATATGAAATTCCTCTGGTGCCGGAGGATAAGAAATTGGGGCATTACACCACTCTGGACTTGACCGTTGATTATGAATATCAGCTAAAAGGCGATTCCCTTCAGATGTCCGGCAAAGTTCGTTTTGCCGACTACCTTACCCGCGAATATGGTTTGCGATATTTTAATTTGAGTCTTCTTTTCGCAGATGGCGAAAACAACATCATCGGCAACGTGGCACTCACGAGTGCGGGCTACGGCGGCCCGATAACTTTTAACAAGACTCTGAAACTTCCAGATCAAGCCAAGACGATGGCTTTTGCATTTACCTATACAGGCCACTCGATGGGCGGCGGCGACGGCGGTGGACCCTGGGATTTCTGGGACTACCCAATCGTTCGATAGTGTGCTGGTTGAGTTTGGCCGCTAAACTCGGTGGATCGCCTCAAAGATATCTCGATGTTGGAGGCTGACATCGAGATCCAATTCCTGTGCCTTTTCCCGCAACGCAGCACGAAACGCTTGCTGATCCGTCTCGACGGGAACATCCACTTCATAAATCATGACGTTGCTCAGGGGGTCCTCACCTCCCCGAAAGACTGCCTTGAGATTAGTGATGTTGATTCCAAAGCGAAACATGACATCCGTCATGCCGGCCACCAGGCCGAGCCTATCGGGACCAATGGTAGTGATCACAAAAGGCTCGCTTTCTGGAGCTGTCCACTCCCCGGCCGGAGTCATTTTTTTCAGATGAATAGAAAGTCCCAGCCCGGCGAGTTTGGATTGCAGGCCGGCGAGTAAATGCTGCTCTACTTGCTGGTCCGGTATCGAAGCAATGAAAACTCCAGCGAATTCGGTTTGCAGAATCGTCTGGCTGACATCTTCGATATTGCATTGATGTTCGAAAAGCGTTTGCGAAACCGCAGCTACGATGCCCGGCCGATCATACCCCAACACTGAAATGACTACCTTTTTCATCTCTTTTTACTCATATTAACATAACGCGGCATAGCCGCAGCTCAAAGCTGAAAGCTGAAAGGTCAAAGCCGGACACAATTGTTTGGTCAGCAAAAACAAAGGCTTATTAAAACATCTTCGCAATAAAAACAAGAAACTTGGTGTTGG
>Ga0210088_1000218_pt1 | contig 11451 bp, 9 predicted proteins | sample RushMan_CattailN_6_FD_185557 | JGI IMG/M metagenome (GOLD analysis project Ga0210088, IMG submission 185557) | Wetland microbial communities from San Francisco Bay, California, USA, that impact long-term carbon sequestration -... | ecosystem: Environmental > Aquatic > Marine > Wetlands ... | reverse complement strand
ACAACTACTCGCACGATCCGGAGACCCCCGAGAGATTTTTTATCAAAGATACCATATCCACGCACTACGCCAACATCCATGGGTCCCCGTCCGATGGGAGCTTTCTGGGGCCGTTTGCGACCGTCGACCTGACGACCATGCAGGATTGCGTCATCGGGACCTTTTCATACGTGCAAACCGGGGAAATCGCCCACCTCAACGTCGGGCCCGGAACCGTCTGGATCCGCAAGCCCGGCGAGTTCAACTTTCTGTACCGCCACCCCCTTCAGCGGTTGAATGACTACATCAACTTTTCGGCAGGCCGTCCGCCCCAGGGGTTCATCATCGATTTTGTGGAAGACCGCAAAGGGGCTTTTCAGCGGGTTTTCGAGGTGGTCAACCTTGAGCCCATTCCGGTTCCCCGCAGTGCCTCGCTGGATCGTTACGCGGTGGTCAAACCCAAAACCCAGATCGGCGAAAACGTCCTGGTCGCCCAGCGCGCCTACCTTCAGAATGCATCGCTCGGCAAGGGGGCCAATGCGCAGGAAAACTGCTACATTGTCAACTCCCGGCTGGCAGGCTTCAATGTGACCGCCCACGGGGCGAAAATCATCGAAGCCGAACTGGGGCAGCATGTATTTGTCGGATTCAACAGTTTTCTGCGGGGACGTCCCGACTGCCGCCTGACCATCGGTAAAGACAGCATCGTCCTGCCCCATACCATTATCGATATCAAGCAACCGCTGACCGTTCCGCCGGAGCATCTTGTCTGGGGCCTGATCACCACTCAAGCCGACCTTGAATCCAACAGCATGGCCATCAGTGATTTTTCCAAGATCGATGGCGGGCTGGAGCAGGGCAACCTGTCCTTCGAGGGTCGGGGGGGAAGCTTTGTCGCCGCCTTCCGCAAGCGCATCCACCACATCCTGGAAGCCAACGGCGCCTTCTTTGACGGCGCCGCCAACAAGGGACATGCGCAGAGAAACCAGAACATATCTTTCAACATGATTCAACCCTACCCGAACGGCGACTTGGCGGGCCTTTACCCGACCATCGTCATCCAGCCTTGATGACTTTGTTAAAAGCCCAATTTCGGCGTTGCGCCTCATCCCGCTGTCGCTGCGGCGTACGGAAAGCACGCCTCACTCTGCGGTATTCGCGCGCCTTGAACTTGGGCTTTTAACAAAGTCATCGTTTCCGGCGATTTTTTCGAATTCATTCAGCCTTGAGTTTCGGTGTTATTTGAAGAAAGTCAGCAGGGCATGCAGGTTGGTCAGCGGGTGCGGCGGGCAGCCGGGGATAAACAAATCGACCGGCAGCAGGCTGTCCAGGCCTTCGGCGACTTCGGGGCTGCCACGGAAGGGCCCGCCGGACAGAGCGCAGCTGCCCACGGCGATGACGACTTTCGGGGCCGGCAAGGCCTCATAGGTCGAAAGCAGGGCGGCTTTCATGTTGCGGGATATGGGCCCTGTCACAACGATACCGTCCGCGTGGCGCGGGGACGCAACAAAATTGATCCCGAACCGGGCCAGGTCGAAGAAAGGGGTGGCCAGCACGTTCAGATCCGCTTCGCACGCGTTGCAGCCGGCGGCCGATACCTGCCGCAGTTGCAGGGAGCGGCCGAAAAGCTTCTTGAAGTGGGTTTTGGCATGCTCGGCCAGGAGGGGCAGCGCGCCGTCTGTCAAAAGGTGGTCTTTGGCGGCCACCGAGAGTTCAAACTCCCGGCTGAAAGAGATGAACCGGCCCTGCGACAGGCGCTCACAGGTACCGCAAAAAACGCAGCGCCCTAAATCGATCAGCCGGCGTCCGGCATCGATGGCCTCCTGTGGGCAGGCAGCGGCGCAAAGGGCGGCCGATTCCGGCGACGCCTCCGCATGGACCTGCGGCCGGCCGCGGTAGCGCGCCGGCAATTCGATCTTGACCTTCGGGTAAACACTCGTCCGGCAGCCCTGTTCCAATCTGTTTTTCAACGTTTTGATCATGATGCGTGAGTTTCAGCGGTTTTAGGGTTGATGGCTTCACCGGTATTGTTGAGCGGCCATGGCCGGTCCGGGTCAATGATGATGGCCTGGAAGTCCATCATCACAAATCGAACCCGCAGTATGACAGGTTGAAGCTCTTGTTGTTGAGCGGGAAGTCGGAGATCCCCGTATTCCTGAGCGCCATCGCCAGTCCGTTCCAGTTGTGAAAAGACGGGTCTTTGACCTTGTAGCGCAGGATCCGGCCGGCGGCATCGGTCAACACGCAGTGCGAAACCTCCCCGCGCCAGGCCTCATTGACGGTCACGACCAGCGACGACGGGGCGAGAGTGAATCCTCCGTTTTCAACGCAGCGGGTTTCAACCGGTTCGGCCAGCAAAAATTGGAGGATTCCGATGGATTGCAGCACTTCGTCGGCCCGTATCTTGGCCCGGGCGTACACGTCACCCGTAGGCTCGGCGTTTTCATGGATGTCCAGGTGCCGATAATGCTCGGTCGGAAAAGCCCGCCTGGCGTCGTAGGCAATTCCACAGGCCCGTCCGGCCGGGCCCACCAGGCCGAGATTTTCCGCATCCGCCCGGCTGACCGCCCCGCAGCCTTCGAACCGGGCGCGGACGCTGGATGTCGTAAAAAGAAGATCCAGCGTGTGCTCGACCTGGGGTTTGAGTTCGCCGATGCGCGTGCTCAGGGTGCGGCGGTCCTCATCGGTCAGAGGGAAACGGACCCCGCCGGGGCGGATCAACCCCTTGCCGAAGCGGTTGCCGCACATCCACAGCGTCATGTTGAGAAAGTCGCCGCGCATGCGGCCGCAGTAGTTGGCCGGCGGCAGGAAGGCCACGTCGCCGCTCAGGGCGCCCAGATCACCCACGTGGTTGGCAATCCGCTCAAGCTCGAGCGCGATGGTGCGAATCACGCGGGCGCTCGCGTCGGTTTCAATGCCGGCCAGCGCCTCAACCGCCTGGGCCATGCACAGGCTATGGCCGACAGTGGTATCACCGGCGATGCCCTCGGCCAGGATCGGCAGTCGCTTGGCGTCCGCTTCGAGGAAAAGCCTCTCGACCCCCCGGTGCTGGTAGCCCAGTTGGATTTCCAGGTGCAGCACGCGCTCGCCGATGCAGTTGAAGCGGAAATGGCCGGGCTCGATCACGCCGGCATGCACCGGCCCCACGGCCACCTCGTGAATCTCTGCGCCCTCCACGGCGTAGTAGGGGTACCTGCCGGGGATGTCTTCGGCGTAATCGTTTCCGAACACATCCGCCCGGCCGCGCTGGTTGGGGTGGTAGCGGACCATCTTGAGCCACGGGTGACCCTCTGGCCGGATGCCGAACTGCTCGGCAATCTCCCGCTCAAACAGGTGAAACGGCTCGCACTGGGCCGTCAGCGCCGGATAGGCCTCCGGCACATCGCACCCGGCAGCCAGCAGTTGATCGGTCCTGAGCACGGCCAACAGTTTGACATTGCCGTCGTCAGCGTAGGCGAAATACTGCACCACCTTGGCGCCGCCGCCGACAAGCTCCAACGCCCTGCGACGGAACTCGTCAAAGGCAAGGTGCGGAATCCTCCCCCTGGGCGTCGCCGCGCCGTTTCCGATCGACGCAAAATCAGCCACGATCAAAGCCTCCCACCAATCGAATTCACGGCATGAACAATTGTTTCGTACAATGATTCTGGAATCCAGAAACAAAGCACCAGAGAGGTCAACAGCAGGGCATACTGGGGCCAGACCATGGCGGGCTTTTCTTCGACCCGGTCGCCGGCCGCTGCGTCGCTGAAAGACATTTTTATGACATGATTTGTAAAACCGGCGAATATAACGCACAGGCTTACGATGAACACCCCCGCTCCGACATAATGCCCCCCGCGGAAAGCGCCGATGAGGATGAACACCTCACCGAGAAAAAGCCCGAAAGGCGGAAACCCGGAAATGCCTGCAAACCCGCTGAAAAAAGCCACGAAGGTGCGGGGCATCCGCCGGACCAGCGCCCCGGTGCTGTCGATCAGGCGGCTGCCATAGCCCAGCAGGATGTTGCCGGATGACAAAAACAGGGACGACTTGATCAGGCTGTGATGAATCAGGCACAGCACGGCGCCATAGGCGGCCAATCCGCCGACACCGGTGCCGAAGGCGATGATCCCCATGTTCTCGATGCTCGAATAGGCCAGCAGGCGCTTGTACTCGGTCTGTTTGAGAATGAAGGTGGCCGCCACCAGAATGGACGCCAGCCCGAAGACGATCAGAATCGTGCCGGAAAAATGCCCCAACCCCGCGGCGTGCATGATCTTGTTGGTTTTGAATATTCCCAGGTAGGCGCAGTTGAGCAGCACGCCGGATAAAAGCGCAGACGCAGGGCTCGGGGCTTCGCTGTGGGCATCCGGCAGCCAAGTGTGCATCGGCGCCAGCCCCATCTTGGTTCCATAGCCCACCAAGATGAAGACAAACCCGGCTTTGAGCCACAACGGATCCAGGCGGTTGGCAACGACGGCCAGCGCGGAAAAGGCCACCGGCACATTCACGCCGCCGACATCCATGGACAGAGCAATCAGCACCGAACCCAACAGGGCGAGCGCGATGCCCACCGAGCAGATCAAGACATACTTCAACGTCGCCTCGAGTGTCGCCGCGGAACGGTGCGTATAAATCAACGGCGCGCTGGCGAGCGTGGTTGCTTCGATGGCAATCCACATGACCATGATGTGGTCCGAAAGGGTCACCATGGTCATGGTGGATAGAAACACCAGCATCGATCCGGTGAAAACGCGCTCGGAGCGGATGTTGGCCGTTTTGAGGTAGCCGGTGGTGTATATGGAAATCAGGAAAAAGAGCAACGATATGACCAATAGCGACAGGAGGCCTTCCGGTGTGACGGCGAAATACTCCGCAAACAGCGCCTCCGGCTGCCGGACCCACAGCAGGATCGACAGCAGCAGGTGAACGGCACCCGTGAGCGTCAGCAGGGTCCGGCCGCTTGGCCGCGGCAGAAAAAAGGCAAGGGCACCGGTTGCCAGCGGGACCAGAAAAACGATTTCAATCATGGATCAACCTTATTCTTTCAGGGATCGGAGCAGCGCCGTATCCACGTCATCGAAGGCCTGATTGATATTCTGCAGGATGACGGCCATGATCATGACGCCGGCCAGCACGTCAAGCAGGATGCCGAACTCGACAATATGGTGGGTGCGCACCGAAAAACCGGTCCCCACCAGGTAGATCCCGTTTTCCATCACGATATAGCCGAGCACCATGGCGATCGCGTTGCGCCGGGCCATGAGCAGAAACATGCCGGCAGCCAGCAGGGTAATGGCGGTCGGCAGCAGCAGCGCGTTGCCGGCGCTCTGGGGCAGATTGAATTTGGGGCTGACAAAGGTGGCGGCGACCATCAGGACGAGGCCGGCCATCAGTGAGGCATGGTAACCGACGATGGGTTCGACCTCCCTGTGGATGGCCGTTTTTTTGATGGCCAAATAAATGAACACCGGGATGGCGATCCCCCGGATCAGCAGGGTGGCCAGGGTGAACACGACCCCGCCGACCGTCAGCCCGTGGCCGATGAAAAACGGCACGATCGAGACCACCACGCCCTGGAACGCCACGACTTTGATCAGCGCGGGCAGCCGGCTGGAACCGAAGGAAATCAATACCGACAGCAGCACCAGGGCTAAAATCGTGTCAACCGGTTGGATCATTTCAGGAACTCCAGGGTGATGACGGTTGCAAAAAAAGCCAGCGCAAAAGACGTCAGGACGAACTGGGGGACCTTGTCCATGCGGTAGCGGGCCATGACCGACTCCGTGATCCCGACGGCGACATACACCAGCCCGAGCACGATCAGGAACGCCAGGGCGTCGGCTGCCGGGTGGTGGAATGCAAATGGGCATATCAGACGGGTCACGAGGGCGGAATAGAAAAAGAGCTTGAAGAAGGCGCCAAGCTCGATGAACGCAAAATCCGGCCCGCTGTGATCGAGAACCATGACCTCGTGAATCATGGTCAGCTCCAGGTGGGTGGTCGGGTCATCCACCGGGACCCGGGAATTTTCCGTCAGCAGAACGATAAAGAGTGCGATGATCACAAACAGCAAGGGGGCTCCGGCCGTTTGCCAGAGCGCGAGAGGCCGGTCACCGGCAAAGTAGGCGGCCAGGTTCAACTCGCCGCAGAGGGTATAGAAAAGGATTACAACCATGAAGAGCGTGGCTTCACAGATGATCGGAAAATAGGCTTCGCGGGCGGCGCCCATGCCTTCGAAGGGGGAGGCCGTGTCCATGGCGGCGGCGATGGTGAAAAACCGGCCGAGGCCAAGCAGGTAGAGCACCAGGATCACATCCCCGGTAAACGAAAAGAGCGGCGACTGGCCGGCAATGGGTAAAAACATGAGCGCCGTGGCTGCGGCGCACAGCGAAACCATGGGCCCCAGCTTGAACAGAGCGGTGGTGCTGGTGCTGTAGACCGAGCCCTTTTTCAGCAGCTTGGCGAGCGTGTAATAATGGATCAGCAGCGGCGAGCCTTTTCTGCCGCCGAAAAACGCTTTGACCTTGATGATCAGCCCGGCATACAGCGGGGCCAGGAGCATGGCCAGGATCAGGAAGATAATGGACTTCATCTGATATCCTAAAGCGGTTAATGGCAGGTAGCGCCACCCTTTCGGTAACGAAGTGTGGGAGAGGCTTTCAGCCTCGATCATCGCGGCTGGAAAGCCGCTGCCGCAAAAAATAGAACAGCAGCGCAGACAAACTTCCTTAAAGGCATCAAAGCTCAACGCTTCGACGTTCAAACAAAAAACAGCAGCACGACGATCGCCAGCAGGATGTAGCCGATGTAAAGGTGGATGTCCCCGTGCTGCAGCCACCCCAGGCGGTCAAAAAACGCCAACACCGGGCGCACAATGATGGCGCCTTGATACCGTTCGGCAATATCGTCGATGCGGCTGTGGTAGTGCGTTTTCTGCGGAAATCGCCCCAGAATTCCGGGATGATCTTCGCTCAACGGCGCCGCCGGTCTGAAGAACTCGAGGATCGAGGCGGCATAGGAGGAACCCGTGTACTGCATTCTGGCCGTGGGCCGGGTGAACCCGCAGCCCCAGGTGCCGGCGCGGGTGACGGTTTTGCCGCGGTACAGAATGTGTCTCAGTGCCAGAATCAGCAGCAACAACCCGAAGATGACTGCTGCCGCTTTAGTGATGTTGCCGGTCAGATTTACGAAAGGAGCCAGCGGAATGGCGTCATAGCCCAATCCAAGAGCGGAAACCGCCTTGAGCGCCATGGGCAGAAAAAAACCGGGAAAGACGCCGATCGCAATGCAGGCGGCGGCCAGGACGATCATCGGCGCGAGCATGGCCGGGCCCTTTTCATGCGCCGCCCGGGCTGCGCGGCTGCGCGGTTCGCCTTGAAAGACCACCCCCGCTACCTTGGTGAAACAGGCCAGGGCCAGACCCCCGATGATCGCCAGGCTGACGATGGCCACCACACACAACGCAAAGGCGCCCCTGTCCAGGGCCAGACCGCGAAACCCGGCCAGGTAGATCAGGAACTCGCTCACAAAACCGCTCAGCGGTGGGAGCCCGGAAATCGCCAGCGACCCGATTAGAAAAGTGGCCCCGGTGATTCTCATTCGCTTGAGCAGCCCGCCCAGGGAGTCGATGGCGCTGGTCCCGGTGGCGTGGAGCACCATGCCCGCACCCATGAAGAGCAGCGATTTGAAGAAGGCGTGGTTGAGCACATGCAGCAGGCCGCCGGCAAACCCGAGGACGGCCATGACCGGCTGGTCCGCGGCAGCCCCGATCATGCCGACGCCGACGCCGATCAAGATGACCCCGATATTTTCGACGCTGCTGTAAGCCAGCAGCCGCTTGAGATCGTGCTGGCCGAGCGCATAGACGACACCCAGCACACCGGATGCCACGCCCGCGATCAACACGATGTTGCCGAAGACCGGCGTGTGCCAGTCGAGCAGGGTATAGATGCGGATAATCCCGTAGATGCCGGTCTTGATCATCACCCCGGACATCACGGCCGAGATGTGGCTGGGGGCGGCCGGGTGGGCGTGGGGCAGCCAGGCATGAAAAGGGAAGACGCCGGCTTTCGAGCCGAACCCGACAAAGGCCAGAACGAATACCAGGACCTTGGCGGCCTCGGGCAGCCCGGCCGCGTCGGCAAACTCGAAACCGCCGGACTGGGCGAACATCACCCCGAACGCCGCCAGAATGAACATGGCCCCCACCTGGGAGAAGACAAGGTAGAGGTATCCGGCCCGCCGGTTTTCGGCGTCTTCAAAATGGGTGATCACCAGAAAAAACGACGACAGGGACATGATCTCCCAGGAAAGCATGAAGGTGATCAGGTTGTCGGCGGAAACCACCAGCGCCATGGCGCCGATCAGAAGGCTGAAAAAAAGATAATGGCCTGCGGTGCGCAGGGCGTTGGATGCTTGATCCATGTAATTGAAACTGTAGAGAACGGCGAGCAGGCAGACGGCGAAAATGGTGATCAGGAAAAAAGCGGAAAGCGCATCGATCCGAAAAGAGAGCGAGAAAGGCTCCAGGTATCTGAATGCGGTGCTATAGGAGCCATCGATGATCAGTTTGGTTGCGGCGTCGCTCAGCCCCAGCAAACATCCCGCCCCGATGGTCAGCACGGCCACCGTCTTCATCAAAACGAATCGACGCCATAAAAAAAGGGGGAATACGCCCCCGCTCACAATTAAGATCAATGATAAAAAAAACAGGGGCATGGACTTCCCTCTATTCTTTCAGTCTCCGGGATCGATCACAGGTTGGGACCGGCGGCAGCAGGCCGGGACGTCACTTGGCGATAGTCACCGGCATTCCCATGAGCGGCCAGACCACCATGACAAATACGCCTAAAATTACCATCAGGATGGCGCTGGCGATGGCACCGTAGCCGAAAAATTCACCGGCCGAAAACTGTCGGGAGTCGTAGGCGATGGCGTTGGGTGCAGCCCCCACCAGAAGCATGAACGGCATCCCGGCGGTGACCAGGGCGGCATAGAGAATGACTTCCGCCGCCACCCCCAGGTAGGGGGCGATGACGAGAGCGACCGGCAGCGAAATGGCGATGGCTGCCACGTTCATGATGAAGTTGGTCATGATCAGCACGAAAAAGCCGATTCCCATGACGAAGACGAACCAGTTGGCTTTTTTGAACAGCACCAGCCAGTTCACGGCGAGCCACCTCGCGGCTTCGGTCTGCCAGAGGCAGAAGCCGATGCTCATGGCGCCGCCGAAGAGCAGGATGATGTTCCAGGGGATTTCCTCGAGGTCCTCGATGTCCAGGATGTTCAGGATGAAGAAAAGCAGGGTTGAGATCAGGATGATGGCGGTCTTGTCGATGGCGTTGAGGGCCGGGATAAACGAGCGCAGCGAAAGCACGGCAACGCAGCCCAAGACGATGGCGGCGGCGAGGATCTCCTTGCGGGTGATCCTTCCGAGTTCTGCGTTGAGCTGCTTGGCCTTGGCCCTGAGACCCGGTATGGTCTTCTTTTCGGGCCGCATGAACACCATGAAAAATCCCCACAGGATGAAGGTCATCAGCCAGCCGAGGGGTGCCATGTAATACGTCAGCTCGAAGAAGCTGACGCCTTTTCCGGCGATGTCCTTGAAAAATCCGACCGCCACCGCCCCGCGCGCGGCGCCCAATAGGGTAATGATGCTTCCGGCGCCCGCGACATAGGCCATGCCGATGAAAAGGGCCTTGCCGAATTTGGTTTTCTTTTCGCCCTCGCCGTAAAGGGCGTAGATGGACATCAGCAGCGGGAACATGGTGGCGGCCACCGCCGTGTGGGCCATGATGTGGGTCATGGCGGTGGTGACGATGAAGCAGCCGAGCAAAATCATGCTGGTGTTCTCGCCGACCACCCCTAACATGGTGTACGCCAGGCGCTTGGTGAGGCCGGTCTTGGTGAAGACAAGTCCGATCATGATCGAGGCGAAGATGAACAACACGGAGGGATCCATGAAGTCCTTGAACGCCTGCTCGGGGGTGCGGATCAGAAACAGTGCTTGGAGCACCCCGATGGCGATGCTCGTGACGCCGATGGGCAAAACTTCAAAAACCCACCATGTGCCGGCCAACATGAAGACCGCCAGAGCGCCTTTGGCCTCGCGCGTCAGGGGAAAGTGCTTGCCCATGGGATCCACGGCATCGGGCCAGGGCGGCGAGTAATAAATGATCACGAAGAGAAAAATACCCAAAAAGAGAAAGATGATGCGTTTCCAATTGACGGGTGTTCTTTCAGCGACCGCCCCGGCGTGATCGGACATGGATTTCTCCCTCCTTTTGAACCCCCCAAATGATCGGCGGAAACTCCTTAATTACATCAAAGGCACGAATCAACAGCCTGCCGTCAAGACAATTTACACTCCTTCATCATATGAAAGACGGCCGTAAACATGTCTGTCAGCCGTAAAATTCCGATGATGTCTTCTCCGCGCGTGACCAGCAGCGACTGGTGGTGCCCGATGACAAACATATGGATGGCTTCGTCCAGGCTGGCCGTCTCGGCGATGTATTCACCCTCGGTGGGCGTTTCCATGAACTTGGTTACAGGCTGCTCGGAAGCCTTGCGGCAGATGTCGTGAAGCGGGCTGTCGAAGAGAACGTAATCCTTCAGCATGCTCTTCAGGAACTTTTTACTGAAACCGACGCCCCTAAACCCCCTTCCCTCAAGGATTTCCCTGTACTTGGGCTCGAGTGCCCTGAGCACGTCGATCTGGCTGATTTTTCCGACGACCTTGCCTTTCGGGTCGAGCACCAGAACGGCACGGTGCCGGTATTCGGAATGTTTGTAAGTATATTTTTCCTGTGCCCTTTCCAATGCCATTACGGCATCGTAAAGGGTGGCATCGTCGCTGACGGTGGCATATTCCGAGAGCGGAACCATAAGCTGTGAAATTTTGTATTCTTTCATGGGAATCCTCCGTGTTGAACGGTAAAGCAAAATGGCGTTCCGTAACACACCCCTATAGCGTTTTCAAGTCGATATTTTGGGCTTTTGAAAACAAGCACTCAATTTAAAATAATAAATCCTTGACAGGGGGTTATAAATTTTCTAAAATACTGACCGAGTACTCAGTCAGGTAAAATAATGTCTAAAAAGCCCGACATTTTGATTGCTGCAACCCACCTGTTTGCCACCAAAGGCTACCGAGAGACATCCACCTCCGAATTGGCCGGTCTGATCGGTGCAGCCGAGAGCACCATTTTTTATCATTTCAAAACGAAAGAGGATATCCTGCTTGCAATTCTCCGCAACATAAGGGAGGAACTGCTCAGTGAATTTGAACATCACCAAAAGGGCCAAAAATTACCCAACGGTCTCGCCATGCTGCTGGATGCGGTTTCTTTCTTTTTCCAAACGGCAGGGGCCAAGCCTGAAACCTTCCTCTTCCTGCACCAACGCTTCCCTTATGAACTGGCGGCCGTCAACCCGCTTTGCAGCGAGCACCTGGAAGCGATCTACAACTGCTTCATCGAGATCTTT
>Ga0210088_1000217_pt1 | contig 11452 bp, 10 predicted proteins | sample RushMan_CattailN_6_FD_185557 | JGI IMG/M metagenome (GOLD analysis project Ga0210088, IMG submission 185557) | Wetland microbial communities from San Francisco Bay, California, USA, that impact long-term carbon sequestration -... | ecosystem: Environmental > Aquatic > Marine > Wetlands ... | reverse complement strand
TACCAGGCTCAAGTTCAGCACATGGCATCCGCCGTTGAGCCGTGAGACCAAGACCGTCTGGACGCCCATGCTCGATGCGATGAAGAAGAAAAGCGGGGGCAATTTAGATTACGCGATGTACGCCGGCGGGGCGCTCGGAAAAGCTCCGGAACATTACGACATTGTAGCCAAGGGGCTCTCCGACATGGGCTATTTCACGGCCACCTTCACGCCGGGGCGCTTCCCGCTGACCGATGTGCTCTCGCTCGCAGCCTGGGTCGACGGCAAAGACCTCGCCGTCGACATCGGCAACGCCGTCTACGATCGTATCCTCAAGGATGAGTTCAAGAACGTGAAGGTACTCGAGCTCAACGGCTGCATTCAGTCCTACATCTGGACCAAGAAGCCTGTGGCCAAGATGGAGGACCTCAAGGGCCTGAAGATCCGAACGCCCGGCGGCCACCAGAGCAACTACGTGAAAGCGCTGGGTGCGGAGCCGGTCTTCATGCCTCCGGGCGACGTGTACATGGCTATCGAGACCGGCACGATCGACGGCATCGTCACCTGCCCGCCCGTGATCCTGGCCTTCAAGCTCCAAGAAGTGGCCCAATACGGTGTCGTGACCACCCTCGGCTGCGTCTCGGAGGGCATGGTCATGAACATGGACACCTGGAACAAGCTGCCCGAAGACCAGAAGAAGATCGTGAACGAACTCGGCAGCAACCCCTTCCGGACATCCGGCGGGCTGACTCGCACGGAGTACCCCAAGTTGATCGAGGAAATCACCAAGGGGGGCGTGAAAATGGTCGAGCTCCCCAGGGATGAAGCTCAACGCTGGTATGGACGGTTTCAGGAAGTCACCCGAAATTGGGTGGCGGACCTCGAGGCCAAGGGCCTTCCAGCCAGGAAGGCTGTGGCCATCATGAATGAGGAATGCGAAAAGCATAACGTCCAAGTCGTGGCCTGTCCGCCCGAGTTCAAAAAAACCTGACGGCCGACGCGGTCCATTTTGGAGGGCAAGCGGGCAGGGGACCGGGTGTTTTACGGCGATGAATGCAGAATAGGGAGGATGATCTGGAACGGCTTCGCAAGTGCGTCCACAAGGCGAGCTACGGCGCCTGCTTTATAGGGATGTTTTTGACCATCCCGCTGATGCTCCTGACCGTGGGCGACGTGATGGGCAGATCCTTTTTCAACAAGCCCATTCCAGGGACGTTCGAGCTCTCGGAATACATGCTGGCCGTGACCGTGCTGCTGGGCGCCGCCTACACCCAGCAGGTTAAGGGCCACGTGGGGGTTGACTTCCTCACCCGCCGCTACCCGCCCAGGACCCAGGCGGTGTTTCAGGCCCTGACGACGCTCGCCGGCCTTTTCATCATTTCGATCCTGGTCTGGCAGGGATATCTGGAGGGCGTGCACGAGAAGGCGGTTTCGGATCAGCTGCGGATACCCCAGTGGCCCTTCAAGCTGCTGGTGGCCGTCGGCGGCCTTTTGTTGTGGCTCGAACTGCTGTTGGATTTCATTGCATCCGTTCGACAAATCGCCGGGAGGTCGTGATGGATCCCATGGTCGTCGGTGCGCTAGGAACCGTTCTGTTGGTCGTTCTGCTTGGGATGGGCATGCCGATCGCCTTCCTGATGATGCTCGTGGGTTTCCTGGGCATCTGGAAGCTTTCCGCCCTGGGCGCCGCGCTGCCCGTTATTGCCCAGACGGTTTATGGCGTCGCGTCGCATTATCCCTTCACCATCATTCCGCTGTTCATCATCATGGGCGGTCTCGCCAGCGCAGCAGGGATCACCCGGGAACTATACGTGACGTTCGACAAGTGGTTTCGCCGGCTTCCGGGAGGCCTGGGGGTTGCCACCATAGCGGCCTGCGCGGGGTTTGCCGCGGTGAGCGGCTCCTCCGTGGCCGCATCCGCCACCATGGGCAATCTGGCACTCCCCGAGATGCGACGCTTCGGTTATGCCCCCCGGCTGGCGACGGGCGTGGTGGCGGCAGGCGGCACGCTGAGCTTTCTCCTGCCGCCCAGTCTTGGGTTTGTCGTTTACGGCATGCTGACCGAGCAGTCCATCGGCAAGCTGTTCGTTTCCGGCCTCCTGCCCGGCCTCCTGCTTTCCGCCGCTTACGCCATTGTGGTCATCGGCTGGGTTAAGATCAATCCCTCGATAGCCCCGTCGTTGCCTGAAAGGGTCCCATTAAAAGAAAAGCTCGCCGCTCTCAAGGGAATCCGGGAGACCGCCCTGGTGTTTTGCGTGGTGATGGGCGGCATCTATTTCGGGTTTATCAACCCCACCGAAGCCGGCGCCGTAGGAGCGTTTGCGCTCTTTGTCATCGTCCTTGCCAAAAGGCGCCTGACCGGTCAGACGATCGTGTCCTGCCTGCTCGAGGCCACCCGGATCACGGTCATGGTGCTGTTTCTGGTCGCCGGGGCCACGGTGTTCAGCTATTTTCTGGCGCTTTCCACGATCCCCACCCAGGTTTCGGTTTGGATTGCGGGGCTCGCGGTTTCACGCTACGTGGTGCTGGCCATCATCATCATCATCTACTTTTTTCTGGGCTGTTTCCTCGATTCGATCTCGATGATGGTGCTGACGCTGCCGGTGGTCTTTCCGGTCATTGAATCGCTGAACTTCCATCCGGTCTGGTTCGGGGTGGTGGCGGTGCTGATGATGGAGGCGGGACTCATCACTCCGCCGGTGGGATTGAACGTCTACACCCTCGCCGGCATTGCCAAGGACGTGCCCATGGTGGAGATTTTCAAGGGAGCAACGCCTTTTCTACTGGCGATCATTTTGACCGTCATTGTCCTGACCATCTTTCCCAACATCGTGCTTTTTTTGCCGAGCTTGATGGGAAAATAGAGACATCGGTTGAAGTCCATCCCTTCTTCAATTTTGGCGATTACAGGTTTGCATCTTTCTCGCTGAAAAAGACCGCGTGGATGAAACTATGCTCATCCGTAAACAGGGCGGTTTTCACTGTTTTTCAACCACACGACGGGAAACTTGGCCGAGGGGGTAACCACATGGGGAAAACACTATCGACCATGCTCCTGGTTTTGGCGGCGGCCTGTGCCTCGGCGCCCTCCAAACCGCTCGAGACGGTAGCCAAAGTGGACCTCAGCCGCTATGTCGGCATGTGGTACGAGATCGCAAGCTTTCCCACCTGGTTCCAGAAAGGCTGCGTCGGGTCCACCGCGTTTTACAGCCTGCGGGAGGATGGCGACATCAATGTCTTGAATCGGTGCCGGAAAGAACCGGGCGGCGCGCCGGACTCGGCCAGCGGCATTGCGTGGGTTGTGGACGCTGCCACCAACGCCAAGCTCAAGGTCCGGTTCTTCTGGCCCTTCAGCGGCGACTACTGGATCATAGACCTCGGCCCCGATTACGAATACGCCGTGGTGGGCCACCCCAGCCGCGATTATCTCTGGGTTCTGAGCCGCACGCCGCAGATGGATGATGCCGAGTATGGGCGCATTTTGGAACGGGTTCGGCAGAAAGGCTATGATGTGAGCAGGCTAGTCAAAACCCGGCAGCCGAGGTGAGGCTTACCCCCCCCTCTAATTTGCATGAAGGCCGGGCTTGGGTTATACTTTTCTAACCTCCACCTTTTACACATTGCAGGATGAGACCATGGGACTGCAGCCCGAATACTGGCACTGGATCGTTTTTGGCATGCTTCTGATTCTGGCCGAACTCCTCGTCCCGAGCTTCACCATCTTTTGGTTCGGGCTGGCCGGTCTTATCGTGGGCGGCGTTTTGCTGGTCGCCCCCGCGACCACCTTCACGTGGCAGCTTTTCCTGTGGGCCCTGGGCGCCTGCCTGATGACATTCCTGTGGTTCAAGCTCTTCAAGCCTCTCATGGCCGACCGCACCAAGGCGGGCATATCCCGGGAAGCCATCGTCGGCGAGATCGGGCAGGTCATCAAAGCCCCCTCCCAGGATAAGCGCGGCATGCTGCGGTTTACCACCCCGGTCCTGGGGTCGGAGGAGTGGCCCTTCATCTGCGAGCAGCCGGTGGCCGTCGGTGACCGGGTCGAGGTCACCGATATTTCCGGCAACACGCTGATTGTGGCCAAGCGATAGAAGCAATAACCCAACTGACCTTACAATCGAAGCAGGAGGAGCCTATGCCTGGGATGGTGATGGTGGCGGTTTTTGTTGTTGTGGTGCTGATCACGATCATGCTGGGGGTACGGATCGTGCCCCAGGGCAGCAAGCAGGTCGTTCAACGGCTCGGGAAATATCACAAGACCCTGGGGCCGGGGTTGAACATCATCATGCCCTACATCGACTCGGTCGCCTACAAGGTCACCACGAAGGACATCGTGCTCGACATCCCCTCGCAGGAGGTGATCACCAAGGACAACGCCGTCCTGATCGTCAACGCCATTGCCTACATCAACATCGTCTCGCCGGAGAAGGCGGTCTACGGCGTGGAGAACTACATCCTCGCCATCCAGAACCTCGTCCAGACCTCGCTGCGCTCGATCGTTGGCGAAATGGACCTGGACGACGCGCTGTCCTCGCGGGATGCGATCAAGGCCAAGCTCAAGACAGCGATATCGGACGACATCTCCGACTGGGGCATCATCATGAAGACCGTGGAGATCCAGGACATCAAGCCCTCGGACACGATGCAGAAGGCCATGGAGGAGCAGGCGGCCGCTGAGCGCGAGCGCCGCGCCGTGGTGACCCGCGCCGACGGCCAGAAGGCGGCCGCCATCCTGGAAGCCGAGGGCCGCTTCGAGGCCTCCAAACGTGATGCCCAGGCCAAGGTGGTGCTCGCCGAGGGCACCCAGCGCGCCATTCAGAAGGTCACCGAGGCCATCCAGCAAAACGAGCTGCCGGTGGTCTACCTGCTGGGTGAAAAGTACGTGGAAGCCCTAAGCAACGTGTCCGCCTCCCAGAACGCGAAGGTGGTAGTGCTGCCGGCCGACCTGCCGGCAGCGGTGCGCGGCATCATGGGTTGGCTGAAGTAGAATGGGCGGCTGCGCAGAAATCCGGATCAGGCACACCCTTTCGTCACAGGCGGCAAAAAAGTCATAATCGTGTGGGGGTGGCTTCCAACCACGATGAGCAGCCTTGATTACAGAGGCGTTTGCTGCGGCGGCCGAATCGCGGCAGGATGCCGCTCACACAGCTAAAAATGGTGTTCTTGATTGATGGACTCGAAAATAGTTATACGGCCGATATGCGGGGTTCAGGAAATCGAAATTTGCGCCCGCATGATGGCGGAATCCGAGCCCTGGACCAGCTTGCAACGCGACTATGCCGCCTCGCTGCGTAACCTTTCCTCCGCTGAGAAAGAGATTTACGTCGCCGCAAAGGGCGATGAAATAGTCGGCTTCATCGTACTCAACCTCCATGGGGGCTTCGTCGGCTACATCCAGTCGATCTGCGTCGCGCCCGGCTGGAGAAAGCACGGCATCGGCCGCGAGCTCGTCGACTTCGCCGAGCAACGTGTTTTTAAGAACCATCCCAACATGTTTATCTGCGTTTCGTCCTTCAACCCGGACGCCCGGCGTTTCTACGGCGGCCTGGGTTACGAAGTCGTCGGCGAGCTGAAGGATTATATCGTGGACGGCCACTCTGAAATCCTGCTCAGAAAAACCATCGGCTCCCTGACGGAGTTCCGCAAGAAATCAGCTCCCGCCTGACCGTCGCGTGCAAACGGTTGTCTGCAGACCATCTCGTCGCCCGCGGTCTCCTTTTTCTAAAGATAACATTTTGATCATGTTGGGATCATTCTCCGGTGAGGTTTCGTGCTTATACTTCTCCCTAAGCTACGAAACGATGGAGTCAAACGGACAGGCCAAGGAGACAATCAAATGAAAAGAAACTTTGTCAAGAAAATGGGTATGGGAATGGCCGCGGCATTCATTGCGGCTCTTATCTTTGGCGTCGCTTTTGATTCCCCCACCGAGGCCAAGGACAACGCCTCGGCCGAAGCGACGTATCAGATGGTGCTTCCCAATTTTTCCGCTCTGGCCAAGCAGGTGCAGCCGGGCGTCGTCAACATCCGCACCGTGAAAACCACGAAAGAGGGCGGGCCGGTGTTCCGACACTTTTTCGGCAATCCGTTTGGAAACCGCGACCCCAACCGGGACCCATTTGGTGAGGGCGGCCCGGGCCGGGAGTTCAAACAAAGGAGTTTGGGGTCGGGTTTTATCGTTGATAAAGAGGGTTTCATCGTCACCAACAATCACGTGGTCGAGAATGCCGACCAGATCAAGGTCCGGCTTGCCGACGAAAGGGAATTCGATGCCAAAATAATCGGTCGCGACCCCAAGACCGACCTGGCGCTGATCCAGATTGAAGGTGCGAAAGACTTGTCCCCCCTGAAGATGGGGGACTCCGAAAAGCTGGAAGTCGGCAGCTGGGTGCTTGCCGTGGGCAGCCCCTTCGGCCTGGAGCAGACCGTCACCGCCGGCATCGTCAGCGCCAAGGGGCGCTTCATCGGCGCCGGCCCCTACGACGATTTTATCCAGACGGACGCTTCCATCAACCCGGGCAACAGCGGCGGGCCGCTTTTGAACATGAACGGCGAGGTGATCGGCATCAACACCGCCATCGTCGCCCAGGGCCAGGGGATCGGGTTTGCCATCCCGGTGAGCCTGGCTCAGAACATCATCGCCCAGTTGAAAGAGCGCGGCAGCGTCACCCGTGGCTGGATGGGGGTCGGGATCCAGGACTTGACTCCGGAGTTGGCCCAGTACTACGGGCTCAAAGACCAGAAAGGGGTGCTGGTCACCCAGGTCTTCCCGGGGGACCCGGCCGACAAGGCCGGCATCAAGACGAAGGACGTCATCATTGCCGTTGACGGCAGGCCGGTCGGCACCGGTCGCGAACTGTCTTCGGCCGTGGCGGAAATGGCGGTCGGCAAGGAAGTTTCGGTGAAGATCCTGCGTGACGGCAAGGAGCAGGTCCTGAAGGTGCAGCTGGCCGAGCGCAGGGAAACGGAGCAGGAAGCCAAGGGCCCGACCCCGGAAAGCGATGAGCTGGGCATCCGCGCTGCGGACCTCAACCCGGAAACCGCCCGCCGTTTCGGCATCGATGAAAACGAGAAAGGCGTGCTGGTGGCGGCGGTGAAGCCCGGCAGCAAGGCCGACCAGTCGGGTCTGCAGCAGGGGGACATCGTGAAGGAAGTCAACCGTGTTCCGATCCAGTCGGTGACCGAGATGAAGACCGAGTTCGGCAAAACCAAGGCGGGCGATGCCGCGTCGTTTTTGGTCAAGCGCGGAACCGCAGGGTTCGTGGTTTTGAAAGTGAAGAAGTAACCGCTCGGCCCAAAGGAGGATCGAGCGGTTTGCCGGGGTGTTATCTATTCCTGCACAATAAGCCATCCCCGCCGCTTGCGGAGGGGATGGCTTATTTCCGCCAGTTGGCCTCCTCCGCAAAAAAGCGGCTGATCGTCTCTATGTAGCGCGGCAGGGTGAACGTCCTGTGGATGCGCTTTCCGATATCCTCGCTGTTTTCAAACGCACCGGCAAAATACGTCCAGAAACCCTTCAAGTGATTCAGCAGGTGCCCCGGTCCGCACAGCCGTTCCTGATATCGGAAAAAGAGATCCTCGTAGAAGGCCTTGAATTTCTCCAGTTTGCCGGTGACCCCATCCCGGCCTTTCTTGATGATGGCCGGCAGAAAAGGGTTTGAAAGCGCCCCACGGCCGATCATCCAGGAATCGACGGATGGAAATCGGGCTGCAAGGGTATGGAAACCTTGCAGGTGGGTGATGTCGCCGTTGTAAACAACCTGGTGACGGATCTGGTCCAGGCAGGCCTGGAACATTTCCAGATCCGGTGAGCCTGTGTACATCTGCCGGGCGGTGCGCGGGTGGATGGTGATTTCCTTCAGGGGGTAGCGGTCGAGGACGGGCAGCAGCCTGAGGATTTCATCGGGCGTGTTGCGGCCCAGGCGCATCTTGATGGAAAGCCTGCCGGGGATGGCGGGCAGGGTCTTGGATAGAAACGCATCCACCTGTTCGGGGAACGGCAGCAGCCCCGAGCCGCGGCGCTTCTTGGTCACAGGCCGGAACGGGCAGCCCAGGTTCCAGTTCACGTCAGGGTAGCCCATGTCGAAGAGGCGACGGGCTAGAAAAACGAAATCCTCGGCGGTGTTGCCCAGGATCTGAGGCTCGATCGGCATACGGGTGTTCTGGTTCGGCAGCAGGTCCCTGACATGCTTGTCGGTGAGCCGGTCAGCAGCCACCGTGGCGATAAAAGGTGCCATGGCACTGTCGAAGCCGTCGAAGTGCTGGGCGAAGGTGTCGCGAAAGATCACGTCCGTGAATCCCTTCAGGGGGGCCAGGATCAGTCTGGGGGCTTGGTGGTCGGCAGTCATAGCGTGACTATAGCGGCGGGAATGCGCCAAGTAAAGTCGCCCAGCGGCTCATGGTTTGCGCCTGTATTGGAAATGCAGTATGAGTTTCCGCATATGGATCCCGTCAGCACACAACCTGGCGCGGAGGACCAAGCCCAGCGGTGGTCGGCGCTTCTGGTCGCTTCTCTGAGCTCCTTCCTCACCCCCTTCATGCTCTCCTCCGTCACCATCGCCCTGCCGGCCGTTGGGGCCCACTTCCGGTCGGATGCCGTCCTGCTGAGCTGGGTGGCGACCGCCTACCTGGTGGCTGCCGCCGTGGCGCTGGTCCCGGTGGGCAAGCTCGCGGACATTCATGGCCGCAAGAGGGTGTTCATCGCAGGTACGCTTCTCTTTACACTGGCATCCATCCTTTCGGGTCTGGCCTGGTCAATGGCGGCCCTGATCGTCTTCCGGGTGTTCCAGGGGGTGGGGATCGCCATGATTTTCGCCACGGGAATTGCGATCGTGACTTCGGTGTTCCCCCTGGCGGAGCGCGGCCGGGTGCTGGGCATCACGGTGGCCGCGGTTTATTCCGGTCTCAGCTGCGGACCCCTTGTCGGCGGCTGGCTGACCCAGACCTTTTCCTGGCGCAGCGTGTTCTTGGTCCCAGCCCCCTTTGGGCTCGGCCTGATTCTGGTCACGCTGTGGAAGCTCAAGGGCGAGTGGGCGGGCGCACGCGGGGAACCCTTTGACATCGCCGGAGCGCTCATCTACGCTCTGGCGATCATCGCGCTCATGTGCGGCGTCTCGGTCCTTCCGGATCTCTGGGGCGGGGTGTTGGTCTTGGCCGGGGTCGGGGGGCTGGCGGCCTTTGCGGGGTGGGAGCTGCGCGTGCCGCATCCGGTTTTCGAGGTGCGGCTTTTCACCCACAACCGGGTGTTCGGCTTTTCTTGCCTGGCGGCGCTCATTCACTACGGAGCGACGTTCGGCGTGACCTTTCTCATGAGCTTGTTCCTGCAGTACATTAAAAGTCTTTCCCCGCAGCAGGCCGGCTTCGTCCTGATTTCTCAGCCGGTGGTGATGGCCCTGTTTTCGCCCTTTGCCGGCAGGCTCTCCGACCGTATCGAGCCGCGGATTCTGGCATCCACGGGGATGGGCATCACGGCGCTGGCCCTGCTGCTACTGACCCGGATCGGAGCAGAGACCGACATGTGGTTCACCGTCGCCTGCCTCATGGTCCTGGGGTTTGGCTTCGCCCTGTTTTCTTCGCCCAACATGAACGCTATCATGAGCTCGGTGGAGAAGCGCTACTATGGGGTCGCCTCCGGCTCGGTCGCGACCATGCGCTTGCTGGGGCAGATGCTCTCCCTGGGAACCGTAACACTCGTTTTTGCCCTCGTCATCGGACGGGTGCAGATCACCCCAGTCCTCCATCCCGTTTTCCTCGCGAGCGTGCATTACGCGCTGTTCATCTTCTTCGGGCTATGCCTGTGCGGGATTTATTTCTCTTTTTCACGCGGACAGCTGCGTAAAAAATAAACAGGCAACCCTTCCCGTGCGCGCCCTTTATCCTCACGAAGGCGGCGCTCCTTTTAAGCCGATCTCTTCAGCCACCTGCCGCATGCCCAGGATGGTTTCGGTGATGAGGGCGGTGAGGTCCATGCCGAGCATGGCGGCGCCCTTCTCGATGATGGAGCGGTCCACGCCGGCCGCGAAGCGCTTGTCCTTCCATTTCTTCTTGACCGAAGAGGCTTCCATGTCCAGCACACTCTTCGATGGGCGCACCAGGGCCGAAGTTGTGACGAGCCCGGTCAGTTCGTCCACGGCGAAGAGCACTTTTTCCATCTCGCTTTCCGGCTGGACATCCGAGCAGATACCCCAGCCGTGGCTGACTACGGCGCGGATGTATTCCATGGGCCAATTGCGTTCGCGCAGGATCTCCTCCGTCTTGCGGCAGTGCTGATCCGGGAACTTCTCGTAGTCCAGGTCGTGCACGAGGCCGACGACGCCCCATTTCGTCTCGTCTTGGCCACGCTTGCGGGCAAAGTGGCGCATGACGGCCTCCACGGCCAAGGCATGCTTGATCAGACTGTCACTCTGGTTGAACTCCTTGAGCAGCGCGAGAGCGGTAGCGCGGGTCGGGGTGTTGGAATCCATCGGTCCTCCGTTTAAAATGGCCGTTGTTTTATCGGGCGACACTATGTCATGGGTAAACGCTTTGTCAAGGAACCGCTCGTTTTTGTTCTTGATCCTTTGGCCGTCGCCGGTTATAGCGATGATCAAATCCAACGCGGTTTAAATCTGTGGAGGGAACGGCACCCCGCTTCGCCTATTCATGAAATGTTGGCGATAGATATATCAATTGCCGAAGTAATGATTACGGTTGCCTGAGAATAGCCAATAACGAAAACAGGAGGACGAATGAGCGACGGAAAGAGACCGGAATTCGACGATCTGATCGGGTTCGGGATGGATTTCATCCATCAAGCCGGTGAAAAAGCCATGGTGTTTTACGGGAAGGGGAGGCCCCAGGTGAAATTCGACCAGGGGGTGGTGACGGAGGCCGAAATTCAGCTGACGGAGTTCTTCCAGGGCCAGCTTCACCAGAAATACCCCGGTCACAAACTCTTCAGTTACGACGAGGTGAACCAGGACTACTCCCACGAAGGCAAACGATATCTTTGGAGCTTCGACCCGCTGGAAGGGGTGGCTAATTTCCAGGCAGGGATTCCATTGTGGGGTCTTTCGCTGGCGCTGCTTGAGAATTTCTGGCCGGTCTTCGGCGTCTTCTTAATGCCGGCCACCGGCGACTTGTTCCACGCCCGGGCCGGCTGCTGCGCCTATTGGGGCAGGCGCGAGATCCAGATCCCGAGCCCCGAGGGCATCAACGATGAGAGCTTGCTCCTGACCTACTCGCGCTTTCACCAGCATTACCGGTCTACATTTCCCGGCAAGATACGGTCGCTCGGTTGCACCTCGGCCCACCTCTGCTACGTGGCCATGGGGCGGGCCGATGCCGCTCTCGTCGGCAACGAAACCTTCCAGGGTCTCGCCGCGGCGCGGGTGATCATAGAGGCGGCCGGCGGCAAATTCACCAAGCTCGACGGCAGCGAGTTTTTCCTTAACGAATACTTGAACGGCCAGAAGATCGACGATCACCTGCTGGTGGC
>Ga0210088_1000216_pt1 | contig 11488 bp, 13 predicted proteins | sample RushMan_CattailN_6_FD_185557 | JGI IMG/M metagenome (GOLD analysis project Ga0210088, IMG submission 185557) | Wetland microbial communities from San Francisco Bay, California, USA, that impact long-term carbon sequestration -... | ecosystem: Environmental > Aquatic > Marine > Wetlands ... | reverse complement strand
ACAATTTTGTAGTTTATTTATTTCGCGGCATCGCCCGTTTTGACACTCCGGGATCCTTGTACTATACGGACGACGTACCGCCACGGTTTTCTCCCGATTCACTTGCCGCAAGAACCGGATGTGAAGCCGATGAACAACGAGCAGCCAGCCAGCTTGGCCTCACCGGCAGCGGACAACCTTATCGCCTGTCTCTCTATTGCCGCGCAGATGCTCTCCGACATCGCCAGCCTTCCCGGCATACATCTCGTTAAAAACCCCCTCACCGAAAGGAGGACCGAATGACGCTCAAAGTCACCTGGTTCAGCCATGCCTGCTTCCTGATCCAAACCGCCAAGGCCAAGCTCCTGATCGACCCCTTCATCACCGGCAACCCCCTGGCCCCCGTCAAGGCCGACTCTGTCTCGGCCGACTACATCCTGGTCTCCCACGGACACGGCGACCATGTGGGCGACACGGTGGCCATCGCCCAACGCACCGGCGCTACGGTGATTTCCAACTTTGAAATTCAGAACTGGATGGTGGCGCAAGGAGTCAAGAACGTCCACCCGCAGCACATCGGGGGCGGATTCAATTATCCTTGGGGACGGGTCAAGCTGACCCTCGCGCTGCACGGCTCGGCCCTGCCGGACGGCTCCTACGGCGGCAACCCCTGCGGGTTTTTGTTTTACATCGACGGCAAGAAAATCTACCACGCCTGCGACACGGGACTCTTCGGCGACATGAAACTGATCGGCGAGGAGGGCATCGATCTCGCCATCCTGCCCATCGGCGACAACTTCACCATGGGGCCGGACGATGCGCTGCGGGCCGTCAAGCTGATCCAGCCCAAACGCGTGGTGCCCATTCACTACAATACATTCGACGTCATCAAGCAGGACCCGGACTCCTGGGCCGCCAGGGTGGAAAAGGAAACCGCGGTCAAGGTTGCGGTGATGAAGCCGGGGGATACGATCGAAGTATAAAAGATCAGCGGTCTGCTCGCGCAGACCGCTGATCTTTTATTGGATTGAGGGACTTTCAGGCGGATTTGCAAGAAGCCCAAATTCAAGGCGAGCGAGTTTCGTGGAGCTATGCATACTTGCAGTACGCCGCAGTGACTGCGAAACGATGCACAACGCAGACGTCGGGCTTCTTACGAAACCGCCACCTCGGACCGAGGGGGAGGGTCAGATCCGTCAACCGCCGGAAGGCTTGCAGGCGGGGGCTTTGAAGCCGCCGGACCCCGTGGGGATTCCCTGAGCGCGCACGCAGCCGGCCGACATGAGCTTCTGAACGTCCCCGCAGTCGCACTTGGGGCACTTGGGCTTCGGGGCTTTGGACGAAAAGACAAGCTCTTCGAAACAGTGGCAGCAGGCTGTGCACTGATACTCGTAAATGGGCATGTTTGTCCTTCTACTCCTCACATGGAATCATCAACTCTTTTTCGTTTTTGTTGAACTATTGCATTACGCCCCGCTCGAAGAAGACGTCTTGTATATTTACGACTGTGTGCCTTTTGTCAATACACAACCCAAACATTACCCAGATTGCTGCATGATGGAATTCTGGCATCTGTAAAACAGGGGGTGCATCCGCCTGATTCTGGCATGCCCCTTGATCATCATCCCCGGCCAATCCAGCCCATCACCTTTTCCACATACTCGTCCGGGCTGGCAAGCAGCAGCCAGCGCCTTTGAAGGTGCGCATCGGCGAAGCTGATGTGATGTTTTTCGGCCGCCTCCCGGCCGAGGCGATCCTGCCATTCGACGATCTCCTGGGCTGAGGCCGGGGCATCGATCAGAACCCCGTCCAGGTCTTCAAACCCGGCCAAATCCTTCAGCTCCGGCAGCGCAGCCTTGCGCCACCAAAAGACCTGCCGTTCCATATCGCCTTGAAACCGCACCGCCGGGTCTGCCGAAACCAAGGTGAACAGAACCGCGCGGTTGCCGGGTTTCGCAAAAAGGAAGCGCAGGTCGCCGTCTAAAAAATGGGGCCGCTGCAGGTGGACGGTTGCGAGAAGCTCACGCGGCCGGGGAGGCTCGGGAGGCTCGAAAAACACGATTTCCAGCGGCGTGAAGGGATTTTCAGCGGTAGCGATCTTCAAGACATTCTTCAAGTAAGCGACGCCCACCTCCGGCCAGACCAGCAGTTGATACGGGTGGGTGAGCTGCCGGGCCAGGTGCCGGATGTCCTCGAACGGCCTTTCGCGATTCAGCATCAGTTTGGCGACGTACTGCCGACCGCCCAACTGCACGCGGAGATCCGAGGCCTTCTCCAGTTCGCCCACCGCGCCGCCGCCCGCACGCCAGGACACATCCAGATCGGGCAAAGGGAAAAAAACAGCGTCGAGGCGGGCCTCGGCGTAGTCATAGGCCAGCAGGAAATCCTCGTGGCTGAACCCTCGGTTCCCAATCACCGTGTAGGGCGGGTGTGGGTCGAACCGCAACCCCAATTCACGACTGCGCAACCGGAAATCGGTGCCCGGAAGCACCGCCAACGGGAAGATCTGCACGTCGTCCTGGAGGCCGTGGTCGGCCACGAAATCGACGCTGCGCATGAAGCCCTGCAGGTCGTCTCCGGGCAAACCGATGATGAGATCGATGCTCGGCGTGATCCCGCGCGCTTTCAGCCGCTGAGCCCCTGCAACAAAGCGCTTCAGCTGGGTCGGCCGATTCATCAGTTCAAGGGCTTTCGGGTTTGTGCTCTGCAGCCCGATTTCAAACCAGTAAAACCCGGCCGCCGCCAACAGGTCCGCCAGTTCGTCATCGACGGCCTCCGCTCGTATTTCGCTGAACAGCCGGATCCCCCGATCCAGGTTCAATCGAGCGATCTCGGCCAGCAGCGTTTTTAGCTTCGGCCGGGAGTTCAGGGAGGGGTCCAAAAGGTAGACCTCGGCGATCCGTCTTTCAACGGCCCAGGCCACCGCCCGCAAAAGGTTTCTCTCCTCCGCGAAAACGAGTCCCTGCCGCGACTTGTTGTAGAAGCAGAACCCGCAGCGGTAGGGGCAGCCGCGCTGAGTCTCCAGGAGCATGAGGTCTTCGGCTTCCGGCTCGAGAACCCCGCTCAGGTAGGGGCTTTCCGCCGCCCGGAAGATCCCGGCCGCGCTTTCTCCGCCGCTGCCCGTTTTCCAGCTGTCCGGCTCCGTCAGAAGCCTTCGGAACACCGCTTCGCCCTCTCCGCAAGCCAGGAAATCCACGTGCGCCGAACGGACGAGGGAGTTGTCGGGGGTTACCTCAGGCCCCCCGAAAACGACCCGGGGCCCCCAGGCGGACTTCAACTTTTCAGAAAGATAAAGACTGCGCGCCAGGTTCCAGCTGAACGCCGTGAACCCGAAAACGTCGGGGGCGTGATCGCTCAGCAGATTTAGGAGGGCCGCGTCACCGAGATAGGATGCCAGGCGTTCCGGCAGGATGTCGACCCGCACGCCGGGAAGGCTCCGGGCCGCCTGCTTCAGGCAGGCCGCCCCCAGCGGGATGTTCCCGGTTTTGCGCCCGAAGTTCTGGCGGGGGATGGGCAACTGCAGCAGGAGAACTTGGTTCATGCGCTTGATCCGTCGGAAGAGACTCCCCTCTGTGCGCGCGGCAGCAAGGCGCGCCCTTCTAATCCCGAAGCAGCAGGATGCATACCAGCATGATTTCCCAAACGATGACGCTTCCGAAAGCAATGAGAGCGCAAGGGAAGAGCTTTTTGGCACGGAAATTGGATCGCGGGACAACGGTGTTGGCCACCATCAGGAGGATGACGACGGCAAGGCTGGTGAGGGCATATTTGGCGACGGCAAACAGCAACGGGCCCTTTTTCAGAAAATAGTCCATCACCGGGTTCAATTCGGTGGACCCATGTTCCATCAGGTAGAGGGTCAAGAGCGCGTCGAGAACACTCAGGAATAAAATCCCCACAATGCAGCTGAAAAGCCTGGGGCTGTACCGATCCAGGATGACGACCCGCTGCCGGTCTTCCGAGCGACGCACCTCACGGCGCCGGCCGCCTGCAATCAGGTAGCGCATTGGGGGGAACGTCCGTCGTCGGCGATCCTGCCCGACACGCGGCTCCTCATCGCCGCTGAACGCGTCCGTGTTAGGAACTATTGTTTCCCGCTCGCCTTCGCCCAACTTGTTCGCTGCCTTTCCGCGCGAGTTACGACTCTCTGCGAGGTTGATCTAAATGGAATGAAGATTCGTGTGATGAAAACGCGGCCGCCCCCTGGTGTTCACTTTATTCCTATCGGCTTCTTGGCACTCATACTTGAACAGGATGCTTTAAAACCTCAGTTCGGCGATGTTGACATTCAGCCGGGCTTCCGATAGGCACGCATGAAATGGTATGCAGCTTCTTTTTCTTCATCCCGGAGCGGTTCCTGATTCATGCCGAAATAACATGTTTTTCCTTTTTTCACGGAGATTCGAGGAGCCGATGAATGACACGCCAATCAAAATCACCCGCATGGACCTTCTGGCGGATGCCGGCTGGCTGCGCCTGTTCAGGCTTCACTACCGAGCGAAAAGCGGCTCGGAACGCTCGTGGGTGATGGCCACTCGGCTCAAGGCCCCCCGCTGCGCCACAGGCCGATTCGACCGACCCGATGCCGTAGTTATTGCAGCGTATCACGTGGGCCGGTCGGAGATTGTGGTCACCCGTGAATACCGGATAGCACTCGGGGATTATGAATACGGCTTTCCTGCCGGTCTTGTGGATGAGGGGGAGACCGTGGCTGAAGCCGCGCGCCGCGAGCTCAAGGAGGAAACCGGCCTCGAAGTGGTGCGATGTCTAAGGACCGGACCACCGGTGTATTCGACCGCCGGAATGACCGACGAATCCGTTTCGATGGTCTATGTCGAATGCGATGGAGAGCCGTCCTCGGAAGCCAACCACGAATCGGAGGTCATCGACGTACTGTTTGCTTCACCTGAGGAAGCCGGACGTCTTTGCAACGACTCGTCGCTCAAGTTCGACGCCAAGGCTTGGCTGGTCCTCGACCGCTTCGCCCAAACGGGAAGCATGTAACAGCGCGGCCCGACGCTTCAGGTCGTCTGAGTCGGCTCCGGCATCGCAGCAGACAGTTCGCCGCAATCGAATCGCTCCCCGCAGCCGCCGCAGATCAAAGGCTTGCCCTCGTTGCCCTTGATTCTGGGGACCTTGAGCGGACGTTGGCAACCTGGACATTTCAGCTCCAGTCCAGGGCATACGTTTTCATGATCGTCATTCGGCATAGAATCAATGTTCCTTCCCGTCGTTCGATAGTGGCGCCGTTGATAGGATGTCGGAAACGTAATGCAGGCATCTTCAGCTGTCCATCCGCATTGAAATCATAGTTGACTGCACTGGATTAATTCTATACCCTCTGAAGTCGCTCAGGTTTCAGGTCTCAAGGGTTCGGGGTTCAGAAAACCCGCGAGGACAAACGCCATGGCCATCAGCCTGCTGCCAGACGGACAAATCAGGCCGGCAGCGGTCAGGACCCGGCAACTGCTTCTTTCCTGAACCCCGACCTGTCCGCCATAGCCTTGGCGAAGACGGAGCCCTTGCTGAGCCCCCGCTACCTGAGTCGTTACACGTATTCAAACCATTGTCGGAGAAAGTTGGAGGAGGACGCCAATGAAGCTGTCCACGCGCAGCAGATACGGTACGCGGCTGATTCTGGACATGGCCCAACACCATGGTAAAAACCCCATCCAACTGGGGGAAATTGCCAGGCGTCAGAAAATTTCGCTGAAGTATCTGGAGCAGATCATCCGTCCGCTCAAACGGGCGAATTACATCAAAAGCTTTCGAGGGTCCAAAGGCGGCCACATGCTGAACAAGCCTCCTGGGCAGATTACGGTGGGAGAGGTGGTGGCGCTCATGGAGGGCGGCTCGTTCCTGACCTTTTGCTCAAAGAACCCCAAGGTCTGCGACCGCTCGGATCGCTGCCCCACGCGCTTTGTATGGATCGAGGCATCCAATGCCTTTTTTGCCCGATTGAATCAAATCACCTTCGCGGACCTTCTCGCCGAAGGCAAGGAGGCCCAGGCGGACATTTGCTTTTCTCCAAAATAAAATAGGGTGGACACCTTTCGGCATCCACCCCATTTGGAGGAGAGAGAATATCACCTTTAAATTGGTTTAAAAGTCCTGGGCAGCTCTAAAAGGAGGTGTAAAATGAGCCACCCAGGAGATGACCATCCTGGTGCGTGAATGATCATTTCTTTTAAACCGAGTGTATAGATGCTCTGAGCGACAAAACGTTACAAAATGCCGAAAGACCCATCAGCCGTTGACGACCGGTTCCGGTCTCTTCTCCAGAAGGCCGTCCGCCGCGGACATTCCGAGCTGATCTGCACGATCAGCGCCCTCATTGAAAATCTCAACATTCACTCTCGGGCCTGGTTCGAAAAGCGCGCGGCATTCATCGTTTTCAGCGAGTGCTGGCCCCTCGGCCGCGAGATGGTATTCACCAAGCGCTTTCCCAGTAAAGTTGCCGCCCTCATCCGGGTCGCCCGCGCACACAAAGCCCGGGATGCGACCGGTCTCGGGTTCCTCGCGTATGCGTTGGCAAAAGGGGATACGAGCGTGCTGGATCAGTCGGCGGACGACCGGGCCGTCAAGCTGATCGCCAAGGCGATCCGGCACCCCGCGGATTTCTGGGAATGGGTGTCCACCCAGGGCACCGACCAACGCTGCCAGGCCTTGATCGCCAACGCCGGCCGCTACCGAGAAGGCGGCCGCCCCCACGACAAGGCGGTGGTCCAGGCGGCGGCCTATCTGGCGGTGAGCTCGCCGCTGCCGGATCCGACACCCGCACCGGCGGCCGACGCCCCTTTTCCGCACTGGGTGGTATTCGATCGACACACCTCCGAAGGCAAGCGGGCGCTGCGGGATGTGGCCCGGGACCTCCACATTCCCCTGCCGCAGCTCGAATGGTGTTTTTATTATTTTGAAGGCGCCGCCGCCAACGCCGAAATGCCAGCTCCGTGGTGGCACCGCTATTGCCGATGGCACTTCGACCGGGTTGGGATGCGGGAGGAGGACGCCCGCCTTCTGTGGGAGCCATCGAGGGACCAGATCGCCGACGCGCTGGCTGAAGACGGCCGACGTCTCCAGAAAGAGATCTATCGTTGGAAGCTTTCCAACCTGGAACGCGTCGATGCACTAAAACGCGAAGTCGAGCGGTTCACCAGTCACATCAAGGAGGTGCCCCGCGACCAGTCGCAACTCTTTTAAGAAAGGAACCCGTCATGTCGAGGATTGTGGACGAGCCGGAAGCCTATTTCAGCCAGTTCACCCGGAAAGACGACCCGCTGCTGCAAGAACTGGAGCTTGAGGCCGAAACGGAGCACATCCCGATCGTAGGCCCGGTGGTCGGGGAGTTGCTATTCATCCTGTCGCGAACCAGCGGCGCGCGTTCCATCCTGGAGCTCGGGACCGCCACAGGCTATTCCACCATCTTCCTCGCCCGCGCCTGCGCCTTGAATGCCGGCGTTCTGACAACGCTGGAGCACGAACCGGCTTTCGCCGCCCGCGCACGCAAGAACCTTGAACGCGCCGGCCTCGCGAGCCGGACGAACGTCCTCTGCGGTGACGCGTTTGCCGAACTGCCCCGGATGAAGGGCGAGTTCGATTTGATTTTCATGGATATCGACAAGGGGGACTATGCCCGCGCCCTGCCCCAGTGCCACCGGCTGCTGCGGCCGGGAGGGTTGCTGGTGGCCGACAATGTGGCGTTCCCGGATGCGGACCCCTTCAACCGCGCGATCTTCAACGACGGCGGGTGGCGGCCGGTTTCCCTGTTCGCATTTTTACCGGGGCATTCCCCGGAAAGAGACGGGCTGTGCCTTGCGCTGCGTTGCTGAGGCGCCTGGAGCCGGGCCCTCTCATCGTCTCGGTCCGGCCGGCATTGCGCCTCCCTTCGGGGCCAGATCCTCCATGGCCGGCGACGCCTTGCTCGGCTTGGCGGCATTCTTCGGAGCGTCCGGCCTCGGAGTGGGCTTCTGTCCCGGCTTGGCCGGCAGCGTTGGCACCAGCGGATGGCCAGGCCGGGGAGGCTCTTTGTAATATAGATTGTTGTTTTCGCGATAGTATCCGCGGTACAGATCGGGGCTGCCGGGCCGCCCATGATAATAGCGGCCGCTGTAGGCCGGGTATCCCCCGCAGTAACCGGAGCGCAGATAATAATCATCATCGCAGTCGTCGCCCTTTGACTGTTCGCGCGCCTGCTGCTCCAACTGTTGCGCCTCCTGCAGGCGGCGGTCGGCCTGTTCCAGCTTCAGCTGGGCTTCACGCTCACGAGCGGCAGTATCCGCCTTTCGCTCCTCCACTTCGATTTTCTGCCGCTCAAGCCGCAGCCGGCGCTCTTCCTCGATCCGCTGGCGGTCGGCCGCTGCATCGTAAGGCGTTTCCTCGATTTTCTCGATCAGGGTCGCACCGGCCGGGGGCGGTTGATTGCTGAAATGCATCACGCCGTTGGCGTCCTTCCAGCGGTAGATGTCGGCACCCCCCACCGCCGGCATGGTAAGAACCGCCATCAATCCCAGAACGATCGCTTGCCGTATCATAACGTCCACCCGTTGGGGTTGGTTTTCCCATATGCTTGTTATTTTTTAGACGCTGCAAAGGACAGGCCGGTTTACCCCTCACACGCTTTTTTCAGCCTTTCGCTTGCTCGGCCTGCAGAATTATTTCCCAGGCCGCCTCCGCCGTGTCCACATAGCTGAACAGCTCGAGATCTTGCGGTGCGATGGTCCCCTCGTCCACCAAGGCCTGGAATTGAATCACACGCCCCCAGAACTCCCTCCCGAACAGCAGCACAGGTATGCGACGGACCTTCCCGGTCTGAATCAGCGTCAGGGTCTCGAACAGCTCGTCCAGTGTGCCGAAACCGCCTGGAAAAGCGACCAAGGCCCTGGCCCGCATGACCAGGTGCATCTTGCGGATCGCAAAGTAGTGGAACTGAAAATTGAGATCAGGCGTGATGTAGGGGTTCGGCAGCTGCTCGTGGGGCAGGACGATGTTCATACCGATGCTGAGCGCTCCGGCATCGTGTGCGCCGCGGTTGGCGGCTTCCATGATGCCCGGCCCGCCGCCGGTCATCACCACGAACCGGTGGTCGTCGGAATGCACCGCAATCAGGCGCCCCAGCTTGCGCGCCTCCTCGTAGTATCGGCTGTTGGCCGCCTTGCGTTCGGCGATGCGGGCGTTGCGCTGCAGCACAGGGTTGGCGGTATCACGCTGCAGTTCGGCCGTTGCTGCCGCCAACCCCTCGGCGGCCGACTGCGGTTCGGGGATCCTGGCGCTTCCGAAGATGACGATCGTGGACTCGATGTGATGTTCCTGCAGAATCAGCTCCGGCTTTAGCAGCTCGAGCTCAAGGCGCACGGGCCGCAGTTCGTCCCTGAGAAGAAAATCCGGGTCCTGGAAGGCCAGGCGGTAGCTGGGAGACTGGCAGTGGGCCGCATCGGCCGTTTTTCCGGCGATGCGGGCGTCTTCCTTGGCGGAGGGGAAAATCCGTCTGCGGGGCGGTTTGACCGTCATCCTGTTTCTCCTTTCCTGCATGGCGCATGCGGCGGCGTCTGCGCTGACTTTAGCAGACCCGCTCGGGCCGGCGCAACAGGATAAGAGAGGACATCTTCGCTCCCGCATGATGGGACGGTGCAGGGCGCTCTAGCGGCTTCACGAAGTCGCCGACGTTCAGGCGACGGTGTCCAGCAGGTGGCCCAGCAGCTCATCCTGGACCTTTACGGTCTTCAGGTTGGCCCGAAAGCCGTAGACGGAAGTGATGAGTTCGGGGATTTCTTCCTCGAGGGCCACGTTGGAACTCTCCCGGGTTGCGGCCCCGCCCGCTGCCTCGTTCTCCAGTGGGAGCCCCGGCGTGTTGATGCGCTGCTCGCGGACCGCTACCTCGCCGTTGCGGCCCTCTTGAAAGACAGCGCGTGATTTCTTGAAGCCGTCGGTGTTGACGTTGGCAATGTTCCCGGCCGTCATGCCCAGCTTCTGGCCAAACGCCTGCAGGGCTGAAAGCGCGGAATCGAGCGACGGTACCATGATGGCCTCCTTTGCGGCATGTCCAAATGGAAAACTTCCCATGATGCCGTTGTTCCTGACGGTGCCGTCCTCCAATCATTTGAGTTGTGAGAGCCCGTCGGGGAAGATGCACGCACATCCGAGAAGTTGCTGTTAGAATTATTCAACATCCATGCCAGGTCTTCGTACATATATGCTTTTCATTTTATTTCAAAAGGTTGCTTTTAATCGCCCAATTCAAAGGCGAGAGCAGGTGCCGTTTTTCGTCAATTTTTCGTCCGAAAAATGTCACCTGAACGCTTCGCCGTTGAATCGCCCCGCACGGAGTGCTATCGATAAGCCCTTGGTCGTGAGGAGGTGCCTGATGCAGTTCGAATTTGCAACCGCTACCCGCATCGTCTTCGGGCCCGGGATGGCCGGCAGCATCGGCCGGGAGGCCGCGGCGCTTGGACGGCGGGCCTTCGTGCTGGCCGGTGCCGACCCGCAGCGCGCACGGCCTCTGCTGCGCGATCTTGAAAACCACCATGTTATGCACACGGAGTTCCGGGTCGTGCAGGAGCCGACCACCGACCTGGTTGCGGAAGCCGCCCGGAAAGCCGGCAGCCGCGACTGCGACCTGGTCATCGGCATCGGCGGCGGCAGCGTGATCGACGCCGGCAAGGCAGTCGCTGCCTTGCTCGCCAACGGCGGCGATCTCCTGCAGTACCTGGAGGTGATCGGCGAGGGCCGGCCTCTGCTGCGGCCGTCCGTCCCCTGCATCGCCGTGCCCACCACGGCCGGCACCGGGGCGGAGGTCACCCGCAACGCCGTCCTGGACTCTCCCGACCACAAGCTCAAGGTCAGCATGCGCAGCCCGTTCATGCTGCCGCGACTGGCCTTGATCGACCCGGAGCTGACCTATTCCATGCCGCCGGGGCTAACCGCCGCCACGGGTTTGGATGCCCTGACCCAGCTCCTGGAGGCCTTCGTCAGCCGCAACGCCAACCCGCTGACCGACGCGGTTTGCCGCGAAGGCCTGCACCGCGCCGCGCGCTCCCTGCACCACGCCTTCGCCAACGGCGGCGACCCCCAGGCCCGCGAGGACATGTGCCTCGCCAGCCTGTGCAGCGGCCTGGCGCTTGCCAACGCCAGGCTGGGGGCGGTGCACGGCATCGCCGGGCCCTTCGGCGGCACCTTCCGGGCACCCCATGGTGCGGTGTGCGGACGGCTGCTGCCGTTTGTCGCGGCCGCCAACATCAAGGCACTTCGCGAGCGCGACCCCGACGCCACCGCCCTGGGACGTTTCCGGGATGCGGCGCGGATATTCACGGGCGACACCGGCGCCACCGCCGAGGCCGGTTCCGCCTGGCTGCAGGCCCTCTGCGACCGGCTCGAAGTGCCGGCGCTTTCCATCTACGGCTTCGCCAGGGAACATGCACCGGATCTGATCGCCAGCTCCATTCGATCCAGCAGCATGAAGGGCAACCCCATCGACCTGACAGCCCGGGAACTGGAAGGAATTCTGGAAAAGGCT
>Ga0210088_1000214_pt1 | contig 11498 bp, 9 predicted proteins | sample RushMan_CattailN_6_FD_185557 | JGI IMG/M metagenome (GOLD analysis project Ga0210088, IMG submission 185557) | Wetland microbial communities from San Francisco Bay, California, USA, that impact long-term carbon sequestration -... | ecosystem: Environmental > Aquatic > Marine > Wetlands ... | reverse complement strand
CCAAGTCCGACATCGGCTGGGGCCACCAGATCCGCTCCTACGTGCTCGACCAGTCGCGCATCAAGGACCTGCGCACCAACCATGAAACCGGCAACACCCAGGCCGTCCTCGACGGCGACCTCGATCCTTTCATCGAGGCCAGCCTCAAGCAGGGCGTCTGACGGCATGCGATCAAAAACCGGGAACCAATCCTTCCCGGTTTTTTCAATGCAGTTTCTGCAGCCAAGAAAACATAAATGAACAAGAACACCGTCGTGTTGTTGGCCGCCCTGGCCGGCCTTGGTCTGGCCGGCTGCAAGGACAAGGCCCCTGCCGCCGCCAGCCAGCCGGCAAAGCCGGCCCTGACCGTCACCGCCGCTGCGCCGCAACTGGTCGATTGGCCGCAAACGCTGAGCGCCAGCGGCAACGTCGCTGCCTGGCAGGAAGCCGTCATCGGCCCCGAGATCAGCAACTACCGGATCACCGAGGTGCTGGTCAATGTCGGCGACACGGTGAAGAAGGGCGAGGTGCTGGCGCGCATCGCCAGCGACGCCGTCGATAGCGAACTTGCCGAGGCAAGCGCCGCCGTCGCCGAAGCCGAGGCCACGCTGGCCGAAGCACGGGCCAACAACGAGCGCGCCCGGCAGTTGCGGGAAAAAGGCTTTTACAGCCCGCAACAGGGCATCCAGTCGCAAACTGCCGCCGAAACGGCCCTCGCCCGCCTCAACGCCGCGAAGGCCCGCCGCCAGTCGGCAGAGTTGCGCCGTTCCAAGGCCAATGTCGTGGCACCCGACGACGGCATCATCTCGGCGCGCAAGGCGACGGTCGGCTCGCTGACCGACAACGGTCAGGAACTGTTCCGCCTGATCCGCGGCGGCCGGCTCGAATGGCGCGCCGAAGTCACCTCCGGCGAGCTCGGGCGCCTCAAGGCTGGCCAGCCGGTCCGGCTCGAAACGCTGAACGGCGGCGCGATCACCGGCAGTATCCGTGCCGTCGCGCCAACCGTTGACCCGCAGACGCGCAACGGCCTCGTTTATGTCGACCTGCCGCCGGAAGCCGGCAAGACGCTCAGCGCCGGCATGTTCACGCGCGGCGAATTCGCGCTCGGGGCGCGTCCAGCACTAACCCTGCCGCAGTCCGCCGTGCTGTTGCGTGAAGGCTTTGCCTACGTATTCCGCATCGAAACTGCCGCCGATGGCAGCGTCCGGGTCGTGCAGACGAAGGTAGGCACCGGGCGCCGCACCGGTGATCGCATCGAAGTCAGCGGCCTCGATACCGGGGCACAGGTTGTCGCCAGCGGCGCCGCCTTCCTCGCCGACGGTGACACCGTACGCGTCGTTGCCGAAGCGGCCGGCAAAGCGCAGCCATGAACGTTTCCGCCTGGTCCATCCGGAATCCGATTCCGGCCGTCCTGCTTTTCCTGATGCTTACCCTGCTCGGCGTGATGGCCTTCAAGGGCATGAAGATCCAGCAGTTTCCCGACATCGACCTGCCAACGGTAACGGTGACCGCCAGCCTGCCCGGCGCAGCGCCGGCGCAGATGGAAACCGAGGTCGCGCGCAAGATCGAAAACGCGGTTGCCACGCTGCAGGGCATCAAGCATATCTACACCAAGGTGCAGGACGGAACCGCCATCGTCACCGTCGAATTCCGCCTCGAAAAGCCGACGCAGGAGGCGCTCGACGACGTGCGCGATGCCGTTTCGCGCATCCGCGCCGACTTGCCGGGCGACCTCAAGGATCCGGTGATTTCGAAGGTTAATCTGGCCGGCTCGCCGATCCTGACCTACACCGTCGCCTCGACGCGCATGGACGACGAGGCGCTGTCGTGGTTCGTCGACAACACGGTGACCAAGGCGTTGCTCAGCGTGCGCGGCGTCGGCACCGTCTCGCGCGTCGGCGGCGTGACCCGCGAAATCCACATCGAACCCGACCCCGCCCGCCTGCTCGCACTCGGTGCGACGGCTGCCGACATCTCCCGTCAGCTGCGCCAGATCCAGCAGGAAGCGTCGGGCGGCCGCGCCGATGTCGGAGGCAGCGAGCAATCGGTGCGCACCATCGCCACCGTGCAGTCTGCCGAAGAACTGGGACGCATGGAAATCGCGCTGAGCGAAGGCCGCCGGATTCGCCTCGACCAGCTGGCGACGGTCAGCGACACCGTCGCCGAACAGCGTTCTGCCGCCCTGCTCAACGGCAAGCCGGTGGTCGGCTTCGAGATCGTGCGCAGCCGCGGCGCCGGCGAGGTCGATGTCGCCGAGGGCGTCCGCGCGGCGCTGGAAAAGCTGAAGGCAGACTATCCGGACATCACGATTACCGAAGCCTTCAATTTCGTCGATCCGGTGAACGAAAACTTCGAGGGATCGATGGCGCTGCTGATCGAGGGCGCCATCCTCGCCGTCATCGTCGTCTGGCTTTTCCTGCGCGACTGGCGGGCGACGCTGGTGTCGGCCACTGCGCTGCCGCTGTCGATCATTCCGACCTTCGGCGCCATGTACCTGATGGGCTTCACCCTCAACGTCGTCACCCTGCTTTCGCTGTCGCTGGTGGTCGGCATCCTGGTCGACGATGCCATCGTCGAGATCGAGAACATCATGCGCCACCTGCGCATGGGAAAAACGCCGCTGCAGGCCGCCATGGAAGCCGCCGACGAAATCGGTCTGGCGGTGATCGCCACCACCTTCACGCTGATCGCCGTTTTCCTGCCGACCGCCTTCATGAGCGGCGTGCCGGGCAAATTCTTCGTCCAGTTCGGGTGGACCGCAGCGATTGCAGTTTTCTTCTCGCTGGTCGTCGCCCGCATGCTGACGCCGATGATGGCCGCCTATTTCCTCAAGCCGCCGCGCGGCGGTCACGACGAGCCGCGCTGGCTGAAAATCTATGCCGGCTGGGCATCATGGTGCCTTAATCACCGCCTGCTGACGCTGGCCGCTGCCGCCTTCTTTTTCTTCGGCTCCTTCATGCTGGTACCGCTGCTCGACAAAGGCTTCCTGCCGCCAGACGATCTGTCGCAGACCCAGGTCTATCTGTCGTTGCCGCCGGGCAGCACCTTTGCGGAAACGCTCGCCGCGGCCGAGCACGCGCGCCGGCTGGTCGAGCAGAACCCGCACGTCAAAATGGTCTATACCGCCATCGGCGGCGGCGCGGCCGGCAGCGACCCGTTCGCCCCGCGTGGCGCGGCCGAGGTACGCAAGGCGACGCTGACCATCAACATGACTCCACGCAAGGCGCGCGGCGGCGTCAAGAAGCAGGAGGTCGAGGGCCAGTTGCGCGAGGCACTGGCCGTGCTGCCCGGCGTCCAGGTCAAGGTCGGCTTCGGCGGCTCCAGCGAAAAATACGTGCTGGTGCTGGCCAGCGAGAACGGCGAACTGCTCTCCCAGCATGCGCGTACCGTCGAGCGCGAATTGCGCGCCATCCCCGGCATTGGCGCCGTCACCACCACCGCCAGCCTGGTGCGCCCGGAACTGGTCGTGCGTCCGGATTTCGACCGCATGGCCGACCTCGGCGTCACCTCGGCGGCCATCGCCGACACGCTGCGCATCGCCACTGCCGGTGATTACGACCAGAACATCGCCAAGCTCAACCTGACCCAGCGCCAGATCCCCATCGTCGTCAAACTGCCGGCGCAGGCGCGTCAGGATTTGCCGCTGCTCGAACGCCTGACCGTTCCCGGCAAGCATGGCCCGGTCATGATCGGCAACGTGGCGTCCCTGAGCCTGGCCGGCGGGCCGGCCGAAATCGACCGTTACGACCGCCTGCGCAACATCAATTTCGAAATCGAACTCAACGGCCAGCCGCTCGGCGAAGTGGAGAAACAGGCACTCGCCCTGCCCAGCCTGACCAGTCTGCCGCCCGGCATCCTGCAAACCACGGTCGGCGACGCCGAGGCGATGGGCGAACTGTTCCAGAGTTTCGGCCTCGCCATGCTGACCGGCGTGCTCTTCATCTACATCGTGCTGGTCCTGCTGTTCAAGGATTTCGTGCAGCCGGTGACCATTCTCGCCGCCCTCGTCCTCTCGGTGCCCGGCGCCTTCCTGGCGCTCTTCGTCACGCAGACGGCGCTGTCGATGCCGTCGATGATCGGCCTCATCATGCTGATGGGGATCGCCACCAAGAACTCGATCCTGCTCATCGACTACGTCATCCTCGCCCGCCGCGAGCACGGCCTCGACCGCTGGAGCGCCCTGCTCGACGCCTGCCGAAAACGCGCGCGGCCGATCATCATGACGACTGTGGCGATGGGCGCCGGCATGCTGCCGATCGCGCTCGGCATCGGCACCGATCCGAGCTTTCGCGCGCCGATGGCGATCGTCGTCATCGGCGGCCTGATCACTTCGACCTTCCTCAGCCTGCTGGTGGTTCCGGTCGTATTCACCTTCGTCGACGACGCCGTGACCTGGCTCAAGCGCCACCTGCCCAAGGCGCACGCCTGATGGACAACATCTTTGCCGGCCTGTTGCCCCCCGAGGGGACTTCCTGCGGGGCGCGGTCGACGGCGAAAAACGAGCAATTTTCTGAATTGCTCAAACGGCCCGGCCTGCGCATCGAACGCATCGTTTCCACCGGCCAGTGCAGCCCGCCGGATTTCTGGTACGACCAGCCCGAGGGCGAATGGGTGCTGCTAATCCAGGGTGCAGCACGTCTGTGCTTCGCCGATGAAGCGGAAGCACGCCAGCTGAACCCGGGGGATTTCATCGACATTGCCGCGCGCCGCCGCCACCGCGTCGACTGGACGGCACCGGATCAGGTCACGATCTGGCTGGCCATCCACTATGCCGCAGCAAGCGGCGGCGAAGCGGAGAATCCATGAGCTTCGCCGCCCTCGGCCTCAAAGCCCCGCTGCTCGAAACTTTGGCCCGCCTCGGTTACCAGTCGCCGACGCCGGTGCAGACCCAGGCCATCCCGGCGATCCTGGGCGGGCGCGACCTGATGGCGGCAGCGCAGACCGGCACCGGCAAGACCGCCGCTTTTGCCCTGCCTTTGCTGCAGCGATTGTCCGCCGCGGAAACCCCGGTCGCCGGCAATTCGGTGCGTGCCTTGGTCCTGACGCCAACCCGCGAACTGGCCGAGCAGGTGCACGAAAGTTTCCGGGCCTATGGCAACGGCCTCGCGTTGCGCACCTACGCCGTCTATGGGGGGGTCAGCATCAATCCGCAGATGATGGCCCTGCGCAAGGGGATCGATGTCGTCGTCGCAACCCCGGGCCGCCTGCTCGACCTTTACCGCCAGAATGCGATCAAGTTCGGCCAGTTGCAGGCGCTGGTGCTCGACGAGGCCGACCGCATGCTCGACCTCGGCTTTTCGCGCGAACTCGACGCGGTGTTCGCCGCCCTGCCCAAGCGCCGCCAGACCCTGCTCTTCTCGGCTACCTTTTCCGACGCGATCAGGGCCATGTCCAGGGCACTGCTCAAAGATCCGCTGGCCATCGAAGCCAGCCCGCGCAACACGGCCGCGCGCAGCGTCCACCAGGAAGTGATACCGGTCGACAAAAAGCGCAAGCCGGAACTGTTTTTTCACCTTCTCAAAAGCCGGCGTTGGGGCCAGGTGCTGGTGTTCGTCAAGACCCGCAAGGGGGTCGATCAATTGGTGGAATCCCTGCAGGCAAAGGGGACCGGCGCGGACTCGATCCACGGCGACAAGCCTCAGCCGGCGCGCCAGCGCGCGCTTGACCGCTTCAAGGCCGGCGAAGTACAGGTTCTGGTGGCAACCGACGTCGCGGCGCGCGGACTCGACATCGACGATCTGCCGCAGGTGGTCAATTTCGACCTGCCGATCGTCGCCGAAGACTATATCCACCGCATCGGCCGCACCGGTCGCGCCGGCGCCAGCGGCGAGGCGATCTCGCTGGTCTGTGCCGACGAGGTCAATCTGCTGGGCGCCATCGAAGCACTGACCCGACAGACGCTCGAGCGCTCCGAAGAACCGGGCTTCGAGCCCGACCATCGCGTCCCGCTGACCAATGCCGCCGGTCAACCCGTAAAAAAGCCTAAAAAAACCAAGCTAGCCAAGGTTGCGGCTACGCGACCCGCCAAGGGCGTTCCCGGCAACTGGGTCGGCTTCGACACGCCCGGGGCGGGCGCCCGGCCAAGAACTGCGAAACCAACCGCCAGAAAGGCGCCCTTCAAGCCGCGCTCGCGTTAGGCCATTCGCTACCGTACCGGGCTATTGTTTGTACTCACTGGTTTGACCACAAAATTCCATCACCGCGACCAATCTGCACCACCTCATTGACCGGGCCCGGTGACAGCAGACGGCCAAAATTCATAATCCCGGCCCCCGGACACATACGACTTAAGCAATTTCGAATCCTTGATGCCTACTTCCTCTGAATTCGATTCAGATAATCAACCAGCGCAAGGATGCGGCCCCTTACATACATATCCATGTCATATGGGACGTCGAAGTAATATTCAGCCGCCTTGACCCTATCCTGGCTGTACCTGTTGCCCCAAGCCGGCATGTCGCGGTCTCCATGACCTTTGACGATCTCTCGACCATCGATCATGTTGTAAATTCGCTCAACAGGGAAAACCCCGCCATTGCGCTTCTTGATTGTCGTCAGGTCAGGGGGAGCTGTCTTGAGTACATCAATAACATAGCCACTCCCTTTCCCATCTTGGCCATGACACAGAGCACAGCTATTCAGGTACTCGCTTCTTCCTACATCCCTGCCTCCAATATTGTCGCCAGCAATTGCATTTCCACCCATCCCCAGAACAAACGCTGCGGAAGTCAGAGCTACTAAATGTTTTTTCATGGCAAACTCCTATTCTCCAAATAACGAAACTACTCATATATTTATAGCACAGGCATATCGATATTCAAGTAGATACCGAGATATTTGAAACGCATATTGGCTAATACCAACCGTCTTCGATCGTTTTTCCCCTGAACGACATCTATTGACGCATTGACCGTATTTCCCCTTCTGGCCGGCACTCGAGTGATGATTGATCCGGGTCAGATGTACTGCGAACTACTGGTCAACTGGAACGATATTTCGCAGCTATTCAGCCAGCGTCGTGCCGCTGTCGAATTTGCCGGGGTTTTTCCCCGTAATACCGGCATAGAAACCCTGGATTTCAACCATGTCCGCTGCGATGTCGCCGCTTGGCTGAAACATCCGCCCGATGCCGCCTTCCTTTTTGCGGAAATCCAGATAGCCGAGGGCAATCGGCACGTCCGCCCCTTGCGCGATGTAATAGAACCCCGTCTTCCAGTGCGTGACCTTGCTGCGTGTGCCTTCCGGCGGCACGATCACGGTCAGTCGCTCGGCCTTGTTGAACGCATCGACGGTTCCCTGCACCAGATTCCCGGCACGCGAGCGGTCGACCGGGATACCGCCCAGCCAGCGCATGATGGCGCCGAGCAGCGGAGGAAACAGGCTCGATTTGCCCATCCAATACACTTTCAGGCGCAGGGCGAAACAGATCATCAGAGTCACCGGAAAATCCCAGTTGCTAGTATGCGGCGCACCAATCAAAACATACTTCGGCGCTGTCGGCGCCTCGCCAATGAGCCGCCACCCCGTCAGGCGTAACACGCTGCGCGAAAGCCAGTACATCAAGACATTGACGACGGGGGTATCGAAAATCGTATGGTGCATCGAGCAGGCCTCGGCGGGCGATGGTGGGCAGCGCGCGGAACCTCGCTGCAAGGTGCGGTCACTTGCGGATCGGCTGGTTCCGGCCGGAGAACTGATCGCTGAGGCGCATCGCCGCGTCGCTGAACGTGCCCTTCGGGTTCTGGGTACAATAGCGTTCAACATAGTTTTCGATCGTGCCGCTGGAAATGCTCGATACCTGCTGGCTCTGCTGACCATAGTTATGCCCGCTCAGGAAGCCGCGGACCCAGATAACATGGGCGTTGCGCAAGTCCTGATCTCCTTTTGCGTCATTCCACGCCGCGCAGGACATGTCGTCGAAACCCAGTAGTTTAAGCGGGGCCACCGCTGCCGCACCAGCAATGCACAAGGCACCGAGCAGCCCGACCAGCCGTGACAGTTTGCGTATTGTCATCTTCCCCTATCGTCCATTCTCAGGCGGGAACGGCATGCTCCCGCGCATATCTTACCTTGGCAATTATCCCATCGCTGCCGCTTGAAGCATCGACAAACAGGCGCCTTGCGAAAAACCGCCAATACCCGGCAGCGCTGGCGGGTGGCGAAAATGCCCTTTCGGCCTTGTCCGTAAGGGGTGAAATCGGCGAAAATTCAGGGCTCTACGCTTTCCGACGGCCAGCCCCCGTTTCCAAGGAACAACAAAATGTCCAACGCCGAACAACCTGTCCAGCAAGACGAGAATCAGCTCATCGCCGAGCGCCGCGCCAAACTCGCCGCATGGCGCAAGGCCGGGAAAGCTTTCCCCAACGACTTCCAGCGCGAGAACACCGCGCTAAAGCTGATCGACAACTACGGCGACAAGACCGGCGAAGAACTGGAAGGTATGCCGGTCGAAGTCAAGGTCGCCGGCCGCATGATGCTGAAGCGCGTCATGGGCAAGGCCTCGTTCGCCACCATTCAGGATCTTTCCGGGCGCATTCAGGTGTACGTCACCCGCGACCGCCTCGGCGAGGACATCTACGCAGATTTCAAATCCTGGGATCTCGGCGACATCCTCGGCGTCGTCGGCACGCTGATGAAGACCAAGACCGGCGAACTGACCATCCAGGCCAGCGAAATCCGCCTGCTGACCAAGTCGCTGCGCCCGCTGCCGGACAAGTTCCACGGCCTGGCCGACCAGGAAATGAAGTATCGCCAGCGCTACGTCGACCTGATCATGAACGAGGAAACGCGCCTCACCTTCCTCGCCCGTAGCCGCATCGTCGCCTCGATCCGCAATTACATGTCAGGACACGGTTTCCTCGAAGTCGAGACGCCGATGATGCATCCGATCCCTGGCGGCGCCTCGGCCAAGCCCTTCGTCACCCACCACAATGCGCTCGACATGCAGCAGTTTCTGCGCATCGCCCCCGAGTTGTACTTGAAGCGCCTTGTCGTCGGCGGCTTCGAGAAGGTCTTCGAGATCAACCGCAACTTCCGCAACGAGGGCCTCTCGCCGCGTCACAATCCTGAATTCACGATGATGGAGTTCTACGAGGCCTACGCCGACTATAAGAGCCTGATGGATTTCACCGAAGGCCTGCTGCGCCACGCTGCGCGCGAGGCCCTCGGGCGCGAGGTGTTCCAGTACCAGGGACGCGAACTCGACCTTTCCCGGCCCTTCCACCGGATGACCATGGTCGAGGCGGTACTGCATTTCTGCCCTCAGTACAACGCCGCCCAGCTCGCCGACGCCAGCTGGCTGCGCGAGCAGCTCGCCGCACGCAAGGTCGACATGAAGGGCACGCCCGGCCTCGGTACGCTGCAACTGATGTTCTTCGAGGAAACTGCCGAAGCCCAGTTGTGGGATCCGACCTTCATCATCGACTACCCGGTCGAGGTTTCGCCGCTGGCCCGCGCCTCCGACAGCAATCCGGAGATCACCGAGCGTTTCGAGCTTTTCATCGTCGGCCGCGAAATCGCCAACGGCTTCTCCGAGCTCAATGACGCTGAAGACCAGGCCGCCCGCTTCGCCGAACAGGCCAAGGCCAAGGAAGCCGGCGACGAGGAGGCGATGTACTACGACGCCGACTTCATCCGTGCGCTCGAATACGGTCTGCCGCCGACTGGCGGTTGCGGCATAGGCATCGACCGCCTGATCATGCTGCTGACCGACTCGCCGGCAATCCGCGACGTCATCCTGTTCCCGCAGATGCGCCCCGAGTAAGCCGCTTGTCGAACGTCCAACTCGAAGCCGCCGCCCGCGCTGCACTGGCGACGGACCCCAGCCGTGCCCGGGTATTCGAGTACGATGGCCGACGCTACGCCGTCAAGCGCCTGGCGGCAAAGCCGCGCAGCCTGCTCCAGACACTGGCCGTTCGCTGGCTGGTCAAACGAATTACGGGCCAGCGCCTGCCAATGCATACACTGGCACTATCCGCCGCATCGAGCAGCATGGACTTCGAAGCCAAGCGCCTCAAGCAACTGGCCGCTGCCGGTGTCAGGGTGCCGAAAATTACCCTGCTGGTTGCGGACCTCTTCGTACTCGAGTACTGCGGTGCAATCGTCGGCACCTTGATCAATCAGTGGACACCGGAAATCTGGCGCCGCGAACTACCGCGTCTGGCGACCGAACTTGGCGAGTTTCATCGCGCCGGACACTGGCATGGCGGCGCGCAGATCAAGAACATCACGCTGCAGGATGGCGTCAGCTATCGTATCGACTTCGAGGAGAACTTTGGGGAAACACTCCCTCTCCCGATGACCCAGGCAGCCGATCTGGTGCTTTTTCTCAATTCGATCTCACTGACAGGACCGATTGACGAAAGCGAAAGTCGCCGCCTTTTGCCGCAACTGATCGACCACTACTTTGCCGCCAATCCCGACCCGGAAATCCGCAAGGTCATTCGCAACGCCATCCCGCAACTGAAGCAACTGGCCGGATTCGTCGGCTTGTTCAAACGCTGGTCGAACAAGGGAATCCCTCGCGTACTGATTCTGGTCGACGTCTTCGCCGCACTGAAGTAGCGCGCCCCGCCAATTTATCCTGTGGCACCTGGCAGACTGGCGACCACCACACGGTTGCGGCCCGTTTCCTTGGCCATGTAGAGCGCGCGATCCGCAGCGCGCAGCAGCATTTCGGCGTTGTTGCCGTGCTCCGGAACCGTCGCCACGCCGGCCGAGAATGTAACCGGCGGCAGGTTGCGACCCATGGCGCTGGCACCCATGTTGCGCACCTGCGCGGAAATTGCCGAAATTCGCGCCACCGCCTCTTCGGCATCGGCACCTGGCATGACGACCAGAATCTCCTCGCCGCCGTAGCGACAGGCGATGTCCGAGGCCCGCAACCCGTCGAGCAGCGCCTCGGCGACACCGAGCAGGACCAGATCGCCGGCTTCATGTCCCCACTCGTCGTTGAAGGCCTTGAAATGATCGAGATCGATCATCACCACCGCCAGCCCATCCTCTTCGCGCAGCGCCCGGTGAATCTCGCGCGGCAGCGTTTCGTCGAGATAGCGCCGGTTGAAGAGGCCGGTCAGCGGGTCACGGATCGCCTGCTTCTGCAGTTCCTCGGTGCGCTGGCGAACCTTTTCCTCGAGGCGTCGGTTCAGCGCGCGCAAATTCTCCGCCATCGCGTCGCGCCGCCGTTGTGCGCGGGCCAGCACAAAAGTCCCGAACAGCAGCACCCCCATGAAGAGCAGCGTAATCAGGCTCCACCCCAGCAGCTTGCGGTGCTGCCCCTGGCGCAAAGTCTCCGCCGGAATATGCGTCACCACCTTCCAGACATAGTCGTCACTGCGCAGCTGCGGCACTGCACCGGGAGCCGACTGCGGCATCCCGGCAGCGGAAGCCATACCCGCAACCAGCGGCCGCACGGTCGTGAACGACCACAATCCGTCGGCATCCGCGAACTGTCCTCGCTCGGCCCCCGATATCCGCTTCCATGGCCCGGGGAAGCGCGTTCCGAAGTGCTCCTTGCGTCC
>Ga0210088_1000213_pt1 | contig 11506 bp, 9 predicted proteins | sample RushMan_CattailN_6_FD_185557 | JGI IMG/M metagenome (GOLD analysis project Ga0210088, IMG submission 185557) | Wetland microbial communities from San Francisco Bay, California, USA, that impact long-term carbon sequestration -... | ecosystem: Environmental > Aquatic > Marine > Wetlands ... | reverse complement strand
GGCTGAACGAAAAAGCGAAGGCCACAGGCCTTCGCTTTTTATTGGTGGGTTGTTTTTGCTGCGAAGCGTGGCAGTCGCGCCTAATCGCCGGAAGGCATGCGGTGAAGCGAATGCAATTATTCCCGCCGAAGTTGTCTCAGTCTAGCTGACAATCTTAGGAAATAATGATATACTGAAACGTTTTTTGTTTGTCACGTTCATGACATCACCTGTCCAGCCTTCCCTCATTGTGGCCCTGCGCGCGGTTGCCGCGCTCACCATTGTCTGGCACCACTTTGCGCTCTACGCGCCCTTGAGCGAATGGGCTGCCCCCTTGCTGGGTGACTTCTTGTCCTGGATGGCAAAGTACGCCCGTGCCAGCCAGGTGTTTTTCGTCGTCAGCGGATTTGTCGCGGCGCAGACGATTGGCACCCGTGCCTGGCGCTTGAATCAACTGGGGCGTTTCGTCATCCAGCGCTACTGCCGGCTTGGATTGCCGTATCTGGCGATCGTCCTGGCGATTCTTCCCATATATGGGTTCGCGCGGGGTTGGGTACCGGACGATGTGCTTGGTCAACCGGTATCGCTCGCGCAGTTTCTCGCACACCTGTTCTTCCTTCAGGACATTCTGGGGTACGAGGCCTTGTCGGCAGGGCTCTGGTTCGTCTGCATCAATTTCCAGCTCGGCTTCTTCTATGCTTTGGCGATGGTTTTGCAGCAAGGTTTCGGCAAGAGAGGCGACAGCTTTTTTGCATTTCTGGCTTGGGGAAGCTCGCTCTACTCCTTGTTCCATTTCAACCTGGATCCCGCCGGCGAGGGTTGGGCGCTCTATTTCTTCCCCTACTTTTTCATGGGTATCCTGGTGCACAAGGCCGTTGTGCGTGGTTCGGGGCGCGAATTCTTTGCCTTCCAGGGCGTGATGTTTCTCGCCATGTTGTACGAGTGGCGCTGGCGCCTGTTGATTGCGATGTTCTTCGGGATGCTGCTGTTCGTTGCCGAACGTTCCGGTCTCGGGCACCGTTGGCTACGTGGTCGCTGGATTGACGAACTGGGGAAAGTGTCGTACAGCCTGTTCCTGGTCCATTTCCCGGTGCTGGTGCTGGTCGGCGCACTGTGGGCGCGAATGGGCTGGAGTGCGCCGGAAATGGCGGTCGTCGGCCTGTTGGTCGCTTTCTTGGGCAGTCTGGTCACTGCCCGAGTTTTCCATCGCTGGGTGGAAATGCCCGCGGCGGCGTTTTCCAGGCGTTTCCGTGCCCCACGCCTGGAGGGTGGGGAACGTGGCGGTGGGCGGCGAATGGCTTTCGAGCACTGACAGCAGTACCTGTTTTGCTCCATAATCCGTTTCACTGCCCGTCGGGTGAGAGCGTGCCGGAAATGGCAGACCGCTCGGGTCATCCCCATAACAACGCAAGGAGTGAATATGTCAGCTCACATCAAGGTTCCGCAAGGCGGTTCAAAAATTGTTCCGGGACAAGCGGTTCCGGATAATCCCATCATCCCCTTCATCGAAGGCGACGGCATCGGCATCGACATCACGCCGGTCATGATGAAGGTGATCGATGCTGCGGTCGACAAGGCTTATGGCGGAAAAAAGAAGATCCACTGGATGGAGGTGTTCGCCGGCGAGAAATCGACCCGTCTTTACGGGCCGGACGAGTGGTTTCCCCAGGAAACCTTCGACGCCCTCAAGGAATACTCGGTTTCGATCAAGGGCCCGATGACGACGCCGGTCGGCGGCGGCATCCGCTCGCTGAACGTGGCGCTGCGCCAAGAGCTCGATCTCTACCAGTGCGTGCGTCCGGTGCAGTACTTCAAGGGCGTGCCGTCGCCGCTCAAGCACCCGGAACTGACCAACATGGTCATCTTCCGCGAGAATACCGAGGACATCTACGCCGGTGTCGAATGGGCAGCAAACAGCGACGCCTGCAAGAAGGTCATCGATTTCCTGCACAAGGAAATGGGCGTCAAGAAAATCCGCTTTCCGGAATCTTCGGGCATCGGCATCAAGCCGATCTCGATCGAAGGTACCACGCGCCTGGTGCGCGCTGCGCTCAAGTACGTCATCGCCAACGACCGCAAGTCGCTGACCATCGTGCACAAGGGCAACATCATGAAATTCACGGAAGGCCTGTTCCGTGACACCGCCTACAAGGTCGCGCGCGAGGAATTCGGCGCCGAACTGGTCGACGGCGGCCCGTGGTGCAAGTTCAAGAACCCGAACAGCGGGCGCGAAGTCATCGTCAAGGACTCGATCGCCGACGCCTTCTTGCAGCAGATCCTGCTGCGGCCCGCCGAGTACGACGTGATCGCCACCACCAACCTGAACGGCGACTACATCTCCGACGCGCTGGCCGCGCAGGTCGGCGGCATCGGCATCGCGCCGGGCGCCAACATTTCCGACCAGTACGCCTGCTTCGAGGCGACCCACGGCACGGCGCCGAAATACGCCGGGCTGGACAAAGTGAACCCCGGGTCGCTGATCCTCTCGGCCGAAATGATGTTGCGCCACCTCGGCTGGTTCGAAGCGGCTGATCTCGTCATCAAGGCAATGGAAGCGGCGATCGGGGCCAAGAAGGTGACCTATGACTTCGCCCGTTTGATGGATGGCGCCGAAGAGCTGTCCTGTTCCGAGTTTGGCGACGCAATGATCGCCTGTATGTAAATCCTTCAGTTTTCAGACCGAATGGAGCCCCCGTCAGGGGGCTTCTGCATTTCTGGTCGTAACTTCTCCGGTGCTGCCCTTCACCTTGCCGGGGATGAGCACGGCGGCGGCCTTCGGGGCCTGGCGGGGCAGGGTGTAAGATGTTGAAACTTAGCCATATCCGAGAACAGACTGATGAACGCGGCAATACTCGAATTACTCAAGACGCAGGGCGAACGACTCGACAGCGAAATCGCGACCTCGTTGCAGATTTCCAAGGTCACGGTAGCCAACCAGATCTCGGAGCTTTCGTCCTCCGGCGACGTCATCTGCTGCAAGGTTACGCGCTATATCGACGGCAAGAAAATCGAGGGCGTCAGTTGCCGGCTTTCCGGTGCGCTGCCCAAGGCCGCGCCGGGACCGAAGATTGGCGCAACGCGCAACACCAGCAATTCCTAGCCTGACGCACCCGAATATTCCATAGACGTCGTTTCGGGACGGAACCTTGAATACTCACCCGATTGCGGTTTTCGATTCCGGCCTCGGAGGCCTGACGGTGTTGCGCGCCTTGCGCGGTCGACTGCCGCAGGAGGACTTCTTTTATTTCGCCGATACCCGCTTCCTGCCCTACGGCGACCGCCCCGAGGTTTTTCTCAAGGAACGCGGCGTGTTGATCGCCGAGGCGCTGGCGCGGCACGGGGCCAAGGCGCTGGTCATCGCCTGCAACACGGCGACGGCGGCGGCAGCCGAGGCGATTCGCGCGGCCACCGCGCTGCCGGTCGTCGCGTTGGAACCGGGGGTCAAGCCGGCGGCGACGCTGACCAGAAGCGGCGTCATCGGTGTGCTGGCGACGACGCGCACGTTGCAGAGTGAACGTTTCCAGCGTCTGGTCGGCAACCATGCCAATCATTTGCGGGTGGTCGGGCAGGCCTGCCCGGGGCTGGCCGATGCGATCGAGGCTGGGGGAGCGGACAGTCCGGAGGTCGCCGCGTTGCTCGATCGCTTCGTCGCACCGCTGGCCGCCGCCGGTGCCGATGTCGTGGTGCTCGGATGCACGCATTATCCGTGGGTGGGCGAGGCGATCGCGCGCCGCATGCCGGACGGCGTAACCGTGCTCGATACCGGCGAGGCGGTCGCCCGCCAACTCGAACGGCTGTTGGCTGCCGGAGGTCTGCTCGGCGGCGGGCGCGGCCATCTGACGGTAGCCACAAGCGGCGCGCCGGCTGCGGTGAGTGTTACGGTCGACCGGCTTTTTGAGGGAAAAATGCATGTCGAATACTGGGAACCATGAGCCGGGGGCAGCGCCGAAACCACTTGCCGGCCTGAAAGTCGTCGAACTCGGTACATTGATCGCCGGCCCGTTCTGCACCCGCATCATGGGCGAATTCGGCGCCGAGGTGATCAAGGTCGAAGCGCCGGATGGCGGCGATCCCTTGCGCAAATGGCGCAAGCTGTACGAGGGTACCTCGCTGTGGTGGTACGTCCAGGCACGCAACAAGAAATCGGTGACAGCCAACCTCAAACATCCCGAAGGCTTGGTGTTCGTGCGCAAGTTGATCGCCGGGGCCGACATTCTGGTCGAGAATTTCCGGCCCGGCGTGCTGGAAAAGCTCGGCTTGGGCTGGGATCAGCTGAGGGCCGACAATCCGGGTCTGGTCATGGTGCGCCTTTCCGGATTCGGGCAGAGCGGGCCGTACAAGGATCAGCCCGGATTCGGAGCGGTCGGCGAATCGATGGGCGGCCTGCGTTACGTCACGGGTTTCCCGGACCGGCCACCGGTACGCACCGGGATTTCGATCGGTGATTCGATCGCCGCACTGTGGGGCGCGATTGGCGCGTTGATGGCGCTGCGCCACAAGGAAGTGAATGGCGGTGCCGGACAGGTGGTCGATGTCGCGCTCTATGAAGCAGTCTTCGCGATGATGGAGTCGCTGGTACCGGAGTTCGATGTTTTCGGCTTCATCCGCGAGCGGACCGGCAACATCATGCCCGGCATCACGCCGTCCAACACGCATACGACCCGGGACGGCAAGCACGTCACCATCGGCGCCAATGGCGATGCCATCTTCAGGCGATTGATGCTGGCCATCGGTCGTGATGATCTTGCCAACGATCCTTCGCTTGCCGACAACGCCGGCCGCGACGCGCGGCGAGCCGAGATTTATGCGCTGATCGACGACTGGTGTTCCGGACGCGATGAAGCCGAGGTGCTGGCGACGCTGGCGGCGGCCGAGGTTCCGTCGTCGCGGGTTTATTCCGCGGTCGACATGTTTGCCGACCCGCAATTTCTCGCGCGGCAGATGATCGAGTCGGCGACGCTACCGGACGGCAAGGCATTCCGCATGCCCGGCATCGTCCCCAAACTGTCGGCGACGCCGGGCGCCACTAAATGGCTCGGGCCGGCGCTCGGCGCCCATACCGACGAAGTTCTGGTCGCGCTGGGCTACGAAGTTGCGTGGATCGCCGCCATGCGGGACGCCGGCGCCATCTGACGTTACGCTACCGGCTCAGGTGCCTGCCTCCACCGCAGTAACTGCGCGCTTCAACGAACTGTTCGAACGAATGATGAATTTCTCGAGTTCGACGATCAGGAAGAAAACCACGCCACCGGCAAACAGGTAGGGCCACACCCGAAGTGGAATGGCTTCGTTCCCGAACACCGCCTGCAACGGCGGCGCATAGGTGAACAGCAGTTGCAGTACGACCACCGCGCCAATGCCCAGCGGCAGGTACTTGTTGCCCATGTGGCCGGTGACGGTCAACGAGGAATCGAGCAGGAAACGGCTGTTCAGCAGATAGAAGATTTGGCCGATGGTAATGGCGTTGACCGCAACGGTTCGTGCAAGCTGATCGGAGGCGCCTTGTCCCTTCATCCAGAAGAACGCCCACAGCGTAAAGGCGACCAGCGCCAGCCCGACAAAAATGACGCGCCAGATGCCGAAGCCGGTCAGGATCGAACGATCGACCGCACGCGGCGAGCGGCTCATGACATCATGCTCGTGTGGCTCGAAGCAGATCACCAGACCCAGCGCGACCGAAGTCACCATATTGACCCAGAGCACCTGCGGCGCCGTGATCGGCAGCGTAAAGCCGAGGAAAATCGCCACGGCAATCACCATTGCCTGCGCGAAGTTGGTCGGGAAGAGGAAGAGGATCGCCTTCTCGATGTTGTTGTAAACCGTCCGGCCTTCCTTGACGGCGGCGGTGATCGAGGCGAAGTTGTCGTCGGCGAGGATCATCTCCGCCGCCTCCTTGGTCACTTCGGTGCCCTTGATGCCCATGGCCACGCCGATGTCCGCCTTCTTGAGCGAAGGCGCGTCGTTGACGCCGTCGCCGGTCATCGCCACGATCTGCTTGTTGGCCTGGATGGCCTTGACCAGGCGGAGTTTGTGCTCCGGGCTGGCGCGCGCGAAGACATCGACATTGCGCACGGCCTCCTGCAGCGCCGCCTCGTTCATTTCTTCGATTTCAGTGCCGGTGATCGCCGTCTTGCCGTCGCCGATGCCGAGCATCTTGGCAATGGCGGCGGCGGTGATGCGATGGTCGCCGGTGATCATCGTGACGCGAATGCCGCCCGCGTGGCACTCCTTGACGGCTGCGATGGCCTCCTGGCGCGGCGGGTCGAGCAGGCCGATCAGGCCGACTAGCACCAGGTTCTGCGGCAGGTCGGCCGGACCCAGGCTGCCGGCCTGCACGCCGGGGTTTTCCAGCCAGGCCAGCGCCAGCACGCGCTCGCCCTGCGCCGCGAGTTTGTCCGCGACCTGCATGAAGTGCTCGCGGTTGAACGGAGCCGTCTGCCCGTCGCTCATCTGCTGGCGGTCACAAGCGTCCATGATGATTTCCGGCGCGCCCTTGACGAACAGCATTTCCTTGCCGTCGGCGCTGCTGTGCAGTGTGGCCATGAACTTGTGTTCGGATTCGAACGGAATGGCATCGATGCGGGGATAAGCCTGCTGCTCGGCCTTGCGCTCCATGCCGAGCTTGTTGCCGAAGGGGTAGAGCGCGCCTTCGGTCGGGTCGCCCTCGACCTTCCAGACACCCTCGGCCTGGAACAGTTCGGCATCGTTGCAGAGCATCGAGACGCGCCCCATCAGGTCCATCGTCGCGTCTTTGGCGGCGGGCTGGCCGTTTTGCTTGACCTCGCCTTCGGGCGCGTAACCGTTGCCGCTGATCTGGTATTCGGACTCGGCCGTGGCGGCTGACACCACCATCATTTCCATCAGCGTCAGGGTGCCGGTCTTGTCGGAGCAGATGCGCGAAACCGAACCCAGGGTTTCGACAGCTGGCAGGCGGCGGATAATGGCGTTGCGCTGCGCCATGCGTTGCACACCGATCGCCAGCGTGATCGTGATCAAGGCCGGCAAGCCTTCGGGGATCAACGATACGGCGATGCCGACGATGGCCTGGAACAACTCTACGAAGGCCATGTCCATGACCCAGTGGCCATAGGAAAACACGGCGACCGCGACCACGGCGACGACCCCGGTGATGGTATAGCCGAGTTTCTTGATCTGGCGCAGCAACGGCGTTTCAAGGGCACTGACATTGGCCAGCAACTGGTTGATCTTGCCGAGTTCGGTTTCAGCGCCGGTGGCCACGACGACGCCGCTGGCGCGGCCCGAGACGACCATGGTGCCGGAGAAAGCCATGCATTCGCGATCGCCGACGGTGGCCTTTTCGGGCACCGGGGCAACGGTTTTTTCTGCCGGAACCGACTCGCCGGTCAGCGCGGCTTCTTCGGTGCGCAGGTTCTTGACGTCGGTCAGGCGCAGGTCGGCAGGGATCTTGTCGCCGGATTCGAGCAGTACCATATCGCCCGGTACCAGTTCTTCGGCCGCGGTCATGCGGGTTTCGCCGCTGCGCAGCGTACGCGCTTCGGCGGACAGCATGTTGCGGATCGAGTCGAGCGCCTTTTCGGCCTTGCCTTCCTGGAAGAAACCCAGCAGCCCGTTGAGAATCACCACGGCAAAAATGATCCCGGCATCGAGCCACAGGCTCAGCATCAGCTTGGTGAACCCGGCGCCGAGCAGCACGTAGACGAGGATATTGTTGAACTGGGCGAGAAAGCGCACGAACGGGCCGCGCGTCTTGCCTTCCGGCAGCCGGTTGGGGCCGTATTTCTGCAGACGATTCTGGGCTTCGCCCGAATCCAGACCTTTTTCAAGGCTGGTGGCCAATTGCTTCACTACATCATCTGCAGGAAGCGCATGCCACGTCACGCTGTCGTTGACGGTCGGGGATTCCACTGTGACATTCATATCGTTACTCCGTTGTGGCTTGGGCCACGGCGAGCGCTGGGCCATAGCGGTTGATGAAGTCGGGCAAGCCAGAAGTGATGAGACTCGGGCAAAACTGTCGGATTGTCAATTTTGGCCAGGATTTTGGCATTGCGCGGTCGATCGGGCCGGAACCTCAGCGCAGGCGGAAGCGGACCGGCAGCAATGCCTCGCGCGGCGCATCGGCAGGCAGCGAGCGCAGCGAACGGACGGCGCGCAGCGCCGCATCGTCGAGGATCTTGTGGCCGCTGCTTTCTTCGACGCGCGCTGCGCTGACATGCCCGGCTTCGTCGATGACGATGAGGATCAGCACCTCGCCTTCAATACTTCGGGCGATGGCTTCATGCGGATAGAACAGTCCGCTGGCATTGAGCCTGTTCAGGTGCTGGCTGACGGCCTGGGTCCAGGTTTTTGCGGGCTTGGGCGGCGTCTCGCGCAGGGCTGGCTTCTTTTCGGCAGGCGGTTTTTGCGTTGCCGCCTCCGGTTTCGGCTGGTCGGGCAGGGTTAGTGGTGGGGGTGGCGGTAGCGGCGCCGCTTCCAGGGCAGGCGGTGGCGGGCGCAGCGTCGCCACGAGCAGCGGCCTGGGGGACGGTGCGCGGTGCACCGGGGAAATCAGCGCCACGACAAAAGGCAGGATATGCAGCAACAATGACGCAATCACGGCCAGGAACAGGGGCGGGAAAGGTGACCGGATTCGCCGATATCCTTTTTTTCTTATCGTGAGAAAATGCTGGCTGGCCAAGGGAGATGAATGCGCTGATGAAGGCAGGTCGAGGAAGGCAACTGCTCGCAATGATAATCGGGATAGGGCTGGCATTGCCGGTTTATGCCCAGTTCTGGTCCCGCGATCCGGCCGAGTTGCCGACGCCGACGGCATTCGTGACCAATCTTGAACTGGGCGACATCGATCAGGCCAAGGCCTGGCTGGATGCCGGCCTGGACCCCGATTTCATGGGCAGCCGCATCGGCTCCGGACTGATGATAGGCGCCTGGGAAGGCAACATCGACATGATGCGGTTATTCATTTCGCGCGGCGCCGACATCAACCGGATGAACGGCAACGGCGAGACGGCCATCATTCTTGCCGCCTGGCGCGGCAAACTCGAGGTGGTGAAATGGCTGGTCGATCGCGGGGCGCGCATCAATGCGCCGCCACGCCAGTGGTCGCCGTTGCATTATGCGGTATTCGCCGGGCAGCGCGAGGTTGTCGATTACCTGATCGCCGAGGGTGCCGACATCAACGGCCTTAGCACCAATGGTTCCAGCGTGCTGATGATGGCGATATACGAAGGGCATGAGGACCTGGCGCGCATGCTGATCGAAAAGGGTGCCGAGCGCGGCCCCAGGAATGATTGGGGCGACGGCGCGCTGGAGTGGGCAATGCGCTACAACCAGCTCGGCATTGCGCGGATGATCACCAATCCGGAAGAATTCAACATCGCCGTCAGCAAGCCGAAGGAAACCTGGGGCGAGCCGACCCGTTCGCTGCGCATGTCGAAGTTGCTCGAAGAGCTGATGGATATGCGCGAAAAGCTGGTCGACCGTGGCGAATCGACCGAAGGCATCGACAAGCGGATCGCACTCGAACGGGTACGCGTCATGCGCAACGATTCCGAGCGACCAGCGACACCGCAGCGGGCGGTGACCATGGAAATCACGGCCAGCCGCAAGGCGCCGCAGGAGCAGTCAGCCAGGATCATCTACGATGGCAAGGGCAAGGACGGCAGCCAGAAGGCGCCGGCGAACGCCGCGCCGGCCAAGGGTAAAAGCAAGGAAAAGCCCAAGGAAAAAACGAAGGAACCCCCCGCAAAGCCTTGATTACTGGTCGAGTGGGCGGTCGCGCACTTCGGGCAGGAACAGCAAGCCAACGATCGAAGCCAGGATCAGCAGGCCGGTCGGGTACCAGAGGCCGGCCAGCGGGTCGCCGAAGCGCAGGCCCAGCCAGGTGACCATGAGCGGCGACATGCCGCCGATCCAGCCGGCGGCGAGGTTGTGCGGCAACGCCACGGCGGTGTAGCGGGTACGTGCCGGAAATAGTTCGGGCAGCGTCGCGGTCTGTGGTCCGGTGATGCAGGCCAGCGGCACGACGAGGACAAGCAGCAGGACGACGATCATCGTCGTATCGGGCACTGGCAGCGAACCGTAGTGCAGCAATCCCTGAAAAACCGGGGAGATCGTGATCGCGCCGCTGATCAGTCCGGCCAGAAGCACCGGGCGGCGGCCAATCTTGTCGGACAGCCAGCCGCAGAACAGCGTCGCCGGAAACAACGCGATGGTGGCGATGGTGACCAGCGCCCCGGCCTGGGCCGGCGGCAGGTTGACCACCGTTTTCAGGAAAACGCCGGTATAGACCTGGGCCGAAAAGAAGAGCAGCGAACCGCCGGCCGAGATGCAAAAGAACAGCAAGAGCATGCGGCCCAGCGTGTGCCGGTCGCGAAAGCATTCGCGCAGCGGCGCCTTGGCCAGTCCGTTCCTTTCGCGCAACTTGCTGAAGACCGGGGACTCATGAAGGTTCACGCGGCTGCGGATCGAAATGACGAGCAGAAGCGCCGAAACCAGGAAGGGCACCCGCCAGCCCCAGGCCCGGAAATCGGCATCGCTCAGCAGCGATTGCAGGACGATGACCTGTAGTGTCGAAACCATCATGCCGAGCGGCCCCATCAACTGCAGGATGCTGGTATACAGGCCGCGTTTGCCTTCCGGGGCATGCTCGGTCAGGTAGACCGCCGCGCCGCCGATTTCGCCGCCCACCGAAAGCCCCTGCAGCATGCGCAGGAGCAGCAACAGTACGGGAGCGATCAGGCCGACCTGCTCGTAGGTCGGGAGCAGGCCGACGAGTACCGTCGACAGGCCCATCACGACGATGGTGACGAGAAAGATGGTGCGTCGTCCGTGGCGATCGCCGAGCGAGCCGAACAGCGCGGCACCGAGCGGGCGGACGATCATGCCGACGCCGAAGGTGCCGAGGCTGGCGAGCAGCGCGGCGACCGGGTCGTCAGGCGGGAAGAAGAGCACGCTGAAATAGACGGCCAGCGACGCGAAGGTCAGGAAGTCGTACCACTCCAGAAAGGTGCCGAAGCATGCGGCGATCACCACCTTTTTCTGGATTGTCCTCTGGCTTTCTGGCGGCGTCATGGCAGTGTGGTTCGACGAAGGGCTGACATTATCGCCTGCCGGGTGCAATGCACCAACCGGCCGCTCAGCGCATCCACCCGAGCACCAGCGGCAGCAACAGGGCGGTCAGCGCGCCATTCAGCCCCATTGCAAGCGCCGCGAAGGCGCCCGCCTGTTCGCTGACCTGGAAGGCGCGGGCGGTGCCGATGCCGTGCGAGGCGACCCCGATGGCGAAGCCGCGAATCGCCGGATCGCGTATCTTGAGCGCATCGAAGATGTAACGTGCGCCGACAGCGCCGAGGATGCCGGTGATGATCACCAGTACGGCAGTCAGCGACGGAATGCCGCCGATGCGCTCGGCGATGCCCATGGCGATGGGCGTGGTCACCGACTTGGGGGCCAGCGACAACTGGGTCGGCAAGCTGGCGCCGAACAGACGGGCGACGGCGATCGCCGACAGCGCCGCGGTCAGGCTGCCGGCGACCAGCCCGGCGAC
>Ga0210088_1000205_pt1 | contig 11701 bp, 10 predicted proteins | sample RushMan_CattailN_6_FD_185557 | JGI IMG/M metagenome (GOLD analysis project Ga0210088, IMG submission 185557) | Wetland microbial communities from San Francisco Bay, California, USA, that impact long-term carbon sequestration -... | ecosystem: Environmental > Aquatic > Marine > Wetlands ... | reverse complement strand
AGGGCAAGATTCCCAAAATAGAGCCGTCGGCACCACCGGTCGTGGATGAGTCCCGGGCGGCCGAACCGCCGGCGCCGAAGTCCGAACAGCCGCCTCTCATCAAGGGGCCGCTCGTCGACTATGCCTTCGTGGTGGATGAGGAGAGCTTCTACGACGGCGATGAGATTGTCCGGGAGGGCTCCCATGGCAACTGGATCTGGGTGATTCTCGAAGGCGTTGCTGAGATCATCAAGACCACGCCCAACGGGCCGATCAAGCTGTTGCGAGTCGGCGACGGCGCCTTTTTGGGCAGCGTGGCCTCCTTCCTGATGGGAGATAATGTGCGCAGCACCACCGTCGTGGCTGCCGGCAACATCCAACTCGGCATGCTGGACTCTCAGTTGCTGGCCGGCGAGGTGGCCAATCTGTCGGCCGATTTCAAAAACCTGATCAAGAGCCTGAACAACCGACTGCGCGGCGTGACCTCCATCGCCGCCCAGGCTCATGTTCGCGACGCCTCCTTCATGGAATCGCTTCTGGACAAAAAGATAGCCATCAAGGAAGGCCAGAACGAAGAAAGGCTGTTCAGCATCCGTGAAGGAGACGTGGTGGTGGCACGCAACACGCCCACCGGCTACCTGCCGCTGGCCCGTCTCGAGAAGGGGGATTTCTTCGGCCACATTCCCTTTTTGACCATCGGCCACGAGCCCTACGAGGCCGCAGTTTTTTCATCCGCCGATTTAAAACTGGCCTCAGTGGATTCCAAAAAGATCGAAAGCGAACACCGGAGGCTTTCGCCCACTCTGCGCAACATCATCGAGCACCTGGCGGCTTGCATCTCGGCGACAACCCTGGTAACTATCAACAGCGTTCGCAAATCCGGCATTCTCTGATCTGCCGGCTGCTGGACAGGAGAACCGTCGTCTCATGAAAAAAGATGAAAACCGAAAGCATCGGCGAATCAACTCCCTCAACCTGTCCTATATCTGCCTGGATGAGGACCGAAAAACCGTAAAACAAGGCATGGGCCGGACGTTGAATCTCTCCGAGTCCGGCATCCTGCTGGAAACGCATTTCCCTATCGCTGCAGAGCACACGGTGATCCTGAGCATCGGACTGGAGGACCGGGTGGTGGACCTGAAGGGTCGGCCCGTCCATGTGCGCTCGACCGATAAAGGCGTGTATGAGATCGGCATCGAGTTCATCGACCCCGATGCAAAAACGCTCAAGGCCGTGAAGCAGTACCTCGGCTCCGTTGCCCGCGAACGCTGATCGTTTTTCCCGACACCGGGATTCAATTTGAATCGAAAAGAGGACCGCTGCAATGAATCAGCCGCTCAGTCAAACGGATTTTCCAGGCCTTACGCTCTTGAAACGAGGCAAGGTGCGCGACATGTACGATCTCGGGGAACACCTCCTGATGGTGGCCACCGACCGCATCTCGGCTTTCGACGTCGTCATGACCGAACCCATTCCCGACAAGGGGGTCATCCTGACCCGGATTTCACTTTTCTGGTTCGAGCTGATGAAACCGCTCGTCGCCAACCACGTGGTCACCGACAACGTGGACGAGTACCCGAAGAGCTGCCGGCCCTATGCGCCAGTTTTGAAAGGCCGCAGTTTGCTGGTCCGGAAGGCCCAGCCGCTGCCGATTGAATGCGTGGCGCGGGGCTACATCTCCGGTTCCGGGTGGAGCTCCTACAAGCAGTCCGGAGAGATCTGCGGGATCAGGCTCCCGGCCGGCCTCACGGAATCCGACCGGCTGCCGGAGCCCATTTTCACCCCGGCCACCAAGGAAGAGATCGGCACTCATGACATCAACATCGATTTTGAAGAAGCAAAGAAGCGCGTCGGCCGGGAACTGGCCGAGCGCGTGCGCGATCTGACCCTGGAGATCTACCGCAAAGGCGCGGCCTATGCCGAGACGAAGGGTATCATCATCGCGGACACCAAGTTCGAGTTCGGCCTGGTCGGCGACCGGTTGATCCTGATCGACGAGCTGCTGACCCCCGACTCATCTCGGTTCTGGCCGAAAGCCACCTTCAAACCCGGCGGTGCTCAGCAGAGCTACGACAAACAGTACTTGCGCGATTACCTGCTCTCCACTCGGTGGGACAAAACCCCGCCGCCACCGCCCTTGCCGACCGAGGTGATTAGCGGCACGCGCCAGAAATACCTTGAAGCGCTCAAGCAATTGAGCGGCAGCAGCCATGGCCTCTGATGGCGGTTTGGCGGAGGCGTACACACGGCTCATCCCCTTGGCGGACATCGACCCGGGGGATGAGCGCTTCCGCATCACCACCCGCCGCGACAGCGACACTCTTCACCTCTCTCTTCAACGGATAGGTCTCCTTGCTGCGCCTCTCGTCCTTCCCCGGGGTCACGGTTTCATTCTTGTCAGCGGCTTCAGACGCGTGGACGGCTGCCGCCGGCTGGGGTGGAGGACGATTCCCGTGCGAGTGCTTGAAGCGCAGACGGCGACGTATGCCTGCGCCCTCAAGGCGGTCGCGGAAAATTCCCTGGAGCGCTCCCTGAACCTCATCGAGACGTCCCGGGCGCTGCTGTTGCTTGAGCAGCACGCTTCGGCTGGGAGCATCCCGTCGGAAGACGCCTCCGCTCTCGGCCTTCCAACCCATGCGGGCCTGGCAGCCAAGGTCAAAACGCTTTGCCGGATGCCGGAGGAGGTGCAGGCGGCCGTCCTGGAAGAAGCGCTTTCCTTCCCGATGGCCTGTGAGATCGGGCAACTGGAAGAGGGGCCGGCCGTCGCCTTCGCGCGGCTGTTCCGTCGGCTCAAAACCAGTTTGAACAAGCAGCGGGAAATCGTCACCCTGGTTTCGGAAATTGCATGCCGGGAGGGGATCGATCCGCGCGCTGTCTTGTCCGAACCGGGGGTGTTGGGCGTTCAGGACGCGGAGGATCTGGACCGCAACCAAAAGACCCAACGCATTCGCAGGCTGCTCCGCCAGCGGCGCTTCCCGGCGCTGGCTGCGGCTGAGGACCAATTTCATGCCTTGCGTCGGCGGCTGAAGCTCGATGAAAACCTCCAACTGGCTCCGCCCAGGGATTTCGAAGGGACGCGCTTCACCCTGACGTTGAATTTCGAGCGCCTGGAGGAGGTCGGCCGTCTGCGGGCCAAACTGGACGAACTGGTGGACCACCCCGATTTCAAGATCCTGATGACGGGCAAGGGCAGGGGGTTTGCGGGGACATCCGGGCCGTGAAAATCGCAGCGCTTTACATCGACGCCCAGGTGGCCGACCGGCCGGACACCCTCGGCATCCGCCGGCGGCTCGGGGTGCCTGCCAAAATGGTGGCGAATGCCGATGACGTCTACGCGGACGTGGCAGCGGCGGAAGACCCGATCGGCAACGGCAAACAGGTTCTGTTCCTTACCCGCAACAAGGGGGCTTTCCTGAAGGACTGCCCGGGCACCCGGCACTACACCTGCTGCGGCTACCGGATCCTGCACATCGGCAGCTACTGCACCATGGATTGCTCCTACTGCATCCTTCAAGCCTATTTTCACCCGCCGGTGCTGCAGTATTACGTCAATTATGAAGACATGGTGCGGGAGCTGGAGCACTGCCTGTCAGAACCGGGCATCAAGCGCATAGGCACCGGGGAGTTCACCGACAGCCTGATCTGGGAGCCATGGACGGATCTCTCACGGACGCTGACGCTGCGGTTTGCCTGCCAGGACCGGGCCGTCCTGGAGCTCAAGACCAAGACCGTGAACATCAGCAGCTTGCTGGACTTAGACCATCGGCGAAAGACCATCCTGGCCTGGTCGCTGAACACCGAGCGGGTGATCCGCAGCGAGGAGCGCGGAACCGCCTCGCTGAATGCGCGCCTGCGCGCGGCGGCCCAGGCCGCACAAGCCGGATACCCGATCGCATTTCACTTCGATCCGGTCGTGATCACCGACGGCTGCGAGGAGGACTACCGGCAGGTGGTGAAGCGCTTGTTCGCCGCCGTTCCGCCGGAGCAGATCGTGTGGATCAGCCTCGGCGCATTCCGGTTCATGCCGGACCTCAAACCCGTCATTCAAAGACGCTTCCCGGATTCCCGGATCGTCTACGGGGAGTTCATCGCCGGACTGGACGGCAAGGCGCGCTATTTCAAACCGCTGCGGATGAAGGTTCTGCGCAGCCTGGCTCAGGCCATTCTGAGCCAGGCCCCGCAGACCTGCGTTTATATGTGCATGGAGGACGACGAGGTCTGGCGGCATGCGTTGGGGTTCAGCCCGGCCGAGCGCGGCGGCCTGGCCCGGATGCTGGACGAGGCCGCCGTGCGGCACTGCGGGCTCAACGCCGGCAGTTGCCGGAGTTGAGATAGAGTTCGAAATGTTTCGAAAATCGATAGCACTCGGGTTTGCACTGCTGCTGTTGTTCTGCGCCGACGGGGTCGGGGCAGAGCAGTGGGTCAGTGTCAAGCGCGTCACCGACGGCGACACCGTGAAGTTGGCGGACGGGCGGTTTGTGCGCTACATCGGTGTGGATGCGCCCGAAATCAACCATGAGCGCAATGCGGCCGAGCCGTTCGGTTTCGACGCACGCGGCCTCAACTTCGAACTGATTGGATCCCGGCGAATCCGCCTGGAATTCGACATCGAGCGTTTCGACGACTACGGCCGGACGCTCGCCTACGTCTTTTTGCCTGATGGTTCGATGGTGAACGAGAAACTGTTGCAGTCGGGCCTGGCGCATTGCCTTTACAAGATGCCGAACATAAAATACGAAGCCCGTCTGCTGAAGGCCCAGCGCGAGGCCATGCAGGACCGGCGGGGCATGTGGCGGGAGTGGCGCGAAAAGGGGAGCCGATACGTCGGCAACCGCAACTCGCGGCGGTTTCACACGGCGGCCTGCCCGGAAGCAAAGCGCATCTCTCCCAAGAACCGCATCCTATTTTCGAAGAGCTGGGACGCCTTTTGGGCCGGCTATTCCCCTTCAAAAGAGTGCCTGGCGCCTTCTGCCCAACCCAACTGAGGTTTCTTGAACAAAAAAAGGGGCCCCCCGGCACAGTGGGGCCCCTTTTTCCCAATATTTTTGAATCCGCGCAGCGGATTCAAAAATTTACTCTTTCTCTTTGGCCTTGGCCGCCGCCTCAATGATTTTCTGGGCGATGTGGCTGGGCACCTCGTCGTAGTGTGAAAACTCCATTCGGTAGATGCCGCGGCCGCCGGTCATCGAGCGCAGGTCCGGGGCATAGGTCTGAAACTCCGACATCGGCACGTAGGCGTTGATGATCTGGTTCTTGCCCGCGTTCTCCATCCCCAGCACCCGTCCGCGCCGGCTGTTCAGGTCGCCCATGATGTCGCCCATGAACTCGTCCGGGGCGATCACCGTCACCTTCATGACCGGCTCCAGCAGCACCGGGTCGGCCTGCTCGGCGGCCTTGCGGAAAGCAAGGGAGCCTGCGATCTTGAAGGCCATTTCCGAGGAATCCACTGCGTGGTACGAGCCGTCGTCCACCGTGGCCTTGAAGTCGACGCACGGAAAACCCGCCAGAACCCCGCGCTGCGCGGATTCGACGATGCCCTTTTCCACCGCAGGGATGTACTGCCGCGGGATGGAGCCGCCCACGATGGCGTCCACGTACTCGAACCCTTTGCTGCGCGGTTGAGGCTCGAACTGGACCCAGCAGTCGCCGAACTGGCCGTGGCCGCCGGTCTGTTTTTTGTGCCGGCCCTGCACACGGACTTTCTTCTTGATGGTCTCCCGGTAAGGCACCTTGGGTATGTTCAGTTGGACCTCGACGTTGAACTTGCGCTTGAGGCGTTCGACGGTGGTCTCGATGTGGATCTGTCCCTGACCGTGCAGGATGATTTCCTTCGTTTCGGCCAAGCGGTCGATCCGCAGGGAGGTGTCTTCCTCCAGCAGCCTCGTCAGCGAGGTGAACACCTTGTCCTCGTCTCCCTTGTTTTTTGCGGACAAGGCATAGGATATCAGAGTGGGGATCGGCTCGACGGCGGTGAACAGGATCTTGTTGGCTTCGTCGCAGAGGGTGTCGCCGGTCCCCGTTTCCTTGAGTTTGGCCACCGCCACGATGGAACCCGGGCCCGCCCCGTCCACCGGCTTCTGCTCTTTGCCGAGGATCACCAGCAATTGGTTGTAGCGTTCGCGCACTTCTTTTTTGGCGTTGTAGAAGGTGCCGTCTCCCCCAATGGTCCCGGAGAAAACCCGGAAAAGGGTGAGTCGGCCCGCATAGGGGTCGGTGATGGTTTTGACCACCAACGCCGCAAACGGCGCCTTGGGGTCGGGGGCACGTTCGATCTCCGTGCCCGTCGCCGGGTCCTTGCCGCTTTTCGCTCCGCCGTCCAGGGGTGAAGGCATGGCCGCCACGATGAAATCCATCAAAAGGTCGATGCCGACGTTGCGGGCGGCAGAGCCGCAGAGCACGGGGACAAAGGTCCCGGCCAGGTTGCCCTTGCGCAGAGCATTCTTGAGGTCCTCTTCGGACAGGGTCTCGCCCTCGAGGTAGCGTTCGACCAGGGCATCGTCGGCTTCGGCGATGTTCTCGATGAGGGCCTCCCGCTCTACCTCGACGGAATCCTTCATGTCGGCAGGGATCTCGGATGCCTTGCTTTTTCCATCCTCGTACACGTAGGCCTTGCGGGTGATGAGGTCGACCACCCCCTTGAACCCGGCCTCGGAGCCGATCGGAAGCTGGAGAATGATGAGCTTGGGCTGAAACATCCCCTTGGCGTCCTCGAAGGTGCGCTGGAAATCGGCGCGCTCACGATCCAGCTTGTTGATGAAAATCGCCCGGGGAAGCTTGAAGTCGTCGAGAAATTCCCAGCCGATCTCGGTCTGGACTTTCACGCCGTCCACCGCATCGATGACCACCACGGCGGCGTCGGCCGCCTGCAGGCAGGTCTTGGTGTCCGAAAAGAAATTCTGGTCGCCGGGGGTGTCCATTAAGGTGACCGTGTGCTTTTTCCAGGGCAGCTGGTGGAACCCGGTGCTGATGCTCGAAGTGCGTTTGATTTCCTCGGGTTCGAAGTCCAGCGCGGTGTTGCCCTCTTCGATGCGCCCCAGTCGGTTGACCACGCCGGCGTCGAAAAGCATGGCCTCTGCCAGGGAGGTTTTACCGGCACCGCCATGAGCCACCAGTGCGATGTTGCGAATGCCTTCGACTTTTTCGCTCATTGAACATCCTCTCTTGATTGGATTTGTTGCCCTGAGCCGGGCTGTAAACGCTGATTTTTATCCATTCGGCTGTAAAAAATCAAGCCCCAAAAAATATATGGCCGCCCCGGGGGGCGGCCATATATTTTTTTCTTTTTTTTTAAAGCGCAAGCGGAGCTTGCGTTTTAAAAAAAAGGAGCATGAAAAACTCCTTGTTGCCCTTCGGGCCGTCGATGGGGGAGAGGGCCGCTTGCGAACATTCCAACCCGAGGCCGCGGAAGCAGAGGACCAACTCGTCAATCACGCGCGCATGCTGCTCCGGATCGGTCACCACGCCGCCTTTACCGACCTGGCCCTTGCCCACCTCAAATTGCGGCTTGATAAGCGTCAGCAGCCGGCCGCGGGGTTTCAAAAATTTCAAAACGGCGGGAACCACGATCTTAAGGGAGATGAAGGAGACGTCGATAGCGGCCAGGTCCACCGGCTCCGGTATGTGCTCTGCCGGCAAGTAACGGATGTTGGTGCGTTCAATCACCGTGACGCGCGGGTCCTGGCGCAGGCGCCAGGCGATCTGCCCGTAGCCCACATCGACGGCATAGATGCGCGCGGCCCCGTGCTGGAGAAGGCAGTCGCTGAACCCGCCGGTGGAAGCGCCGACGTCCATGCACACCCAGCCGCCGACGTCCAGCTGGAAGGCGTTCAAAGCGCCTTCCAACTTGACCCCCCCGCGGCTCACATAGCGCAGATCGCCTCCGATCACCTCCACCCGGCTGGCGGGTGCAACCAATGCGCCGGGCTTGTCTACAACCTGCCCGTCGACGCGCACGCTTCCCGCCATTATCAAAGCGCGCGCCCGCTGGCGACTGTGGACCAGACCTTTGTCGGTGACGATTACATCGAGGCGTTTACGTGGGGAATTCACGGGATCGTTTTCGCAAGATACTTGCAGCGCTCAACCCCAACTCGGACAAACCGAAACCACAATTCAAAATCCGAAGCACGAAATTCGAATGTTCTAAAGAATAAAGGACTAAAGCCGTTGGCCCCCGGCGCGGATGAACGGCAGCCCGCTCACCTGCAGCAGGTGCAGCGCAGCCTTGGCGATGGCCTCGGCATCCAGTCCGTACTTGGCCCGCAACAGGCCTTGGGGGCCGTGTTCGACAAACGTGTCCGGAAGGCCGATGCGTTCGATTGCCACGTGCTGAATCCCGGCATCGTTCAGGGCCTCGAGAACGGCGCTGCCGAAACCGCCCTGACGCACGTTTTCCTCGACGGTGACCAGGCGTGGGACTCTCCGGGCGAGGTCGACGAGGAGATCCGTGTCGACGGGTTTGATGAAACGGGCGTCGACGACGGTCGCCTGGATGCCTTCGTCGGCAAGAAGGGTGCGTGCCCTGAGCGCTTCGGCAACCGAGACGCCGACGGCCAGGATCACCACGTCGGCCCCCTCGGCCAGCACCTTGGCTTTCCCGATTGGGACCGGTGTCACGGGGGAGGCCAGAGGAACCCCGACCGCCGTTCCCCGCGGGTATCGAAATGCGATCGGGCCGTCGTGCTGGAGGGCCGTCACCATCATTCGCCGCAACTCGCTTTCATCCCGGGGGACCATCAAGACCATGTTCGGCAGGCTGCGCAGGAAGGACAGGTCGAAAACCCCGTGGTGCGTCGGGCCGTCCTCGCCGACCAGTCCGCCGCGGTCGAGGGCCAGGATGACCGGCAGCCGATCCAGACAGACATCGTGCAGAACCTGGTCAAAGGCGCGCTGCAGAAAAGTGGAGTAAATGGCCACCACCGGCCGGAAGCCTTCGGCCGCCATCCCGGCCGCGAAGGTGAGGGCATGCTGTTCGGCGATGCCGACGTCGAAGAACCGGTCCGGATAGGTTTGCGCAAATCCGGAAAGACCCGTGCCTTCGGGCATGGCTGCAGTCACGGCTACGATCCGCGGGTCCTTGGCCGCCAGTTCCAGCAACGTCCGTCCGAACACCTCGGTGTAGGTGGGTGCTGCCGGTTTCCGGTCCAGGCAGCTGCCGGTGCAGGCATCAAAACAGCCGCAGCCATGAAAAAAAACGGGGTTCTTCTCGGCCGGGGCGTATCCCTTGCCTTTGGTGGTGCTCACGTGCAGCAGCACCGGTTCTCGTATATATTTGATGTTGTTTAGAATATCAATAAGGTGATCGATATTGTGACCGTTGATGGGTCCGAAATACTCGAAATTGAAAGCCTCGAAAAGCATCCCGGGAGTGACAAAGGACTTGAACGATTCCTCGGTGCGCTTGGCGAGCTGGTATACGTCCTCGCCGATGCGCGGCAGTTTTTTGAAAAAGAACCCAAGCTCCCTGCGCAGTTCCTGGAGTTTCTTGGCTGAAAAGGTGCGGCTCAGGAAGGAGGACAGCGCGCCGACATTGCGGGAAATCGACATCTCGTTGTCGTTCAAGATTACAATCAGGTCCCGTTTGAGGAGGCCCCCGGCCTGGTTCAAGCCTTCGTAGGCAATGCCGGCCGTGAGAGACCCGTCCCCGATGACGGCGACGACCTTGGAGTCCTCCTTCTTGAGGAATTTGGCGCAGGCCATCCCGAAGCCTGCGGAAATAGAGGTGCTGCTGTGGCCGGTGGTGAAGCTGTCATAGGGGCTTTCGCTGCGGCGCGTGAAACCGGATAGGCCGCCGTGCTGCCGCAGGGTTGGAAACGCCTCGCGTCGACCGGTGAGAATCTTGTGGGCATAGGCCTGGTGCCCTACATCCCAGATCACTTTGTCCTGCGGGGTGTCAAATACGTAGTGAATGGCAATGGCGAGCTCGACAGCCCCCAGGCTCGAAGCCAGGTGTCCTCCGGTGTGCGAAACCACCTCGACGATGAGTTTGCGCACCTCGGCGGCCAGCTCGGGCAACCGGGAGCGGGGCAGCCGCTTGATGTCCTCGGGGGATTGGATCGATTCAAGGAGGGTCATGGGATTCGACTGTCTTTAAGCATTTTCCGAGCAGTCATTTTTTCCTTTCGACGATGTAGCGTGCGATTGCCCTGAGGGCCTCGGCCCGGGCATCGAGCTCGGCAAGCGCCTCGATCGCTTGGTGAACCAGATTCTGGGCGAATTCTTTTGATTTTGCAAGCCCCAGCTGGCCGGGGTGGGAATTCTTCCGCCGCAGCTGGTCCGTTCCGACGGCCTTGCCCATGATGGACGGGTCGCCTTCGATGTTCAAGATGTCGTCCACCACTTGAAACGCCAGTCCGATCCTCCGGCCAAAGGCCCGAACAGCCTCGATTTGCGCAGGACTGCCGCCGGCTAAAAGGGCGCCTACGGTCAGGGAAGCCTCGATCATGGCCCCTGTTTTGAGTGAGTGCAGGTGTTCCAATTGCTCCAGACTCAGAACGCTTCCTTGTGAAAGCATGTCGAGCATCTGGCCCTGCACCATGCCTTGGCTACCGGCTGCCGCGGCAACGATCCGGGTGACCTCCATGCAACGTTCCGGCCGGCAACCGGGCATCGACGCGAGGATCTCAAAGGCCGTGGTAAGCAGCGCGTCGCCGGCGAGAATGGCCGTGGCCTCGTCAAAGGCGATGTGGCAGGTCGGTTTTCCGCGGCGCAGCTCGTCGTTGTCCATGGCGGGAAGGTCGTCGTGGATGAGGGAGTACGTGTGAATCATCTCCAGCGCGCAGGCAGCGGTCATGGCATCCTCTGCGTCGCCGCCGACCGCTTCCGCCGCGGCCAGACACAGGTTCGGCCGTAAGCGCTTGCCCCCGGCCATCAAGGAATAGCGCATGGCCTCGCGCAGCCGGCCGTCGGGCCCGGCTGCCGGCAGCAGGCGGTTGAGCGCGCGATGGATGCGCGCGTTGTTGCGCTCGAGGTAGGCGGGCAGGTCGAACATCTCAGTCCGCCTTTTTTTCATCATCCGGCGCCGGGAACGGTTTTTCGACGACGGCCCCGGAGCTGTTTTGCATGAGCTGGGTGATCCGGCGCTCGGTTTCCTCCAGTTTCTGCGAGCAGAACTTTGAGAGGTCCATGCCTTCCTCAAACTTCTTGAGGGCCAGTTCCAGGGGCAGATCACCGGATTCGAGTTCGCGCACGATCTGTTCCAGCTGCTTCAGCGACTGTTCAAACGATTTCTTGGCCATGGTGCGTTTTTCCTTGTACCTTGCATACGAGTTGCCCGTCGGCGAGAAGAATTTCCACCTGCTGGTCCAGGCTCACCTGGCCCGGATGGCTGACCACCCTGCGATCCGGCAGCGACCGCGTAACGCTGTAACCGCGCCTCAAAATGGCGAGGGGGTTCAGACTTTCCAGCTTGATCGTCGATTCACCGGCGATCGAGCGCATGCTTCTCATGATGATAGTCGTGTTGGTCGCCAAGTTGTATCTATTAACATCCAGTTTTAACTTCATTTTCTGGACCAATGCGCGCGGTGAGTTTGAAGTCAACCGCCGCATGAGCTCGCCCAGACGTTCCTTGTCACGCCGCACGCATAACGCGATCAGGCGTGTGAGGCGGCTGGAAAAATCGTCTACGCGAAGCCACAGCTCCTGAGTCTTCCGTCTTGGATCTACAAGCCTGTTCTTCAAATCGTTAATGTTTTGGTTTAATTTTTCGAAGTGCCGTTGC
>Ga0210088_1000204_pt1 | contig 11705 bp, 11 predicted proteins | sample RushMan_CattailN_6_FD_185557 | JGI IMG/M metagenome (GOLD analysis project Ga0210088, IMG submission 185557) | Wetland microbial communities from San Francisco Bay, California, USA, that impact long-term carbon sequestration -... | ecosystem: Environmental > Aquatic > Marine > Wetlands ... | reverse complement strand
TATTTCAGCAGCACAAGCTTTCAGGAATACAAGCTTTCAGGGATAAACAATATGAACTAGCCTATCGAGAGTTAGATCACGCGTTGTCGTTGAGGAAGGACAGAGAATGTCATCTTTATCTAGCTTATACGCTGATCGAGCTCAAGCAAGAGTCCAAGATCGAGGCAGCACTTGAGGATGGGATCAGGGTATACGCCGATGATGTGAGGTTTTATCAGATATATGTGAGATATCTTTTAGCTCATGACCAGACACAGAAGGCTTTAAATGTGTTGGAGGCGGCTTTGAATGTGAAACCGGATGACATGAATCTGAGGTATTTAAAGGACTTTGCATTATTGAGCCTTCAGGAAAGCGGGCCTTCTTCAAAAGACCAGTAATAGCAACTCCCAAGAACTGACGCATAACGCGTCCTATGAAATAACAGTGTCGCCATGCCGTTCAAAATTAGTTTGATATCGGTCTGTTTTTTTCTTGTTTTTTCAAATTCAGCGACTGCACTCGACCAAGACAAGGGAAAGGAATATTTGGCCCGATGGGAGATTAATTATGCCAGCTATCTTATCGAGGTCGGTAAGTATATGGAGGCGCTGGAAAATTATGATTCAGCAATTGATTTGACGTCTTTGGCTGACACGAAGATTGATGCACTTCTGGGCAAGGCAACGCTTTTGGCGAGTTTTCTTGATGCTCCGGAAGACGCCGGGAGAGTTTATAAGAACATTATTGACAATTATCCCGAGGCGGCAGAGATTGCTTTTTATCGGGAGGGTCTGGTCCTTTTTGATCTCGACAAACAGCGAGAAGCCAAAAGAATACTCGAAAACTACCTGGAAAAATATCCGCAAGGGCGTTTCCGATATCAAGTAGAAGCTCTGCTCGAGATGCTCAAGGGGGTACTGCCTCCAACCAGACCACCTGAGATACAGCAAAGGCCACTAATGAGGGTGCTCATCAGCAGGAGTACAAACGCACTGACCGTTGTGAGCGCTACTGCAAAACAGCTCGTCTGCGGTGAAGATCTGGGCTGTCAGTCAAAGTTTCACATCAAGAGCCAGGGTGGTCAACTTTTGATTAATGATCAAGAACAAAGCCAAAAATCATTTCGCTTCGAGAGCAAAGGCAATTTTGAAATCAGTTGTGAGGACAAATGCAAGCAGGTAAGAGGAGAGTTGCAGGTCACCTTCCAGAAAGGAAGGTTCTACGTGGTTAACTTTGTCGATATAGAAGATTATCTGCTTTCAGTAGTACCTTCCGAATCCTATGCATCCTGGCCGCTGGAAGCTTTGAAAGCGCAGGCGGTAGCCGCGCGGACTTATGCTTATTATCAGGTTCTTCACAGAAAACAGATGCAATACGATGTGGTGGATGATGAAGGCGATCAAGTCTATGGAGGTATCGGGCGTGAGGCTGAAAGAACGACCCAGGCAGTGCAGGCTACCGAAGGTAGGGTTCTCTCGTACTCGGGAAAACCGATTCTTGCAATGTATAGTGCCAATAGTGGTGGTTACACTGCTGATGCCGGCTCCATATTTGGATTGAAGAAGCCTTACCTGATAGCACAGCCTGATCCCAGTAGCCTTGGTGGACAAATGGCATACTGGACCAGGACTTACTCGGTGCAGGAGATTGAAGGAGCATTGGCAAGAACAGGCATTGCTATAAAGGGGCTTAAAAATATTGAACCTGCCGGCAGAGGTCCGTCGGGACGGGTTACGCGCGTCCAAATCGAATGCAAACATTCAACCAGTACCCTCAATACGCGTACAAGCTTACGTCGTGCCTTAAAGCTGCCAGAGATTCTTTTTGAAATACAAAAGAAAGAGGGTGGTTTTGTTTTCAAAGGTCGAGGTTTTGGTCACGGTGTGGGCTACTCCCAGTGGGGTTCGGCAATTATGGGAGACAAGAAAGAGTACTCAGAAATACTTCAATTTTATTACCCTGGTGCTGACATAGTCAAAATGTGGTGATCATACGGTTCTAGCATGGCAGTCAGGCTTCCATTGTATTTAGAAAAGATACAAAATTCCTTAAGAAAGTCAATGATATGTCGAAACACCTTGTTTTGGTCGGCGGCGGTCATGCCCACATGACTGTGATGTTGAATATAGCCGAGTACCTAAAGAAAGGGCACCGCGTCACACTCGTCAGTGCCTCTCCGTATCACTATTATTCGGGAATGGGTCCTGGCTTGCTGGGGGGAACCTACAAACCGCAGGAGGTCAGATTTCATATCAAAAAGATGGTGGAAGAACGGGGCGCATCCTTTATTGAAGGTGAAATCGGAAGAATCGATGCGGCAAAACATCTACTTTATCTGACCAACGGAGAAGCTGTAGGATATGACGTTGCCTCGTTTAATACAGGAAGCAAAGTGTCGCTGGGTGGTATTGCTCCGCCGGGAGAAACCGTGATACCGGTAAAGCCTATCATAAATCTTCACAAAGCAAGTTTTTCCATCACCAAAGAGTGTGCTGCAAAGAAACTGGACATAATAGTTATAGGAGGAGGACCCGCTGGGGTTGAAATTGCGGCGAATGTCTGGCGACTGCTTCGAAACAGCTCTAACGGGGCAAATATTTTTATCGTCGGCGGCAGCCGGCTTCTCAGTCGTTTTCCCGAGAAGGCTCGTCGTCTGGCTTTGAAGTCTTTAATTGACAGGGGAATTCATGTCTTAGAGGGTGTAAAAGTCCAATCGATCGAAAACAAGGAGGCGGTCTTATCTGATGGCGGGAAGCTGCCTTTTGATTATGCATTCATAGCTGTTGGAGTAAGACCTTCCGAGCTGTTCAAAGCTTCTGATATCCCCACCGGGCCCGGCGATGGCCTGCTTGTCAACGCGTATTTGCAGAGTGTGGTTTATCCCGAGCTGTTTGGTGGCGGAGACTGCATTGAACTACAGGGGTATTCCCTGGCAAAGGTTGGGGTGCATGCGGTGCGGCAAAACCCGTTGCTGAAGCGCAATTTGATGGCAGCCCTGGAAGGGGGCCGGATGGAGGTTTTCGTACCTAAAGAGGACTACATGTTAATCCTCAATATGGGTAACAACAAAGGGATACTGAAAAAGAATGATTGGGTCTGGAATGGTTGGCTCTCGTTTCTCTTAAAAGACTATATCGACAGGCGCTTCATGAAGAAATTTCAGGTGTCCGGAGAGCTTGAGGAGCCAGTAATGAGCGACCTCTCATTTTGATGGTGGAGGATATCATGGGCATTCTTGATTATTTCAAATCCGGTTCCAACTGGTCGGTCGAGGAAGTTAGGAAGTTCTTAAAGGACAATGCTCCGGATGACTATAACCTGGTAGACGTTCGGCAGCCCAAGGAGTACAAAACCGAACATATTCCAGGGGCCACGCTTATACCACTCAAGGAGTTGCCAAGCCGACTCGATGAGCTTGACCGGACCAAGCCGACCATCGCTTATTGAGCGGCCGGCGGGCGCAGCCGTGCTGCTGCATCAATTCTCTCCAACGCCGGGTTCGAGGCTGTTCATAACATGGAAGGGGGAATCATGGCCTGGAAAGGTCTAAAAGCCGAAGGTTTCCCGGAAGTTGCCATGAATTACTTTGGCTCCGCCTCGTCCACAGAAGAACTGATCATTATGGCGTGGCATCTGGAAGAAGGTACCCGCAAATTTTACACGAAGCTTTTGCCTCTGTTTGCAAATCAAGAAATTTTGAGGTTGTTTGAAGATCTCGCAAAGGCTGAACAGAAGCACAAATCAATGTTGCAAGGACTCTACGGGGAAATCGCCGGCAAACAATTCGAAATCGATTATAGTTTTGGTCAATCTGAAGTCGATCAACTCATGGAGGGCGGAGTAAAGATACAGGAAGCATTGGACTGGGCGAATGCCAAGGCAGAGAAAGATATCGTAGAGTTTGCTATGGCGCTGGAGGCCAACGCTTATGATCGCTACCTGACCATGCGACGAATGTTTGACAACGAAGATTCTAAAAGGGTTTTCAACTCCTTGTCGGAAGCGGAAAAGCAGCATTTGGAGAGGCTAACCGAAGCGTTTGAAGCTATTGCCTGAGCGCTTGAAAGATCTCAGGGGCACACAAAAGTATACATCTCCATAGAAACCTGCTGGAGAATACGCAGGGCTTCAGCCCTGCCCGGGCAGGCACTGGGCTACAGGGAAAGTTAATTGTCGTGCAGCGTCCTGGAAGGATCCCGGAGAAATCTTCGAGGATGTCCATACTTACCAAAGATTTCTCGCTTCGCTCGAAATGATACCACGCGATGAAACCTCGTTGCAGTATTAATATTCGTAGAGCAGGGCTAAAGCCCTGCGCTACAGGAAAGAGAGACTGTTTTGTTTGGAGTTTACAGATTTTTCTTGGAAAAATACCAATCGGTTACTTGCAGGGTACTGTCTTTTACCCGTGCTTCTGCATCCTGCGCAGTTCCAGGCGGTGGAACGATAACCGGGTCGCCGGGCCTCCAGTCAGCCGGACATGCAACGGCATTTTTGTCGACCGTCTGCAGTGCATCAACGACTCGAAGAATCTCATCAAAGTTGCGCCCCACATTGAGCGGGTAGTAGATCATGGTTCGGACGCGCATGTCCGGATCAATGAAGAATACGCAACGCACCGCTGCCGTGGCGGAACTTGGCTCATGAAGCATGCCATATAATCTGGCAACTTTTTGATCCAAGTCGGCAATGATCGGGAACGGAATCTTGACTCCAAACTTTTCTTCAATATTTCGCACCCATGCGATGTGACTGTAATTACTGTCAATAGAATTACCGATTAATTTCACGCCTCTCTTTTCAAACTCATCGGAAAGCTTGGCGAACGCCATAAACTCGGTGGTGCAAACCGGCGTGAAGTCGGCAGGATGCGAAAACAAAATCTTCCATTTCCCCTTGCCCCACTCCGAGAACTTGAGGGGTCCGTGAGTGGTGTTCGCTTCGAAATCCGGAGCCGGTCCATTGAGTTCCAAGCGAGGTGGGCAAGTCTCTTCCTGAATTTGGCTCATTTGGTCCCTCCTGTGTATTAAAGTTTTGAGAATTGGTTACAGCTGACGATAATGTCAGCTGAGTCACCTGTCAATGCGATCAATTTTTGGAGGAGAACAAATCTTGAATTGCCAACTACTTATTAGCTTTATTAATCTCTTTGACAAAGTTCGACTAGCACACCGTAGGTTGACTTGGGATGCAAAAAAGCAATTTTTGCTCCGCCGGCCCCTCTTCGAGGTTTTTCATCGATTAGCTTGATGCCCTTTTCTTTCAGTTCAGCCAAAGCTTCTTCAATATTTTCCACACGGAATGCAATGTGTTGTACTCCTTCACCACGTTTTTCAAGGTATTTGGCAATTGGACCGTCTTCAGAAGTCGATTCCAAAAGTTCTACTTCCGTGTCACCCACGGGGAAGAAGGCCGTAGTGACTTTTTGTTCTTCCACCGTTTCGCTGCCGGCGTGCTTTAATCCTAAAAGATCATGGTAAAGCTTTTTGGTTTCTTCAATGCTTTTGACTGCGACTCCAATATGGTCCACTTTGAGAACTTTCATAATGCCTCCTTTGGTTTTTCCGGTACGGTAAGCCAATGCTTGAGGATGTCACGCCTCGTGCTGTATGGGTCACGGCGCCGCTCCAGGATATCTTCAACAAGACTGTTCAATCGGCCGCTGTTCTGCAGATCATCATAAACGGCCCGAAAGAGTCCGTCGCGTATCATTCTCAAGGTCTCCTGGCGGGTCCTCTCGCGGCGCTTTTCCAAAAACTCCCCGCTATTTTTTAAATGATTCCTGTGCGTTTCTATCGCTTCCCACAGTTCATCCACTCCCTGGTCTTCAACGGCGATGGTTTTTACAACCGGGGAAGTCCACGTTTTGGATTTAATTTGCGAGTCCTGCTCAACCCGCAGGGATACTTCTGAAAAGAGTTGGTCGGCCGCCGGCCGGTCTGCTTTATTGACGACAAAGATATCGGCAATTTCCATGACACCGGCTTTCATGCTCTGGATGGTATCTCCCAAACCTGGAACCAGAATCAGACATGTCGTGTCGGCAATTTGTATGATATCAACTTCATCCTGCCCGACTCCGACGGTCTCAATAATGATTATGTCTTTTCCAAAAGCATCGAGCACCTTCACGACGTCCGCCGTCGCCTTGGCCATTCCTCCCAAAAAGCCGCGGGTGGCCATGCTCCGAATAAAAACGCCCGGGTCAACGCTCAGACGACTCATGCGAACGCGATCCCCCAGCATGGCCCCGCCGGTAAAAGGGCTGGACGGATCGACTGCGATAATACCAACGGTCAGATTTTTTTTTCTAATGAAGTGCGTCAACTTATCGGTGAGAGTGCTTTTCCCCGCACCTGGCGAGCCGGTTATTCCTATTATGTAGGCATTTCCGGTGTGAGGATGGAGTTCTTCCATACACGGATAGGCCCTTTCGTTTTCATCTTCGAGCCAGCTTATCAATCTTGCCGCTGCCCGCGGCGAACCCTCCAATATCTCCTTAGCATAATCGATTGCCATTACTGAGTTAGCCTCTTAACCTGCTGCGCCTGCCCCCGCTTGAAAAGCATGTCGGTGCTACCCGCAAATGTTCAACAAATGACCGCACGGTATAATGTTCATAAAAAGGGGTTTCAAGAACCTGGTAATTTAGGGAATTGCGTTCCCCATGTGCATCAAGCCGGCTCAACAAGCCCGGCTCTGGTCTGATGGCCGCCTATTTCTCCCCTGCCTTGGGGGGAGTCAAAGGGGCAGGGGTGTTAGTCCTCACACCGTTCACCCTCTATGGGGGAAGAGGATGGGGGGACCTTGTACGCCCTTGGAACTGTCGAGAGACTTTCGCCGAGCTGCACTAATTGCGGGATCGCGCGTTGTTTTTTATGAAATCCACAATGTCCGTCGTAGAGGTTCCCGGGCCAAAAATTCCTTTAACTCCGCTCGATTTCAGACCTTCGATGTCTTCCTTGGGGATTATACCTCCGCCAACCACCATAACATCGTCGAGTCCCTTATTTTTCAGCAGCTGCACTACTTTGGGAAAAAAGTAGTTATGAACGCCGGAAAGGCTGCTCAAACCAACGACATCCGCATCTTCTTGCAGGGCCGTTTCAACAATCATCTCAGGCGTCTGTCGAAGTCCTGTGTAAACCACTTCCATCCCCGCCTCTGCAAATATCCTCGCCAGGAGTTTTGCTCCTCGGTCGTGACCGTCCAAGCCCGGTTTCGCTACAATGATCTTGATTTTATTTTCAGGTGCCATGAAATTTCCCTCCGCTGACAAGGCAGTTTCCATTTTATACTGAGATTCTAAACAAATTCTTTGGGGCGATACTCACCGTAAATGTCTCGCCACACGTCACAAATCTCGCCAATAGTAGCTTTCGCTTTGACTGCTGCTATGACCGCCGGCACGACGTTCTGGTCGGTCTGTGATACTGCCCTGAGGTCATCCAGCGCTTTGTTCCACTGGCCTTCGTCTCTGTCGGAACGAAGTTTAGCCAGTTTTGCGGATTCGACCTCACCGACTGCCATATCTATCTGGAGAAGATTGGTTGGAGGGGGTTCTTCCATGGTGTATTTGTTGATGCCGACATATACGCGATCGCCCGATTCGATCTCTTTTTGAAATCGATAAGCGCTGTTTTGAATCTCTTTTTGGATAAACCCTTGTTCAATGGCAGCCAAGGTGCCTCCCATTGCGTCGATCTTATTGATATAGTCATCAATTTCAGATTCGATCTTATCCGTCATGGCTTCGACAAAATAGCTGCCTGCCAGCGGATCGATGCTAAGGGTTGCTCCACTTTCTTCGGCTACCACCTGCTGAGTGCGCAGGGCCACGGTGACAGCCTGCTCAGTGGGCAAGCATAGAGCCTCATCATACGAATTGGTATGGAGGGATTGACAGCCTCCCAGGGCAGCAGCGTAGGCCTGCAAGGCCACTCTCACGACATTATTCAGAGGCTGTTGGGCGGTGAGGGTAACCCCACCGGTTTGAACATGGTAGCGCATCATCATGGAGCGAGGATTCTTGGCTCCAAAACGCTCCTTCATTACCTTCGCCCAGTATCTGCGGCCGGCTCTGAATTTGGCCACCTCTTCAAGAACATTGGTAAAGGCATTGAAGAAAAAGCTCAAGCGGGGAGCGAAAGAATCAACATCCATGCCTCGATCGACGCAGGCCTGGACGTAAGCGATGCCATCGGCAATGGTGAAGGCCATTTCCTGAGCAGCAGTTGCTCCTGCCTCTCTAATATGATAACCGCTGATGCTTATGGTGTTCCATTTGGGGACGTTCTTGAAGCAGTACTCGATTAAATCTACCGTGAGCCTCATGCTGGGCTTTGGGGGATAGATGTACTGACCGCGAACAGTGATTTCTTTCAATATATCATTTTGGACGGTTCCGCCTACTTTATCAAAACCTACGTTTTGTTCCTCGGCGATGGCCAGATACATGGCAAGCAGAACCGACGCAGGAGCGTTGATGGTCATGGAGGTGGTGACTTTATCAAGGGGAATTTGGTTAAACAGCACCCGCATGTCTTCGATGGAGTCAATCGCCACGCCCACTTTTCCGACTTCGCCCATGGACAGCGCATGGTCGCTGTCGTAGCCTGCCTGGGTGGGCAAGTCGAAGGCCACACTGAGGCCGGTCTGTCCCTGCTGCAGCAGGTAGCGATATCGCTCGTTGCTTTCTTTTGCGCTGCCGAATCCCGCATATTGACGCATCGTCCAAAAACGCCCGCGATACATAGTGGGCTGTACCCCGCGTGTAAATGGATATTCACCGGGATAACCGAGGTCTTTTGTGTAGTCCACCTTGCTGATATCCAACGGTGTGTAGAGACGTTCAACCGGGATGTTGGAAATGCTGGTGAATACCTTTTTGCGCTCCGGTGAGCGACTGAGAGCTTTGTTGACAGTTCCTTCTTCCCATTTTTGTGTTTCAGCTTTGATCTTTTCCAGGGTTTTTTCTTCGAACATGGTTTGCCTCCTCCACATGATTTCCTAACTTAAGTCCATCGGCCGCACACGATGGATTGTTGCAAGAATGACGGCAAGGGGACTAGAAAGTATTGAACTCACCACTTCCTCACATATGACAATGATACTGGAGAAACGGACTTAAGCGGGTTAAAAAAAAGAGACGAACAGGTAGCACTTATGTCAACCTTTCCAAAAAAGAGACACTTTGTTCAAGTTATCACATTGTCTATAGCAGTATGGATTGCAAGAATCAACCGCAAACGAATGGAGTGCACTAAAATGGAAATGCAAAATCTGAAAGCTACATTTTGTATTCTTCTCACAACTCACTGATTCTATTTCAATCGAGAAGGACATGACGATCAATAAGAGGAATTCATTAAGCCTTTGTTTTCTTGATGCTCTTAGGTGTTTGGCAACAAAAAAAGTGAAAGAGTACGCTATGATGTAACTCCACATCCAGGAAAGGGGAGGAACGGATGCCTACTTTGACTGACCTCATGGATAGGATAAAGAAACAAACAGACGCCGCAAAAGTTGGCATGATTGCCTGCCATAACGGTCTGGTGCGTGCGACTAGTCGAGACGGCCGGCCGGCGGAATATCTGGATATCGATGTCAATTCGAACGCTTGGGACGCAATTCTTAAGGAGATGCGCGCCCAGCCCGGTATAGCGGCTATCGAAGCTTACCTGTTCACGGGTCGCAGAGAAATAGGCGACGATGTTCTGTTGGTTGCTGTAGCGGGAGATATTCGCGAGAATGTTTTTCCAGTGCTGGAAAAAACCGTAAACAGACTAAAGAAAGAGGCGATCCAAAAAAAAGAGAAGCTTACGGCAGTGGTGTGAGTGTCTGATTAAGAAATCACAATCCGGCTATGGTGACTTAGAAATGCTTGACAAGAAAATGGGCACCATTTTATATGCTTAGCGTGTTACAAGATCTGTGACTGCAAGGGGCTAGCGATTTTTGGTTCAGTTTCCATCCGGAGAATGTCGCGGGCGGGGGGGCCGCACTCTTGGTCGAATTTGTAATCCTACCTGGAGTGAAGCCTTCAGTCTGCCAGTGGGGCTAAAGGGCAGGGCTAAGGCCCTGCGCTACGAAGTTTCCGGACGGACTCTAGTTGGCACGATGGAAGAGGAGGGGGAGCTATGTTTATTTCCTTTGTCAGAACTATGGAAAGTCCTTGTCGCAGCTGTGAAAATGTACATCTTAGCAAGGAGGAATGCAGTAAAGAGTGCGTCAGGTTGCAGGCCTTTCAAGATGCCATTGTGCGTTGTGACGAGCACAGCATCAAAGATTTTGGAATAAGGTACGGATTTCCAAGAGGTTAGGGGGGCTAAGTCGATTGCTTTGAAAATGTAGGGTGCATTCTACGAACGCGCCCCGCAGACATTTTCATGTTTTATTGCGACTTGGCGGATCTTGGTTGTAAGGTGGACAAAACAGCGCGGAAGCCGGACAGAGCCGCCTTCTGCGCTGTTGTTTTTTGGCGGATCTAAAGCGGAAGTTCTTTAACAAGTTTCCTTACGGCTGCAACCGATGCGTCGAAAGCGCTCTTTTCCTCCGGCAGCATCTTAATTTCGATGATTTCTTCTACGCCGTCCTTGCCAAGCTTGGCGGGGACGCCAACGAAATACCCTCCGACTCCATATTCTTTGTCGCAATACGCAGCGCAGGGCAATATGCGCTTTTTGTCCTTCAGAATAGATTCCGCCATCTGTACGGCCGATGCTGAAGGGGCAAAAAATGCGCTGCCGGTCTTGAGCAGATTGACAATTTCGCCACCGCCTTTGCGCGTCCGGTCAACCAAGGCTTCAATTTTCTCCGCCGAAAGTAGTTCAGGCAGTGGGATACCTGCCACTGTGCTGAAGCGGGGCAGGGGAACCATGCTGTCGCCGTGGCCTCCCAAAACAAACGCATTGACGTCCTCAACCGAAACGTTCAATTCCATGGCGATAAATGTTCGGAACCTTGCAGCATCCAGTACTCCGGCCATTCCTACTACCCGGTTGGTCGGGAAGCCACTGGCTTTGTGGGCCACATACACCATCGCATCCAGCGGATTGGAAACGACTATGAGGTAGGCATTAGGAGAATGCTTTGCAATTTGTTCGGTTACCGATTTGACGATTGCCGTATTCTTTGCCAGCAAATCATCACGACTCATTCCGGGTTTGCGCGGCAAACCGGCGGTGATGATGACGATGTCCGAGTCTGCGGTGTCCGCATAATCGTTGGTACCGGTAACATAAGAGTCAAAGCCTTCGACCGGGGATGCTTCCAACAGGTCGAGTGCCTTGCCTTGGGGAAGACCATCTACGATATCAATTATGCATACGTCGCCCAGTTCTTTAGCAGCTGCCCAGTGGGCTGCAGTGGCGCCCACGAAACCTGCGCCGACTACGGTGATCTTTTTTCTTTTCATTGACATGATCTGCTCCTTCATCAGGTATTAACAGCTTCCGTTCGCTTTATCCAACTATCGCAAGAACATCACCTTTTTGCACACTGTCGCCATCTTTGAAATTGATTTTCTTAACCGTTCCAGACGCAGGGCTCATGATGGAGTTTTCCATTTTCATCGCTTCCAGAATAAGCACGACGTCACCCTCGTTCACAGCTCCTCCCTCGTTTACTTCATAGCGGATGATCATGCCGGGCATGGGAGCTTCGATTGGTGTTCCCTCGGCGGCTGCAGGAGCTGCCGGCTTAGGCGCCGCAGGAGCCTGCGG
>Ga0210088_1000202_pt1 | contig 11751 bp, 12 predicted proteins | sample RushMan_CattailN_6_FD_185557 | JGI IMG/M metagenome (GOLD analysis project Ga0210088, IMG submission 185557) | Wetland microbial communities from San Francisco Bay, California, USA, that impact long-term carbon sequestration -... | ecosystem: Environmental > Aquatic > Marine > Wetlands ... | reverse complement strand
AATTCAAGAACTTTCGCGCGACGTCATTCCTCTTGCCAAAAAGCAAATTCGGAGTTAAATTCCTCAACGTTTTTGAGGGTGCCTGAAATTCCGGCCGTTAGCCTCCGACCGGATGGCGGAATGACCGCAAAAGGCATTTTCAGAAAGGTTCCAAGATTGGTTCCGCCTTCTTGGAGTTGTTCACATAACAAAACTAGGGTTGGAATAAATGAAGTTAGTCAGGAAAATCCCCTTACGCCTCGCGCAAACGACAATCATTCAAAGGGTTGCTCAGGAGCAGGTAAGATTCGCTGATTTGAAAAGGAAACCGTCGTTGCGGCTGTCGGTCGCAATCGGCATGGTTTGCCTCAGCTATATCACATGCTGGCCGGTAATAGGACTTCTGGGGGCAGTCGCGGTAAAACTCGGTCAACCTCTCATTTTCTCCATTGGTTCTCCCACGGCCTATATTTTTTCCCATCTCCTGTTGTTGGCGGGAATGCTGGTAGCGGGCTCCGAAGGTGCTGCTTATCTAAAGACTTTTGGCCGCTGGCTGGTACGTGTTTTGTTCCTGCGGTTCATTTGCCCCACCCAGCGTTGCTCCATTCGCCATTCCAACTAAATTGGGCCATCACGAAATAGCAGAAAACCCATCCTGTCATTCCGAGGCCATAGCAATAGATTTCTCGCTCCACTCGAAATGACGACACATTGCACTCGACACAACTTCCCGCAAGTGGCGATGAGCAACTGAATTTTCATAACTTGGCGGCTGTTCTTCCCGGCCTTCACGGCCCGATGATTTGGAACTCCGGGGTCGAGATCTCAACCGGCATATCTTCCCATAATCTGTTGCAAAATGAGGCATTGATCCTGTATCGACCGGAAGGGATGTCTTTTGGAATTTGATAACGAATTCCAAGCATCTCGCCAATGTCGGCAAACTCCGGGCAATTGCCAACGGTCCTGGCTGCAAATGCCGGCTTGAAGTCCGTGATCCAGCTTGGACTCTCATCATTTCCAACGCGATTCAAAGCAAATTCGGTCATCACTCCAATCGGAAACGCGGTCATCCTGATGAATCGCAATGTTACTACGTCGCCGCGGCGATAACGATCGAAATCAGTGGCGAGGCCGATCAGCTTGTTGTTTTCCGAAATATCGGTACCCACACCCGAGGTCTTTTCATCCCATGAGCGCGCAGGCCCTACGTCAACGTGAACCAGTTCACCGTGATAGTAGCCGGCGCCGCCGAACTTCAGCTCCTTAACATAATTCCAGACTCGTTCGGACGGCACCCTGTCCATTTTTATGTCTGCCGCCATCCCATACTGATGAAGACTCGCTTTGGCGGCGAGCCTTCCCTTGTTGCGAAGATTCGTGTTGTATTCCGGACTTCTCCAGCCGGATACGATCGCGATCTGCGCGCCCGGCCGAAGTCGGTCCTGCAGAAAATCAAGGAACTCAACGAGCCGCAATGAGATCGCAGAGATCGGCTCTCCATAGGGCGCGCCGAAGACTCGATGGATTGCTTTGAGAGCCTCCTCATTATAAATGCCATTGCTTCCACGATAGCTGCCCTTGAATGTCGCTCCATTTTTGGGATTGACAAGGTTGATTTTGCCGTCGCCGCTGTAAAAATAGCGACTGGCAGGCGTTGCGGCTCCGCAAGGAACACCGGAGAGAAGCCCGCAGCACAACATGAACAAGCCTATAGCCTTTAGTCTTTGTGATTGGCCCATACGAACGAATTACCTCCGTCTTTATCCTCGTAGAGGCTGGCTGAAAAATACCCTCTTGCCATTTCGAACAGAGCGCAGCGAAGTGAGAAATCTTTTAAGCAAGCCGTCTCCGCCCAGATTTACTGCATCTCATTTGAAACAGCAAAGGATTTTTGTTATCAAGGAGCAAGGCTTGGCATATATTGAGTTTGACGTTTACAATCCTTAATTGAGAATGGATTCTTGCGCTGGAGTCGATATGGTTGATGAAAACAAAATAAAAGCAGTTATTGATTATTTGCGAGGAGAATTCCCGCAATGCAAAATCGAGGATTGGCCTGTTATAGAGAACCAGGCTCACCATTTTCGCATCATTGATGAAAAATGGGCATTTCGAACCGAGGTCTCCGAGGAATTCCTGAGCCGATATGACAAATCTGCCATTTCCGACAAGCTTCGTAAGTTTACTCTTGCCGAGCATCTGCGCGAACTTCCGTCAGATGTTGTACTTGTCACCAGCACTGGCCTAAAGCTCGATTATGAGTGAGACATCAGACCATCTGCACGGCTGGCTGGGAGGGAAAAATGAGGATTCTCTTTGCCGCCCCGGACAATGCGTGGGGCGGGTTTTTGCATTCCATCAGGTCGCATCTGCCCGAGCATAGCTTCGAGTCCACTGGCTGCTTCTCAATAGAAAGCTTAAAAGACTTTGACGTTCTGATACCCACCATGAGCCCGGTAACGAAAAAGTTGCTTGAAGAAAGCAACCGGTTGCAGCTTATTCAACAATGCGGCGTAGGACTGGAAGGGGTCGACATAGAAGCCGCCACCACGATGAATATCCAGGTGGCGAATGTTCCAAGCGACATATCAGGCAACGCCGACTCGGTCGCCGAACTGGGCATCTATCTTATGATAGGGCTGTCCAGAGATTTTCAGGGCATGGCCAATAGCCTTGCCAATCGAAAGATGGGTGAACCCATGGGCAGGGCATTGCAAGGCAAAACCGTGGGGATTGTTGGCTTGGGCGGCATAGGCCAAGCCCTGGTCAAAAGGCTGCGGGGATTCGATGTTCATCTAATCGGAATCAAGCGAAGGGACCTTGAGCCAACAAAGGAAAAGCTCCGATTGGAATGGATCGGGAATCCCGAAGATCTGAAAAAACTGTTGAACCGATCGGATTATGTCGTTCTCTGTTTGCCCCTCGTCAGTGAAAATGAGCACCTGATCGATCAAGCGGCTTTTTCCGAAATGAAAAAGGACGCCTATCTGATCAATTTATCCAGAGGCGGCTTGGTGAATCGAACAGCCCTTGAGGAAGCTCTCGCTTCGAACAGGATTGCCGGAGCCGGCCTGGATGTTTTCTGGGAAGAACCGCCCGATCCGGATGACCCCATCTTTCATCACAACGTGGTCGCAACTCCTCACATTGCAGGTTCGACGGATGTATCGCTGCAAGGTATCGTGGAAGCAGTGGCAGAAAACATCCGACGGATCGAAAATAATCAAAAGCCTCTTTACTGTGCAAACTGTTAATCAATATCGGTGAATCGGGGTGAAGAAAAAACGGGATTCGGTCCGCATAGAGTACACAAAAGTCTGACATCGCATTGCGGCAAAGGCGGAGAAGGAGCGCGGATAGTCATGATTTCAAGGATTGATCATGTAGCTCTGGCTGTAAAGGATTTCAATGAAGCGGAAAAGTTTTTTCGGTCTGTTTTGGGCGCAATACCCGGAAGCGAAGGTGGGGATGAAGAGCTAAATTTTTTTTGGAGGATTTTCTCACTTGGCGATCTAAGCAGAATTGAAATTCTCGCACCTACGGGAAATGGAAGTTTCCTTGACAACTTTCTCAAGCGCAACAACCAGGGAGGCATCCACCACATTACTCTGCAAACTCCAAGCATGGCTGAGACGATCGAATCACTGGAGCGCCTGGGTATTCCCTACTTCGGCTACAAAGAAAAGGGAGATAACTGGAAAGAACTGTTCATCCACCCCAAAAACGCCTTTGGAGTTCTTATTCAAATTGCCGAATTTCGCCCGGAGCAGTGGCTTAGCCAATCGGTCAATCTTTCGCAGGGAAGGAAGTGGTCGGTTGAAAAGCAGGATAAAATGTTTGTTCTACACTTGGCGCATCCCGGGGGCGGAACAGTCAGTGTTCATTTCGAACGTGACCAGCTGGTGCAAATGTTGAATGAAATCCGGATAGTGATTGAAGAAGAATAACCCAACTGGAGGGTACATTGAAAAGAGCTCGTTGCCCTTTTATCTTATCCCTAACGAGTAGGGAAAGGAGGCAATAGCTGTGTGGAATCTGCAAGAGTTGAAAGACCATCGGGAAATCATCGATCAACTGGACTGGGACATGACCCCCGAGAAAGCAGTGGAAACTTATCTGGAATGGGGCACCGGATGGTCCAGAAAAGATGATTTTGTGAGATATGCCGGTCAAGTAGCCTATTATTTCGTTGTCTATGACTGGGAAAAACCATTGCGAGTGACTCTCATTCGAAGAGACGTTGAGGGAATGGAAGAAATTGCGGCAATTGATGCTCCCCGGGACTTAATCCAGGCGGCCATAGACGAAGGAGGCAAAAAGCCTGGGGTAGGCGTCTATGCCATAACTGACGAGTTAGCCGCCTGGCTGAAAGATGCTCTCTACAGCTGATGACGATGTACATAGTTTTCTCTGGAAGAAATCCTCTTGCCCATGGATGGTTGGAAATCTGCTGTTGTGGGACGATGGTTTGTGAGCAAATGTTTTTGGAAACACCATTCGTGGCTTAGCCCGGGGTGTGCAGGCATTAACCAGTTAAAGTTGAAAGCTCAAGATTTAAACCAAAATACCGGGGAAGATATGCGCGATCAAGTGCATAAACGTCGCGAAGCTATTCTGGAAGCCATAAGCTTTGCTGCCGAGAAGTTCTTAAGAACCGAGCCCTGGCATGCCGACATACCCGAAATACTGGAAAGACTGGGACAGGCGGCCGAAGTCAGTCGGGTCTATATTTTTCAGAATAGGCCGGCCCAAGACAGCCAATCCTTTAATCATCAACTCTACGAATGGACTGAACACGAAATCGTATTCCCGAGCGACAAAACTTGCAGTCAGGCCGTTCTTCTGCAAGATCGACAGATACCCAGATGGCTTGAAATAATGAGTCAGGGAAAGCCCATTCAGGGGCTGGCGAAAGAATTCCCCGAGAGTGAAAAAGAAATTTTGTTGTCACAGGGCATAAAATCGGTTGTCGCCGTACCGATTTTTTTTGAGAACGATTGGTGGGGGTTCATTGGGTTTCACGAGTGCAAGGTAGACCGTGTCTGGTCGACCGCCGAAATCGATACTCTCAAGACAGCGGCCAGTCTTATCGGCTCAGCTATTCGCCGGGAGAAGTCCCAAAACAGGCTGCGCGAGAGTGAACACAGGTACAAAGAATTAGCCGATTTACTGCCGCAGCCGGTTTTTGAAACCGACCTGGATGGCAATCTCACCTTTGTCAATAGGAGTGCACTGGAACATTTCGGCTACACCAACGAAGACTTTCAAGGTGGATTGAATGCCCTTGATATGTTCAGTCCGAACAACCTGGAGCAAATCAGAGAGGCGATGCGCAGGCGATTGGCCGGAGAAGTGATTAGCAGCGTAGATTATTATGCCCTGAGAAAAGACGGCAGCACTTTTCCCGTGCTTGTGGAGACTGCCCCGCTATACCGGGCAGGTCAGCCGGCCGGACTCAGAGGAATTCTCATCGATATCACCGATCGCAAGCAAATGGAGGAAATGCTGCGAAAGAGCGAACAGCTCTACCGCATGATTTTCAACCACTCTCCGCTGGGAATCATGCACTTTGACCAAGACGGAGCCGTCGTTGATTGTAATGACGAATTCCTGGAAATTCTGGGCGCAGAGCGGGAGGCGGTGATTGGTTTCAATATACTCGAGTCCGCGCGTGACGACGAACTGAAAAAAGTTGTGCGAACATCTCTTTCAGGGGAGACCGGTTATTTTGAGGGCCCTTATGTTTCTGTCACAGGAAACAGGTCTGCGACCATCAGAACCATATATAGTCCTATTACCTCAGAAAATGGCGAATTTTTATGCGGACTCTGCATAGCCGAGGACATCACGGAGCGAAGGAGTGCAGAGCAAGCGTTGCGTTACAGTGAGGCCAGGTATCGGGCCATCGTTGAAGACCAAACCGAATTGATTTCGCGTTTCGCACCCGATGGAACACTCACTTTCGTAAACGAAGCCTACTGCCGGTATTTCGGCGAGACCGCGGAGGAACTCATCGGAAACAAGTTCTGGCATCATGTCCCATCCGCGGATCGAGGAAAATTCAAAAAACACTTGGCGAACCTGAGCATAGAGAATCAAGTCGCCTCCATCGAACATCGGGTTTACACATCGACAGGCGAAATTCGTTGGCAGCAGTGGACAGATCGCGCCATTCTGGACGATCAGGGCCAGATCATTGAAGTTCAAGCAGTCGGGAGAGACATCACCGAGCGGAGAAAAGTTGAAGAAGCCTTACGGGAATCGGAAAAGCAGATGCGGTATCTGTCGGCGCAGATCCTTAGAGCACAGGAAAGGGAACGACAAAGAATCGCCCGAGACCTCCACGATAGCATAATCCAGCTCCTGGCCGCTATAAAGATCAACTTGAGAGCTAGTCTGCGGCACTTGAACCGCAATCATTATGAAAAGACCCGCGAGTCTTTCGAGTCCGTTATTTCGATGGTGCAGGAGACAATTGAAGAAGTGCGCAGGGTTTATACCGGCCTACGCCCTTCGATGCTGGACAATCTGGGTATTCTGGCAACCCTCTCCTGGGCCTGCCAGGAATTTCAAGAGACATATGCTAAAATCCGTGTACAAATACAAATAGAGGTTAAAGAGGAAGAGATTCCGGACACCTTGAAAATTGTCATTTATCGAATCCTGCAGGAAGCTTTGAACAACATTGCAAAGCACAGCCAGGCAGATTTGGCAGAAATTTCCCTGAAAAAACATGATAACGAAATCGAATTGATCTTTCAAGATAATGGATGTGGTTTTGATCTCGAAGAGATTCTTTCCCAACAGAATACGAACCGTGGACTGGGACTCGTGAGCATGAGGGAACGCACCGAGCTGGCGGGTGGTTCTTTCGCCATCGAATCAGCCCGGCAAAGCGGCACGACCATACGCTGCACATGGCCGGCAACCTACCGCGAATATCCGGTTTCCGAACGCCAACCGCCGGCAGGTTAAGGCCGGCAGTTTGCACTCTGCTTCTCGTACACAATCATCCTCGTTTGCCCAGCAGCCGAATCCATCTCGACCGAAAACAGAGATCTTTACAATCAATTGGAAGAGTGTTTCAGTTTGGGAAGCAGGTAGGAAAATATCAAGCTTATCGCGGACGCCGCCAAGGCAGCCCAAAAAACAGCCTCTACGCCCTTGGCGATAGCTTGATGAAAAGCCCTCTGCACCTCTGGCGACAGCAACGCCTGTATGTGCGGTTGGAAGAGGCTTTGGATATTGTCGGCGAGGTCTGGAAGAGAATGAAGAGTCGCACTGCCAAGGCCGTTAGAGCTTACCGCATCCAAGGTCTTAGCGAGAGAGGCCGACACAAGGCTGCCTGCTGCACCAATACCGACAGTGCCTCCCAATGTTCTGCTGAACTGGTGCGACGATGTGGCGACCCCAAGGTCTGAAGCACTCAGGCTGTTTTGCACCATAAGCAACGTCCCAATGGAAACAAACCCCATGCCAAGGCCGGCAACGGCCAGAACAAAGGAACAAAACCACAGAGGCGTCGAAATGGTGAAAACGAGAGGTACACCTGAGCCTGCTATGAGCAGTATCGATCCAAACAGGCTGAAAGGCTTTTCCCGAGCTCGATTGATCAACTGTCCACACAGCAGTGCACCTCCGGACCAGCCAAGGCTGAGCGGAATCATTGCCATGCCGAGTTGAGCCGGCGTTTTACCCAAAGCTCCCTGAATAAAGAGAGGCATGTAGGCCGATAGAGAAAATATCGCAAAACTGCTGAAGAATGCCGCTCCATTGGCCACGCTGAAAGCGCGCACCCGAAAGAAGTTCAAGTTCAGGATTGGTTCTTTGGCCCGCCTTTCAGCGAAATAAAACAGCGCCCCCGAGATGCCGGCAACGCTCAGCAAGCCGAGAACCTGCGGCGACATCCAGGCATAACTGCGCCCACCCATCATAAATAAAATGAGTACCGCGAGTACCAGCAAAGACAAAGAGGCTGCTCCCAAGAAATCGATGCTGGCTTCTTTTTTCTTTTCTCTCAAGTCGGACAGGTAAAGTCCAATGCCAAAAAGTGCCATGGCACCCAATGGAACATTGACGTAAAAGATCCAGCGCCACGAAAAATAACTCACAATGAACCCGCCGAGTGCCGGTCCCAAAACACTGGCAACACCCCATACAAAACTGACCAGACCCATCATTTTGCCGCGCTGGGCGGGTGAAGAAACGTCCGCTATCACGATGTAGGCAAGGGCAAAGTTTCCTCCAGCACCTATACCCTGAAGGGCGCGAAAGACGATCAGCTGCTTCATGTTCTGGGCAGCCCCGGCCAGCACTGAACTTACCAGGAAGACGCTTATTGCAAAGAGGTAGAGTTTCTTGCTGCTCAGAAGGTCGCAAAGTTTGCCGAAAATGGGAAGGGAAATGGCCCGGGTGAGGAGATAAGCGGAAAATACCCAGCTATAAAGGTTCAAACCGCCGAGTTCGGACACGATGGTCGGCATGGCGGCGCCTACCACTAAAGCGTCCAGAGCTCCGAGAAAAAGGGCCAAAAGAGCAGCCCCAACGACCATCACTCGAGTTTTCCGGCTGGTAAGCAATTCTAACGCATTGGCATCCTCTACGCTCAGCCGGACGTCATTAAAGGAGCTTCGATACGATTTTTGGTGCACTAATTCTGCATCCTGTCACTGTTGACCAACTGGCATCACTCCGACAACAAATCTAAGGTGAACATCTGTTCCTTGATGTTTTGTCCCCATTGCATGACTTGGTGCTCTTCCTTTAATTCGAATCCGCACCCCTCATAGAGCTTGCGGGCTGCATCCAAGCCCTGGAATGTCCAAAGGTAAACTCTTGCATAACCGACATTCTTACAAAATTCAATTGCCCTTGAAATCAGGGCTTTTCCTATGCCGGCGTTTTGGAACTTGGGGTGGACGATAAACCAACGCAGTCGAGCCCCGTCAGTTTGTGCTTGGCGGCCGTCAATCACGATCGAGCCGGCAAATTTTCCTGCCAAGGTCGGCACCCACAACCCGTCACGGTCAGGCTGAAAAGAGTTCATAAATTCCGACAATTCCCGCCCAACCTGCGTCTCAAACGACACATCAAATCCCCAGTATTCATTATAGTAAACGGCATGCAATTCCGTGATCTTCCCGATTACCCCCGGATAATAGCCGCATATCTGAACTTCTTTCATTGCCCATCAGCCCCGAATTCTCGCATAAGCATTTCGACTTTCCCGACATAAGCGCCTATGTCGCATTTCCTCTCCAACCCGGAAGCGGACATGTAGCGAACTTTGCCGAAAATCGGGCGCTCCTTCCACGGCCTGTCGTGCAGCCCGAAAATCCATGCCACATTGGCATAGGAATTAGGATCGCGACCGTCCAAAAAGTATTTGTTGTTCAGCGCCAGAGTTGTTTCGAAAGCCTGTTCCGCGGCAGCGGACCATTCGAGGATCTTCTTGCCCCAATACATGCGCATATAGTTGTGCATGTATCCGGTGACACGCATCTCGTTCATGGCTGCATTCCAATAGTCGTCATGGGTTTCCGAGTTTTCAAGCTGCTCACTGTTATAGATGTATTCCCGCTCGTCTCTTGCGTGCTCCTCAAGGGTCTTGCGGCACCAGTCAGGGATGCTCGAAAACGAATCGTAGTCACCGGTATAATGGACAAAATTGCAGGCCAATTCTCTGCGTACGATCAGTTCCTCAAGAAAGTCTGCACGATTATCTTCCGGAGCAGTTTCCGATTCTCTTACCTGCAAAGCCAGATAGACGGGTGAGATATGGCCAAAATGCAAGTACATACTCATATATGAAGCATCATCGGTTTGGGGTTGGTTGCGGTTTTCGGAATAGTGGGATAGCTTTTTGTCCAGGAACGTCCGCAAATGCTTCTTCGCCTCGGAGTTCCCCCCCTGGAAGATTGCATTTGCTGAGCCGACCGAACGATCTATTTTTAAATTTTTTAGGACTGCATCCGTATCTTCCAGTTCCAGGTTTTCAAAAGATAAGTCCAAGGAATTTTTATTTACTGATCCTTGTTTCAGCTCCACCAGAAACCTATCGACATGCTTCTGAATCTTTGGACGAATAGTGCGTGCAGCATATTCCGCCTTGTTCGAAACCATTTCGACCGGAACAACGACATCCGATTCAACCTGCACCACCCGACAGTCAGCTTCCTCAGCTACCTGTTTGCGCCAAGTCTTTTGGTGCCGCAGGTAACCGCGATCGCAAATCATGACTGAAGCTTTTTTGCCAACCGCTAATGCAACTTCGGCCGGATGGCCGCGCCGCACCCCCATTTTGATTCCACGATCCGCCAGGCGCCGCTGCACATCCTTGAGTCCTTCCAAAAGGAAACGGTAATGGCGCGCGTTCGCCTCCGGGTAGTTGTCCATCAGTCCGAATACCACGAGCAAAGGCAGCTCCAATTGATTGGCAAGCTCTATAGCGTACTCCAATGCATGGTTGTATTCCGCCCGCTGGGACTGCTGCATCCAGTAGAGCACATACTCCCCTGCCCTCACTTCGCGGTCATTCAACTGTTGAACGCGTTCTTTTTGAATCCCCTGTTGGTTCATCTTGAGTCCTCGCACTCACTTCCCATGCCTCAACCTCAGTCAGTAATTCATCCACACTGAAATCGCTCCGATTCCTCTGATAATAGTCGATCGTCACATGCGCATACTTCTGGTACATGTGCTCTCTGGTGGATAACAGAATCGGGTAACAGCGCGCTATTGCCTGCTCGTTGGTCTCCTCGGGGTCCTTCTTGTACATGCCTCTCCAAAGCACCGGCCTCGGTCGCGCCAGGTAAGCTTTCAACATTTTCCCCTGGATTTCGCTCGGAGTGGCCAAATGGACAATGATCGTGAGCTGCTGAAGCTTTTGGAGAGAGTCTTCGCCACTGTAGATAACACTGCCGGTCGAGTCGATAACGATCTTTTCGTTGCTGCCGCTCTCGGTGCCTCGAAGATACTCGATGATTTCGGCAAGGACCTCTATTTCCGCTTTCAAGTACTTGGATTCTCGCCCTTTGTAATCCAGTCGATAAGGAAATCCCATCCAGTCTCCCAGAAAACGAATCGCACTGGTCCGCTCCGTCAGTTCGGGAAAAAGTTTCCTGGCGATCAGATCGTCGCATGGAAAGCGTCTGAAATTCTGTTCTTCCAATTTTCTGGACCAATAGGATTTGCCGGACCCGGACATGCCGACCAATGTGATCCGCTTGGCATCCGGTGTGAACAAACTACTCATCCGTACGGCCTATGACATCGCTTGCCCAGCTCAAGGCGGCAGACACGTTGGGAAATCCTATCGTGCTGGTTAACAGTATAATCGCATGGGAGATCTCATCAGGCGTTGCTCCAGCCTGCAAAGCCCTCTTTGTGTGACTGTGAACCGCACCTTCGGAACGAATCGCCGCAGCTGCAGCCAGCTGGATGAGTTGCGAGGTCTTTTCATCTATGGGACCTGCCTGCTTCACAACCCTGCCGAGATCTTCGACGGCATCGATAAATTCCTTGCGATTGTTTTTGAGCGTTGCAAACCATTCGGGGTATTTCTCTGCTGCCATGTCATCCTCCTTGCCAAAGTGGACATGAATTTAATTTAGCATGCCATTTGTCTTCCCAACCTGCAACCGGGAATAGCATAAACTTGATTCGCGTCCATTTACTGCTATTCCGGAATACAAACTTTTGCCGCACAAGCCCCTAGATAATACAGCTCGGCGGAAATAATCATCTGGTTTGAGTTCCCCCCTTTTCCTA
>Ga0210088_1000197_pt1 | contig 11908 bp, 18 predicted proteins | sample RushMan_CattailN_6_FD_185557 | JGI IMG/M metagenome (GOLD analysis project Ga0210088, IMG submission 185557) | Wetland microbial communities from San Francisco Bay, California, USA, that impact long-term carbon sequestration -... | ecosystem: Environmental > Aquatic > Marine > Wetlands ... | reverse complement strand
ACAACTTGCGCAACAGCATAAGACTCAATATGATACTCCGAAAGACAAAGATAGGTATTGAAACCGGAAGACCCTGGAGTGGGCCAATGCAGGAATACAAGAAAGAATGGTTGTACCGGCAGATTGTGGATGGAGCTCAAGAGGCGATCATCTTCGCAAATCGTGATGGTCGGATCGAGCTTTGGAATACGGGGGCGGAATCCATTTTTGGATATAGCGCAGAGGAAGCAACAGGACAAAGCCTTGATATCATTATCCCGGAGAAACTAAAGACCCGGCATTGGGAGGGCTACCGTAAGGTCATGACGACCGGCTCGACCCGTTACGGCGGGGAATTACTGGCAGTACCGGCAGTGCGGAAAGACGGAACACGCATTTCCATTGAGTTCAGCATCGTTCTTATCCGCTCCCCTAGTGGAGAGGTATTAGGTTCCGCCGCGATCATTCGTGATGTTACCGCCCGATGGCAAACGCAAAAAGAGCTTAGGGATCGTATTGAAGCCTTGGAGACTAAAGAATGAGAATCTCCAGCAGTAAACAGAAGAGTTATCCATTGGTATCACTCATTCGGACTATGACAGAGAATCTCCAGCATGAGCATTGAGAGGAGAGAAACATGGGCCGAGGGATCGTGCTTGATGAGGAATGCCATGTAGGGTGTGCCAGTTGTGCAGAGCTCTGCTCGGATGTGTTCGAAATGGATGAAGAGACGGAAAAGGTGCCGCTCGTTCCTCCTCCGCTTCTTTCTGCTGGTGTTGTGAAAATATACATATTGGAGGCAAATGGGTGAATCGCATCAGATCCGAGCTGCACAATTGACTGATGCCGCAGAGATTGCGCGTCTTACCATCGAGCTTGGCTACCCGGTTTCAATCAAGGAAATTAGCTCAAGGCTTCCGACTCTTCTCTCCTCCGTCAATCACTTTGTAGCAGTGGCTGCTGGGCGGGACTCACAGCTTTTGGGCTGGGCTCTAGTTGAGCACCGCCTCTTGCTGGAGTCGGGCGACAAAGCCGAGCTTACCGGCCTTGTCGTATGTCCTTCCGCGAGGCGTACCGGTGTCGGTAAGGCACTTGTTTCGGCTGTAGAACAATGGGCCGCAAAACAGGGCCTGTCGTCGATCTGTGTCCGCTCAAACATCACTAGATCGGAGTCGCACCCTTTTTATCGAGGTCTTGGCTATATTCGCAAAAAAACTCAGCACTTCTATGAAAAACAACTTTTTTCTCGCTAAACATTGCTGACGGGTACTGCTTTTGATGGCGATCTGCATCCTGTCCCGGTTAAGGTATAGAGCTGTTCAGCAGATAATAATGACTGCTGTTCCATCGCGTACTGCCGGAACTATTAGCCATCGTAGCTTTAACAAGTTCCCAACTCCGAGTTTTCCGGCGACGGACCGATATTTCAGTTTTGATCTCTGCGTTTTGCCGAAGCAGTTGTTTTAGCTGCGGGTTAATATGCCGACAGAATTGTCTACGGGCGCGGGCAAGGTTAAGCCACCAGTTTATCGAGGGCTAAAGCCAGAGCAAAAGAGATCGATCCAATGACAAAAGAGAGCAGAAAAAATTCAGTCATTGGGTGTAGGGAGGCACCCACCAAACGGTCGGCGTATCCCAGCAAAGGCTGATGCAACAGATAGATGCTGTAAGATGCCACGGCGATTTTGACCACCACCGGGATTTGGCCGGCCTTGGTGCTCAGTTCCGGCAGCAACAGCGCCACGGTACCTGCAAGACACCATGAGACAAGGTGGATGTGTCGGAGCGGCAGTTCTTTAAGTGATAGGAATGTGCTCCCCGACAAAGCGAATAACAATGCCAAACTAAAAAATGCCAGGTAAGCAGGGGTGAGTTTAGAACGCGAAACGCCCTCTGTTTCGCTATCGGTCTCTCTGCGCCAGGCGGCAGCAAGCCACATTCCCATCGCGAATTCGGGTAGCCGGGCGGGCAGGTTGTAGTAGATCATGTAATTGATTAAAGCCCATGAATTGCCCGGGTGCGAGAAGTGATCGAGAATTATCCAGGAACCCCAGCAGGCCAGGCAGGTGAGAAAGCATGCTCTGGCCGGCCCAATTCTGATAAAACCGGCAAGTATTAGCGGAAAGACCAAGTAAAATTGAGCCAGCAGGCCAAGCCACCAGAAAGCCGGAACGATCGAAAAAAGGGTTGAGGGAAAGATCGAGTGGAGAAAAGTCAAATGCGCCAAGTAGGAAAGCAGCAAGTTTTTTGCGTTTTGCCTGGCTGAAAACAGCAATACCAGCGTCCAGACAGAAAGAGCAATATAGTATTTGGGACATATGCGAAAGAAGCGGCGGCGCAAAAAATGACGGTAAGGCAGAGACTGTTTATGTTGAGGCCCCAAGTGGGGTAGCGCCAGTACAAAGCCGGTGATGAAATTGAAAATCATTACACCCAAATATCCATAGCTGGCAGCGGTTCCCATTATCCTCCCGGCCAGACCGCTGTGGTTCACTTGCGGGTCGACAGACCAAAGATGAAAGGCAAAGATCCCGCCCATAGCAACGGCCCGGAGCAGTTCGATTTGAGCGATCCTCGGTCGATAATGCACTTTAGTTTTTTTCAAGAGATTCTCTGCTGTTAGCTTTCAAAACAAACATAAAGGATTCCCTTCCCATTATCTCACCTTCCCTCAATCCAGGCTACGAACAAAAACCACATGATAACCATTCGATTTCACACAAACTTCAATCACTTGAAAAATAAAGAATAATAACGCGGCTGAATTTCCGCCGGTTGCAAAGATTATAATGAACTGCGTTGTTATACAAACTCATTTGGAGCCACTATATTCTGAAATGATAAGAGAAATTACATTGCAGGAGTCCTCAATGGAATCGAGTGCGCGTTTAAAAAATATTGGCTTGCGAGGTGTACCGGTAGCGGATACGAAGATCAGCTATATCGACGGTCAGAAAGGCATACTCCTCTATCGAGGTTTTCGCATCGAAGAACTGGTTGCAAAGTCATCTTTTATAGAGACGGCCTATCTTCTTTTGAATGGATCGCTTCCCAAGGCAAAAGATCTGCAAGCCTTCAGTAACGAGATGTTGGCCGGCAGGCAGCTACCCGGCTTTATCCATGACAGTCTCAAAGGGTGGCCCAAGCATGCCGATTCAATGGATGTTCTACAAGCTTCCATCCCAATGTTGGCAATGGCCGATCCTGAGCTCGGCAACGAAACCCGTGATGCCAATGTGCACAAAGCCATCCGCCTACTCGCACGAATCCCGGCGGTCATAGCCGCATGGCACAGAATCAGACAGGATCACGAGCCTCTGCCGCCAAAGGAGGATTTGCCGCATGCTGCTAATTTCCTGTGGCAACTGACCGGACAACAACCCGATTCCGAAATGGCGCATGATCTGGATGTTTCGCTTATCCTCCAGGCCGAGCACACCTTCAATGCATCGACGTTTGCCTGCCGGGAAGTGGTGTCCACAAGAGCACACATGTACGCTGGAGTGGCTGCCGGTGTCGGGGCTTTGTCGGGAAGCCTGCATGGCGGGGCAAATGCGCGGGTGATGGAACTGCTCCTGCATTTGGAGGAGAAAGGTAAGTCCGAAAAGGATATGGCTGCATGGGTCAGACAGCAAATCGACAGCGGCGAGAGAATCATGGGCATGGGGCACCCGGTCTATAAAACGTTCGATCCAAGGGCTGGAATCTTAAAGAAAATAGCAGGGAGACTCGCAGCCGAAGCAGCAAACGAGAACCGATATAAGATGCTGGCGAGAATGGAGGAGGAAGCCGTCAAAGAATTCGAAAGAAGAGGGAAGAGAGGAATCAAAGCCAACGTCGATTTTTATAGCGGATTGGTTTACTCATTAATGAGTATTCCGCTGGATCTCATGACTCCCTTGTTTGTCATGGCCCTTTCAACGGGTTGGTGTGCTCACATTATTGAAGAAAAGTTTGCTGAAGCTCAAGGCAAACCAGCACTGTATCGGCCGCAGGCCGAGTATGTGGGCGATTATTGCGGTCCCGTCGGATGTGTGTACCAGCCGATTGATAAGAGATGACTCTGTTCATACCCGTTCCTCCCTCTCCCACCGAGGGAGGAGAGCCACAATAGACGAGCCGGATACCCATTTGTGCCCAACTGCACCAGTACTATCTAGAACCAGACTCTTTGTTCCTTGTCATTCCTCCTCACGCCACGGCGTGACGAGGAATCCTCAATGCTTTCGATACTCACCAAAGATTTCTCGTTTCGCTCGAAATGACAGGTCACGAACACCCTCATAGTACAGCTGGGCGAAAATGTGTCCCCGGTTAGAGTTCCCCCCTTTTAGGAAAAGGGGGACTTTCTATCGCCCCATAACTGCTTGGAAACTTTCGCCCACCTGTACTGCTAGTAAGGCGGATCGCACACTTCCCGCTCATAATCGGCCACTACTTGACCATATTCACGAACGATAGTGCGCACCGTCCTGCAGCGCTGTCGGTCATAGCCGTAGGAATCGTAATTGGAAGGAGGAGGCGGAGGTGTGTAATACCGCGAAGATGCGGGAGGAGGCGGAGGTGGATATTCTTCGGCATAGGGTGGTCTGGAATTTTCTATGGCGGTGCCCACCAGGTAGCCGGCGGATAGTCCCGACAAGCCGCCGAGTGCGGCACCCATGGGGTTGCCGCTGATCGCATAGCCCATTGCTGTGCCCAGTGCACCCAGACCGAAGGAAGTTGTGGCTACACGCTCATAGCTGCCGGGAGCGGTTGCGCAAGCCGACACAAAAACCGGCAGCAAGACCAGGAGGAAAAAATACTGCAGAGATCTTCTCTTCATTTTGAAACCTTCCCCACACTAATTCTGAATGCGTTTCGATATTCTTTGTGCGCCAACATGATTATAAGCTGACTCACTGGTTATGTCACAACGCGTTTTGTCATCAAAAACGCCGCTAAGAGACTAGTGCAGTTCGGCTGTCCTCAGTAGCCGAGTCCAAAATCTCCTGCTCGCCCGAACGCGTTGACCTTGCCTTCTTTAAGCCTGACGTAATAATCCTCCGTCATCAGCCCGCCTCTGTAGAGTCTGTAATTGAGGTATTCGACGTCTCCTTTGGCACTGGTACTGGTGGGTTTGCCCGCGGCTGTAATGACTTCCTGCTTTGTCATTCCAATGTTTACATTGTTCATCCTGCTTGATGAGGCACATCCAAGCGTGAACAGTACGAACAGGGCAACCGTCAATAGCTTCTTCATTTGTTCTCCTCCATCTTAATCTCGGTTCGGTAACCAGAATGAGCCCCAAAATTTTCAAGAAGGTTCGTTTCTAAAATCACTTCAATTTTAGAGTATAATTTTAAGCGAATTTTGTAAATAATGTCATGGCTGACAATGAGAAAAGATTGCCGGCCGCCCATGCGGGTGCGAGCACGGCGCTGGATCATCAGGACGAAGTTGTTTAACCTTCTGTTTTCTCTTCATGTTTCGGCAGCAAAAAGTGCAAAAGTACAGTCATCTGTAAGTCCGTTCGCGGAAGGACGGTACGGCAAGTACGGGGCACGGTGCCCGCCTCAAAACTTGCTCGGTCACACTTCCTCTTAATGCATCCAAAATGCCTTCGTGACCCTGCGTTGCCATCGAAATCAAATCGACATCGTATTCACTGGCCGTACGGATTATCTCATCAACAGCATCTCCCTTTCTTACGATCTTTTTCCAAGTGCAGTGTGGGACATCCGGAAAATCTATTGCGGGTAACTCAGCAGAGTCGCCAATGTGCAGGATTATGATTTCCGCCTCGGTTTCGTCTGTCATGGCAGCGCCCTGTACGGCATATTCGACCGCCCTTTGGGGACTCGGTTCATGGTCAACAGGAACCAGTATACGCTGCAGGGATATGTGACCATCTCGCTCGGACACGAAACCTTTCGCCTCCTTCGGTACGAAAAGAGTCATCGTTTTTGATTTTTGGGCCAAACGCTCCGCAAATGACGGACGAAACCACCGAGGCAATCCCTTCCGCCCTTCGGTGGCCAGCACTATCAAATCCGTAGGATGATGGTCGAGGTATTGCAGAATAGCGGGCAACGGATCATCATTTGGCAGGTTAATTTTCTTAACCCCGATTCTGAGTTGTTCAAAGACTGCAGAGCGGGGCGCGTCGCCTTCGAGGAATCCCCACTGTTCCAGCCTAGCACGTACCGGAGGAAACTTCATCCAGTCACGCTCGCCAGGATACTCTTCCCCAACGTGGAGAATGGTAAATCTTGCTTTACGATCAAATCCAATCTCTCGAGCGGTAATCAGTGCATGCAGAAAAGCCTTTTCGCTTTCTTGCGAAAAATCAGTCGGATGGAGGACAGACTCGACAAAGGGGACAGAAAAAGGCTGCGGTCTGCTCATTCAATATCTCCCATATAAATGAGGTTAGTACCGAAATTATAAGGGCCATGAAAAAAGTGTGATCAACCCCTTCCATAGCATAAACTTCGACAGAGTGTAAGTGAATCGGAGGGGTTCGCGCATACACTTACTTACCATGAAACGCAAGGTGTATGGAGTTCGGAGCGCATTTCATTCAACTTTGGCAGGACTGGTTTGCGGGCTATATATTAGAAGCCAACCGGCCCTTAAAAGAGCCGGTTGGCTGTTGCAAGGATGTTAGGTTCGACAGTGAATAGGCAAAATACATGCCAGAATCATGGTTGATGTTCTATGGTCTTAAAATGTTTTAATTTCTATTGATCGCGAGAGCCTTTCGAGCACTGAGTTATGTTCGCCATAATCACGTCACATTTACGCCGTGACTTCACCCGCTTGGTATTCAACGAAAAGGGTCAGTGGCAGCGATTGCCCAGGCGGACCAAACTACAGCCTTTTATCGGATTTATAGCCGATAGCCAAAACCACAATATGTGCAATTCGATTCCACCAAGCCATCAAATAGAATCCCTTAAGTTTATTGGTGCGCTCGTCTGATCTACTAAATTCGGCACCTACATGCCCTTTTTTTTACGCTTTGGGCAGTTGCATTGGTTTGGATAGGCGAGCCCGCGGCATCGTCAAGAGTGAATATGGCGGTAAGAATGTCGCCGACTTTAGTGGATGCCATCCCAAGGGTTCTTAATTTCAAACCGGTTCTAGACAGGTCTTCAACAGTGATATCTCCTGAGCATTCACTCGGCGGGTGTTTGATACAACTGCCCTTGAGACAGGTGGGCTTTCTGTAGTGAGTTTTCTTTTCAAAAACAACGCTGAATACTTGCCCGCACTTGCATCTTGCCCGAACAGGCTTATAAAGATGAGCGATGGCATAGAGCGGCGTTATTTGGCTAAAACCGCAATGCGGGCAAGAGATGATTATCTCGTCTATACTGCACGTTATTTTTTGCGTTCCAGCCGTTTCTTTAAAATGGGAGAAATCATCAGATGGACAAAGAAGCTAGACTGCTGGTTTGGAATTATACGGTTGATGAAAAAAAGAATTTGGATCTGCTGTTAGAGAAAACCCAGGCTCCCCCTGCAGTGTCGATAAACAGAAATCAAGGTCACCTTGCTCTTAGAGAGATCATCCATACGGGTGCTTTCTCCGAGGAGGCACTTAACTCTGATGAGAAAGTCCTTCTTTTTTACAATATACCGCAGAAAGGTGTTTCATTCCTCATCAATATGTTCAAGCAGACGAATCTGCCGCGCCCGATCTACGCTGTTGTAACCGAACATTCGATCGAGTGGCCTTTCAGCAAACTGCTCGAACATCTCATCGAAGAGAGGGAGGAAATCGAAAGAAGACGCGGAACGCATGCGCTCCAGCACGCCGAATAGGTGCTGCTGGAGCGGCATCTTCGACCTGGAATCCAGCGGCGGCGCCCAGTTTTGGGACGGAGTTTCAACGAAAAGAAACTAATGAAGTTTCATAAGAGAAAACCACCGTCACCCACTGGATACCGGCTTTCGTCGGCATGACGGAGGCCTACGGATGAAATCGCCAAATTCAGGATTAAAACGACCCCTTGGAAAGTTGCATCCAACAGGGGCGAAAAGGCTGATTGCACGCTTTGCAGCAACTGACTTGCTGGAAGTTCATGGACACTAGTCATCACCCTCATATCCATAGGATTTGAATATATCAAGGATGGTGCCTGCCACATAGGATTCTTCCTCATAATGGAACGCTTTGTTGAGCGCTTTTGTTACTTCTGAGATCCTCTCATATGCATTTCCAACTCCTCTGCAATAATCGTGTATGTTTTCCATGATGCCCTTGATCCTGTGTGCAGTCTCACGGGGAACAAAACTTCGGGCGATCTCGCCGAAAAGAGAATCCAGCTCTGCCATCTCTTCTCGGATGGCATCCTTGGAGGTCAGCAGGTGCATGAGGTGCGTATTGAGGTAATGACACATGCTTCCCGCAGCATTGCGCAAAACCCTGTTCCTCTGATCCTCAAGAGCCTTTGTGATATTGTGTGCGATGCCCTCATGATAGAGCACGCGCCCGAAGTCATCAATTTTTGCCCGCGTGGTGATGGCGACTTCGATGACTTGTCCTGCTTTGTTCCTAAACTTCACGTGCCTACCTTCGACATGACCCTTTGCGTATATCTCCAGGAGGAGTTCCTGCCTCTCTGTAAGATCGACATAGAAGTCCTCTACGTTGCTTGTCAGTGCTTCCGTCTTACTCGCAAAACCGAGCAGCTTCATGCCGGCATCGTTGATATCGAGAAAGATCCCCTCCGGTGTTAAAGTAAAAGCCATATCGCTTGTTGAGTCGAAGAAATCCTTGTACTTGGCTTCGCTCTGCTTCAGCGCATCAATGGCCTTTTTTTCTTCGGTGATGTCTCGGATCACATGGTCGATCCTTCTTATCGTCCCCCGACTTGAATAAACGACGTGCCCTTCGTCGAGAACCCATTTAACCATGTTGTTGCTGCTGATGATTCTATATTGTTCTTCACTAAACTCGGCTTCGGGCAGATTATCGTAAAATTGTTTCACCTTGCCGAGGTCATCGGGGTGGACAAAACTCAAAATGTGGTTCTCTCCGCTGGTGAAATCTCGAACGGGGACTCCGTAGAGAGCTTCAGCTGAAGGATTGATCGCAAGTATCCAGTAGCCGGTTGCGGACATGGAGACGACCACTTCATTCATGGAATGAAGTATGCTCTCCAGCCGTTCCTTGGTTCGTTCCAACTCGATGCGGGCCTTGCGTCGCTCGGTAATATCTGTCAATGCACCGAGTATTGCCGGAACCCCGCCGCACTCCACGACGCTTACTTTCATCTCGATGATGGCTTCGCTAACTGTTCTTGGCATAACAAACTCGATCCTGTCCGGCATGCCTTCGGTGAACAGTCGCTCGGTAAAGTACCTTGACACTTTGTCCCGGTCAGCAGTGGACAGGAAGTCAGAAAAGTCCGATTTCAGAACTTGATCCTGTCTTCTCCCGGAGATTTCGAAGAACGCGTTATTTGCGAGGACAATTTTGCCCTCCCTGATTATGACAACGCCTTCGTTAATGTGTTCCACGATGCCTTGATAATCGATGTCCCCCTTGCATATCCTTATCTCCTGGGCATCTTCGTATGTCTTATTTCTCATCTGTCTCCTCTATCAGTGCCGGTAAAAAGAATTCCAGCCCAGGCTGTCAAACCCCGGCCGCGATGCATGATTCTAGTGATCATATAGCGCTCATTGGATTATGAGACAATAGAATCGTAGTCTCGATTTCGGTAGTTCTAGTACAAGGGCATCATTCTGTTTGGCTGCTTTGTCAATCGGGCATAAATAAAAAAGCTAACCGGAGGGGCTAGGACCGGTTAGCTTTAGAGGAGGAAAGAGTTGGTTTCTCTTGTGTGGAAATTATATAAGCAAGACATATGCCATGTTCGAGAATAGTTTATATATGGTCGAAATGACTGGTTTCTGCCCGCTTAACAAATTACCATCGCGCAAATAATTGCCGCCATAATCGCGACATATCCACGCCTTGCGTTAGCAGAGTACCTGCAATTTCACAAAGCTTTCGGCTTAAGAGGTAACACCCGAAAGATCCTCTCGGATACTCTTTCATCTTTGGACTCACGGTTGAGCACGGCTGCCGTCTTTTGCTTGATGTAATGGGAGGCACTGAACTCATGATGATCCAGGAAGAACTTGATACTTTGAAGCTGTCTTTACTATTTCCAAAAACAACATATCCGTTTGATCGCGAATATGTTTTCCACGATAGACCAGAAGGGGGACAATGCTCATAGGTCTGCGCTTCAAACTACCGACAAGCATCTTGTCATCGAGTTCTGTGCCCTCGCCATATCCGGCGATGGCCACTTCCGGGCAGTAAGGTATTTCGCTGCAATGGCGGACCACCTTGAGGGCATAAAGTTCATCAGTGTCGTCGGCATCTCCATCTGCGAGGTAATCGCAGGCACTGCCGGCGAAAGTGGCACGGTCCTGGCTGTAACAGTGGTCGAATGCCGTTGCTATGCCGTGCTGTGGAACTGATCGGAATAGGAAATTATGTCTGACGTTGACGAAATTGATTTGTGTCAAGGAACTTCAGGGCGAAACGTACTATTTTTAATGACGACAAGGAAAGCTCGCAGTGAAAATCTTTAAGGAAAGGATATGAAATGGAAAAGTACATTTGCACCATCTGTGGCTGGGTATATGATCCCGCTCAAGGAGATCCGGAAAACGTAATTGCTCCAGGAACCAGATTTGAAGAATTGCCTGAGGACTGGGTGTGTCCTCCTTGTGGCGCCCCAAAAAGTGAATTCGAGAAAATGGATGCATAAATTGGCAGGTCGTGAGTGATACGGCCATAGCCTTCATCCACGCAACCAAAACGCTTTACCCACTCGGCGGCGGCACGGTCTTCATCGCAGTCGCAGGCGCGGCCAAGATTCACAGTCTCGGGCACTTATTTGCCCTTGTGCCCGTAGGCGTGGGAGCGGCCATAATGCTGGCGGCGCTCCTGATAAACCGTGTCCCCAAAACCGGAGAGGTCCGGAGTTTTGGCTTTAGACGAGAGATCAGGATGTCGAGCAAAAAGAAGGAGAGAGACATGGCACGCAGGGTTGTTCTTGATGAGGAATGTTGTGTGGGCTGCGGCAGTTGTGCAGAGCTCTGCCCGGATGTGTTCGAGATGGATGAGGAGACGGAGAAGGCGCATGTCATTCTTGTCGAAGGAGGCAGCGAGGAGTGCATAGAGGAAGCCATAGCGTCATGTCCCAGCGAATGTATTTCCTGGGAAGAATGAGCGACTGTCGGCAGGGTAGGATGACTGTCCGTCATCTGACATCATCGCGTCAAACCAACTCATTGGGTAGGTGACGAAAAATAGTTGGAGGTGTTACTATGTTTGTGGTGTTGATTGCTTTTCCTCCCATAAAGGCGGGTAAGGATGCAGAGTTTCGCGATTGGTTTGCCTGGTCAAACGAGAAGTTCTCCCATCACAAAGGCTTTATCAGGAGGAGGCTCCTGAAGCCGATCCGGGAAGGTAATTATGCAGCTATCGTTGAATTTGAAAATCAAGATGCGTTCAATACAATGCATAACAGTCCCGAGCATGACAAGGCAGGTGAACGTGTGAGGCCATTGTTTGACGGTAGTCCCACTCCTCAATTTTATGAGGTGCTCGCAGGCTAGTCCCATTTGGGAAGTTGGCCAAAATCATTGGGACACCAGAGTGTTCTGGCAAGATTATTCTTTATGAACAGCCATCACGAGCGAAAATCATGAACGCAACGGAACAACTGCGAGCCGAGCGGAAGTTTTCAGAAAAGGAGCAGGCGCGGCTCTACGAACAGTTTGAAACCATGGAGCGGGAGCAGATCGGAGTCGGCAAACATGAATCGTTCCACCGACTCATCGACGAACTTAGCCGGATATACCTGCAATAGGCTGCAGTCGAGTCGATCCGGAGAGCGAGCCAGTTGAAAACTAG
>Ga0210088_1000195_pt1 | contig 12013 bp, 11 predicted proteins | sample RushMan_CattailN_6_FD_185557 | JGI IMG/M metagenome (GOLD analysis project Ga0210088, IMG submission 185557) | Wetland microbial communities from San Francisco Bay, California, USA, that impact long-term carbon sequestration -... | ecosystem: Environmental > Aquatic > Marine > Wetlands ... | reverse complement strand
ACAGGGTGCACCCTTGTTCGGAAGATGGTGAATGCAACGAACCAGGCGGGTTCTTGATATAGGTGCCGGGACCATAATCGCCGTCCTCGTCGGAAAACACGCCATCGAGAACGATGATCTCTTCGCCGAGATCATGCCGGTGGGACGGGAAGCGGGCGCCGGCATCGTAACGAACGATGGAGGTCGCCCGCGCCACCTCGCCGCCGTCACGCTCGATCATGCGCCGCCGGACGCCACCGGAGGGCCCGTCCTGCCATGGAAGCGCCGTGGTATTGACGACGACGCGTTCGGAAAAATCGCTATTGAGCATCGTCAGCTCTGATTCGACCCGCTGGCGAAAATTCCCTGTCTCGCGAAATAATTTTGGCGATGTGCTGTTACGAGGCGCTCGGCTTGCGCCAAGTGTATACCGCGGTCACCGCATAATTCCAAACCGCACCGACCAGAACACCCGCCACGGCCGAGGCCAGCCAGTAGCCACGCTGATTGAAAAGATAGGTTGCGATTCCGACGTTGGCCAAGGCTCCCACGCTGCAGGCCAGCGTAAAAGACAGCCAGCCACGGAGAAACTTCCAGCCGCGCAACTGCATGTCGCGGTAGGTCAGGATGTTGTTGATGACGAAGTTGAAGGTCATCGCAATCATCGTCGCCGAGGCCTGCGCCGCCAGGAACGACATGCCGCCGCCCCGGAAAAGCAGGCTCAGAACAATCAGGTGAACCACCAGGCCGAGCAGCCCGACCAACGAAAATGCTATGAAGCGAATCGGTACGACACGACCCAGATAGTGGTCGAGCAGCATGATGAAATATTCCCACGCAACCATCGTGTCGAGCTTGCTCTCCCCGGAAAATCGGTTGCGGAATTCATACGGCAGTTCCCGGCAACGCAGCGGTTCCGGCGATGTCGCGAACAGATCGAGCAGAACCTTGAAGCCGACGCCGGACATCCCCGCCTTTGCGCAGCGCTCCACCACTTCGCGCCGGATCATGAAGAAACCGCTCATGGTGTCCTGCAGGTCGGCCTTTAGCACCAGACGGCTGAGCTTGGTCGCGAAGCGGCTGGTCGCCGCGCGCGTACGGTCCCAGCCTTCCATGCTCCCGCCTTCGGCGTAGCGGCTGCCGACGACGACATCGAGGTCGTCACCTTTCAGCGCATCGAACATCGCGGGCAGCAGCCGTTCATCGTGTTGCAGATCGGCGTCGATGACCGCCACAAAGGGTGCCGAGGAGGCCAGCATGCCCTCGATGCAGGCCGATGAAAGACCGCGCCGGCCGATGCGCTGAATGCAGCGCACCCGGCTGTCGCGTTGAGCCAGCTCGCGCACCGTTGCCGAAGTGCCGTCCGGAGAGTCGTCATCGACGTAGATCATTTCCCAGTCGATATCGGGTAGCGCGGCGGCAACCCGGTCGCGAAGTTCAGCAACGTTCCCGGCCTCGTTGAAGGTCGGCACAACAATAGACAACTGCGGCATGAAAAATCCTTCTGTTGAATCCCGGGCTGCTGCTCGGCAGCCTTAATTTACTGCTATCGGTGCCCGCCCGGGCCGGCCCTTGTAATTCGTTCCCTGGTAGATCTCGATGCGCCGAACGACCTTCCCGGACGAAGCGGTCTCGACGACATCGACCAGATCGATACTGTCGAAGTAGGGGTTGAGGCGATCGAGATCGAGAGTCGACTGTTTCTGGTCCGAAATAACCAGGATGCCGGTTGCCCCTTTCAGGTCGCGATCATCTGGAAAAAAATCGTACTCGAGCGCCTTTTCGCCATAGATATCCTGAGCGTAGGTTCTTCCCTGTCCGGCACGGTAGAACCAGATCAGCGAGCTCGATTTGTAATGTGGAGAGAAAATGAAACTCTTCTTGCCCTCTGCCTTCAACGAAGACTCCAACCGGTCGACATGTGCCGCCGCCGCCTTGTAACCGCTCCAGCTGTTGAGGTCGCCCGGAACCGGGAGGTTGGGAATGACGGCAATAGCAGCGCCGATGGCCAGCAAGGCGGCGGACGAGGCCAGCCCGCGGACCATGCCGCGTTCCCGGCCGTCCTGGGCGAGAAGGTGACGAATGCCGAGAATGATCAACGGCCAGAAAGCGGGCGCCAGCCAGTTGATCTTGACGATAGAGCGAAAACTGAAGGCGGTGAACAGCAGCAATGGAACGGCGCCGCTAATCAACAGCAACCGGGCTGGATCATCCAGCCCGCGCGAGAACCATGTCCGCGACTCGCGCACCAGCGCCGCAATCGAGAGCACGAACAGGTAGGGCGTGACGATCAGGAATTGCTGCGCTGCCAGCATCAGAAAATACTGCGGCTTGAAGCCACCCATTTCGCCCATTCGACGGCTGCTCTGGAAAGCGAGCGACACCCATTCGTGCTGCGAATTCCAGATCAGCACCGGCGCGAAGATAAGGATCGCCAGAATGAAAGCCAGGTATGGATGTGGCTTGGCCAGCCAGAAACGCAGGCGCGGCGTAGTCAGCAGGTAGAGCAGCACGATCGGCCCGAGCAGCGCGCCGGAATACTTGCCCAGCCAGGCAAGCCCCATGAAGGCCCCGGCCACGAACCACCAGCGCCCGTCACCGGTGGCACTGAGCCGCCATACCGCCCAGATAGTGCCAACCCAGGCAAACAGCAGCGGCGCATCCGGCGTCGGGCCGAATCCGAGAACCTCGTAGACGACCGTAAGATTCAGTGCGAGCAGCGACCAGAAAGCAAGCTTGCGGTCACCGTACATGTCGAGAATCAGGCGTGCCCACAGGATGTTCCAGCCCAGCGACCACAATACAGCAGCCGATTTGATACCAAACGCGGTCTGCCCGAGCAGTGCCGTGGTGAGTGCGATGCTGTAGCTGGCAAGCGGCGGGTGGTCGAAATAAGACCAGTCGGGATAGCGGCTCCAGGTCCAGTAGTAGGCTTCTTGCGGCAATAGCGGCACGACAGCCGCCAGCAGCAGCCGCAATAGCACGAATCCGAGGATCAGCCAGCCGATGGAACCCGCGCGTTCGGGAAATGATCGCCAGTCATGATAGTTGGCAGTCATGATCGACTCACCGTCTCGGTCGAGACGGGCGCAGGAATTCCCGGCAAACCTGCTGCGATCGGCTCGCCAACAAAAACTCGAGAATAATATTGAAGCTGGTCATGCACCACCCATGATTACTCGGCAGCCCGAATTCTAAGCCATGAACCTGCCGGATCGCTGCCGGTTCGCCACAAATCTCTCGTTCAAAGGCGCCGCCTGGTTGGCCAAAATCGTGCATTTTCGGGCGTCGACCGCACCGGACGCCAACAGTTATTCATAAACGCCAGGAACCGAGCATCAGAAAAACCTGATTGACGTGAGCGGCCCGTGCCGGAGACACTAGCCGTCGGGCCGCCGATGTGCTTTAAGTGAGGCTCGCCAGCGACAGGAATCTCCAATCCGCAGAAGGAGCAGCACAATGAATACCACCAATCAGGTTGCCGACCTCAACCGGCGTTTTGCCATCGCCGGCTGTCTGAACTTCGAGGAAATCGCCGACGGCTTCGTCTTCGCCAGGGTCGCCACACGCCACGCGACAGCCAGCATCGCGCTGCAGGGCGCCCACGTGATGACTTATCAGCCCGCCGGTCATGCGCCGGTGATCTGGCTCAGCAAGTTTGCCAAGTTCGCGCCGGGAAAATCGATTCGCGGCGGGGTGCCTGTGTGCTGGCCATGGTTCGGGCCGCACGGCCAGAACTCCCAGTTCCCCGGTCACGGCTTCGCGCGCACCGTGCCGTGGGCGCTGGTTGATGCCAGCTTGCTTCCCGACCAGCGCGTGCGGCTTGAGTTCGAACTCATCCAATCCGACGCGACGCGCGTCCAGTGGCCCGCGCTTTCAACCGTCAGGAACATCATTACCGTCGGCCCCGAACTCGAAGTTGAACTGGCCACCACCAACCTCGGCAGCGCGGCATTCGAACTCGGTCAGGCGCTGCATACCTATTTCGAGGTCGGCGACATTCGCCGCGCCACATTGCTGGGCCTCGAGCAATGCGAGTACATCGACAAGTTCGACGGCAGCAAGCGCAAGGTCCAGGACGGCGCCATCTCCTTTTCACAGGAGACCGAACGCATCTATCTCGGCTCACATGGCTACTGCGAGATCCGCGATCCGTCGCTGGCGCGCTCGATCATCATCACCAGCACCGGTAGCCAGTCGACCGTGGTTTGGAACCCGTGGTCGGAAAAGGCCGAAAAAATGGGCGACTTCGGGCCGGATGGTCATCTCGCCATGGTCTGCGTCGAAACCGCGAATGCCGCCGACGATGTCATCAGCCTTGCCCCTGGCGCGACCCATCGCATGGCGGCGCAATATCGGTCGCTCAAGTACTGATCCGGCCATTGACGACCCGAGGGTGAATACTTGTGGTAAAAAGCCGGACCTATATCGTCTTCCGGTAATGCACCATGACACGCTACGGCCCTCGTGAAATCACCACCCCGTACCGGCCCATTCCGCTCGACATACCCGAGGGGATGAAGCCGAACGAGTTCTTCAACAGCACGGAGAACCTCAACGACCTAATTCACAACAACGGTCTGTTGATCAATCCGGAAAACCTGCTGCTTTATCGCAAGGCGCTCGGACACAGCACGGCTTTCGATACCTCGATCATCTACAACACCTCGCAATGCGTACTCAACCCGCTCGGCCGCCCGGTGCGGCGAACCCAAGTCCCGGACAACGTCAAGCACGTCTGGAACCGGATGAACCAGATCATTTTCGATTACATGCTGGAACTCTATCCCGACCCGGACGAAGCGCTGGTGCTTGCCGGCGAAGCCAGTCTCGACGCAACCTGGCCGCTGACTTCACCCGGCGTTCCGAGCATTCGCATGCTGCACAACCACTTCATCGTCTTTCCCAAGGAGGAACTGCGTTCCGCAAAAGTGACCGACGAGAACAACCCGAATCTGACTGACGGCGGCCAGCACAGCCTGTTCCAAGCCTACATGCACGATGTCTATCGCGAATTCTTCGCGCGCGCGCTCGACCTCGAAATGCTAAAGCCCGCCAGCGAGGACGATGCGCGCATCGCGCTCACCGGATACCCGCACGGTCTGCCGAGTTGGGAGGTCGGGGGGGGGGCCGCTGCGCTGAAGGATGTGCGTTTCTGGAAAGAGTACGACGAGATATTGAAGGGCTTTATCGATTTCTACCGCACCTTCTTCGCGCAAGTGTCCACCCGCAACGCGCCGCTGCACAAGGATGCCTATTACCCTGACGCGGTGGAAAGCACCTTGCTGTTCAACAACGATTTCCTGAAGACGGCAAAGAAGGTTCGCGACAACTGCATCGTGAATGCAAAATATGCCAATGCTATTCGCTGGCAACCGGCGTTCAAACAGCTCATCTATCGCAACGACGCGGGAAAGCTGATCGTCACCATCAGCCAGAACTCGATCGGCAACGCGATTACCGAGCTGCTCGGCGTCGTAGTCAACCGGGTTGCCGACGCCGATGCCTATGGCAAGCACGAACCCCGCTTGATCGAACGCCTGCTGGAAGTCCGGCGCCGATTGGTCGAAGCCGACCTTGGCGAAGGTATCGCCACCGCCCACTGGCCGAAAGCGTAAATAAGCGAACCAAGCTTGAGACAGATCATTGAACTTCCGGGCCTTTAACGGTAAAGTCCGACAGTGAATGCTTATTTACGCAAAATACAAACCATTTCATAGTGAGTAATGATTTGATGCCTGTCCCTGATTTCACCAGCAGCGAAACGCAACTTGTCAGCCAGATACTGCTCGAGCGCTATGGTCGTGTGACGCTGGTGCAGTCGGCCGATGTCGAACTGCAGCTCGACCCTGGGAGCGAGCAGTTGACGACCTGCCCGGCACTTTACTGGAAAGCGTTGGGCGCCGAGTTCATCGTCACCAAGGTGGCAGACAATCGTTTCCGCTGCCAGTTTTTCTATTCCGAAAACGAACAATTCGGAACTGGCCAGGAAGTCTATGACAGTCTCGGCGATTGCGTAGTCACCTTGCTGCATGTGCAGGCGGACCATCACCTCACGCGCGCTTCTTCGTTGACCGAGACTATCGGCAATAAGGCACCTGCCCAGGACGATGACTATCACGGGCCACTCATCATATGAAGCCACGCCAGACGCCATGAAAGTCTGCATTCTTTCCGACAGCCATGACCGCGGCCCGCTAATGGCAACTGCCGTCGCTGCAGCCATCAGCGACGGTGCGGAAGCAGTCATTCACTGCGGCGACATTATCGGCGGCAACACACTGCGCGCATCACTCGCGCTCGGGTTGCCGATTCACGCGGTGCATGGGAACAATCTCGGCGACCCGGTTTCGATCTCACGCATGGCCTGCAATTCGAACGGGCTTCTGCATTACCACGGCCACGACGCCAGCCTCGAACTTGGAGGGCGACGCATTTTTCTTACCCACTATCCGCATCTTGGCCATGGCATGGCATGCAGCGGCGATTACGACCTGGTCTGTTGCGGCCACAGCCATGAAACCGAAATCCGGCAACAAGCCACCGTTCGCGGCGGCCATACCTGGCTAGTCAACCCGGGCACCGTCGCCGGACTCGGGGCACCGACCGCCACCTGGGTATTCGGCGACCTGGAAACTCTGACCTTCGAAATCAGAGAGCTCAAACCAGCTGGCACAGTCGCCAGTGGAGGGCATGAATCTTGATATTTTATTCCCATGCACGGCATGCATTCAGCTTTCCGATCAGCATTCCGAAGACTTGCGCACACTCGACGCGGGTCACTTATAATAACCGCGACACGCTAGAACATTATTCAGGGAGATCGATGTGACGGCTTCAACAGTGGCAACAGCCCAAACCATTTTGGTCGTAGGCGGTGGCATCAGCGGCATGACGGCAGCGCTTGAAGCAGCCGAATGCGGCAAGCAGGTGATTCTGGTGGAAAAGACCCCCGTCCTTGGCGGGCGCACCGCGCGTCTTTACCGCTACTTTCCCAAGATGTGCCATCCGACCTGCGGTCTGGAGATCAACCTGCGGCGCCTGAAAAGCAACCGTAATGTGCGCTTGATGACGATGACGGAAGTCACCGCGGTTTCCGGTAGTCGTGGCGACTATACGGTGACGCTGAGGGTGGCGCCGCGTTTCGTTACAGAAGACTGTACCGCCTGCGGCAAATGCGGCGAGGCGGTCAGCGCAGAAGTGCCGAACCCGTGGAACTACGGGCTGGACAATCTCAAGGCTGCTTACCTGCCTCATGGCATGGCCTATCCGCAGCGCTTCGTGATCGATCCCTCGATAGTCGGCACGCCCGAAGGCGAAAAGGCCAAGGCCGCCTGCCCGGTCGGTGCGGTCAACCTGGAAATGCAGGAAGAAATCGTGACACTGCAGGTGGGTGCCTTGGTCTGGGCCACCGGCTGGCGGCCATACGACGCCGCCAAGATCCAGCCCTACGGTTATGACCGTTTCCCGAATGTCGTCACCAGCCTCGAATTCGAGCGTATGGCTGACCCGCACGGACCCACCGGGGGCAAGATACTTCGTCCGGGTGACGGCAAGGAAGCCAAGAACGTCGCCTTCATCCAGTGCGCCGGTTCGCGCGACGAGAACCACCTGCGCCACTGTTCGCGTATCTGCTGCATGGCCTCGCTGAAGCAGACGCAATATGTCCGAGAAGCCTTTGGTGACGAGGGCAAATCCACGATCTATTACATCGATATCCGCGCCATCGACCGCTTCGAGGACTTCTACCAGATGGTGCAGAAGGACACGACGGTCAGCTTTGTCAAGAGTAAGGTCGCGCGCATTGCCGAAAACAATGAAAACGGCAACCCGATCCTGCATGGAGTGGACACTGAAGGCTACAATCGCTATGCCACCGAGCATGACCTGGTGGTGCTGGCAGTCGGTATGGAACCGGAAATAACCGGCGTCAAATTGCCCGACGACGTGATTCTCGACTCATCCAACTTCATCGAGGGATCGAAAGATATGGGAATGTTCGGCGCCGGTGCCGCATCCAGTCCGCTCGACGTGAATCGTTCCGTGCAGAGCGCTACGGCAGCATCCTTGCGGGCGATCCAGGTCATTCATAAAACTGCTTCAACGGAGGCCTCGTAATCATGGCCGATAACAAATTTGCAGCATACATCTGCTCCGGCTGCGGAATTGGCGACGCCATGAAGGTGACGCAGCTCGAGAACATCGCCAAGAAGGAAGGCAAGATGGCGATCGTCAAGAGCCATCCTTTCCTCTGCAACGCCGAGGGCGTGCAGATGATCAACGACGACATCGAGAAAGAAGCTGTCACGCACATCTGCATCGCTGCCTGTTCGCGCCGCGCGAAGACCGAAGCGTTCCACTTTCCGACCGTTGCCATGTCGCGCGCCAATCTGCGCGAGGGTGTACTGTGGATCGTCTCCCAGGGCGAGGCACACGATGAAGTCCGCCAGGAAATGGCTGCCGACTACGTGCGCATGGGGTGCGCCGAAGTCAAGAAAATGAAACTGCCGGTCGGCAATCCGAACACGACCGAGAACAAACGTATCCTCGTGGTCGGCGGCGGCATGTCCGGCATGACAGCTGCGATCGAAGCAGCCGAAACCGGCTACGAAACCGTCCTGATCGAGAAGCAGCCGCAACTCGGCGGCTGGGCCGCCAATCTCTGGCAGCGTACCCCGTTCAAGGCACCCTATGCCGAGCCACAAGACACCGGCCTCGAGGCGCTGGCCGCACGTGTCACCGCGCATCCGCTGATCAAGGTGCACCTGAACTCGACCATCGCCGAAACCGCCGGTGCCCCCGGTCGGTTCACTGTCAAGATCGCCCAGGAAAGCGGTGCCGTGACCGAAGAAATGGTCGGCGCCATCGTCCAGGCTACCGGCTTCACCACATACGATATCGCCAAGCTGCCGGAACTGGGCGGTGGGCAAGCCAACGTCGTCGACCAGGCCGGCCTCGAAGTCATGGCACGCGCAGCCGACGGCAAGGCAATCAAGCGTGCCGACGGCAAGGAAGTCAAATCGGTCGTCTTCCTGCAGTGTGCAGGCCAGCGCGACGATTCGGGCAAGCATCTGCCATACTGTTCAGGACATTGCTGCGCGACCAGCATCAAGCAGGCGATGTACTTCAAGAACGCCAATCCTGATGTCGACACCGTGGTCATGTATCAGGATCTGCGCGTGCCCGGCATGGGCGAGGACTTCTATCGCAGCGCCCAGGAAAAGGGTGTCACCTTCACCAAGGGCAAGGCGAGTGGGGTCGAGAGCAGCGGCGATGCTTGCAAAGTAAACTTCCGTGACCTTATTCTCGATGAGGACACCTCGCTCAATGCCGATCTGGTCGTACTGGCCACTGGTCAGGTTCCGAATGCCGGGGTCGAACTCGATGCTTGGGTCAAGGTTTCAACCGAAGCCGATAATGGCTCCGAAGATGCCAAGCAGCAGCTGGCAGAAATAAAGAAAACTTCAGTGCTCAACATGACTTATCGTCAAGGGCCTGACGTGCCGCAGTTCAAATATGGTTTTGCCGACTCCCACTTCATCTGCTTCCCCTACGAAACCCGCCGCACCGGCATCTATGCCGCGGGTCCGATACGGCGCCCGATGGATATGGCGCAAGCCACCGAAGACGCTACGGGCGCAGCAATGAAGGCGATCCAGGCAGTCGAAAATGCCAGCGCCGGTCGTGCTGCCCACCCGCGCGCCGGCGACCTGTCCTACCCGATTGTTCGTCTCGAAGGCTGTACGCAGTGCAAGCGTTGTACCGTCGAATGCCCCTTCGGCGCCATCGACGAGGACGAGAAGCGCTTCCCGGTTTTCAACGAGCAACGCTGCCGGCGTTGTGGCACCTGCATGGGTGCCTGCCCGGTGCGTGTTATCTCTTTCGAGAACTATTCAGTCGACACGGTGGGCAGCCAGATCAAGTCCATCGACATGCCGGACGAATTCTCTGAAAAGCCGCGCATCCTGATCCTTGCATGCGAAAACGATGCCTACCCAGCCCTCGACATGGCCGGATTGTCGCGTACAGTTTATTCGGCCTTCGTCCGCGTCATTCCGGTGCGTTGCCTGGGTTCGGTCAACACCATCTGGATCACCGATGCGCTGAACGCCGGCTACGATGGTGTGATGATGATGGGGTGCAAGAAGGGTGACGACTACCAGTGCCACTTCGTCAAGGGATCGGAACTCGCCCATTACCGCATGAGCAAGATCGGCGATACGCTGACTCAGCTGGGGCTGGAACCGGAACGTGTGGTCTCGCAGGAAGTCGCCATTACCGACAACCAGCGCGTGGTCACGCTGATCAACGACTACGTAGCCCAGATCACCGAGCTCGGCATGTCGCCCATGAAGGGCTTCAACTAGGATACGGAGCAGACGACAATGAGTAACGCGAATTCGCAAGCCGTGGCGCGCTATCAGAACAACTTCCTCAAGGAAGTCGAGGAGCGCGTCGAAGACGGCCACTGGGTAAAGATGTGTATGCAGTGTGGCGTCTGTGCCGGCTCCTGCCCGCTTGGCAATGCCTGGGAGCACTCGCCACAGAAGATCTTCATGATGATCCGTGCTGGCAAGCGGGAAGAAGTTCTGACATCTGACTCGATGTGGATGTGTACCTCTTGCTACAACTGTATCGTCCGTTGTCCGCGCCAGTTGCCGATTACCCATATCATGCACGGCTTGGCGCACTATTCGAATCGCCTCGGCATGGTTCCGAAAGGTCAACCAACTCAGGAAATTGCCAAGATATTCTGGAACAATCTGGTGAAAACCGGCCGCGTGAACGAACTCAAGTTTTCACTGTCCATGTATTTCAAGGACGGGTTTGTTCAAGGCATCAAGAATGCCTTGGCCATGCAGAGCATAGGTCTGGGTCTGGTCAAGGCCGGACGCCTTAATCCAATGGAACTTTTCGGCGGCCACAAATGCAAGGACAGCGGCGCCATCCAGAAAATGATTGCCAAGGCGCGCGAGATCGAAGATCGACGTCACGCTGCAAGCTGACAGGAGAACAGAATGGCAAAAAGACAATACGCGTTTTACCCCGGCTGCTCTTCCCAGAAGGGCGCATCGGCAGCAAATTTCGCGACATCGATCCAGCTGATGAACGACAAGCTGGATATCCAGCTCAACGAAATTCCCGACTGGAACTGTTGCGGTGCCTCTATCGGCTATGGCGAGGGCAGCGAACTCCAGCGTCTGGTGCTCAACGCCCGCAATCTGGCCCTGGCCGAAACCAATCTACCCGGCCAGGATCTGGTTTCCGGTTGCCCGGCCTGCTGGCTGGCGACACGGGAGGCCGCCGAGCGTCTGCACAATACCGACCACCTGATGGCCGACACCAATGAAGCGCTCAAGGAAGCTGGCCTGAATTTCAAGGGAACCGTCAAGGCTCGCCATATGGTTGAGGTACTGGTCGAGGATATCGGCTTCGAGGGGCTGAAAGCGCCAGTCGTAAAACCGCTGCAAGAGATGAAAATTGCCGGGTATGTCGGTTGCCAGACCAACCGCCCTTTCGGCATCGCCGGTGAGTCTTTCGAAAACCCGATGTATCTCGACAAGATGATTGAGTCAGTTGGCGCCGAAGCCGTCGCATACGACCAGAAAGTGACCTGTTGCGGTGGCGCTCTGGCTTTTTCAGAGCCGGACAAGAGCCAGAAGCAGATCAAGGATATCGTCGAAGCGGCCTACGATGGCGGTGCAGAATTGATCGTAACCCCCTGTCAGTTGTGTCAGGCTAACGTTGAAATTTACCAGTCGGAAATCAACAAGAAGAAGGGCACCAAGCTCAATATGCCCGTCGTCTATTACTCACAATTGATGACTGTCGCCTACGGTGGTTCAGCCAAGGAAGCCGGCCTCAACGGTCAATTGATCAAGGCCGAAAAGCTCGAGAAAATTGCCAGCAAGTAAGTAGCAACCTGTCGCTGCTGCCATGGCACCAGCACAGATAATGAACCCGGTGGCAACGCTGCCGGGTTCATTTCATTTAGCGCTGTCTTTTACTCGCTATCGTCCACGAAGTCTTCTTC
>Ga0210088_1000194_pt1 | contig 12046 bp, 7 predicted proteins | sample RushMan_CattailN_6_FD_185557 | JGI IMG/M metagenome (GOLD analysis project Ga0210088, IMG submission 185557) | Wetland microbial communities from San Francisco Bay, California, USA, that impact long-term carbon sequestration -... | ecosystem: Environmental > Aquatic > Marine > Wetlands ... | reverse complement strand
GGAAGCACCTTGCAAGCGGGAAATCTTGGCCAGCACAAACGCGGTATAGCCACGCTTGGCCGAGGGAGAAGTAATCATGCCGTGACCCGCGCGGTGATAGTGCAAATACTGTCCGGGATACTGACGACGCGCAGTCGTGACCATACCTGGGCCGCCGACGAATCCGTCAACCAGGAACGCCACCTTGTCTGCGTCAGGTCCGAACGTTTCGAGGATGAAGTCGGCGCGAGCACACATTTCATAGTGGTCATCGGCAGTGATGTTCGCTGAGAACAGCTTGGCCTGGCCGGTTTCGTCCTGGGCGCGCTTCAAAGCATCATAGACCAGCGGAATTACTTTCTTGGACGGGCAGAACACCTGATTGCCTTGCGGCTCGTCGTTCTTGATGAAGTCGCCGCCCAGCCAGAATTGGTAGGCCGCGTTCGCGAACGGCTCCGGACGCAAGCCCAGCTTTGGTTTGATGATGGTGCCGGCGATATAACCGCCATCCTTGATCGGACGACCGAGGATACGCCACATGTCGGAGATATCCCTGGACGGGCCGTCGAACAGCTGCAGCGCACGCTCCGGGAAATAGATGTCGATCATCTTGGCATGCTCGATGTCGCCCATGCCCTGGTTGTTGCCGATGGCCAGCGTCAGGAAAGAAACGATCATCATGCGGCCGTCGGTGATATTGCGGTCGAACAGTTCCAGCGGATACGCAATACGCATGTCCTCGGTGGCTTCATCGATGTAATATACCAGCGCATCCACACCCTTTGTGAAATCGTCGGTCGTGCTGACTTCAACGTTGGTGCCGGTGGAGGACTCGGCGGCAAAGTGTGCTGCGGCTTCCAGGTAACCATGGCCGGCTTTGGGCTTCATTTTGTAGGCGACGAGGATATGCTTCTCGCCTTTAAGCAGGTCAGCTTCTTTCAAACTCAGATCCGCATAACGATTCGATTGATCCATTGCTTCTTTTCTCCTGTGTTAACGATTAAATTGAAATTCGATAAATACTGTAGGGCGAACTTTATCGTCTTAATCCCATAAATAACAGTCAATTGTTTTTATAAAGATCATAAGTTTTACTTATAGTTTGATATACTGATGAAAATATAACGGTTGCATAAATCTCATGCTGAATTTTACGTTGCGCCAACTGCAAGTATTTGAAAAGGTTGCCATTCACTTGAACTACTCTCGCGCCGCCAAAGATTTGTTCCTATCTCAGCCGGCTGTGTCGATGCAAATCAAGCAACTGGAGGCAAACATCGGCTTGCCTTTATTCGAACAAATGGGAAAGAAGATATTTCTCACCGAAGCGGGGCGTGAATTGTTTCATTACAGCCACAGCATCACGCAACAAATCACCGAAATGGAAGCGGTGTTCGATGAAATGAAAGGCTTGGGCCATGGCAAGCTGACCCTATCGGTAGTCAACACGGCCAATTACTTCACCCCGCAGTTACTGGCCAGATTTTGCCATCGCTACCCGAACATTAACGTGATTCTGCAAGTCGCTAACCGCGATGCGGTACTCAAACAACTTGCCGACAACAGCACCGACCTCGCTATCATGGGACAGCCGCCAGAGGAAATGGATTTGAGCGCGGAATCTTTTCTGGACAACCCGTTAGTGGTGATTGCCGCTCCAGACCATCCGCTCGCCAAACTTAAACACGTGAAGTTTGCCCGTCTTGCAGAAGAAACTTTTTTATCCAGGGAAAAAGGCTCAGGTACCCGCAGCGCAATGGAGCGTGTCTTTGCTCAACACAAAATACAGCCGCACATCAGCATGGAAATGGAGACCAACGAAGCCATCAAGCAGGCGGTTCAGGCGGGCATGGGGCTAGGAATCCTCTCACTGCATAGCATCGAACTGGAACTTGAGACACAACGCCTTGCCATGTTAAATGTCGAACACTTCCCGCTAGTACGCCACTGGTTCGTCGCGCATCGCAGCAACAAACGGTTGTCCAGTGCTGCATTGGCATTCAAAGAATTTTTGCTGTCCGAAGCAAAGCAGATAATCACAGGCCGATAAACTGCAATTATTAATAATATAAGTTAAGGGGCCCAACTTCTGGGATATTTCACTCGGCTTATATCAACCCAAGAGTTCGCAGATTTGCCAACCATCAAGACCGAAGGTTAGGCACCAAAAGTTGTAGCTAAAAACTCTTTCACTTTCGTGAAGGCATTGCATTTACCACCATGACCAGGCAGTTTATGTTTGTAAGCACCTTGAATGCTGTACCACCCAAAACGTATCTGTTGAGTTTATTTCGCGTGCGTGTACCTATAATAAGCATGTTGGCATTAAAGTCAGAAACGCAATTGGAAATTGCCGCTACCGTATCACCGGTACGGATATTTATTCCTATTGGCAGATCTTCAGGAGAAATTTTTGCGATGATACGCAATAATATTCCCCTGATCTTCTGACATGCCGCGTTTAGATCTTTTCGTTCTCGCTCTGTTGGCGTCATCCCCTCGATCCTGTCTTTCAGCACTGTCAGTATCGTGATGCTTGATTGTTGTAGACTTGCTTGGCGAATTGCATGATTAAGAATTTCCTTGTTCAAGTGGGTAATTTCTTCCCCCTCGTTATATTCAAGTGCCGCGATAATGCGATATCTAGAGGTACGATTGGCTTTGTGATCTGCAATCCATTTTTTTATCTCGCCCAGCTTGTCGGTTACCGGGTATTGTGCATATCTTAAAAATTGATCCGTTAGACGCATTATTAAACTAGAGTTTCCGACGGAACGAGCGCTGGAAGACATTGAAACTGGCCTCTTTTCGGCAGCTAATGCCGCTGAATCAAGCTGCTCAAGTGCTGAATAGAGCGCGTCCATGCTTTCAAATCGTCGGTTGGGCAAGTTTTGCAAGCAGGCCATCACCAACTTGGCAAATCCTTCACTCAATTCTGGTCGATATTGGCGTGGCGATAAGACTTCGGCCTTAATGCGATTTATTACACCTTGCTTGCTGCCCACATCAGGGTAAGGCAATTTCATGGTTGTCAACTCATACAACATGGTGCCGATAGAAAACAAGTCACTGCGTGGCTCATCTCGCACACCAAAGAACTGTTCAGGTGCTATATACGACGGTGTACCCTTGGGTTCATGAAAGGATTCATAAATCAAATCTGGCAAATCAAGATGATTAGCTAGGCCGAAGTCAATAATCCGCACGTCACCATTAGGGGTAATCATAATATTGGACAGCTTGATATCCAGATGCACAATGCGGCGGCGATGGAGATCTGCCAAGGCGCGCACAATCTTCTTTACAAGTGCTATCGCTTGCGCCTCGCTGAAACATCCGTTCTCATTCAGATAGCTCCATAAATCCTTCCCCTCGATGTAATCCATCATCAGAAAATGTCCATCGCCAATTTTCTTGGTTACAGGCATATGCGCTTGCGGGAAATCCTCGAGATATCGTGCAAGGCGAAGTTCGTTTTCGAAAGCAACGTCTGCTACTGGATCTGTGCCATGCGTACGATTTGGTACTTTAAGTACATATTTCCGGGCATTCTCATCGTGCGCAAGAAAAAGGCGAGCCATACCGCCTTCACCTATTTGCTTTTCGACGGTTAAGCCGTCAACTTTGGTCCCGGGCTCGACTTTAAATAACTGCACGCTTGTATCATCCATAAAAATCTCCTTATGTCTGAAAATATGTACAGCTTTATGATGGCCAGGTGGCAGACATACCACGATCTTTTAGCGCATGTCGCGGATGTAATCCTGCAAACGACACTACCGGAGTAGGTACCAAAATCCAGGCCAACCATCATCTCCGCCAAGATGAAAATATGCAAAACAGATAAATCAGTGCCCAGTCTCCAACCGATGTGCCAATGCCTCCGGCAAATCGGCAGCGCGGATTTTACGCGCAGCACTCCAGTAATCATAGGGAATTCGAAAGAACGTCAGGGAATTGCGCTCCCGATCGTGAAGAACATAGGCCGCAGCAGAATTCCCGTCTCGAGGTTGACCCACCGACCCTGCTATGGCAAGCCACTGACGTTGCTCCGAAAGCGTAATTGCTGCGCCTGATATAGGAGTGAAAGCTTTGGCCTTACCCCCCGAAATGGTGTAGTAAAGTACCTGTTGATGTAAGTGTCCTACGAATGTCATAGGCAAGCCGGATGCCGCCATGCATTTAGCAGCTGAAATCGGACCTTCGATGTATGGCCAATGTTCCGGGATATCGGCGCTGGCATGGACATAAAATGAATTATTATCTTTCACCACCAGTGGCAAAGTTCGGAGAAAATCTCGTTCCGACGCCTGCAACTGATCTCTAGTCCAGTAAATCGCGTCACGTGCTGTAAATCCCATTCTATCGCACAGACCACCAAGTACTGCCTCATCATGATTGCCAAGCACTGCCAGAGCACCTTCACTCACCATCGTAGAAATTATCTCAAGGCATGCTTTCGGATCTGCACCATAACCGAGCAGATCGCCGAGAAAAACGTATTGCTCAGCCCCTTGTGAACGTGCATGTGCAAGGCAAGCAACAAGTGCCTCAAGGTTACTATGAATATCGGACAGAACGGCTATTCTCATCACATTGTCACAATTTGAGAATCATGCTCATTGTTCACTTTATCAGTATTGTGGCCAACCCAAGCAACATGCCCATGCTCACAACATCAGTGGCCGTCGTAAGAAAAATACTAGATGCCGTCGCGGGGTCGGTGCCGAATCGCTTGAGCGTGAGCGGGACAATGGCTCCGGAAATACCACTTATCGTACAAGCACCTACCATTGCCATGAAAACCACGAATGCCAGCACTAGAGAATGGGGCGAATGTTGCGCATTCGCGATAACATACATCGCAATTCCAGAAACCATGCCGACCGGCGCGCCATTCATCGCACCGAGCATGCCCTCCTTGGCGATCAGCTTGCGTGAATCGCCGTTTTTTATCTCGCCCAGCGTGATTCCCCGTAGCGTAACGGCCAGCGCCTGGCAGCCGGTGTTTCCGGACTGTCCGGCCAGAACAGGAAGGAATACCGCGAGTACAACAATCTGGTCGATCGTCCCTTGAAAAAGTGCCACTACACCACCGGCCAAAAAGGCCGTCAATAAATTAAGCTGCAGCCAGGGATGACGAAACATAAAGCTGCGCAGCATCGGGGTCGAGATACGCTCTTCCTTGTCAACACCAACCATACTACCGGCCTGCGCAGTAATTTCGAAAGCCTCTGATTCAAAAATCGCCTGACCGCGAACCAAACCCAGCAATACTCCTTTTTCGTCGCAAACGGGATAAACCGGAAAATGACGACTAATCGAAAGTTTCATCGCTTCAGACACATCCATTTCAGGATGAAACACAAACACTTCACGCAGCATTACGTCGGCAAGCTGCGCTTTCCCATCGGCAAACAGCAGATCGCGCATTGTGACCAAACCCAAAAGTTTGCCATATTGATCCGTAATGTACCCATAGGTGATGAATGCCACCTTGACCAGCGCACGCAATTTTTCAATCGACTCATCCACTGACATCTCTGGACGAAACATGGCATACGTTGGCTCCATGAAACGACCGATAGTGCCCGGCACGAACTTCCGGTTGCGTTTCCACTGGCGTGCCAGCTCAGGTATCGCGCTTGAGATGACTGCCTCACGGCGCTCCTCAGACAAATCGTTGAGGATGTCTTGAGCAAATGAAGGGTTAAGCTCGGCGAGCGCCTCGAAAGCAAGGGGATCTTCTGTCGCTTCGATCAGCGCAGCGGCTTCATGCGGAGGATGCGCCTCCAGCTCTGTGACTAACTGCCGACGTGTGTCATTATTTTTGATAGAGGCTACGAACATGGTTCGGTTTTTCACAGCTATCCTCCTGGACCAGAGCGATGAAGTGGCGATGAAAGCGGGAAACTATTTCCTGAACAATGCAGATTGCGCGTGTGCCTGCAAGCCTTCGCCAAAAGCCAATACGGAAGCGATGCTACCTAGCTTTTGCGCGCCCGCTGCGGATACCTGAATCAAGCTGCTGCGCTTCTGAAAATCGTAGACTCCCAGCGGTGACGAGAAGCGCGCAGTGCCGGAAGTCGGCAGAACGTGGTTCGGTCCCGCACAATAGTCGCCAAGCGCTTCGGAGGTGTAGCGGCCCATGAAAATTGCGCCGGCATGCTTCAACTTTGATAACCATGCCTGAGGGTCAGACACCGACAACTCCAGATGCTCCGGCGCAATACGGTTGCTAATCACACATGCCTCATCGAGATCTGCAACGTGTATCAACGCTCCGCGCGTTTCCAGCGCGGTCTGGATAATGTCGCGGCGCGGCATCTGTTCCAGCAGCTTGTCGGCGCTTTGCGCAACGGCCTCGATGAATTTCGCGTCCGGTGACAATAAAATCGCTTGCGCCAGTTCGTCGTGCTCTGCCTGAGAGAACAAATCCATCGCGATCCAGTCCGGATTGGTCTGCCCGTCGCAGATTACCAGGATTTCCGATGGCCCGGCGATCATGTCGATTCCACACACACCGAATACGCGGCGCTTCGCAGATGCAACGTAGGCATTGCCGGGGCCGACGATCTTGTCGACCCTGGGGATGGTTGACGTTCCATAAGCCAGTGCTGCCACTGCTTGCGCGCCGCCGACAGTAAAAACTCGATCTACACCTGACAGATGAGCTGCCGCAAGCACAAGATGATTTTTCACGCCATCTGGAGTTGGCACTACCATGATGAGCTCACTAACACCCGCCACTTTGGCAGGCAATGCGTTCATCAATACCGATGACGGGTACGCCGCCTTGCCGCCCGGCACATACAGGCCGACGCGATCCAGCGGCGTGACCTGCTGCCCGAGCAAATTGCCATCGGCGTCGGTATAGTTCCACGAAGCCTGCACCTGTTTCTTGTGATAATCGGTGACGCGTTGCGCTGCCTGTTCCAGCGCGCTGCGTTGTTCTGCAGGCAAACCTTCGAACGCAATGCGCAACTCATCGCGCGACAGTTCCATCGCTGCTGCATCCGTCAACGCAAGTCGATCGAACTTGAGTGTGTATTCCAGCACTGCAGAATCGCCGCGTTTTTTTACATCAGCCAGTATCGCTGCAACGGTTGCTTCAAGCTTTTCATCCGCCGTTTCCTCGAATGCCAGAAGTTTCGTCAACTCTGTATCGAAGCCTGCAGAATGGGAGGATAGTTTCCTGATATTCATTCTTTCAATTCGCTCTTCTATTGCTTTATCGCTTTGGCAAATGCATCGAGCATCGGCTGGATCACACCATGCTTCAATTTGAGCGCAGCCTGATTCACCACGAGGCGCGATGAAATATCGGCAATATGCTCGACTGGTTTGAGGTGATTCGCCTTGAGTGTGTTGCCACTGCTCACCAAATCGACGATTGCATCAGACAAGCCCACCAGCGGCGCCAATTCCATCGATCCGTAAAGCTTGATCAAATCCACATGAACGCCCTTTGAAGCGAAGTGTGCTCTCGCGGTCTGGACATACTTGGTTGCCACGCGCAAGCGCGCGCCCTGACGCACAGCAGATTCGTAATCGAAATCATCACGCACAGCCACCATCATCCGGCAGCGCGCGATATTCAAGTCCAGCGGCTGGTATAACCCGGTGCCGCCATGTTCATTCAACACATCCTTGCCCGCCACCCCGATGTCCGCCGCCCCATATTGCACATAAGTCGGCACATCGCTGGCACGCACGATGATCAAACGCACATCAGGACGGCTGGTCGGCAGAATTAATTTTCGCGACGACTCGGGGTCTTCCAGCGCAGAAATACCCGCTGCTTCCAGCAATGGCAAAGTTTCTTCGAAAATGCGTCCTTTGGATAGGGCGATAGTAATTACATTCATGATGATTCAGAACATTGCATCGTAACTTTAAGTGCGCATTCTACCTTCAATTACGGCTCAGATTGAAATTCGGGTATTGAATCAGCTCATCTGATTTCCGATTATTCAAAAGTGAACAAGTTATTCAAAAGTAAGCAAGGGGTGATAAGCGGTCAACTCCTTTGCTGTTTCAGAAGGTGCATGCAATCCAGCGCCGCAATCTTGTAGCATTCGGCGAGTGTTGGATAGTTGAAAACATTGCTGACCAGATCGCGCACGCTTCCGTTAAAGTTCATCACCAATTGCCCGATATGGATGAGCTCGCTGGCCTGTTCGCCGACGATATGCACGCCGAGCAATTTTTCATTGCGCGTATCCACGACCAGTTTAAGCAGGCCATGCGCGTCGCCGACGATCTGTCCGCGCGCGCTATCCTTGAAGAAGGCGCGTCCGACCAGATAGGGAATGTTTTCCTGCTGCACTTCGAGTTCAGTTTTGCCAACATAGGAAATCTCCGGGATGGTATAGACCGCCATCGGCAGATTTTCAGCCGTAACATGTTGCTCGCCGCCAAACGCATAAAGCACTGCTGCGCGACCTTGCTCCATCCCTGTTGAGGCAAGTGCAGGACGACCAATAAGGTCTCCGACCGCAAAAATGTGCGGTACGCTGGTCTGAAAATGCTGGTTGACTTCGATCCAGCCATTTTTTGCAATGATGCCTGCTTTTTCAACATGTAATTTTTCGCTGTTGGGTTCTCTACCCTGTGCGTAAAGCAAAGTTTCGCTGCGTATCGTTTTGCCATTTTCCAAAACAGTAAGCACAACGTTTTGCTCGCGTCGGATTTCCGCAACACGTTCCTGCATGTGGAACGTGACGCCCATGCCGACAAAACTATCGGCGAGCACACTCACCACATCTTCGCTCAGATAGCTCAGCAATTGCGCATGACTGTCCACCACACTCACCATGACACCTAATGCGGCGAAAATAGAAACAAATTCGCACGCAATCACGCCACCACCGATAACCGTCAGACTCTCAGGAAGGTGACGCAGATTCAATATTGAGGTTGAATCAAGAACGGTTTTTTTATCAAAAGGAACATCGGTGGGACGGCGCGGACGGGAGCCTGTGGCCAGCACAAAAGCTTCAGCAGATATGTTGCGTGTAATGCCGCTTGTATCGGTGACTTGAAGTGTATGTGTATCGACAAACGCTGCCTCTCCCGGAATCAGCGCGACTCCGGAGCGCATCAGGCGCTGCAGGATGACCGACTCCTGTTGTGCGATCACCACCTCCTTGCGCCGCACCGCATCGGCCAGCAAACCGTGACGATTCACGCCACCAGGCGCAATCGCCTGCCTCATGCCGCCATATCCGGAACGCGACATCAGGTAAGCCACCTCGCGCATTGCCTTGCTGGGTATCGTGCCGGTCTGCAGCCCCGCTCCGCCGATTTTCGGTTTGCGTTCGATGATTGCGGCTCGCTTGCCCATGCGTGCAGCCTGCCACGCAGCATGCTGACCGGCGGGGCCGGAGCCGATAATGAGTACGTCGTAGTCCATGCGCGATGTGATGGGCCTATTCAGATTGACTTCCGGATGGTATATCGGGCATGCGCCGCAGGTCTAGTGTGAAGGGGAAATCGCGATTGAGGTTTTCCGGCTGCACGCTCATCGGCCCTGGTGTGTGGCCGTGACTCCAGAAGCGCGCGACGCGACGCGCTTCAGCTTCGTTTGCGTTGACCGGGAATGCATCGTAGTTGCGCCCGCCGGGATGCACCACATGGTAGGTGCAGCCGCCGATGGAGCGCCCCGACCAGGTGTCGACGATATCGAACACCAGCGGCGAATGCACCGCAATGGAGGGATGTAGCGCCGATGGGGGCGCCCACGCGCGATAGCGCACTCCCGCCACGAATTCGCCTTTCACACCGGTGGGGTGCAGCGGCACAGGCCTGCCGTTGCAGGTGACCACATGGCGCGTGTCGATCATGTTGTTCACTTTGACTTGCAGGCGCTCCAGCGACGAGTCGACGTAGCGAGCGGTCGCTCCGGCCGACACTTCTTCGCCCAACACATTCCATGGCTCGATTGCCTGGCGCAATTCCAGTTCGATGCCTTCGTAGGTCACTGTACCATGGCGCGGGAAGCGGAATTCCAGAAACGGTGCCAGCCATTCGAATTTGAATTTATAACCTGCCCTGTGCAGATCGCGCACGACATCCTGAATATCCTGGGCGACGAAATGTGGCAACAAAAAGCGGTCGTGCAACTCCGTATTCCAGCGCACCAGCCTGCTTGCAAAAGGCTGATTCCAGAAGCGCGCCACCAGCGTGCGCAACAACAGCATCTGCACCAGACTCATGCGCGCATGCGGCGGCATTTCGAAGGCGCGAAATTCCACCAGCCCGAGACGACCAGTCGGGCTGTCCGGCGAGTAAAGTTTGTCGATGGAGAATTCCGCACGGTGGGTGTTGCCGGTGAGGTCGACCAGCAAATTGCGCAGCAGGCGGTCGACCAGCCAGGGAGTCAGCGACTCTTTTCCTTCCGTCAGTTTCGCATCCATCTGCTCGAAAGCGATCTCGAGTTCGTACAGGCTGTCGTTGCGCGCCTCGTCCACGCGCGGCGACTGGCTGGTCGGCCCGACGAACAAACCGGAGAACAGGTAGGACAAAGCCGGATGGTTTTGCCAGTAGGCGATCAGGCTCTTGAGCAGATCGGGACGCCGCAGCATCGGGCTGTCTGCCGCAGTGGGTCCGCCAAGCGTGATGTGGTTGCCGCCGCCGGTGCCGGTGTGCCGCCCATCCAGCATGAATTTTTCGGTGCCCAGCCGTGTCAGGCGTGCTTCTTCATAAAGGATGGTGGTGTTCAAGACCAGTTCCTTCCAGCTCTGTGCGGGATGGATGTTGACTTCGATCACGCCAGGATCAGGGGTGACCTGAAAGCTCTGCACGCGCGGATCACGCGGCGGCGGATAGCCTTCCAGCCACAACGGCATGGACAACATCCCGGCGGTGCTCTCAACCGCATTCACCAGTGCCAGATAATCCTCGATGTAAGGCAGCGGCGGCATGAATACATGCAGACGCCCTTGCCTTGCTTCCACACACAGCGCGGTGTGGATGATCTCCTTGGGCGATTCGCCCTTGCGCGATTTTTTCTTCCTCATTACTTTTTCTGCATTGCTATCCAGCGGCGGATGTTCGTCGAACGGATCGCGCGGATGTTCCATTTCCCTTTCTTCAGGCGAGACCCAGGGCAATTCGTCCAGCGGCAGGCGATACCCCAGCGGCGAATCGCCAGGCAGCAGGAAAATCTGCTCGCGCTTGAGCGGCCATGAACTGCTGAGCCATTTGTCCTTGCGTTTTTTAACGGCTTTCAGAGGCAACACAAAGCCGACTTCCTTGCCAAGTCCCTGCACCAGCAAGACCGCAAGACGCGCACGCGCTTCCGGGCTTCCGAGGTCGTGATGCAGCGGCTGGATGTTCAACGGCAGACGTTGTTCCGCCATCAGGTAATGCCAGACATCCTCGTATGCAGGCAACGCAAATGAACTGTCGAGTCCGAGCTGACCGGCCAGTGCTTCCATGAATCGCTTCGCGTCAACTTCCGTGTATCCGTAATTTTCGGATTCATCTGCGACCAGCTCCTTGTTATGCCACATCGGTTTGCCATCGACACGCCAGTAACAGCCCAGCGCCCAGCGCGGCAGCGGCTCGCCGGGATACCATTTGCCCTGCCCGAAATGAAGCAGGCCATCCGGCGCGAAACGCTGCTTGAGTTTTTGCAATAGCTCGCCCGCAAGTTTGCGCTTGTCCTTGCCCAGCGCGGCCAGGTTCCATTCCGCGCCTTCCATGTCGTCGATGGATACAAAGGTCGGTTCGCCGCCCATCGTGAGGCGCACATCAGACGCAACCAGCTCTTTGTCTATCTTCCTGCCCAGCGCGTCGATGGCTTTCCATTCCTGCTCGGTATACGGTTTGGTGACGCGAGGATCTTCATGGATGCGCGTCACGCTCATCGAAAAATCCAGCGTTGCCTGGCAGACATCAACCAGCCCGGTAATCGGAGCGGCACTGATCGGTGCGGCTGTGCAGGCCAGCGGAATATGCCCTTCTCCCGCCATCAAACCCGAAGTCGGATCGAGACCGACCCATCCAGCGCCCGGCACAAACGCTTCGGCCCATGCATGCAGATCGGTGAAATCGTGTTCCG
>Ga0210088_1000193_pt1 | contig 12046 bp, 14 predicted proteins | sample RushMan_CattailN_6_FD_185557 | JGI IMG/M metagenome (GOLD analysis project Ga0210088, IMG submission 185557) | Wetland microbial communities from San Francisco Bay, California, USA, that impact long-term carbon sequestration -... | ecosystem: Environmental > Aquatic > Marine > Wetlands ... | reverse complement strand
CGCCAGCGTTCATTCTGAGCCAGGATCAAACTCTCCAGTTGATCCAAATTCTTAACAAAAACCCAGCACGTTCTCTCACTATTTAGTTTTCAAAGAACAGAGGCTGCTTTGTTTCTGCCTCGACTGACAAACTTACTCTTGTATCTTATCGGTCGTGGCTTTGTCAACCCTTTTTTCTTACCCGCCGTTTCTTTTTTTTGCGAGCGAGCCATCCTTTGTAGCACCCTTGACTCGGTCGGTCAAGTCTTTCTTTTTGCCTCGTCGCTCAGCGAGCTTTTCTTTATAGCGATTTGTTTTTTTGCTGTCAACCACTTTCTTGATCTTTTTCGAGAAGACCTCGCTGCCAGCCCCAATCGCTAAACAGAAGCGCAATCATATGCATTTTCGTTCTCATGTCAAGCAGTATTTCAATTTTCTTTCCCGGCTCATTTGGAGCGCTGCCTTCTGGCGTACCCGGAAGCCTCCAACCCTGCCACACAACCCTCCCCCACGGCCTTCGCCATCTGCCATGGCGGCCCGGTGATATCGCCCGCTGCATATACTCCGGAAACGTTGGTCTGCTGCTTTTTGTCGGTCGCGATGTAGCGCATGGATTCCGTGTCCAACGCAACCCCCAGAGCGGTCGCCAATTCGAGAGCTCCCTTGGCTCCCAATTCGATAAACACTCCCGAGGTTGTTATGATTTGGTCGTTATCCAGCACCACAGCTTCGACTTCCCGGCTTCCGGAAATGGACTTCACCCTGCGACCCGGATGCTTGATGACGCCGCTGGCTTCAATCTGATCGCGCAGATGCTCTCCAACTTTCAATTCGCCATATACCATGTGCACTTCACGAGCGATCATAAGGAGACTCAGCGCTCCCGAGCAGGCTGCGCTTTCATCTCCCACAACAACCACTGTTTGATCTCTAAAAAAATTGCCGTCGCAATCCACGCAATAGCTCACACCCTTTCCCAACAGCTCCTTTTCTCCCGGCACGTTGAGGCGATTGCGCGCGACTCCCATGGCCAAAATGAGAGACCATGCCAACAGGGTATCTCCCGACTCCATAGCGACGCTGAAACGAGCGTCTGCTGCGCGTTCCAGTTGCAAGACATCGGATTCATAGAAATAAGCCCCGAATTTCTCTGCCTGTTGTCGGCCCTGGTCCAGGATCTCGGGCCCGCTTAGGGTGCTGTCCAGGCAACAATAATTTTCTATGTGTGCTTTGTATAACGAACTCCTTTGCGTACGACCCAGTACAGCAACCCCGACCTTGGTCCGAACCGCATGAACAGCCGCCTGCAATCCAGCCGGACCGCTCCCCAAAATAACCACGTCATATTCCCTAACCATTCAAAATCCTTTCCTCTCTTTATTCCTTAGATCTCATCCCCACTGAACACGGTGCGTCAAGGACCTCAGTCCAGTTCGAATATCGAAATCGGGATTCGAAGCCATCTGGAAATTCAAACTTTCAAGTATCCAAATCAGATCCGCTCATTCCTGCCGAGGCCGAAGCAGGAGCGTATTCATGGGCAGTCCCGCACTGATGCGGCAACAACAACGTTTAAGTTAAGAAGTCTTGTCAGGAGCGACAACATGCGGTGAGGGATCAACCTGTGATGAACACACATCCATGACGCCTCGCCAGGCTGAATTTTTCCACCCCGCCATTCCAAAATGGACAGGAAATAATTATCATAAGAAAATACAATTCTGTGAATGGCATCGAAGGGTCCAAGACAATGCAAGCATCCCATCCTCATTCACCCAGTCTCCAGGTTACGGCCGCTCTGATAGTTGTTCAAAATCGTCTTTTTATCGGACAGCGCCCGCCAACTAAGAAATTCGGACTCCAATGGGAATTTCCCGGCGGCAAAGTCGAATCAGGTGAAAAGCTAGAGGACTCATTGGTCAGAGAAATCAAAGAAGAACTTTGCTGGGATGTAGACGTGGGCAACCTTTTTCAACATTTGCGGCACAACTACTCGGATTTCACCATTGATCTTTTCGCCTACTGGTGCAACATAAAGGAAGGGAGCCTCTGCTTGAAGGAACACATCGCATACCGTTGGGCCTGCCTCGAAGAGCTCGATAATTTCAATTTCACGACAGCCGATAAGCAACTTGTCCGCTACCTGCTGGAACTTACTAAATTGCCGCAATAAAAGCAGGTGTACCAAATCCGGGCTTCAAACCATTAACACGTCCTCATCCGGAGACCCGGCAGCGCAGTCCTGTAGTCATGCCTCGGGCGCGACAGCCCAAAGAACTGCGCTATATTAGAAGAAGCCTTTCCAGATGGAACCTAACGATCCTCTCATCCAATGAAGACAGAAGAAAAGATTTGAATAACCCTTTTCTCTCCCTTGCCAGCCACAGCCTGGAAGGGTTAAGAAGAGCATGATTATTTCTCGGCAACCTAGTGAAAGGCATGAGACAAATGCAACAAAAAACCGGACTTGGTCAATATCTATATCAATCCCTTGCATCGATGAAATTAAGTGTTTTCATTTTCTTAACTTTGGCAGCCTGCTCCCTTGTCGGGACGCTTCTGCCGCAGGGAATCACAGAGCACGAATTGCATACCCTTTACAGCCCCGGCGTCGCTCGCATCGTAGATTACCTTGGGTTAAACGACCTTTACCATACGGGCTGGTTTCGCTTTCTGCTGTTCCTGCTGACCTTAAACCTCGTCATCTGCACCCTGCAGCGCCTGCCCAAGACCTTCAAACAACTCAAACAACGCGACGAAACCATCACACCGGATAAACTCACAAAATTTGCTTACCATTATGAGATCCAGTCTCCTCTGCCTCGTGATCAGGTGGAATCGACGATATCTTCCATTGTGTCACACGAATTCGGCATGATCAGAAAGTCGCAAGACTCCGAAGCTTTTGCCGGCGTTGTGGAAAAGGGGCGTTGGAGCCGTTGGATGGTCTATGTTGTGCACTTGAGTGTTCTTTTGATACTCATTGGTGCTTTGATGGGTTCGATTTTCGGATTTAAAGGATACATGAATATTGCCGAAGGCGGCACCTCTCGGGATGTGCGTCTGTACAGGGGAGACAACACTGTTACTTTGCCTTTTGAGGTTCGCTGCAATGATTTTCAGGTGTCATTCTACGATACCGGGGCACCCAAAGAGTATCGCTCGGATCTGACGATTATTGATGATGGAAAGGATGTCCTTTCACAACCAATAATAGTGAACGATCCATTGAGCTACGATGGGGTGACCCTTTACCAATCCTCTTATGGCGCCATTTTGAAGCGAGCCGAAGTCGAGTTCCGAAACGCCGATACGGACAAAACACATACCATGACTCTGCCGTTTGGGGAGGCCGTGACAATTCCCGGCACTTCGGATCGAGTTCAAATTGTCGATTATCAGCAAAACATGGCGCAATTCGGGCCTGCTGTAGGCATCGCCCTACTCAAGGAAGGCCAGGAACCAAAAGGATCCTGGATCCTTGTCAACATGCCGCAATTCCACGGCAATAAAATCGAAAATTACCAGGTTAAAGTCATCAAAACTGAAGATGGCTACTATACTGGATTGCAGGTTAAAAAAGATCCGGGGGTCTGGGTGGTTTACGCCGGCTTTATAGCAATGCTTTTGGGCATTGGGCTGACGTTCTACACCAGCCACCGCAAGTTATGGATTTGGGCGGGTCCCGCCAAACCGGGAAAGAATTCTACCAGGATCATCGTAGCCGGCAGGACGAACAAAAATCCCATTGCTTTTGAAAAAGATTTCAATGAATTGCGCGAACGACTGGAGAATGATTTAAAGTTACAAAGTGTCAAAGGATAAAGGATATAAGAGATTATGAATAGTTCGCTTCTTCTCAGTATTACAACTTTTGCGTACCTGGTGTGTGCGCTTTTCTACCTTGCGGGAATCATTTTCCGCTACAGACCTTTATTAGTATCCGGCGGATTCGTTGGTTTAGGCGCCCTTTTGATTCAGACAGCCGGAATTTTGCTGCGCTGGAAAGAATCGTATGCTCTGGGATATGGCCATGCTCCCCTGTCCAATCTGTACGAATCCTTGGTATTTGCTGCCTGGGCGATCATGCTGATTTACCTGATCTTCGAATTTCGAACCAAACAGCGAGCCCTCGGGGTATTTCCGGCACTCTTCTCATTTCTGGCAATGGCCTATGCCTCATTTTCACCTCAGGTCGACTCCAAAATCCAGCCGCTTGTTCCAGCACTCAAAAGCAACTGGCTGATTGCGCATGTCATCGCTTGTTTTCTCGGCTATGCAGCCTTTGCGGTTGCTGCCGGCGTAAGCATTTTATACCTGGTAAGGAAGTCATCCACGGCCAATCCTCACCCTGCAGGCGTCCTCGCCTTGATTCCCGAACCCCGACAATTGGATGAGTTTAACTACCAACTCATTCTATTTGGCTTTTTATGGTTGTCGCTGGGAATTATCACCGGTTCGGTCTGGGCCAATTCTGCCTGGGGAAGCTATTGGAGTTGGGACCCGAAAGAGACGTGGTCGTTAATTACCTGGCTGATCTATGCCGCTTTGCTGCATTCGCGCAGCGTTCAGGGTTGGCGGGGCAGAAAAGTAGCGTGGCTTTCATTATTGGGTTTTGTGTGCGTACTATTCACTTATTTTGGGGTAAATTTTCTGTTGAGCGGCTTGCACAGTTATGGGACTCAGTGAGCTTGCGAAGGAGCAGACCCACCCAAACGAATCAGCTTGAAACTACGGCGCTTATTGCACGGCTTTGACGTCAGGGGGCGATTTTGTCAATGCTCTTTTCCTGGTGAACTTTGTTATGTTAAGCTCTTCTGAGAGTTTATAATTCAACCATTTGAATTAAGCGATCTGAGACTTTTTCAGATCCAGGTTTGACTCTTAATCAGGAGTACAACATTCCATGTTTGGTATCGGTTTCCCAGAGTTGCTTTTGATTCTGGCAATCGCATTGATTGTGGTTGGCCCGAGCAAGCTTCCCGACCTCGCGCGCGCTTTGGGACGAGGCTACGCCGAATTTCGGAAAGCGACTAATGAACTAAAAGCAACGTTCGATCAGGATGACACCGTTCGTGAAATCAAGCAGGAGTTTCGTTCTGCACAGCACGAACTCAAGTCCCAAGTCAATTCATGGCAGCATTTGAAAGAAGCAAATGCCACCTCGAGTTCAGACCCGGAAACGGGCGAAGCAAAGACCGAGGGATCTGAACAGATCGCAGCCAGCCCGGCAGATAGCGCGGGGATTGATCCTGATGCTGCGAAAACCGGGAAAGACGCATGAAACCTGTTGGTACCCGAGAAATCCTGAATCTCCGCGGGCGAGTGAGATTCTTTACAACAGGTCTTGATCGCAGCTGTAAACGAAACTAAAACAAACGGATCTAAAAGGCTGCCCTGCATCATCACGTGAGGGTAATGGAAGTGCGAGCACTTACATTCTCACGCCAACCCTCTCCCTCGAGGTAGAGGAAGTTTCAGGATAAGAACAAGCTAACCGAGCAAGTTTGGATTAGGAAAATACAAATGTCCGAAGAAAAGATGCCATTTACTCAACACCTGGAGGAACTCAGGAAGAGACTCATTATATCGGCCATCGCCATCGGAATCGGTTTTCTCATCGGCTATTTTTTTAAAGAGAGAATTTTCGAGTGGTTGATGAAACCTTTGCTGCAAGTGCTGCCAAAAGGCGAAAGCCAAAAGCTTATCTATACCGCACCCCATGAAGCATTTGTAACCTACCTGAAGGTCTCGTTTATCGCCGGAGTCGGTTTAGCCTCACCAGTCATCATCTATCAAATCTGGCGTTTTATCGCCCCTGGACTTTATCAAAACGAAAGACGATATCTTGTACCCATTGTACTGTTCTCGACCATATTTTTCCTGGGCGGTGCGATGTTTGGGTACTTTGTCGTATTTCCTTTCGGATTTCAGTTCTTTGTTTCTTTCGCAAACGACTTCATAACTCCCATGATCAGCACCCGCGAATTCACATCGTTTGCAACCCGCCTGCTGTTTGCTTTCGGACTGGTCTTTGAAATGCCCATTTTCGCTTTTTTTCTTGCCAGGATAGGGCTGCTGAATGCCAAGTTCATGAGAAAACAGCGCAAGTATGCTATATTATTTATTTTTGTGGCAGCTGCAGTGCTGACTCCGCCGGACGTGATTTCTCAGCTGCTCATGGCCATGCCGCTGCTGGTGCTTTACGAAATCAGCGTGTGGATCGTGGCAATCTTCGGCAAAAAAGCAAAAGTCGAAGAAGCATTGCAGGAAAAACAGCCCCATTCTGCTGGTTAAAATCCGAGTTGTCCTCATCTGCTTGAAAACCTGAACAAAGGAACGGCAACCAATGGTGCATCCTATTCTTGTTGTAGCAACTGGAAATCGCGGCAAATCAGCTGAAATTCGTGAATTCCTCACCAACTTCACAATAGAGATAAAAGATCTCAATGACTTTGGACCGTTGCCGCAAGTCGAAGAAGACGGTGCAACGTTTGAAGAAAACGCTTATAAAAAGGCCAGTTTTATAGCCAAAATTTTAGGACTGCCGGCTCTGGCGGATGATTCGGGGCTGGAAGTCGATTTCTTAGGCGGAAAACCCGGCATCCATTCCGCCCGTTATGCGGGTCCAAAAGCCACCGACAGCGAAAACAACGCCAAATTACTGCAGGAACTGGCCGGTCAAACCAATCGCAAGGCGCGCTTCTGCTGTGCATTGTCCTTGGCTGTTCCAACCGGTGCGGCCTTGACCTACGAAGCAACCTGCGAAGGAACGATCCTGGAAAGTCCAAGGGGTGACAACGGTTTCGGCTATGACCCGCTTTTTTTCTATCCTCCCAACAACAAAACTTTTGCGGAAATGAGCCTGGAAGAAAAATCAGAGGTCAGTCATCGCGGCAAGGCTCTTCGAGAATTTCGCGATGAATTCGATAAGGTCCTTTTGTGGCTGGAAAAAAGGCAGGAAGAGGAGCGCTTGCTGCGCGGCGATTACATCTGCCATTAGGAAAGAGAATCCAGGAGCCAGGAGCCGGAATCCAGCGGCGCCGCCCCATTTAGGACGGGGTTTGAACGGAAAGGCACCAATGCTGGCTGCATCCGGAAATCCTTGTTTCCTCTCACCATTCAAAGGGGAAGAGGTTAGGCGAGGGGGTGTAAATTCAATAACTTCACCCTCACCCCGACCCTCTCCCTCAAGGAAGAGGGAGTTTCCGGATCGAGTGCAGCAAGGCCAAAACAAGTGCCCCGATCGAGTTCCCCCCTTTTCCTATAAGGGGGGTTAGGGGGGATTTGGGCAGGTTTTAATGTAGCAAAGCGATGAAAAGAGGCATAGAAACAGCCATGGGCCGTGATGGAGATGAGCTGAGAAATCGATTGGAAGATCTGCTGCAAACTTGGCGAACGTCGGGGGTTCCACCTCGCTGGCAGCTCATGAACACCTTGCAAGCCATGCTTGAATGGAAGGACAACGAACGGATCCCGGGACTGTGGAATCCGCCTCCTCTGTTGCTGACGGCCACCTTGGACGATGGCTGGGGGCATGGGCTGGAAGTCGTCGAACTGTGCGCACGTGTCGCCGGCTTACAGGTTGAGCGGCTGGGGTTGCTGCAAACGGCCGACCGTATACTAGGCACTTGCCTGCAGCTGCGGCCTCGATTGCTTGGTCTCACTATTTTGCAGTTCGATTCGGAACCGTCGTTGAAACGAATCATCGAAGGGCTCGGCAAGCATACTCTCTTACTGGCGGGCGGCCCCGTTTTTCAGATCGACCCCGAACTCGCGTCTCGCACGGGTGTGGATCACGTGGCAAAGGATGTTGCAGATTTCTTGGGTATTATCCTCAACCTCAATTTCACTCACTCATAAATTTTATAGAATTTCTTCCACGGATTTCTCTGGTTTTCCCGGCAATTGGCCAACGCCAGAAATAAGGCTTGAACGGCCAGTTGGGCACAATGAAATTCTTTGCGCGGAAGGGTTTCCAGATAGTCCGCAATCATCTCCGGAGTGATCAGCCAGGCTTCTTGAATGCTCTTGCCTTCCACAAGGCGAATCACGGCATTGGCGCAGGCCACGGAATAGATGCATCCATTGGTTTCAAATGAAGCATGAACAATCCCGCCGTCACGCACCGTCAAAAAAAGTTCAATTGTGTCCCCACAATCCCGCGTGCGCTTTCCATAACCATCAGGATTCTTTAAGACTTCTCGTCTGTCAGCCCGAAGGGCCATCTCCAGGAATTTTATCGAATGCTGCCGCCAAAAGTTGATAGTGTCTTGGTTCATGATATCCTCTACAGAACCCAATGATTGTTCAAAACGACGTATAAATTGCCACTCAAAGGCAACCCCACTGGTCCGCCGTTTGTGAACGCCACTCAGTGGAGTCCGAGTCTGCTTATATCGATAAGCAGGCGAAGAAGATTTAATAAGTTTGCCTGTTGAGGTCAATACCCATTTAAAAACGAGGCCCTCCGCTGATTACCGGAACACGTCCGCGAAGAGCCAAACGAGAATTGCTGTTATGCGCCAACTCTGCTTGTTTTCGCCGAGACAAAAGGAATATAATTAAAGAGATTATTGAATTGTACAGAGATCGCAAGGAAAACAGATGAAGAATTCAGCAAACAACAGAGGAAAGCGACAAGGGCTTTACGCTACCCCTCCGCCGGCGGCCAGCCCACTGGCTACCAGTGCAGGCGGTTGTTGACCGCCCAAACAAAGGGCTCAGGCGAGCCGTTCGAGGATGGAGCAATCCTTTGTGATCGGATCCGTGCAAACCGCTGCAGGATCAATACCCTCGGTTGCTACTTCCCTCACCCTGCGAGACCATTGGGGGACGTTCAAGGTTCGCTGGGGAGTCGGGAGAATGCACTATAGCGTCGAACCCGGCCTTTATGCGGTGGGGAGTCCAGATGGAGGTTCTCCCGTCCTGGTTACGGCGAACTACAAGTTGAGCTTTGATAAACTAAGGCAAGCGATTTCCGGCAGAGACGCCTGGGTACTGGTGTTGGAAACGAAAGGCATCAACGTGTGGTGTGCCGCGGGAAAAGGAACTTTCGGCACAACCGAACTCGTTGAACGAATCGAATCCTGCCGGTTGGCCGAGGTGATTTCGCATAGAAGAATTATCATTCCCCAGCTTGGGGCTCCAGGGGTTTCGGCTCACCGAGTCAAGAAATTGAGCGGATTTGAAGTCGTCTACGGCCCGATTAAGGCACGGGATCTCCCCGCATTCCTGGACGCCGGCTGTAAGGCTACTTCCGAGATGCGTCTTAAAACCTTTCCACTCGGCGAGAGAATCGTACTGATTCCGGTCGAGCTCGTTGCAGCCCTCAAATCATTGGCACTAATCCTGCCGGCCCTTTTCCTGGTTGCTGGTCTGGTCGGACCCGGCTCGTTTTGGAATAATGCATCGAATTATGGCATTCGCGCTATCCTCGGCGTCTCCACGGCGGTTTTTGCCGGCGCAATACTTTCTCCATTACTTCTGCCGTGGCTGCCCGGACGAGCCTTCTCTTGCAAGGGGCTCAGTATGGGTTTGCTCGCAACTCTTGTGTTCGTCGGTTTGGGAAAATCTGCTGCAGCTTCTTAGCAGGCAAGCTGGAAGTTCTGTCATGGTTTTTTATGATCCCTGCTGTTTCAGCATATCTGGCTATGAATTTCACAGGCGCCTCCACATACACTTCGCTTTCCGGGGTCAAAAAGGAGATGCGCTTGGCCTTGCCGCTGGAAATCGCAACTGGAACAGTTGGTCTTGGCCTCTGGGTTGCATCTCTATTCATGGCTTAAAGGACCTCTGTGCAATGAGTCAGCTCGTCTATCTAAAAGATGTCACGACCTTACAGTTCAACCCGAAAAAGTGTATCGGCTGCGGACTGTGTACGGTGGTATGCCCGCACGCGGTGGTGAGCATGAACGGCAAAAAGGCCCACATTGTCGACCGCGATGCCTGCATGGAATGTGGCGCATGCGCCCAAAACTGCCCCACTCAGGCCATCACAGTTTCAGCGGGCGTAGGCTGTGCAGCCGCGGTAATCAACAGCATGCTCGGACGAGACAGTTCTTCCTGCTGCTGCGTGATCGAGCCGAAAACATCTCAAGCCGCCTCCGCAGAGTGCAACGAGAATTCAAGAAAGGCGGGATGCTGCTAGCGTTTTGATGGGTTTCGCTTACTCCATCCACCCTAAGGGCTATGGGCTTGGAAAATGATCTTGGGGGCAGGGTATATGTATGAGACGATTGAAGGATATTCACGGGAGGCAAATCAGATTGACGGATGAACGATGGGACCACATCGAACACGACCACCCCGAGATGTTCGGGCAGCTTGAGAGAATTCAGGAGACTCTGCTGGGTCCCGATCAGGTCATCAGATCCCGCACCGACATGAGGGTTGAGCTATTTTACCGAGATTACAAGGCGAGCCCTGTCAGCCATAAGTTTCTATGCATTGTAATAAAGGTTCTTCCGGATGAACTGTTTTTGATCACAGCCTATTTCACGGACACGTTAAAGAAAGGGCAGGTTCTATGGGAAAAGAAATAAGAGTTTGGTATGACAAGGAGGCAGACTTTTTAGAAGTTATTTTTGAGAGAAAGGAAGGGTACTTTCGAGAGACCGAAAATGACGCGGTGATGGAGAAAGTGGACAAGGATGGCAATGTGCTGGGTTTTTCCATCCTTGAAGTCAGCACCATCGAGAGCGGAAAGCCTCTTTCGGTGATCCTCAGCGCCCATGCAGCGTGAAACTTGAGGATTGTCGGGTCGAATATGAAATTCGGAATCTCACGCTTAAGAAACCCGGTGCAAGAGTATGCCTGGGGCTCCAAAACGGTCATAGCCAATTTGCTCGGTGAACCTGCTCCTTCCGTTCAGCCGCAGGCAGAACTTTGGATGGGAACTCATCCCAGAGCTCCATCGCTGGTTCTGCACAACGACCGCTGGATTCCTCTGCCGGATTGGATAAAGGATGCCCCTGAAGACATTCTTGGCCCGCCGGTGGCAGAGCGTTTTTCCAATAAGCTTCCCTTTCTTTTCAAGGTGTTGGCCGCCGAGGAGCCTCTCTCGATACAGGCCCATCCCGACTTGGAGCAGGCACGGAACGGCTATGCCTTTGAGAACGAGATGGAAATTCCCCTCCACGCCTCCCACCGCAATTACCGGGATGACAATCATAAACCTGAATTGATATGCGCCCTGACTTCATTTTGGTGTCTAAATGGTTTCAGAACCGTAGAAAGTATCCTTGAATTAGTGGGGAAAATGGACAACGCCGAGATCAAAACCCTCAGCGGCTGTCTCTCCGAAAAACCGGCCAACCTAGCACTGCAAAACTTTTTTACCCGCCTTATGACCATGGACAAAAAGCACCAGAGCCAGCTCGTTGAGAAGATCATAAGGTCTGTCGAACGACTCGCCGAGCAAGAAATTGTCTTCCAGTGGATGATTCGTCTCGATCAGAGCTATCCTTCGGACATCGGTGTGCTGTCGCCTCTCTTTCTCAATCTAATTCAATTAAAGCCGGGTGAAGCATTGTACATTCCGGCAGGGACCTTGCACGCCTATCTGAGCGGCGCCGGAATCGAATTGATGGCGAATTCCGACAACGTTTTGCGCGGGGGGCTGACGTCCAAGCATGTCGATGTAACCGAGCTTTTGAAATCTCTTCGATTCGCGGAACAGACCACCGACCTGCTTGCACCTGAAGTTCTCTCGTCCGGCGAAACCCTCTATCCGACCGTGGCCGAGGAATTCATGCTCTCCGTTATTCAACTCGACCCGAATACTCCCTATATGAGCGCACGACAAGGAAGTGTTGAAATTATCATTTGCACTCAGGGGCACTCTGCCATTATAGATAGCGACGATGGTGGGACCATGGAGTTGGGTATGGGCGGTTCCGTCATCGTACCGGCGGCTGTAAGAGGTTACTCCATGGTAGGGCAGGCGACTCTATTTAAGGCTTCGGTGCCGCTAAATTCCCGGAATTATGGGTAGGCGCCTAGTTTGAAAACTCTGGATTCCCGCTGGAAGCATGCGGGAATGACGGTCGAGCGACTCAGCTCGTAT
>Ga0210088_1000192_pt1 | contig 12055 bp, 9 predicted proteins | sample RushMan_CattailN_6_FD_185557 | JGI IMG/M metagenome (GOLD analysis project Ga0210088, IMG submission 185557) | Wetland microbial communities from San Francisco Bay, California, USA, that impact long-term carbon sequestration -... | ecosystem: Environmental > Aquatic > Marine > Wetlands ... | reverse complement strand
ACCGGGACACCACCGGCGCATGTCGTGCACGCCGCCGTTGACACCAACAGCGAACTGAGCGCCGCCCTACACCAGCCGCGCGAAAAGCAGGAGCTTTTTCGGCCGCTGGCGGAGTGGGTTCGCGACCGACGCGCCCACGGTCAGCGTGTGCTGGTCACCTGCCAGACCAAGTCCCAGGCGCAGCGGCTGGCCGCCCTGCTCGAGCCCTACGGCCTGCGCTTCACCCTCGCGGACGGGTTCCCGGCGTCCGCCGCCGAGCCGGGTGCCGCGGTCATCTGCCTCGGGCGCGTCTCCTCCGGCTTCGTGTGGCCGGCCGAGCGCCTGGCGGTGGTGAGCGAGGACGAGATTTTCGGCGTCCGGCACATTCGCCGGGCGAAGCCGGACGCCAAGGCCCGCATTCGGCTCCTCGACCTGCAGGAGTTGAAGCAGGGGGACCTGATCGTGCACACCGAACACGGGATCGGCCGATACGAGGGGCTCCAGAAGCTTTCGGTCGAAGGGGTGCGCAACGATTTTTTGGCCCTGACCTACCACGGGGGCGACAAGCTCTATCTTCCGGTCGACCGCATGGGCATGGTCCAGAAATACATGGGGGTCGAGGGACACACGCCCGGGCTGGACAAGCTCGGCGGCAAATCCTGGGAGCGGGTGATGGCGCGGGTCAAGCGCTCGGCGGAGAAGATGGCCGGCGAGCTCCTGAAGCTTTACGCGCAGCGCAAGGTCGAGAGCGGGTTTGCCTTCGGCGCGGTGGACGGCTATTTCCGGGATTTCGAGACTGGGTTTGCCTACGAAGAAACACCGGATCAGATCAAGGCCATCGACCAGGTGCTGGGGGACATGCAGCAGACGGTCCCCATGGACCGGCTGGTCTGCGGGGACGTCGGTTACGGCAAGACCGAGGTGGCGCTTAGAGCCTCCTTCCTGGCGGTCAACAACGGCAAGCAGGTCGCCGTCCTGGTGCCGACGACGATTCTGGCGGAACAGCATTACGCCACCTTCCGCAGCCGGTTCCAGCGCTACCCGGTGAACATCTCCTGTCTCAGCCGTTTCCGTTCGCGCAAGGAGCAGCAGGCCATCGTGGAGGGTTTGAAATCCGGTGCCGTGGACATCGTGATCGGGACCCACCGCCTGATCCAGAAGGACATCGTCTTCAAAGAGCTGGGGTTGCTCGTGCTGGACGAGGAGCAGCGCTTCGGCGTCAAGCACAAGGAAAAACTCAAACGCCTGCGCTCCACGGTGGACGTGCTGGCGCTTACGGCGACCCCGATCCCGCGGACGTTGCACATGTCGCTCATGGGCGTCCGGGACATCAGCCTGATCCAGACACCTCCGGAGTACCGCAAGGCCATCATCACCTACATCTCCGAGTTCGACCCGGATGTGGTCGCCGAGGCCATCCGCCGCGAGCTGCGCCGCCAGGGGCAGGTCTATTTCGTCCACAACGCCATCCACAGCATCCACGCCATGGCGCGCAAGCTCCAGGAGCTGGTTCCGGAGGTTCGGCTCGACGTGGCCCACGGCCAAATGGCGGAAGAGGATCTGGAGCGCGTCATGTACCGGTTTGTCAACCGGGACATCGATCTGCTGGTGTGCACCACCATCATTGAATCCGGTCTCGACATTCCGTCCGCCAACACGATCATCGTCAACCGGGCGGACTGCTTCGGCCTGTCCCAGATGTACCAGCTGCGCGGCCGGGTGGGTCGAGCCGACGAGCAGGCCTATGCCTACCTGCTCATCCCCGATGAGAGCCTGCTCACCGCGGATGCCCGCAAGCGCCTGAAGGTCCTGATGGAGCACAGCGATTTGGGCTCGGGCTTCCACATCGCGATGAACGACCTTGAAATCCGAGGCGGCGGCACCATTCTGGGGGCGTCTCAATCGGGCCACATTGCCGCAGTCGGCTACGACATGTTCCTCAAGCTGATGGAGGATGCGGTCGCGGACTTGAAAGGCCAACCGGCGGCCCAGCCGTTGGACCCCGAGATCAACATCCCGCTGTCGGCTTATTTTGCCGAATCCTACATCCCCGACATCGACCAGCGAATGATGCTCTACCGGCGCCTATCGCGGATGACCGGATTGCAGGAGATCGGCGACATGCGTTCGGAATTGACGGACCGTTTCGGCCCGCTTCCGGAAGAGGCGACGCACCTGCTGTTCAAAATCATGCTCAAGGTTCTGGCGCGCAACGCGGGGGTGTCGCGGTTGGACATGAACGATCAGAAACTGGTGCTATATTTTTCAGAAATACACGCGAAAAATGTCGATGCCGTGGTGAAAATGGTTCTCGACGATCCAGAGCGCTTTGAAATGTCTCCCGGCGGAGTGGTCAAGGCGCGGCTGACCCAACACGGTGCCGTGGGGCAGTTGGCCCAGGTTAAAAACATCTTGCAAGCCATCGGGCAACATGTTAATAATAAAGAAAATTAAATTCTTATCCGCCATGACGGCCCGGGCGCAGCAGCCCCGGCAGAGCGGGATGGATCGTGTGGGTGATGCGGGCTAAAGGGCGGCGGACGACCCTCTGGATCGGTGTGCTGATTGGGGTTCTGGCCGTGCTGGGTTGCGGCCCATCCGACTCCGAGCGTGCCGACGCCTACCTGCTCCGGGTCGGCAACCGGAAGATCACGGAACGCGATTTTCTCCAGGCGTTTGAACTGGCGAAAACCGCACATCCCGACAGTGCTGAGCAAAGCTCATCCGCGCTTCAGGACGCCCGCCGGCAGTTGCTGAACGAGATCACGACCGAATTGATCATTCTCAACCGTTCGGAAGAGGTGGGCGTATCCGTTTCAGAGGCGGAGCTCGATTCGGCCATTGCCGTCATCAGGGCCGATTATCCACCGGGGGTTTTCGAGCAGACGTTGAGCGAGGCCGCCGTGCCGTTCGAGGCCTGGAAACAGCGGATGCGTTCGCGCCTGCTGGTGGAAAAGCTTGTCCAGGCGGAGTTGGGCCCGCAGATCGTGATCACCCCGGAGGAGGTGGCCGACTATTACGGCCAGCACTATCGGGGGAAGGCCGCGGCGGCCGACTCGGAAGAAAAGTTTCAGGTATTGAAGGAAACGATCGTCGCCGACCTCCGGCGAAATAAACTCGAAGATGCGTTTGTGGATTGGATCAACCAGCTGAAGGAAAAATACACGGTGGACCTGAATTCGCAGCTGTGGGAGAAACTTTCAAGCCGAGGCCAGGATCCTTCCCCTCCGCCGCCCACCCCGCTGCCGGAAGGCAAGTGAGCTCCGCGGCCGATGGCGCGAAAGGGCGCCGACACACGATACGGTATGAAATCATGAGATTGTGGTTGCCTGTTTTCCTGTGGGCCGCTGCCGTTGGAGGCGGGCTCGCACCGGCTGAGGCCGTGGCGGCAGAGGCTGCTGTCGTCGATCGCATTGTGGCGGTCGTCAACGAGGATATCGTCACGCAGTACGACATCGAAATGCTCCTTCGCCCCATGGCGGAGAGCATCAAGCGCCAAAACCTGCCGCCGGAGCGCGAACGCCAGACGCTCGCCAAGTTGCGCGAGGAGATGCTCGACAATCTGATCAACACCAAGCTGACCGAGCAGGAAGTCAAGCGTTACAAGATCGCGGTTACGGACGAGGAGATCGAGAATCACATCCGGCAGGTCAAGCAGCGAAGATCTCTCACGGATGAAAGCCTCAAGGCCGGACTTGCCCAGGAGGGGTTGACCCTGGAGGAATACCGCAAGGAGGTCAAGCTCCAGATCCAGCGATCCAAACTGGTCAACCGCGAGGTCCGATCCAAGGTGGTCATCACCCAGGCGGACATCAAGGACTACTACGAGAAGAACAGATTGAAATACGGCGGTGGAAAGCAGTATTACCTCTGGAACCTTTTCGTGAAACTGCCGTCCAACCCGGTCCCGGCGGACCGGCAGGCTGCGAAAGAGCTGCTGCAGGAGGCGCTTGCGGAGGTGAACCGGGGCCGATCCTTCGAGGAATTGGTGCGTCGCAACGCCGATGGCGCCAAGGGCATTCAGGGGGCGGAGCTCGGCTTGTTTCGCATCGACGAGCTCACCCCTCAGTTGCGGGATGCGGTCCAAGACATGAAGCCCGGTCAGGTTTCGGCGATCGTGGAGTCCGATTTCGGCTATCAGGTCGTCTACGTTCAGCAGATCAACGAAACCGCCGGAAAACCCATGGCCCAGGTCGAGGCGGAGATTCAGGAAATACTCTTCCGAGAACGCGTCGACAGCCGGTTCGCCGCCTGGCTGGACGATCTGCGCAAACACTCGCACATAAAAATCATGGGTGCGCCATGACCGTCGGCGCAGGCGCGAATGTTTTTCCGGAGCAGGCGTCTTTCGGGCGTTATCTTCAGATCATCCGGATCGAAAGGGATATCGGCCTGGAGCAGGTGGCCGAGGAAACACGCATCGCGATCTCCACCCTGGGTGCCATCGAGGACGAGGATTTCAATCGGCTGCCGCCGGATGTCTTTCTAAGAGGTTTTCTGCGAGCGTACGCCAAAACGGTCGGCGCCGATCCCGACGAAGCGGTGCGACGCTATGACGCCCGCCTCAGACTGCTTCAGCCCGGCACCACTGCTGGTCAAGCGCCTCAAAAGACCCGCGCGCAATTGCGGGGGAATCTGGCTGCTGCTCTGATGCTGCTGGCGGGTTTGATAGCGGCCACCCTTGCCGGTTATCAGTATTGGGTCCAGGGCCCGCAGGAGGTTATACCTGCCCCGTCGGCGGTGAATGCCGATTCGGCTGCTGCGCAACCGCCTGCCGCGGGCGCGCCGCCTTCCTCGGAAGCCACCAAGAGGCCTCAGGTACCGGCGACCCCGAAATACGTCCTGACGGTTTCCGCTCAGGAAGACAGCTGGATCAAGGTCTCCATCGACCAGGGGACGCCCTCGGAACACACGCTCAAAGCCGGCGGGCAGATCAAGCTGGAAGGCCAAAACGGATTCAATCTCCTGATCGGCAATGCCGGCGGAATCCGGCTGAACCTTGACGGCAAGCCGGTTCGAGTTCCGGGCAAGCGCGGCGAAGTGGTCAACCTGCATCTCCCTTGATTATCACGGGGTTCAAACAGCTACATGTCTCAGCTTTCCACTTCCGCCATCCTTATTCGGCGTACCGACTACGGGGATTATGATCTCATCCTCAGCCTCTTCTCGTGCGCCCAGGGCAAAATTTCCGTGATCGCCAAGTCCGCCAAAAAGAGCACCCGCAGATTTGCGGGGGTCCTGGAGCTCTTTTCGGAACTGGATGCAGTGGTGACGGCCGGCCGGGGGCTGCCGGTGCTGCAGGAGGCCAGTCTCAAAAATCCCTTTGCACAGATCCGCACCGTTCCGGCCCGCTTGGCGTATGCCAGCTATTGGGCGGAGCTCATTCAGGACTGGATGGAGGAGCACGCGGCCCATGCGGAGCTTTACCGGTTGCTGCAGCACGTTTTGAGCGAACTGGACCAGGGGCGTGTGCCGGCCGCGGTGCTCAGCATCGTTTTCCAGATGCGCTTCCTCAGGCTCTCCGGCCACAGTCCCAACCTGGAGCACTGCGTGGGATGCCAGTGCGAGATGCCGGCCATGCGGCCGGGCGTGCTCGGGGTGGACATTGCCAAAGGCGGCATCGCCTGCCCGGCGTGCGCCCCGGCATGCGATCACGCGCAGCACCTGTCCAAGGGCGCGGTCAAACAGCTCTTGTGGGTGTCCGGCGGAGATTTGAGCCGGGCGGCGCGGATGAAATTCAGCCCGCAGGCGATTGCCGAGAGCCTGGCGTTTCTGGAACGCTTTGTGCCCCATCACCTTGGGCGGCAGCCGCGCAGCCTCAAGGTCCTGCGCCAGCTCCGCGGGGATGGAATCTGAAGGCTTCGCCGAAAGCCCAAGCTCCGCGTTGCGCTTCACCCCGCGCTCGCCTGCGGCGTACAAACGTACGCCACGCTCGGCGGGGTTTGCGCGCCTTGATTTTGGGCTACGGGCGACGCCGTCGGCAGTCCCTGCGATTCTTTCGAAGCCGGTTATGGCGCACTGCACCCAGCTATGTGGAACGGAATTCCCCCCGGCCCCCGTTTTCAAAGGGTGAGAGACGCCGGGAACCTCTTACGCCCCCTTTAGCAACGGGGGTTGGGGGATTTGAGAAGCGACTTCATCAAGAAGGGCTATCCATGACAGCCTTAAGACTAAAGCGCCGGTCAGGCACGCCCGAGGCAGGTCCCTCCGACACGCCTTTCAACTGGCAGAGAGCACTCGAAAGCGGGCCGGTGGCGGTTTCGGCGCCGTGCCGGGTCGACATGGGCGGCACCCTCGACATCCGTACTTTTTCCTATCCTCTCCGGCACCTGGGGCCTTGTACGGTGAACATCGCCCTGGAGCTGCGCACAACGGTGCGCCTGGCACCGCATACCCGCGGCCGGGTGAAAGTCAGCTCCCGGGGGTTTAAGAGCGCCGATTTCGCTGCCGACCGGTCGCCGTTCCGCCATCCCTTGGGGCTCATGTTCGCGACAGCGGCCTTTTATAATGCGCAGGGGATTCACATCCAGGTTGAATCAGATTCGCCGCCGCGCAGCGCCCTGGGCGGGTCGTCGGTGGCCGCCGTTGCCCTCGTGCGGGCTTTCATGGAGGTCCTTCGTCGCAGCCGTTCCACCGCCGTTGTCGACGGCCGCTCCATCTCCCTGCTGGCCCACGCCGTGGAGGAGAGTGTGGCCGGAGTGCCCTGCGGCTACCAGGACCAGCTGGCGGCCGCATTCGGAGGGGTGAACGCCTGGCACTGGCTGACGCTTCCGCAGGCGCAGGTGTTCCGGCGGGAGACCCTGATTCCGCGTTCCGGCCTGCGGGGGCTCGAACCGCACCTGCTGGCGGCCTATGCGGGCGTTCCCCACGAATCCAGCGACATCAATTCCAGATGGCTGCGGCAGTTCGTCGACGGCCGTTTCCGGACCGAGTGGGCCGACATCCTTGCGTGCACTCGGCGATTCGCGGACGCCCTGCACCGCCTGGATTTTGACGGTGCGGCTGCCGCCATGAACCGCGAAACCGACATCCGGCGGCGGATGACGCCGGACGTGCTCGACCCCCTCGGGCGCCGGCTGACGGACGCCGCCCGCCGGTGTGGGTGTGGAGCACGCTTCACCGGGGCCGGCGGCGGAGGCTGCCTGTGGGCCATCGGTGCGGCGGATGCCGTCGCGCAACTCAGGCCGGTCTGGCAGGGTATCCTGGCCGAGCGCCGGCTGGCTCACCTGCTGGATGTCAGGGTGGCGGGGCATGGCCTAAAAATCGGCCAATAGGCTGCGGCAATTCGCTCATGGTCGAAGGAGACGGTTCCTCCTCGTCCCGACTCTGCGCCGCCGCCTGCTGGATAGGAGCTGATTTTTTGCTTGGCATTTGCAGGAAAATGCTCTATTCACCTAACCCTTGAATTTAATTGAAACGGTAAGGAGCTGTGCATGAATTTTCAGGACGTCATCTTGTCTCTGCAGTCCTTCTGGGCGCGGAAAGGATGCCTGATCGTCCAACCCTATGATCAGGAGGTGGGCGCCGGCACCTTTCACCACGCCACCCTGTTGAGGGCGCTGGGGCCCGAGCCGTGGAAGACCGCCTACGTCCAGCCGTCCCGCCGCCCCACCGACGGGCGCTACGGGGAAAACCCCAACCGGCTTCAACACTATTACCAGTTTCAGGTGCTGCTCAAACCCTCGCCGTTCGACGTGCAGCATCAGTACCTGCAAAGCCTTGCGGCGCTGGGCGTCAAGGTTCTCGAGCATGACATTCGCTTTGTGGAAGACGACTGGGAATCGCCGACTTTGGGAGCCTCCGGACTGGGCTGGGAGGTCTGGCTGGACGGCATGGAGATTACCCAGTTCACGTATTTTCAGATGGCCGGCAGCATCGAGCTTTCGCCGGTTTCCGTCGAGATCACCTACGGACTGGAGCGCATCGCCATGTACCTTCAGCAGATCGACAACGTCTACGACCTGAAGTGGAACCAGGACCTGCGCTACGGTGACGTGGCTCACCGCCAGGAAGTCGAGCAGTCCACCTACAATTTCGAGGAGGCCGACGTGGCCCTGCTGCTCGATCTCTTCGGCAAGTACGAAGCCGAGTCCAAGCGCGTCGTCCAAAAAGGGCTGGTGCTGCCGGCCTATGAGTTTTGTCTGAAGTGTTCACACACGTTCAACCTGCTGGACGCCCGCGGGGCCATCAGCGTCACCGAGCGCACGGGTTTCATCGCTCGCATCCGCAACCTGGCCCGGGCCTGCGCCGAAGCCCACCTGGCCCAACGGCAGGCCATGGGGTTTCCGCTGGTTAAAAACAAAGGATAACGCATGAAGACGCTTTTGCTTGAAATCGGAACCGAGGAAATCCCCGCCGGGTACATCGAACCTGCGCTGGCGGCCTTGGCGTCCACCCTAGCCCAGAAGCTGGACGAGGCCCGCATCGAACACGGCCGGGTCCGGACCTTCGGCACGCCTCGCCGCTTGGCGGTGATGGTGGAAGCGGTGGCGCCCCGGCAAAAATCTCTGACCAGCGAGATCGTCGGGCCGCCCCGCAAGGCCGCCTACGACCCGGAAGGCCGGCCGACCATGGCCGCCGTCAAATTCTCCGAGAAGGTCGGAGTGCCCGTCGGCAAACTGAGCGTGGTTGCGACCCCGAAGGGCGAATACCTCAGCGCCGTGGTTACCGAGACCGGGGTTGCCGCCGCCACCGTTCTGAAAACGATCCTGCCGGCCGCCATCCTGGCAACCCCCTTTCCGAAAAGCATGCGCTGGGCCGACCTCTCATTGTCTTTTGCGCGGCCCATCGTCTGGATCCTGGCGCTCTTCGGCACCGGGGTCATTACCTTTGAGGTGGGCAACCTCCGCAGCGGGCGCAACAGCGCCGGTCACCGGTTCATGCACCGGCGCAGCATCCGCATTGCCGAACCGTCGGTCTACGTGGAGGCGCTGCGGCCGGCGTTCGTCGTGGTGGATGCGGCCGAGCGCCGGCAGCTGATCGCAGATGGGGCGGCTCAGGCGGCAGCCTCCGTGGGCGGGAACGTTCTGCCCGACGAGGACCTGCTCGGCATCAACACCTATTTGGTGGAGTACCCTGCGGCGGCCGTCGGGCGTTTTTCCGAGGAGTTCCTGGAATTGCCGGCCGAAGTGCTTATCACCGCCATGCGCGAGCACCAGAAGTATTTTGCCGTGACCGACGCCTCGGGCCGGCTGCTGCCGCACTTCGTCGCGGTCAACAACACGCCCGTCAAGGACATGGCCGTCGTGGTCCGGGGGCATGAGCGCGTGCTGCGGGCACGTTTGGAGGACGCCAAGTTTTTTTATCGCAGCGACAAAGCCACACCGCTTGACCGCCAAGTCGAGAAGTTGAAAAACGTGCTTTTTCAGGCCCAGCTGGGATCCATCCACGAAAAGGTGTGCCGCGTGCAGGCATTGGCCCGCTTCGTGGCGGAGCAGGGTGGCGGCGATGATGATTTCTGCCGGCAGGTCGAGCGTGCGGCCTGGTTGTGCAAGGCCGACTTGGTGAGCCAAATGGTGGGCGAATTCCCCAAGCTGCAGGGGATCATGGGCCGCGTGTACGCCAAGGTCCAGGGAGAGCCCCAGGCGGTGGCGGTCGCCATCGAGGAGCACTACCGTCCCACGGCTTCCGGCGGCGCGCTGCCCGAAACCCCGGCCGGCGCCGTGCTTGCCATAGCCGACAAGATCGACACCATCTGCGGCTGTTTCCGCGCGGGGCTGATCCCCACCGGTGCGGCGGACCCCTATGCCCTGCGCCGCCAAGGAATCGGCGTGATTCAGATCATGCGCCAACGGAACTTCAGCTTTCCCCTGGCAGCTCTGGTGGACCAAAGCCTGCGACGTTTCGACGCTGCGGGGGCGGCGCTTCCGGACACCGCCGGCAAAATTTTGGCCTTTATCGAGGGCCGGATGGCCTCCATTCTGGTCGAGGAGGGTTTTGCCAAGGACACCGTCGCCGCGGTTCTGGGAGTTCCGATGGAAAGCGTGCCGAACGTGTGGCGCCGCGCGCAGGCCCTGCAGCAGCTCAAGGACAAGCCTGACTTCGAACCGATCGCGGTCTCTTTCAAGCGGGTGGTCAACATCATCCGACGGGCCGAGGGGTTCACGCCGGGGCCGGTTGAGGAACGCTTGTTGACCCACCCGTCGGAAAGCGGTTTGCTGTCGGCCTATCGCTCCGTGCACGGCCAAGTCCAGGACGACCTGAGACGCGGCCTTTTTGATGAGGCCCTCGTGCGGGTCGCCTCGCTGCGGCAGCCGGTGGACGCGTTTTTCGACGACGTGATGGTTATGGCGGAAGACGCGGAGGTTCGCCGGAACCGTCTGTCCCTGCTGGCGCTGGTGGCCGCGCTGTTCGACACGTTTGCCGATTTCTCTAAGCTCTCGGCGTAGAGCAGGGTTCTTGGTAAAATGCGTATGTCGGGCGTGATGAGGTTATGCCCGATGAACCCGACCAACCCGATCAACTCAACCAGCTCCGATGGGAGGATGCATGCCCTACGATCCTGAAAAAGACAAAGTGTTGAAGAAGTGGAAGTGCAACGAGACTGGCCTGGTGGCCTCCATCAACCAGTACGGCGACGGCGGGGCCAAGCTTCAGATCGGCCCCCGCATCCTGTTGAAAAAGGATGGGACCGAGGGTGCGCCGGTGAAGGCCGGACGGCTCTCCATGGAAGATTTTCTCTGGCTGTACGACATGATGGACGAAATCAGGGACGAGCTCACCCGCCTGAACAAGCCCGAATAAAAGGCTCGCGCGGCGCATGCGCCGTTTATTCCATTTTGGCTGAATGAAGTGAAGACCCAGTCTGCTCAAAACTGACACAGGCGATAATGGCGCAACGGAAAAAATATGCCGGATGCTGTTGTTGAGCCCCGACGGGGGAAAAGTTCACCTCGGCTGGGGCCGGCGGCGGTGCTGGCGGCCACCGACCCGGACCTGAGGCGGCTGCGCGAGGGGCTCGGGTTCGGCAGGGACGAGGGCCGGCGTTTGTACACCAGCCGCCTGTTCACCGCATCCGATTCCCTTGCCGACACCTGCCTCGCGGGACCGCTGGTGGGCGCGCCTTACGCCGTAATGATCGCGGAAACCCTCATCGCCTGGGGCGCGCGCACGCTTGTTTTTCTCGGTTGGTGCGGCGCTGTCTCCACGACGGTCGAAATCGGCGACATGGTGCTGCCGACATCGGCCCTCATCGACGAAGGCACATCGCGCCATTACCTGCCCGACATCGCCGCTTCCGTCCCGTCTGCTTCGCTGGCCCTGAAGCTGGCTGAGATGTGCGCCGTTGATGGCAGCCGCTGCCACCAGGGGCCCGTGTGGACGACAGATGCCCCTTACCGCGAAACGCATGACAAAGTGCGCGACTATCAGCGCCGGGGCGCGCTGGCGGTCGAGATGGAATGCTCGGCCCTCTTCACCGTCGCCGCCTTCCGCACCGCCGCAATAGCTTCCCTGCTCGTGGTTTCCGACGAGCTTTCTTCCCTCACCTGGCGGCCCGGCTTCAAGGACCCACGTTTCGCCCGTGGGTGCGAGACCGCTTGCGACGCCATCGGGCGACTCTGCTTGGCACTGACTCCCCCTTGAGTTGCATGCCTCTATGCGTTTGTTGCGTTGCCTGTCGGTTCGGTTTTGAGCGGCATGCATTTCACACCCTGCGACCAGTCACCCCGAAAAAGTTCATATTGCATCCGCATATTCCCAATTTTTGAATGCCGCCCTTTTTTACCTAAGGCCCGCTGTCTACCATTTTCGGCCCTGCAAAATATTACAGGTTTCGCTCAGTAATCCAAAGTTTTTTCCATTTATGACCTACACACCCACAGTCCTCCGACGGTGCTGATCCATTTCTCCCAGGTGCAAATACGCTCGGGTCGGGTGAGCCGTACGGCTGATAACATTTTGGTCATTTCCGGGTCATCTTGCTGTGAACTTGGCGGTTTATAATTTGCACGTAGATTTAGTCCGTTTGGGCAAACATCAAACCAGGAGGACACAGAGTATGAATAGACGATTTCGAGTCACACAGTTTATTGCCTTGCTGCTGCTGGCGGGGTTGCTCGCCACGGCCGGCCTGCAG
>Ga0210088_1000189_pt1 | contig 12135 bp, 8 predicted proteins | sample RushMan_CattailN_6_FD_185557 | JGI IMG/M metagenome (GOLD analysis project Ga0210088, IMG submission 185557) | Wetland microbial communities from San Francisco Bay, California, USA, that impact long-term carbon sequestration -... | ecosystem: Environmental > Aquatic > Marine > Wetlands ... | reverse complement strand
GTCGGCCTTGCACTCCGGGCGGCTGGAGCCGGTTTGAACGTCTTTTTCGGGCAGTTCGTCAAATCGGAGAAATACAGCGAAATTTCAGCCCTGGATAGATTCCCGGAACTCGTCACCTGCCGCCGGTACGGCAGCGGCTGCTGGCTTACCCGGGAGGCGGACGAAACAGATGTCCGGCTGGCCCGGGAAGGCCTGGAGGATATCCGCCGAATATTATCCGCCCGGCAGCATCAACTCGTCATTCTTGATGAGGTATGCATCGCCGAGCATTTCGGGCTGCTTTCCGTTGAAGATCTGCTCGCGTTAATTGAAATAAAACCTCTTGAAGTGGAGCTAGTCTTTACCGGCCGCTACGCCCACCCGCAGCTGATCGAACGCGCCGATTTGTGCACCGAGATGCGGGAGGTTAAGCACTACTACCAACAAGGCGTCCTGGCCCGCAAAGGGATCGATCATTGAAACCGCGCTTTCCTTTCCGCGTGGGCACCACATCCTACATTCTACCGGATGAAATCCTGCCCAACATCCGCTTTCTGGCCGACAAGGTGGATGACGTTGAACTCGTTTTATTCGAATCGGGAGATCTATCAAGCATACCCAACGCGGAGACTGTGCGAGAGCTGAAGCTGCTGGCGACGGATCACGACCTGACCTACACCATCCACCTGCCGATCGATATCCACACGGGGCACGCGAAGGAGAGCGAAAGGCGCCGCGCAGTTGAAGCCTGCCGCCACATCATCGACCGCCTGGAGCCGGCCTCACCCTTCGGCTATATTCTCCATCTTGCCGGCGACCGACGCGGCGCAGAGCCTTCCGCCGATCTTGCGCGCTGGCAGGCCCTTCACAGGGACTCGGTCCGCAGCTTGCTCGCGCTGGTGTCGGCGGATCGAATTTGCATCGAGAACCTGGAATACCCTTTCGAACACGCGGCCGGGATCGTCTTCGACTTGGGGCTTTCGATCTGCTGCGACATCGGCCATCTTTTGCTTAACGGCAGCGACGTCGATGCCCACCTCGACCGCCATTGGCCCCGCACGCGCGTGGTCCACCTGCACGGTCTTGCAGACGGGGCGGACCACCGGAGCGTCTCCCGTCTGGAGTTGTCGTTTATGCAAAACCTGATGCAGCGGCTCCGGTCCGCCGGTGAGCCGGACCGGGTCGTCACCCTTGAAGTGTTTGCCGAGAACGATTTGCGTGATTCCCTGCGGTACCTTGCAAGATGGGGCCTGCCTGCCGAAGGCCCGGGTTGGAAATGAAACCTATCCGCTGTTTTCTGAGCCAGCCCCCCAATGGTCACCGACACGAGGCCAACGTGAACCGCGCATAGAACGATCAACCCGTCGACTTGGTTGCCTTAGGGGTACATTCATAATTCTATGTTGAAAATTTCCAGGCGGACTGGCAATATTTAATCAACAACAAACATTCAGATAACGATAAATGTGTTGTTAAATCAAAAAGATGTTGGTTGAAACCACTCACTGGAGACTATGATTGATGAAACGGATCAAGCTCGCGCGGATGGACTGTGGGAAGGTCAGCGGCGAGATCGGCGATTTTGTGATCGGGCAGGTCACGGACACGGGGATGACCGGTTGCGTGGTGGGACTTTCCGGCGGGGTGGATTCGAGCACCACCGCGGCGTTGATCAAGCGGGCCTTCGACCGGCACACGGCTGCGAAATTCGAACTGGTGGGTTACATCTTGCCCACCAGCCTGAACAAGCAGGATGACATCGGGGATGCAGAAGGGGTGGCCCGATACCTCGGCATCCGCTGCGAGACCCACAGCATCGAGGCGCCGGTGGAGGCCTTCCGCGCCACCAACCCCGAGGCCTTCGAGAGCATCTTTCACAAGGGCAACATGATCTCCCGCGTGCGCGCGAATGTGCTCTCCACCAAGGCGGCCACCGAAAGGAAAATCGTTGCCGGCACCGGCAACAAGGATGAGGATTTCGGGATCGGATACTACACTCTCTTCGGCGACGGGGCGGTGCATTTGAGCCCGATCGGCGGGCTCTCCAAGCGCCTGGTGCGCGAGATGGCGAGCTTCCTGGGGCTCGGCGGCCACATCGTGAACCGCGTTCCTACCGCGGGGCTCGAGCCCGGCCAAAGCGATTACAAGGACTTGGGCTATGACTATGACGTGGTGGAATTGGTGTCCGAGGGCTATGTGCAGGGATCCACGCTCGCTGAACTCAGCCGCCACCCACAGATTGTACCTGTTGTTGAAAAGCAGATGGCGCACTACAAGAAGGTGTTCGGCGCAGCGAAATTCACGAGCGTGGACCAAGTGGTAGCAGACGTGCTGCGGCGGCATGAGATCGCAAAGGGCAAGATGAAGATCATCCATCCGCCTTCGCCGAAAATTTCACTCATCCATGAGTGAGCTACGTTCTCAAACATCTCAGTTTGGCAAGGTCTTCAGCGTAGCCGTAAAGGTGCAGTCCCTTGCTCTCCACGATCATCTCCCCGTCTTTGACACCGATCTCGCCGGCCATGTATTCTTTCAGGTTCTGAATCGCCGCGAGGTTGGCGGGGAAGCCGTTCCATAAATCCCACGAACGGAAATAGACCACGAAGTGAAGGATTTCATCCTGGATGCGCGTGTCGATCGAGCGCAGGCAGGGCGGGTCCAGCAATGTTAGGTCGGACGGGTGCGCCACCTGCAGCACCATCTGGTTGTTGCGATGGCCGAATTTCTTGTAGGTGTCGATCACCCACTCGATCTGGTTTAGATAGAGTTGGCTGTTTTCCTCAAACAACACCTTACCGTCGACTTCACGCCGATCGATGATCTCGGCGTTGGCCTCGCGCCACCAGTTCAATTTGTCGCCGGTAATCGGCACGCGGGTCAGGCGCTCGCCGTAGGTGTAGGACTCTCCGGGCTCCTTGCGCGCGGACATGAGATACTCGATGTAGGCCCGGCTGTAACCCGATCCGCCGTAGATGTAATCGTGCTCCACCGGGTTGGGGATCCCGCAACTCGGCGGGATGTCGGGGATCAGCGGCTGAGTGCCGGGGTACTTCACGTGCCCGGTGAAAAAATCGTACTCAAGCCGCGTCTGCCCGGCATATGACCCGCGGTCGATCACAAAACGCCTGCCGTGGTCGAGAATGTCGTTCACCGCCTGGAACCACAAGTCTGGCAGGTCTCTGGCGGAGATCTGGTGAATGTTCATGGCTTTCTGAATTGGGTGTCTGGGTGTTTTGATATTTTAATCGATGGAGGGTTGGGTGCTTTTTGTTGCGTTTGGCTAAACAACCATAAAACAAACCCAACTCAAATATCCAACGTCGAAACCTCGAGCGCATTGTTCTGGATGAAATCCCGCCGCGGCTCGACCTCCTCGCCCATCAAAATCGTGAAGATTTCGTCGGCGTCAACAAAATCCTCGACCCGCACCTGAAGCAGGTTGCGTTTCCCGGGTCCTGGATTCATGGTGGTCTCCCACAGTTGGGTGGGGTTCATTTCACCGAGACCCTTATACCGCTGCACCGAAAGCCCCTTCTTGCTTTCTTTCAACAGGCAGTCGAGCAACTCTTCCTTGTTTTGGGATACAAAACACTCACCGTCCTTTTCATTGGAATGAACGGTGAATGGCCCTTCGTCGTATTTCGAAATCTTTTTTTTCAGGTCGACGCACTTCTGGAACTCATTGGAGTAGATCAATCCGCGGCCTATTTTAACACTGGAATACATTTTGGAATCCGGTCCGGCAAAAAGAAGAGTTTCGGCCGCCTCCTGGCTGCTCACCATCAACTCGTAAACCCCGCGCTCGCTATTGAAGCTGGGGCCCTCCACGGTGTACCCCTTTGAAATGAGCAGATCCTTCAGCCCCGCCATCCGTTTCTCATCCTGGAGAAAACTCTTGTCGTCCAACCCGGCGCTGGTGAGAATTTCAGCCACCTCGGGTGAAATGCCCCGTTTCTCAAGCTTGTTTAAAATTTGAAGATAGGCCGCCAGTTCCGTACTGAACAGATAGAGGCTGTGTCCGGAGAGTTCTTTCTGTTCCCGACCGTATTTTACAAATTTTTGTTCGCAGATTTTTTTCAACACCCAGTCGTCCAACTCCGACTCGTCCTTCAGATAGATCTCATCTTTGCCCTTGCCGACCTTAAGCAGCGGTGGTTGGGCGATGTAAAGAAACCCCTTATCGATCATGTCCGGCATCTGGCGATAGAAGAACGTCAGTAGAAGGGTACGGATGTGGGAGCCGTCGACATCGGCGTCGGTCATGATGATAACCTTGTGGTAGCGGATGTTGTCGATGTTGTACTCTTCCTTGCCCACACCGGTACCGAGCACAGTAATGATGTTCTTGATCTCCTCGCTTTGCAGGATCTTGTCGAAGCGCGCCTTTTCGACATTCAGGATTTTACCTCTAAGCGGGAGTATGGCTTGAAATCGCCGATCGCGCCCCTGTTTGGCCGAACCACCGGCGGAGTCGCCCTCAACGATGAAAATTTCCCTTTCCTTTGGATCGTCCGATTGGCATTCAGCGAGTTTACCGGGCAAGGTGGCGTCCAGGAGCGAGCCCTTGCTGCGTGCCAGGTCCCGTGCGCGCCGGGCCGCATCGCGGGCTCTCGCCGCCTCGGCGCCTTTGCCCACGATTTTCTTGGCAACGGAGGGATTTTCCTCGAAATAAAGCGCCAGCTTTTCATTCACCAACGATTCGACCAGGCCCTTGACTTCACTGTTGCCGAGCTTGGTTTTGGTCTGCCCCTCGAACTGCGGGTTCCGAATGCGGACACTTATGATGGCGGTCAAGCCTTCGCGCACGTCGTCGCCGGTGATCTTCGCCTGCATGTTCTTGGGGACGTTGCCGTTGGTGGCGTACGCGTTGATGGTGCGGGTCAGCGCCGACTTGAAACCGATCAAGTGGGTTCCGCCCTCGGTCGTGTTGATGTTGTTGGCAAAGGACAGAATTTTGTCGATGTAAGTGTCGTTGTATTGAATCGCCAACTCGACCTGGATGTCGCTCTTTTCAGCTTCAATGTAGATCGGCTTGTGCAGTGGTGTGTTGCGGCGGTTCAAGTGCTCGCAGAACTCGATAATGCCGCCCTTGTACAAGAATTCCTCTTTTACGTCGGAGCGCTCGTCCTCGAAGGTGATGCGCACCCCTTTGTTCAGAAATGCCAGTTCGCGCAGACGTCGGATCAGAATGTCGTTGGTGAACTCGCTCACGGTGAAGATCTGAGTGTCCGGCCAAAAATGGACCTGGGTGCCGCGCTTGCGGGTCTTGCCGGTCACCGTCAACTCGGATGTCTTGGCCCCCCGTGAATAGGTCTGGTGATAAATGCTCCCATCGGTGTGAACCTCGACTTCCAGTTTGACGGACAGAGCGTTTACGACCGAAACCCCGACACCGTGCAGACCGCCGGACACCTTGTATGAGTTATCATCGAACTTTCCGCCGGCATGCAGTTTGGTCATAACGACTTCAAGCGCAGGAATGTTTTCCTTTTTGTGAAGACCGACGGGTATGCCCCGGCCGTTGTCGATCACGGTGACGCTGTTGTCGGCATGAACGATGACGTTTATCAGATCGCAGAAGCCGGCCATGGCTTCATCGATGCTGTTGTCCACCACCTCATACACGAGGTGGTGCAAGCCGGCGACATCGATGTTGCCGATGTACATGGCCGGCCGTTTACGGACCGCCTCGAGGCCTTCCAACACCTTGATGTTGTCCGCGGTATAGCTGGAATTTCCGTTGGTATTCATAATTCAGACATTCTCTATTAAAATTTTACTCTAAATTCGCATGGGCATGATAACACTCAAATAAGTGTCGTCTTTTTCACTGCTGACCAGACATGGGCGATCCTCACTGTCAATGCTCAGGATCACTTTTTCATCATCGATGACGTTCAACGTGTCCAAAAAGAACCTGGGATTGAACATCACGGTTATCTTTTTTCCCTTGAACTCTATGGGCATGTCTTCTTTTGATTCGCCAATTTCAGGATTAGTCGATGATATGGTGAGTTTATCGGTGTCAAAATTGAATATCACGCCTTTATACTCGTCGGACGACAGAATGGACATCCGCTTCAGCATCATCAGAAACATTTGTCGGTCCAGAACCATTGAATGCGCGGTTGGCTTCACAATGATGTCGGCGTATTTTGGAAACTCACCCTCAAGGAGCCGGATGATAATGGTTTCGTTATCTTTTTTTACGACAAAATTATTATCTTTGAAGGCCACCCGAACACTGCCTTCCGCATCCAGAAACTTTCCAACTTCACTCAGACTCTTTTTGGGAATGAGAATACCTTTGCCTACCGGCAGTGTTACAGATTTATCAAAAACGGAATCGACCTTCGACAACCGGCTTCCGTCGGTGGACACCATGCGGAACAATTTGTTTTTTTGATCGTCTAACCATTCGGCGTAAACTCCGATGATGTGAGTGCGCCTGTCGTCTGCTGCTGCGGATATGATGATTGATTTAGCAATCATCCCTGCCAAGGTCCCAGATTCAATATTAAAAAAATCATCGGTCTCTATTTTTGGTATCTCCGGAAAATCTTCCGAATTCATTCCGACGATATGGTACTCGACGTTGGTGTTTCCAATCTCAACCCAATGGTTGTCAAGCTCTTTCAAAACAATTTCTTCACTGGGAAAATCCCTGACTATTTCAAAAAATTTGCGTGCACTGATAGCCAAGGTTCCTTGGGTTTCAATGTTTGCCGGATAATGCCCCTCGAACCCGGTTTCAAGATCTGTTGCAGAAAATGTGATTCCAGACTCAGTGGTTCTAATTAAAACATTGGTTGTAATCGCCAGGTTGGTCTTTCGACCTGTAATACCCTGTATTCGGGAAAGCACCGGCAGTATATGAGATTTCTGGATAGTAACTCTCATATTTCCCTCTCTCTTTGTTATTAATTAAAAAACAGGTGAAGACGATGGAGTGTCAATATGTCCATAAACCAAATAACACATTAATATAACATTAAATAAAAATTTTTATAATGTTAAAAAATAATTATTCTGTAAGATTGAAAGAGTGAGTTTTTATCTATCCCATTTAATATTGTTCATAACTATAATTCTATTGACATCCCATTGAAGGGTTAGGGAACAGGGAACGTGGCAGAAAAATCATGCCGCTTCGACCATTTTGACCCATTTTTTTATAGCGGGTGTTGTTTTGGATGACCAACCACTTGATATTCGTATTTTAATAAAAGATTTATACATTTTTTTAATAAAATCAATTAGTTTATAAAATTGTTGAGTCTTATCCAATAAAAAAGGCTCCATTTCTTCAGGGCTTTGAGGAAGAGCAGGCCCCGGAACTTTTAGGCTGCTCAAGTTAAGGCTTTCACCTTTGATACTGAACTGCCATTCATGGTCCCCGGTTTTAAAAACCAAAGCCAGCTCTGTTACCAAAGCCCCTTTTTTAAGGGCCATTTTCCCTTCTTCAAGACCTGCATCATCGCCTTTGATCGTTATACGCTCTATTGATTTACCCTTGCGATTTTCAAGGACGACCCTGTTGCCGATTTCGAGTGCCATACAGTCAGGGTCAGCTGATCTAAAGGCATCCTGTCCGTTTTCGACAAGGTACCACAGCCACGTGAGAAATTCGTCTCCCAGGAACCGATAGCGATTGTAAGCGACAGACAGATCCAGCATAGTTTGAACTTAAATTAATATTGGCTATTAGTTTGAAAAATGTGTAGGAGAAAGGCCCAGCAAGACATCGCGCTCCTGGTCCGTCAATTCGGCTTGAAGGTCTGCAGCCGTGTATGGAAAAATACGGATCAACGACAGGTTGAACGAACGTTTGAACAAAGTTTCGAGTTCCTCGTTGGCGGAGCGCAAATTGGAAAAAAAACAAACCGATGAATTTTCGTAATCCCACAACAGATCATAAACACTGGGTGTCGAAGGAACTCGGACAGCAAGGTCGGCCGTCACTTTGTCCTTCAATGCCTGTTTTTCATCCTTCGCCAGAAACCGACGACTGGTTTTAGCCAGGCGCTTTGATGTTTCCAGGGTCAGGTGCTTTTTTAGAAGTTTTGCCGGGATTGATTTACGATCGATCCTCAACGAGAAGATAAAGAGGTTTCCAAAAACAAAACTGGACCCCTCAAATTTCGGTTGAAACGGGGTTTCAAACGACGTCCACCCGGCCGCTTTTTCAACAGCGTCTTCATCGATCTCAGGGATGGCATTTTTCTTGAGCCCCTTAGCAACAATTTCCGTTACCGTGCCTTCAAATTTTCCTTCCACAAGGTAGTGGGTGATGGAAACCGCCGATGAAAGAATACCCATAAGGTTAAATCCCGGATAAACCACCAGATATGGTGTTAAAAAAAAATTACATAAATATATAGCGTATTTACTGAATTTAAACAAGACAAATCTTTACAATGAAAATTATTGCCGACCTTCATGTCCACTCCAGATATTCACGCGCCACAGCGAAAGCGCTTGACCTCGAGAACCTCTATGTAACCGCCCAGATCAAAGGGGTCCAGGTGGTTGGGACCGGGGATTTCAGCCATCCTGCTTGGTTTGCGGAAATCGAAAAAAAGCTTGAACCCGCAGAACCGGGGTTGTTTCGCCTCAACAGGGAAATTTCAAAAGCCTTGGATACGAAGGTGCCGGCCAATTGCCGAGGGATGGTGCGCTTTGTAATGGCCACCGAGATCAGCAATATTTACAAAAAAGAAGGCAAAACCCGTAAAAACCACAACCTCGTGTTGGCTCCGGACCTGGAGGCTGTCCGCCAAATCAACCGGAGGCTTGAAAAAATCGGAAACATCCAATCCGATGGGCGGCCGATTTTGGGGCTTGACGCTCGCGACCTGCTCGAGGTGGTGCTGGACGCCTCCATGGATGCGTGTCTAATCCCGGCCCACATATGGACACCGTGGTTTTCCATGCTGGGATCCAAGTCGGGGTTTAACTCCGTCAGTGATTGTTTCGGAGATCTCACCAGCCATATCTTTGCGGCCGAGACCGGCCTGTCCTCTGACCCAGCCATGAATTGGAGAGTCTCCTTTTTGGACGGGATCACGCTCGTATCTAATTCCGACGCCCACTCTCCGGCCAATCTGGGCCGTGAAGCCAATCTTTTCGACACCGAGTTGTCCTATATTGCCATGCGCGAGGCATTGAAAAGCGGCGACCCACAGCGTTTCTCCGGCACCATTGAGTTTTACCCGGAGGAGGGCAAGTACCACATGGACGGTCACCGCATCTGCGGAGTTTGCCTGGCACCCATGGAAACGATGGCGCATCAGGGCCTTTGCCCTCAATGCGGCAAACCGCTCACCATTGGGGTCCTCAGCCGGGTGGAGGAATTGGCGGATCGGCCGGCAGGGCAGCGGCCGGAGAAGGTTCATCCCTATCACAACCTCGTTCCCCTGACCGACATACTGGCAGAGATCCTGCAGGTGGGGCCGAAGACCCAAAAGGTCTCTCTGGCCTATCGTGAGGCCATTGATGCCCTCGGGCCGGAACTCCGCATTCTGCAGGAGCTGAACCCGGAAGATATCGATCGAGCCGGAATTCCGTTGCTGGGCGAGGCGGTGCAGCGCATGCGCGAAAAGAGAGTCGACATCAGCCCGGGTTTCGACGGCGAGTACGGGCGGGTAAAGATTTTCAACGCTCAGGAACGAGCGCACATTCAAGGGCAGCGGTTGTTTTTCTCCTATTCGGTTGAAACGCCGGCGGCCTCAGAGGCCAATGAATTCACTCCCCCTAAAGGAGAAAAACCAACCCAAATGGACCTTCCAACCATCGAGTCCTCTACAAGAGATCTAAACTGCCGAATGGATCGACTCAACGAAGACCAGCGCCGGATAATCGAATACGATGGAGACAGATTGATGATCGTGGCCGGCCCGGGCACCGGCAAAACCCACACACTGACCTGCCGAATTGCACGCCAGATTTTAGAAAGGGGCGTTCCTGCCGACCGCGTACTGGCCGTTACGTTCACCAACCGAGCCGCTGAGGAAATGCGCTCGCGCTTGAGAGCCCTGCTCGGCGAAAGCCACGCACTTCCCGTCATCACCACCTTTCATGGCCTGTGCCTGCAGTTGCTGCTTGCAGACGACCCGGAGAATGCGTTCGGGATCATCGACGATGATGAGCAGGTCGATCTACTCAGGCAGGCGGCAGCCATGGCAGCCCAGAGAGGCATTTCAGTACCTCTGAACATCCCTGAGCTGCAGTCGCAGATCATGCGCGCCAAGCAGAACCTTTTGCTCCCCGAGGACCTGCTCGAATCGGCGAGCAATGTTGCTGAAGAGCAATGTGTGGCTGCCGTCTTCCGCGCCTATCGGCAGTTGATGGAAACCCAGCGGTTGCTGGACTTTGAAGACCTCATCTTCGAGGTGGCCCGGCGCCTGGAGGCGGCCCCGGAATTCGGCCGCTCCTGCCGCAACCGCTTTCAGCACGTGTTTGTGGATGAGTACCAGGATTTAAACCACGGCCAATACCGGCTCATCCGCAGCCTCGTGCCGACGGGCTCCGGCGAGAACAGCCTGTGCGTCATCGGCGATCCGGATCAATCCATCTATGGGTTCCGCGGATCCGATTCACTCTGCTTTCGTAAATTTAAAGAAGACTATCCTGGTGCGGCCGTCCTCCACCTGACGCACAACTATCGCTGCACCCGGGCCATTCTTGCGGCCTCCTTCCAGGTAATCAACCGCGACGGCATTGAACGATCGAGGACGTATTCAAGCATCGACGGCGTCAAGACCGTAACCATTCTCGGGCTTGCGAACGAACATGCCGAGGCTGAATCCATTGCCCGCACCATCGAGGGCCTTGTGGGTGGGACCGGTTTTCATTCCATCGACACCGGCCGGGTCAAGGAGGCGTATCCGTCTCTTGCACGAGGGTATGCGGATTTTGCCGTCTTGACTCGCACGAGCGACCAACTCCGATTCATCGCCGATGGATTGGAAAACTGCGGCATCCCTTTTCAAGCCGTCAGCCGGCGCCAGATATTCAAAGAAAAGGGCGTCGCCGAGATCTTATCCCTACTGAAGGTTCTGTCCGGCGGCGGAAGCTACTCCGATTTTGAAAACGCCGCGGCCGTGGTCGCCCCCAAGTTGGGGAGGCGTGTCCTTACAGCTTTCAAGGACTGGTGTTTCAAAAACCGGCTGTGTCTCAGGGATGGATTGTCGGAGGCCGGACGCTTTCCCATCGCAGGTCTTAACCGGAATCAGCAGTTTCAGTTGACCGAGTTGACCGCTCGGCTTTCCGCTCTGGATCGGGAGACGGCATCAGAGAAAGGCAAGGAGAGGCTTCTTAACTTAATCAACCATCCGGGTGTTGCCTCCTTCGTCTCCCAAGAGAAAACCAGAGAGGCATTGAACCGGCTCGCTGCCATGGCCGAAGATTCGGAAGCAACCGGCAAAGGGGTTTTCAACAGGTCCGCCCTCTATACGGACACCGACCTCTATCATCCGCGAGCAGAGAAAGCGGCGTTGATGACCATGCATGCCGCCAAGGGCCTCGAGTTTCCGGTGGTTTTCATCGCCGGCTGCGAAGATGGGCTGATCCCCTACAAACGGTCCTCGGACAGGGGCGGCACGGATGTCGACGAGGAACGCCGCCTGTTTTATGTCGCCATGACACGGGCGAAGGAGCAGCTCTATCTGACGTGGGCCCGGCGCCGGCGGATTTTCGGCAAGGCCGCCGACCGTGAAATGTCGCCCCTCGTCACACACATCGAAGAGCGCCTTCTGAAGGATGAATCACCGCGCGGCAAGCACCGAAAAAGAAAACCGGATCAACTCCAGTTGTTCTGATGTTAAAGTTTTTTCACGATCGGCCGATATATTGTATATCCGTTTAGAATAACACACAATTCCAATTTAACACTTGAAGTATTCAGCTGTTTTCGGTTAAAATGGAAATGTGGTCCGGTTCTTAACAGCCAACGCGCATGATCTTCGCACCCATGAAATACCGGAAACTTAAGATCGCCGGCATCCTGAGTTTGCTTTTCGTTGTGATGCTGATCCCATCCAGGGCACCTGCCGACATTTACCGCTATATCGATGAAAACGGGGTGATGCATTTCACCAATGCCCCCACATCGGCCAAGTTCAAGCTGTTCATGCGGGAGCGCAAAATTTTCATCAG
>Ga0210088_1000188_pt1 | contig 12155 bp, 12 predicted proteins | sample RushMan_CattailN_6_FD_185557 | JGI IMG/M metagenome (GOLD analysis project Ga0210088, IMG submission 185557) | Wetland microbial communities from San Francisco Bay, California, USA, that impact long-term carbon sequestration -... | ecosystem: Environmental > Aquatic > Marine > Wetlands ... | reverse complement strand
CCCTCGACTTTGAGAGCCCAAAGTCTGTGATTTTAATTGTTTCCCTGTCATTCAGTAGAAGGTTGAAAGGTTTTATATCGCGATGGACGATGCCCGCTTGGTGCAGATGGGCGAGGCCGTGAAGCGTTTCGCGCACATACCGTATGGCTTGCTCGGGCCGCAGAGGTCTAGAGGGATTTTCAATACGATACGTTTCGCCAATCAGTTCACCAACATTATGACAATAATACTCCATGACGATAAAGGATCTATCCTCATGCGTGCCTTGATCTAAACATTTGACGACGTTGGGATGGTGGATTGCCATCATGATATTTGTTTCAATGCCAAACCGTTTTTCAATCTCTTCCCAGCCCAGCAGACTTTCCAGATGCGGATGAGGGAATAAGAGTTTTAATGCAAAGATTCTCTCACTCGCCGGATGTCTGACCTTGTAGACTCGAGCCATTCCCCCTTTGCCGAGCAATCCCAGGATTTCGTAGGACCCTATTTTCTGCAAACTCTCTGCTCCATTCAAATTACTGAAAGGATAAGCCCGTTCCCCAAGTATGCAAATATCATTTGAGCGATACGCTGCATTTTCATGGTTTTTTGTTTTTGAGCGATTGAGGCGGTTCTCATGAAAAGTGGTCGATTTGCCATGGGCCTTGCTGCATGGGAGCATACGTCTTAGTTTATCCCTTGCACAGGAGGGCGTAGCATGGCATGATAGCAACAACCTTAAATAAAGTAATGGACCTTTTGAGACTATTTTGGTGGATGTATGAAACCGGCAGAGGAGGAAAAGCATGAGTGTCGACCCCAAAGCGCTTGAGTCTAAACTTCGCGAAATGTACCCTGATATAGACAAATATGGGTTTGGCCTGGCCCTGACTTTCAACCAGCAAAAAGACGCGTGGATCGTGAAGCTGACTCACGAAAAGCATGAACTCACCACCCACCTCGAGCGAAAAGATGCGGAAGCCTGCCTCGAAGGGGTTCAATGTGTCTATCTGGGTGTTCAAGTCGGGCAATTTGTGAAGAATTTTGAAGCAGAGGAGTAAATTGCTTGGGGCGGGCATCGGAAGCCGTGTTTTTCAGGGTTTTGTGGACCCCGGCTTTCGCCGGGGTGACGGATTTGTTGCTGCACTAAGTCTTGAGCGTCTTGTACTAAATCATTGGAAGATACCTTTCGATTTCGTACACATTGACCTGAGTCCGATATCTATCCCACTCAATCTTCTTGTTTTCGATGAATTTATGAAAAATATGTTCCCCTAGAGTCTGGCGAACAAGAACACTTCTTTCGCACTCGTAGATGGCTTCGTAAAGGCTTCCGGGCAGAGATTTGATTCCCTTGGACGCCCTCTCTTGATCGCTCATGCGAAAGATGTCCTCTTCGACGGGTTCGGGCAGTTCATATTGTTTCTCGATTCCGGTCAGTCCGGCAGCCAACATGACGGCAAATGCCAGGTACGGGTTGCAGGCAGGGTCGGGAGCACGAAACTCGATGCGGGTGGCTTTTTCTTTGCCCGGTTTGTACATGGGGACGCGGATCATGGTGGATCGATTGCGCCGTGCCCAGGATATGTAAACCGGGGCCTCATAGCCCGGAACGAGCCTTTTATAAGAGTTCACCCATTGATTGGTTACCGCGGTGATTTCCCGGGCATGTCGAAGCAGGCCGGCGATATAACATTTCGCTTCGCGGGAAAGATTGTATGTGTCCTGAGGATCGAAGAAAACATTTTTATCTTTTTTAAACAGAGACTGGTGGGTGTGCATTCCGCTCCCATTTTCGCCGAATATAGGTTTGGGCATAAATGTGGCGTATACTCCATTCTGGCGGGCAATCTCTTTAACTGCAATCCGGTACGTTTGAGTCTTATCGGCCATGTGCAGGGCTTCATCATATCTCAAATCGATTTCGTGTTGGCTGGGAGCTACTTCGTGATGGCTGTACTCGACACCGATTCCCATCTGCTGCAAGGCAAAAATGGTCTGGCGTCTCAGGTCGCTGCCTCTGTCGAGCGGCGTGACGTCGAAATATCCGCCACGGTCGATGATTTCGGGTGCCGTGTCCGATTTGAAATAGAAATATTCCAGTTCGGGTCCGATATAAAAAGTATTGTCTCTTTGAGCGGCTTTGCCGAGCATCTTCTTGAGGACAAAGCGAGGATCTGCTTCGTAAGGCGAACCATCGGGATTGAGTATGTCACAAAACATCCTGCCGACGGGTTTTTCCCGGGGACGCCATGGCAGCAGCTGAAAGCTTGTAGGATCCGGCACGGCTACCATGTCGCTTTCTTCGATGCGGGCAAAGCCTTCGATGGAAGATCCGTCAAAGCCCATCCCTTCCGTAAAGGCCAGCGGCAGTTCCTCAGGGGTGACGGAAAAGCTCTTGAGCTGCCCCAGGACGTCGGTAAACCAGAACTGAATGAAAGCAACTTCGTTATCGCTCACAAATTTTAGAACGTCTTCGGCTGTTTGGGATGGCGGCATAGTATTTCCTCCTGTGAAAAAGAATCCTTATTTAGCAGTGCCCGTCCGGAAAATCCCCCTAACCCAACCTCTCCCCCCAATGCTGCTGAATTAGAGAAACGGTTCTCCCCTTTCGTATAAAGGGAGGTTAGGGGGAATTTTTTAACATCCTGCTTCTTCATTGAAATCCCCCTAAATCCCCCTTTGCAAAGGGGGACTTTCTGAAGATTGCATCCTTAATTCAGCAACATTAACCTCTCCCCCTCGAGGGGGAATGGAACCCGGAGTTTCCGGATGGAACCTATTTAGAGAATCCAGGAGCCATGAGTCAGAAATCTGGTTCCGAAAACTCAATCGTGTCATGACCTCATACGTCGTGAGAGACAATCTCTCAAGGTGAGCTTGTAGGAATCTAGCGTTTGCTGTACGGGCCGTCAAGATGGTTGGTTTAATAAATGGTTCGTGGCCCGCCTTGACGGGCCACGACTAAGGATGGAAAGTTTGGGTCAGTGCAGGAGCTTTCAATTTCGAATCAGGACGCGCTTGAGCATTTCCTGGCGATAGGCTTTCATCAACTGATTCCTGGTAATGATCCCTTTTACTTTGCGTGAACCGTTGTTTCGCTCCACAACGGGCAGTTGTTCCATATCGATGAAGCTGAATTTGTTGAGGGATGAAGCCAGGGATTCTTCCGGGGTAACATAAATGATGTCGGGATTTATCAGGTCCTTGGCCAAAATCAAGCCGTTCAGACCATCTTCGAAAATGAACTCCTTAAGATCCGAAAAGGAGATCACGCCTTCGAGGTCTTCTTTTTCATCGACGATATAGATATAGTTGCCAGGATGATTCAGACATCTTTGCATCACTTCCTGATAAGGTGTTGTGGAGGGGACTTGTACGCATCCCGCTTCCATAATATCCTTAACATGTAAATTCGAGAGAATACCCATTTCGCGGCCGGCTTGAATATCTATGCCTTTGTGAGTCAGGCTCAGCGTGTAGATGGAGCCGCGAAGAATGCTCTTTTGCACAAGCGTGGCCAGAATGCAGGCAGTCATCATTGGAAGAATGACCGTATAGGCATTGGTCAGTTCAAACACCATAATGATTGCAGTCATTGGAGCTTGAACTACGGCACCGAGCATCGCTCCCATTCCAACAATCCCATAACCTCCGGTCGCCGGCACTATTTGCGGTAACCATTGGTGGAAAATGCTTCCGCAGGCGCTTCCCAGCATCGCTCCCAGGAATAACGCAGGGCACAAAATTCCCCCGGAGCCTCCCGATCCCAATGTAAAGCCGGTAGCTATGATCTTTGCGGCCACTAAAATGAACAAGAAACCGGGAAGAAAGTTGCCCTTAATTGCCTGCGTAATGGGAGCATAGGAATAGCCAAATACTTCCGGCAGATAGAATCCGATGATGCCGACAAAAAGCCCGCCGATTGCTGGTTTGAGAGCCGTAGGCAGTTTTACGTGGCGATGAAAAACTCCCTCCGACAAATGCATAAACTGGGTGAAAGCGACCGATGTCAATCCTGCCAGAATTCCCATAATTGCATATAAAAGAATCTCTGCCGGGCTGAACAATTCGTACGGAGGAACATGGAGCATCGCTCCGTGTGGCAGGAATGCTCGTGCAAAAGCGGTAGCCACCACCGAGGAAATCACAATCGGACTGAAGGAGTGAACGTTGAATTCTCCGAGAATCACTTCCAGTGCAAATAACACTCCGGCGATAGGGGCATTAAAGATGAACGCCAGGCCTGCTGCAGCGCCACAAGCGACAACCACTCGCTGTCGTTCTCCTGACACTCGGAAAAATTGACCTACGCCGGAAGCCAAGGCTGATCCGATTTGGATAATAGGCCCTTCGCTGCCTGCAGAACCGCCGGAACCCAAGGTAAGGGCAGACATGACCATCCGCAGGATTCCATTGGTCCAGCGTACGAAACCGTTCTTTAATGCCACCGCCTCCATTGTGGATGGAACACCGTCAGCTGTCGCTTCCTTTGGAAAGAAGTATATAAAAGGAGCTAGAAGTAAACCGCCCAATGCGGGAATCAAGGGGACAATCCAGACACTGCTGCTGCCGAACCAGGTGGGCACAATTGTTACGAAAAAAACCGAAGCATAGTGCAAAAGTCTTTCGAAAACAAAGCAACCGCCTCCAACGACAACCCCAATTACGACCGCCAGGATGATCAGAAAAGTCTGATCGCTCACTCTCAAATGGCGAAAAAAAGAAAACAGCAAATTTCGGCACTGGCGGATCAGAAAGTATTCGCTCACGATCTCACCCCTCGCACTGCCTGTTCCAGAAATTGACCTACAAGGACACCGGGATTGGAGGGAACATCGTTTTGGCAGTGCTCCCTGCCGTTTCCATTTCCACGGCCGTTGCCGTTACCGTTTTCTTTTCCCAGTCGAACCGGTTTGAACAGTTCGATGGAAGGCTTTTCGGATTTCGTTTCGAATATAGTGATAATATCTTCGGGATTTTCGGTCTCCAGCAGTTGCTGGTAGATGGTTTGATCTTTAAGAAGACGCACGATGTGGTAAAGACATTGTATGAAAAATGTTTTCTTGCGGGGGTGGGCGAAGGCCAACAGCAGGAGATGCACCGGCCGTCGATCAATTGAGTCGAATTCTATCCCTTTTTTGGAGCGGGCGAAAATCAAGGTAGGCATGTTTGCTTCTTCAGTAAAAACATGAGGCACGGCAAAGCCTCCACCGATGCCCGTCGTGGAGAGTTTTTCCCGTTCCAGAAGATCTATCGTGGCCTTTTCTTTGTTTCGCAGACGGCCGTTCTGAGGGATCTTTTTCATCACCTCTACAATTGATTCGAGGTGTTCGCGGCTTTCGATGTCCAAGAGAACGTTTTTTGTTTCAAGGAAACTTGCAAGATTCATGAGATTATCCTCCGTCGAAGAAAATTTGATTTCGTTCGAGAGGACATAAGCACAAATGGTGCCAAATTATTTTATACTTAAATCTCAATTAGTTAATATATTCATAATATGCATTCTCACTTTGTTTAATGGAAAACCTGCAAATTTTGCAGATTGAAAGAAGACAGGCACCCCGTACAAACTCCGAAATAAGAAACAATCGCGTAAAGGCGTGACCAATGACAGGGCCCTGGAATCCGAATGATCCCGCGGGGCTAAAGGACTGCGCTGCCAATAGGGCTGGATACGGGCTTTTGCCAATGCGTAACAAAACAAACAAGAGGAAATTCGCTCAAAGGCTGCATTTGATGCAGGGGGAGGGAAGCGGTTGTGTGGGCCAGACAAAAAGGCCTGCAAATGTTGCAGTAAGGGTAGAATCAGCTTTCTTTTAAATTCAGTTTCTTGATTTTATAATAGAGATCGCGTTCGCTGATACCCAGGGACTCCGCCGTCATACGGCGATGCCCCTTGAAGTGCGTGAGTACCCGTTGAATATGATTCCTTTCTACCTGATCCAATGCCCAATTCATGGGGTAAATATCGGTATCAGCCTTTTGGTTATCTGCACCGCCCTTTTTCTGTTGGGATGATTTGTAGTGTCCAAATGATTCGGGAGTGATCCCTTTCCCACGACTCAAGACTACCGAACGTTCCAATGAATTCTTTAGCTCTCTGATGTTTCCCGGCCAATCGTAGGCCATCAGAACATCCATCACAGTCTTGCTAATTTTTAGATTGACACGACCGTATTTCTCTCGAAATTGGTTCAAAAAATGTTCTACCAGTAGGGGAATGTCTTCCTTGCGTTCCCTTAAGGGAGGCAAGTCAATGCGGACAACATTGAGCCTGAAATACAGGTCCTCGCGGAAGCGTTCCTGCCCGCATAGATGGGCAAGATCCTTATTTGTGGCAGCAATCACACGAACATCAACGAGATGAGTTTCAGTGCCGCCCAGACGTTGCAGACGTCCTTCCTCCAGAAGTCGCAGGAAGTCCACCTGACTGCTCAATGCCATCTCAGCCACTTCATCTAGAAATAAAGTCCCTTCGTGCGCCAGTTCAAAACGGCCTTTCTTCCGGTTGTGAGCCCCTGTGAAAGCTCCCCTTTCGTAACCGAACAGTTCACTCTCAAACAACTCGGCGGGAAGCGCTCCGCAATTCATGGTGACGAACGGACCCCTGCATCTGTGACTTCTCTGATGGATGGCTCGTGCAATCAACTCCTTGCCGGTTCCCGTTTCTCCTTCAATCAGAACGGGAACATCGGTTGGGGCTACCTGATCAACCAAGTCAAGAATTTCCATCAATGCCATGCTGCATCCCACGATGCTTTGATACTCTCGCTCCCGACGCAGTTGAAGGCGCAATCTTTTATTTTCTTCTTCTAACTGGGTAGCCCTCAAAATTCGCTGAACGTAGCTTCGAAGTCTTTTCAACTGAATGGGCTTAGTGATGTAGTCGTATGCTCCTTCCCGAAGTGCCTCGACCGCTGTTTCTACAGTGGCGTAAGCCGTCATGATTACAACTTCGGTTTGGGGGGATTTGGTTTTGACTTGTCGGAGGACCTGGATGCCGTCCTGATCGCCCAGGACTAAATCGAGCAAAATGAGGTGATAATTTTGCTTTTGGATAAAATTCAGTGCCTCTTCACCATTCTTGGCTGTATCCAGCGAGTACCCATGCCCGCCCAAAGCCTCTCGCAAGGCTTCGCGTATGTTTTCTTCGTCATCGGCGATTAAAATTCTATATGAATTCATGCGAATAATTTAACGCCCTTTCAGACCTTTAACAAAGGCTCCAATGAACAGCTCGGATCGGATGATCATCCTTGGTCACACTCTTCTACAAGAGGAAAACTCAGCTCAAAAACCGTCCCTTCGCCCACCCAACTCACGACATTAATCTCTCCGCCATGCTGTGAGACGATGTTATGCACGATACTCAATCCCAACCCCGTTCCCTTTGCTTTGGTTGTAAAATAAGGATCGAAGATCCGGCTCAAATTCTGCCACTCCACTCCACGGCCGGTGTCTTCAATTTTGATTATAATTTGGTTTTTATTATTGATGTGGCTGCTTAAGCGAATCCGACCTGCTTTATCCTTCATGGCTTCAACAGAGTTCTTGAACATATTGATGAAAACCTGGATTAGGAGATTTTTATCGCCGAGAATATAAACGGGTCTGTCCAGAGTTCTTGTCAATAGCTCATGTCCCGCTGACTCCACCTCGGCTTGCATCTTCATAGTCACTTCTTGAATCACCTGATGAAGATCCAGCTTGGAGCGCTCAATGGCTGGTGGGTGAACACTCAAGTGGGTATTCCGGAGTATGGCATCAAGTCGATGCAATTCAGAGAAAACAACGCTCAAATAGCGTCGAACCCTATCGTCCAGCTGCACCCTAAGCTTTTCTTCCAGGTATTCCTGCAAAAGTTGCAGGTTCATATCCATTGCGCTGAGGGGGTTCCTAATTTCGTGAATAATGCGGCGAGTCAAGTGTCCGAGAGCAGCAAATCGCTCTTGCCTTCTTACTTTTTCTTCGAGTGAACGAATGGGGGACAGGTCTTTGACAAGAATGATGTTGCCGATTGATCTATTCTCTTCGTCGTGGAGGGCCGAAATGGTTACTCGCAGAGGCATCATTTTGCCGTCAGTTCGCGTGTAAGTGATTTCTTCCTCCTCTTCCCGCCGGTTTTCTCCATCAGAAGTGGAACTCAACATTTTCAAAATGGGGTCGTTGGCCGGAAGCACACTTTCAATCGGTTCTTGATGGCATTCTTCTCTGCAGATTCCGAGTATGTCCTGCATTGCCAAATTGCAGCTGGTTATTTTACTCTTTCGGTCGGTCGTTAACACTCCTCGCGTGATACTCTGCAGTATATAGTTGTCGATGCTTCGCACTTCCTTTAGCCGCCGAGTTGTTTTGAAGTAAAAAGAGACAAAGCCGAGCACCATTAAACCAAGTATCAGGATTGGCAAAAGGAGCAGCAGGTCCAGCCAGATTTCTTGCTCATAGATTGAATTGATTTTCTGGAATACGGTGTCATCCTGAATACTTTGCAAAAGAATCAGGCGGAACTGCTTCTGACTTGCAGAAATATCCAGAAACAACCAAAGGCAAATTCCCAGTGCAAATAATGTGACGGCGATCAAAGCAAGGTGCACCCACAATGCTTGGGTCGTCAACGGATTTCTATTAGTTACCTCATACCTCGGCAGTTTTTTTAGGAGATTTTTCAGCATCTTTTATGACTCAAAATACCGGCAAAAGCTGCTGCTGCAGTTTCTGACATGAGCCCGGAGCAAAATACAGATGATCGTCTAAAGATCGATTACCGCCCCAGGTCCCGGAACGATGACACTGAAGTCATCGACTTCCCGCGCGAATTGTAAGATTTCAGGGTATCGCTTTTTTCTTACATCGCGTTGTATATGAACCAGAGCCAGAGAGCGAGCACCAGCTTTCCTGGCAAACCCAATACACTTTTGAACAGTGCCGTGCCCTGGTGTGTTATCGTCGATATCGAACGCCTCATGCACGATCAAATCGCAGTTTTGGGCGAGCGCAAGAGTTTCTGCAGTCGGGGAACCGTCGCCACTGTAAAAAAAAGATTTCTTCCCGTTATCAATACGCACAGCGAGATCACGCTGCCCATGACCGTTTTGGGCAGACTGCCAGCTCAATTCTAAAATGGTTAGCTCCCCATATTCGGGTTCCGCCTCCTCAAAAATCAGTGGATAGGTTAATTTCTTCGCGAAGCCGGGATATGCCAGATCCATGGTGCCTCGAATCAATTGTTCAATTCCCGTCTGGCTCACCATAGTCAGAGGTTTATGCCGTTTCATTTCCCAGAATCTCAGCAAAAGGGTGGGTACGCCAAAGAAATGGTCTCCATGGAAGTGGGAAATCCACACAGCATCTAAGTCGTTGGGATCGCTTGTATGTTTGAAGCACAGAGGTGTCACCGTGGGACCACAGTCCAAAAGAATTGATTTTTGCTTCCCATCCCTTCCTTCGGTTTGCAACCATACCGAAGTGTTAGGCAGACTTTCGTCGCAAGCTTCCCCGACACCTAAAAATACGGCTCTCATAAGCACCGACTCCGTGGTTGTATAATCAAAAGGCTGTTTACGCATTCTCCTTCGCATTTATGGCTTTGCATGATAAAAACTAAAATTGCTGCATGCTTGGATTTTTATCTATTTTTTCTTTTAACACAATTGGCAAAAAACTTTCGAAAACTGACAGGAGCCACATGAACGAATCGCTCTTAAGAGAAAAAATTGAAGAATATTCAAGATTTCCTCTTCGTGGCAGAATAAACATAATAACAGATACCACCGAATTTATGAATATCAAAGCCGACGATGTTTTGGAGCTTGCAGGTGGATTTTATCTGGTCCGGGGAGAAGAAACGGAGGGGCGATTCGGGCTGGATGGGGAGCCAAAATTTTGGGTAAAGAAAGCCATTGACCTTTCCGATGGTAGTCATAAAGTCATTAAACTTGTTTTTCACGAATCGTTCACGATGCACATCGGTTCGTTGCCAATCAAGTGTTTTCGCAGTCCGGTGAAAGAAGGGCGAATCCTCGACAAGACCAGGGATGATCCTTATTTCATGAAGGGGGTTACAATCGAAGACCGCTCCGGCAACTGCATCAGGATCATAGACAAGATTCAGGGCGCACGTTTCTATGACTTCATCAATAACCTCGCGCAGGATCATGAACCGTATTTTCATGAACGATTTCCCACCGTGTTGGATAACGTCATCCAGTGTGTAGAGGCGATCTACAGGTTGCATCAAGCAGGGGAGGTCCACGGAGATATACGGAACGATCACATCTATATTGAACGGAGTTCCAAAAGGTATATTTGGATAGATTTCGATTACACGTATGAGTGGGCTGAGAATCCATTTGGCGTTGATCTCTACGGCCTTGGCAATATTTTGCTGTTTGCCGCGGGTAAAGGTTTTCACAATGTCCCTGATTTAACCGCCTGCGGTCCTCCTGGTATCAAGATGCTGTCCTGCTTGGCCCCGGAGGACTTATCGCTATTCTTTAAGCACAGAGTTGCAAACCTGCAGAAGCTCTTTCCTTACATCCCCGCCAGCCTGAACCATGTGCTGCTCCATTTCAGCCAGGGTGCCGAGGTGTTTTACGAGACGAGTGAAGAGCTCTTGCATGACTTAAAAGTCTGTCAGTCGGATTTGGTCCGTTGAAAAGGATCGATGGCGGTTTTCCTGGTTTGGGTCTGTAAATGTTAAAAGAGGCAGCCCAATATTTGCGATCTTTTCGTGACTGCCGGGATGTCATAAGTGAAAAAGGTGAAGAGCTATGATGAATAAGATATTAGTTGCTATCGACTTGTCTGAGAATTCCCTGAAGGCCGTGGACTATGTTGCCAAAATGATGCAATGCCACTCCGTCGTTGATGTTACCCTCTTAAATGTCATTAAAGAGCCGTCTGCCGATGTCATGCCCGACAAGAAAGAGCGCAGAGGCTATGTTGAGGATAAGCGGGCTGAAACCCTCGGTCTGATGGAAAAGGCCGCGGAAAAACTGACGGCACATGACATCCCTGAACAAAACATCCATCTCAAAATTCAGATCTGCAGCAAACCGGTAAGCGTGGCGGAGCTTATCTTGCGCGAACGGGAAGACGGCCATTATGGTACCATCGTGGTGGGAAGGCGAGGTATGAGTAAGAAAGAGGAATTTCTTTTCGGAAGCGTCTCAAACAAGATTGTAAGAGAGGCCAGAGATTGTACGGTGTGGGTTGTTGAATAAGCGAAACTGCCGAGCCGAGGCTGCGTCCTACGGCGGCCAATGCAGTCCTACGTTTCTTTAGCTCCTTCCAGAATGGCTTTTATTCGGTCTCTTTCATGCCTTGCTTCTCTAAGCCGCATTGCTAGTTGGTCCCTCTGAGACTCGCTCAGAGAGGGTGTTCCTATTGCCTTTTCCAGCTCCTCAACACGTTTCATAAAGCGATAGAGCTCAATTGCCAGCAGTCGAATACTCATTTTCCGTTAAAGCTCCCAATCAATAGTCATATTTCCAGTTTATTCCTATGCCGCTGGTGCTATCGGACCCCACCTCGCTTTCAACAGTAATATTGGGAGTGACTTCCACTTCAACCGCCGCCTTATTCGCGCCTTCACCGATGCCCTTTTCGATATCCAGACGCACTCCCTCAGTCAGGTATTTCCCAATACCCAGACTGCCTTTACTCAGACCTTCTCCGGAACTATTAAATTCTAATGTGTCTAAGCCCAAAAATTTGCGCGTTCGAGACATAAAATCCGACTGCCCCCCGCCAGCACCGGTCAGCGACTTTGCTATCATGGCCAGTTGCAGGGCCTGAGATGGTGTAATATCGGTGGCGCTGCGTCCAAACAGGAGCTTTGAAAGGACTTCGTCCGATGGCAATGGAGGGTCGGATGACAAAACCATCTTGGGATCCGAGGCAGGACCGGTAAAAGCAATAGTAGCGGTTATGTCTGTAGCTTTAGACTCGGCAACGATATCCACATTCGGCATCGGCGGACTGCCTCCATAAAAAGTAATATTACCCCTCACAATGTCGAATCGTTTGTTCAAAAAATCCACTTTACCGCGTATTGACGAGAGCGAGCCGACGATGGTTGGTTCGTCCGAACTTCCTGTAATCTTAAGCTTGCCTTTCCATTCGGAATCCAGCCCCCAGCCGCGGACATAAATACGATTTGGAAGGTTCAC
>Ga0210088_1000185_pt1 | contig 12322 bp, 10 predicted proteins | sample RushMan_CattailN_6_FD_185557 | JGI IMG/M metagenome (GOLD analysis project Ga0210088, IMG submission 185557) | Wetland microbial communities from San Francisco Bay, California, USA, that impact long-term carbon sequestration -... | ecosystem: Environmental > Aquatic > Marine > Wetlands ... | reverse complement strand
TGTAGTCAAGAATAAATTTTTTGACGGCCTGCCTGTTTTCAAAAGTGCGCCCAAACCACGGCATTTCAGCCATGACTTTTGCGTTAGCTTCTTTTAAGATGCCAATTCTGTAGACTGAGACCATCATCCCCGTCCTGATAATCCCCGCCTGACAATGTATTAAAACCGGCAACATGTCTTGGTTGTTGACAATGCTCAAGAATTTTTCGGTCTGAGTTGCATCCGGCGGAGTATCCGGCAGCATCGGAATGTCAACCATATTGATTTGATTCGATTCAGCAAATTCTTTCTCTCTCTTGTACCAGTCTCTTTTCATCTCTCCTTGAGAACGGAGGTTGACAATTGTTTTTATTCCGTAGATTTCCTGCGCAATCTTGAGACCGATATTGGACATGGTCCCACTTCGGTATACTTTCCCGGAAACCACGGTTTTAAAGTGATACATTGTCTTGTGCCAGAATACTGCTGCACCGACCACAATGCTCACCACCAGAATTAAGGACGCTGCGTAGGTTCGTGTCTTCCTGTCCGATATTATTTTCTTAATTAAAATTTTCGACCTCCTAACTGATAAACAATGGCGGCCCCGATCCAATTGCGGGATGAATTTCCCTACTCAGGGCTCTGACTCAACACAGCTAAAATACTACCCGCTCCAGTCGTCAAAATCAATTTCCAGCCGTTACTCCTCCAGCTGTTGTTACAGGGTGCTCAACTGCATCATAATAGCACTGATCTCTATGACGCATCAACTCGGCCGCGAGCGATCCAGCGATGCGACACCACCTGGCAGATTGAGGGAGCAGGTCCAGTTGTTGTCAAATAGGCAACTTTTCTGATTCTCAAGCCGGAGAACGCTGTCCGAGAATGCGCAATTCTTCTCTCTATCGAGTTTAGGAAGCTAGCTAAGAGAGATTAGATTTCAAGCACTCACACCCTCAGCCCGACTTTTTATCTCAAGGGAGAGAGAGTTTTCGGCGACCTCGCACGATGAGTTGCGCTCTGGATCAGCCACCCAAGCGATTGAGATAGCCCTGATCTCGAATCAGTAACGGAAATAGATTGAAAGTTGTCTGGGTTTCTGTAATATCACCCCGTCGGTAAAAAAACCGGTATGTTACTCAAAGCGAGGATATATGGAAAAATTTTGGCTTAGTTTGGGTTTTTTGGCTCAGGCACTTTTTGCTGCCCGGTTTGTAGTTCAGTGGATCGCCAGCGAAAGAGCTAAAAAAAGCGTTGTTCCTTTAGCATTTTGGTTCTTAAGCCTGGCTGGTGGGGGCTTGCTTTTAATATACGCGATATGGAGAAAAGATCCCGTCTTTATTCTGGGTCAAAGCACTGGATTTCTGATCTATAGCCGCAATCTTTATTTAATTCATAAAGAACGCACAGCAATTCAGAAAGCGGGGGCGGTGGATACGGTGGATACTATCCGCAAGGATGAAGAATCCTAGACGATTTCCGGAAGGTCCGTTGCTTTAATTCAACCATGGTTTGACCGCGGTTACACTTGCCTAGAAGCAGGAAGCGCCTCTCTCCTGAGACTTGTAGGTTTTGGAGCTCTAACCTGCTTCAGAGGTTTTTTGAGCTTGAGTCGTAACTGCTCATGCGATAGACGTAACACGCAGCATTAAATGAGAAAATTCAGGAGAATATGCAAATGGATGATAACGACTTAACGCTTTCGGTCGTTATTCCTGTTAAGGATGAAGCAGAAAATATCGAAGTCGTGGCCGAACAACTCAATGCTGCATTGAGTAGCGCGTTGTGGTCTTGGGAGTGCATCTGGATCGATGATGGGTCGTCTGATGGGAGCCTGGCAATTCTTCGGCGACTTTCTAAAAAATACAGTCATCACCGCTACTTATCTTTTGAAAAGAACACAGGACAGTCTGCCGCATTCTTGGCGGGTTTCAAAGAAGCGAAAGGGGCTTTGATCGCTACCATGGATGGAGACGGGCAGAATGACCCGGCCGATATTCCGAGACTTGTAACGGAAATGCAATCCGGCACAATGGATATGATCAACGGTTACCGTGCCAGACGCAAAGACAACATTATTCGCAAGGTTGCATCGCGAATTGCCAATGCCTTCAGAAATCGAATAACGGGGGAAACTGTAAGCGATGTCGGTTGCTCGACTCGCGTTTTCAAAAGCGAGTGTGTTGAATGTCTGCCACAGTTCAAAGGCGTGCATCGTTTTTTGCCTACGTTGGTCGCAATGCGAGGATTTACCCTGGCGGAAGTCCCTGTCAACCATAGGCCGCGCCTGCGGGGTAAAACAAAATACAGCATTAACAACCGCCTCTGGGTCGGGCTCATTGATACGTTTGGAGTTTTGTGGCTGCAGAAGCGCGGTTTTAAGTATCGTATCGCGAAAAGCTCCGAAAAAACGGAAACCAAGATTGCAGAATTGGAAAGGAGCACTCAATGAGCGTTTCTTTCATGCCCGCCCGGGCATCTAAAGAAGACCTGAACGCTCTTCAACTTCAAGGCTTGCAATGGACCGTTTCCCACGCATATCATAATTCTGCTTTTTATCGCGAACGGCTTGATAAGGCGGGCGTCACGCCCGACCACATACGAACCAGGGACGATCTACGCAGGCTTCCCTTCATCACCGCACAGGATCTGCAAAACGATTATCCATTTCCTCTCAGGTCTGTGCCGTTTGAAAAAATTGTGAGAATCCATGCATCCTCCGGCACTACCGGTAAACGAAAGGTGCTCGCCTATACCCAAAAAGACATTGACGACTGGGCAACAATGTTTGCTCGATGCTACGAACTTGCCGGCCTTACCAGATCGGACAGGGTTCAGATAGCCGTGGGATATGGTTTGTGGACGGCCGGCGTAGGGTTTCAGCTTGGTTGTGAACGGTTTGGTGCGATGGCCATCCCGGTCGGCCCTGCAAATACGGAAATTCACTGTCAGATGTTGGTGGACATGCAGAGCACGGTATTTTGCGCCACGGCTTCAATGGCTCTCCTCATTGCGGAAGAAATTGAAAGTCGAGGGCTCAAGGATCAAATTGCCGTCAAGAAGTTTATTTTCGGTGCAGAACGACACAGCACAAGAATGCGTGAGCGCATCCGGGAAATAACCGGCGCAACAGAGCTTTACGACATACCGGGCCTCACCGAGGTTTATGGTCCAGGAACCGGACTGGAGTGCTCCGCTCATCAGGGGGTTCATTACTGGGCCGACTATTACATCCTGGAGATATTAAACGCTGAGACACTGGAACCCGTGGCCCCAGGGGAGACGGGCGAGATGGTTATAACGACTTTGCGCAAAGAGGCGGCGCCTCTCATCCGCTACCGCACGAGAGATCTTACCCGTTTTATTCGCGAACCTTGTCCGTGCGGCAATTCGTTCCCCAGGCATGACCATTTATTGGGCCGCTCGGATGATATGATCATATTCCGCGGAGTGAATATCTATCCCGGCCAGATTGACCATGTGCTTTCTCAGATTCCGGGCGTGGGCAGCGAGTATCAGATCCACCTATATCGCCGCGAGGACGGCCGCGACGTTATGCTGCTAAAGGTTGAACGCACTTGGGAGGATTCCCCCGATGCCGATAGGCAACTGGCAGAACTGATTACGGCTGAAATTCGTCAACAGATCCTGGTGCGGGTGCATGTGGAAGTTCTGGAATACGGTACACTCCCCAGAACCGAGCGTAAAAGTAAGCGTGTGTTTGATAACCGCTCCCTGGAAAACTAATTGCGTCTAAAAAAGGAGGAAGAATGATGGGTGGAAGACTGTCTATTTATTCTTTGGCAATTGTACTGGCATTTACGTTTGCGTTTACGGCCGTCGGCGTCGAGGCGCAGACAGGCGAGCCCATTAAAATAGGTGCTTTTTTCGCCCTGTCAGGTCCGGCTTCCTCAATCGGGACGCCCACCAAACTGGTGGCACAAATGGTAGTAGATAAAATCAACAAAGACGAGGGGATCAACGGCAGGCCTTTAGAACTCATAATCGGCGACACCGAAGGAGACCCGACCAAGGCCCTCATGGTTGCCAAGCGTTTGGTTGAAAAAGACAAAGTTGTGGCTCTGATAGGTCCCACTCGCACCGGCACCGGCATGGCTGTAAAACCTTATATCGAGGATAAAGCTCATATTCCCATCATGATGACCGTAGGAGGCGACCCTGTCATTGCCGGCGGCAAATTCGGGCCTTATCGGTGGACCTTCAAGACTCCTCAACGCACCTCTACTGCAGTACGCAAAGTCTATGAATACCTTAAATCACAGAAACTGCAGAAGGTTGCCCTTTTAACGGCTTCTGACGCTTTCGGCAAAGACGGATTGAGTTGGCTGGAAAAACTGGCTCCAGAATACGGCCTGGAGATTGTTGCTCATGAATCCTTTGCCCCGACCGATGCGGACATGACCACGCAACTGGTCAAAATTCGTGACAGCAAACCGCAGGCGCTCATATGCTGGACAATCGGACCGGCTGGAGCAAGAGTCGCCAAAAACGTAAAACAATTAGGCCTATCCACACCTTTGATACAATGCCATGGCCAGCCGGACCCGAAGTACATCGAACTCGCCGGTGAAGCGGCTGAGGGAAGTATCATGCCGGCCACCAAGCTGATGGTCTATGAGCAGCTTCCGGACAGCGACCCACAAAAAGCTGTCATTCAGGACTTCGTACACCTTTATCGAGATGTCTATCACTTCGACGAGCAGTACCCAATAAATACTCATTCAGGTTATGCTTGGGATGCCATTTTCCTGCTGTCTAACGCTATGCGACAAGCGGGTCCGGACGCAGACGCTTTGCGCGATGCTATTGAACACATGCAAGGCTATGTTGGAGTTAGTGGTATATACAACTTGACTCCGGAAGATCATAATGGATTAGGGACTGATTCTTTGGTGATGGTCAAGATAGAAAACGGCAAGTGGGTTATGATTCAATGAGGTAACGAATCGTAAATGATCTTTGTTCAGGTGATAGGAAGAAGCTGCAACCATTGGGCGGGCACTCTTGCCCGCCCTTCGTTTTAGATTGTACGGATCAAAATGCTCGATGACCGCCATGAATTCGCGTGAAGCCCGAAAAATTCTCATCAGATCGACCAACTGGCTTGGAGATGCAGTGATGACCATACCAGCAATGGGTGTCGTTCGCAGAGCATTTCCAGACGCTGAGATTTCTCTGGTGGCGAATCCAGCGGTAGCCGAACTGTTCAAAGAACACCCTTCATGCGACCATGTTATCGTTTGGGATAAGAAGAATCTACACAAGGGAGCGGCAGGCCTGCTGCGGTTCAGCAGTAAATTACATCGAGAAAACTTCAACCTGGCCATCTTGTTTCAAAACGCCATTGAAGCTGCAATCATGGTCTGGCTGGCACGAATCCCGAGGCGCGTGGGGTATCGAACAGACGGCCGCGGATTGTTACTAAACTGCGGAGTACCTGTTAGTCCACGGGATAAACGTCTGCACCATGTCGCTTATTACCTCCATATGCTCGAAAAAGCAGGTATTGTTGCCGAGCCAGGCCCACTCTCACTGAGCTGCACACCAGAGGAAGTCGCCGGCGCCCGGGAAATACTCGGCGAAGCGGATTGGGTCGCCATCAATCCCGGCGCTGCCTATGGCTCGGCCAAACGGTGGCTTCCAGAACGTTTCGCACAGGCTGCAAACCAAATCTACATGGAATTTAGGACGCCCATTCTACTCCTAGGGAGCCCGAACGAAGCATCGGTAGGAAATCAAATCTCTGGCAAGATGAATGTTCCTCACAAAAACCTTATCGGCAAGACGACCATTCGGGAACTGATGGCCGCTCTTTCTCTGTGCCGCCTGTTATTGACTAATGATTCAGGCCCCATGCACATCGCCGCTGCTTTCAATATACCAATCGTCGCTTTATTTGGTCCGACGGATCACACCACCACTTCGCCGGCCGGTAATATTTCTAAAATCATAAGGCACGAAGTGGGCTGTGCCCCATGTCTGAAGCGGCACTGCCCGACCGATCATCGCTGCATGACCGGTATTAGTGTAGATGAAGTGATGGAGTCCATTCGCATGCTACTGGACTTAAGCGGATGAAGGTCCTAATTGTTAAAACCAGCGCTTTGGGAGATATCGTGCATGCGATGCCCGTTGTCGATTATTTGCATAGCGTGGATGCGGCACTGCAAATCGACTGGCTGGTGGAAATGCCATTTGCTCCCCTGCTTGAAAGCCAGCCGCAAATCCATGCTGTGCGTCGGATTGACACCAAGCTGTGGCGCCGTCCCGAACAACTCTTTAGAGCATTTGTAGAAATACGAAATGCGATATGGTTGCTACGCAAAGAAAATTATGATGTTATTCTAGATTTGCAGGGAAACAGCAAGAGTGGCTTGTTTACTTTTTTTTCAGGAGCTCCTGTGCGCTACGGTTTCGATAGGCATTCGGTGCGGGAATTGCCCAATTTGCTTGCAAGCAGCCGCAGAGTAGCTATCCCCAAAATGGTTCAGCACATTAGCGATCGTGCCCTGAAAATGGCTGCATGTGCATTCCCGGGTGGAACAATAGAAACTGGCTCGACAACGTTGACGATTGATGCAGCGATCCGCCGCAAGGTAGAGAACAAACTGCATCAGGCAGGCCTTAAACAAAGGAAATTGGTGCTGCTGCATCCCGGGACGACTTGGAGAACCAAGCAGATGTCTTTCGAATTTTGGATGCAGCTCATCACTGAGCTGAATCGCAAGGAACAAGTAAATCTGCTATTCTCTTGGGGCACCCGGGAGGAACTGGCTTTTGCACTTAGATTGAGACAAGCAGCACCCGAGCGCTCCATTGTGTGGCCGAAAGTCCATCTCACTAAGTTCATGGCATTGTCTGCACAGGTAGATGCCGTCATAGGCGGAGATACCGGGCCTGTGCACATAGCTGCTGCAGTTGGAACACCTACGGTCTCCTTTTATCGGGCGACAGACAGGCTGCGCAATGGCCCCCGGGGGCAGAAGCACTTCACCTTCCAATCGTCAATGGTGTGTTCTCCTTGTTTGCTGAAAACATGCCCAAAAGAAGCACAGTGCAGCAACAGCATTGAATTCCATGAAGCAGCGCGGGCTGTTCATACTCTTCTGAATCTAATTTCGTAACTGGATTCGACAGATATTTATGGCTTTAATCGGTCCCACAGAAAAATTTGCTTTCAGCCAGCTCGTAGCTCTCCTTAAGCCCCACAAACGCAGGCTCGCCATAGCAGTAGTCTGCATGCTGGGAGCCTCCGCCGCAACGGCCGCCACGGCATACCTCATCAAACCGGCCATGGACGACATATTCATCAAGAAAAACCTAACCATGCTGCAGTTGATACCCATTCTGTTTTTGGCCGTTAATCTTATCAACGGACTCTGCCAGTGGGGCAACGACTACTATCTTAAATCGGTGGGGCTGTCGGTTGTGGCCCAACTGAGACAGCAACTCTACGATCATATTCAGGACCTGCCTCTGTCATTTTTTGATCGAACTTCCACGGGTCTTTTGATGAGCCGCATCACAAACGATGTGAATGAAATCCAGAATGCGGTAACCAAAGGCTTTACCGGCCTGATCAAGGACTCTCTGAGCGTGGTGGGTTTAATTTTCGTGGTCTTCTACCAAGATTGGAAACTTGCCTCAATCGCAATACTCATTTTACCCTTGGCGTTTTATCCTCTTTTCAAGTTCGGCTCAAAGCTGCGCAAACTCGCTACCAAAGGCCAGGAAACGATGGCCGATCTCAATGTGGTTCTCCATGAAACTTTCACTGGCAGTCGTATCGTGAAAGCCTTTGGGATGGAAAATTACGAGAAGCAGAGATTTTTCGATCGAAATCAACGGGTGTTACGCTACTACCTGAAATCCGAATGGATCGACGCATTGTCTTCACCTCTGATGGAGTTCATAGGAGCCCTGGCTATCGCCGTTGTAATTGGCTATGGTGGATATCAGGTTATTCAAGGAGCCTCAACGCCTGGAACTTTTTTCTCATTCCTGGGCGGTCTTTTGATGCTCTATCGACCGATCAAGAGCATAAGCAAGGCAAATTCCGTCGTACAAAAGGGAATTGCTTCAACGGTGCGAGTTTACGCCGTCCTCAGCGAAAAAAATACGCTTTTGGAAAAACCCGAGGCGAGTGATCTGCGCCCGATTCAGCAAGGCATTGAGTTTCAAAATGTATGCTTTGCTTATGATGACAAGATGGTCCTACACAACATCAGCCTGTCTGTTTCCGCAGGGCAAGTAGTGGCGCTCGCGGGGAGTAGCGGTGGAGGCAAAACCACCCTCGTCAACCTAATTCCACGTTTTTACGACGTCACCGAAGGGGCCATCTTGATCGATGGAATAGACGTTCGTGAAGTAAAGCTCAGCTCGCTCCGAGGGCAGATTGCCATCGTTACGCAGCAGAGCTTTCTGTTCAATGACACAATACGGAACAACATCGCCTACGGCAACCTCAACAAAGGCAACAAAGATATTGAATGGGCCGCACAGGCCGCTTATGCGTATGACTTTGTGCAGGAACTGCCCCAAGGCTTCGATACAATCATCGGTGAGCAAGGAGTGATGCTGTCCGGTGGACAACGGCAAAGAGTCTGCATTGCCAGAGCCATTCTGAAGGACGCTCCGATCCTTATCCTTGATGAAGCGACCTCCTCTCTTGACAGCGAGTCGGAGCTCGAGGTTCAGATGGCATTGGAAAATCTGATGCGAGGGCGTACCACTTTTGTTATAGCTCACAGGCTTTCTACCATTCAGAAGGCTGACCGAATTTTGGTGATTTCCGATGGAAGAATTGTCGAAGAAGGAACCCATAGTCATTTATTGTCGCAAAACGGCGAGTATCGCAGATTATTCGATATTCAATTCATGAGATCAGCGGTTTAGAAAATTAAAGGACACGGAAAATTCATCTCCCCATTTTCCCGGGCACGCCTCTGCCGTATGGGGATCGGCAAGGCTAAAGCCCTGCGCTACAAATAAGTGGGATGTTTTTCCCAAGTCCCTTGCCGCGATACGTTATGAGCGCCAGGAAGCCATGCAGGCTGAAACTATTGGCTGCAAGAACAGAGAATGTCAGCACTTAATCGAAGAGAAAAACCGCTTGACCGAAAAGCGATAGAAAACGCGCAGCAATTCGCCGGTTACAATCTGCTTCTAGCCGGTGCCCCTCGACTTGGGGACCTTCTATTTGCTTGTCCCGCCATTGAATATCTTCGCTCTAGTAATGCGGTGGGAGAACTCACGGTACTCTGCTTCGGCTATGCGGCACCCATATTGAAAGGCCTGACCGTTAACGTCAAACACATCGAACTTCCTATTGGCTCCTGGAATCTGATAAACAAATGGCGGTTGGTGCGCGCCATCAATCGCCAAAACTTTGATGCCGCTCTTGTACTGGATGGAAAAAGATCCATGCGCAAGATGCTGAGGGCCACTAATATCCCTCTAATTCTGGTGGAAGCCTCCACCGAACTGCACAAAACCGAGCAGCATCTTCGATCGATGCTGCAATGCTTTCCGACCGTCGGCAATTGTGACGAACTAACAAATTTCGTGCCGAGCATAAAAGTGACCGAAAGTGCACGTGTCAGAGCGTTTGCCAAATTTCACAGAGTAGGCCGGCCCAGAGTAGCTTTCCACGTCGGCTGTCAGCGTATCAATCGAAAGAAACTTTCTTACGCCGAAGTAAACCGAACAGCAACGAAATTGTGGCAAGTGGAGAGATTCCTGGAATTGGGACAAAAGCTGATTAACCGTTTGGGCGCAACTATAGTGATGGTTGGTTCCGGATCAAGTGAACAGGCGTTAGCTGAAGAATTTGTAGCAAAGCTTGGTTCCAAATGCATTAATACGGTGGACTGGGGAGACAGCATGCAAACCGCTGCACTGCTGCAACAGACCCAGGCGTTGGTTGCATCCGACGGCGGTATTTTGCATCTGGGTACCGCTGTCGGCCTGAAGACAATCGCCATTTGGGGGCCTACTCCGCTTGAGGTATTCGGCCCATACGGAACGCCCGATAGAATAAGAGTCCTGCGCAAGGAGGTGAGTTGCAGTCCTTGCAAGAAACGCGAATGCGACGACAAAGTCTGTCTAAGCTCAATTTCTGCAGACGAGGCACTGGCAGCATTGGACGAACTTATCGCAACAGACAGTACTTGACACCACTGCCACTGCGGTAGGTATGCATAACGCTATTCGTGTTTTTCTGCACCATGTTGAGAAATGCAAAGCAGAGGCAACCTTGCCAGTGTTCCTTTTTATGATACATCTCGCTGAAAGCTGAGAGACAGATGAGATTAGTTTTATGATGCTCCCTTTCATCCACACAACGACCCGAGTTGAAGATCCGACGTCGTTATTTGAAGATAACGGCTTGGTGGAGTTTCACACCTTCATGGAGTTTCGAGGAGGCCAACGAATTGCCCTGCAGAGAGGGAGAACGGTAACACATCTAGAACTGGGCGGAAGAGCCTTTTACCTGAAACGCAATAAATTTAACTGGGTAGAATTCATCAAGACTATTGCACACCTGAAATGGCCTCCAAGGAATGCTTTGGGTGAATGGAATAACATTCTTGCGCTAAAGCGTTTGGGAATTCCAACAGTAAGACCAGTTGCAATGGGTGAGAAAAGGACCCTGGGTCTGGAACTCGCGTCCTTCATTGTTACCGAGGAATTGTACGGAGCTGAATCTTTAGAAAAAATCATCGAGAAGGAATTCTCCGGACCAATAACCAAAGCCAAACGCAGGCGGAAGTACTCGATCATTCGGGATGTTGCACGGATTGCGCGTATCATGCACACAAACGGGATGTGCCATCAGGATTTCTATTTGGGGCATTTCTTTTTGGACGATAAAAACACCCTCTACCTAATAGATCTGCAACGGGTACTCCACTGGAAAGAAGTTCCCAAACGCTATATTGTAAAAGATTTAGGTCAATTAAATTATTCAGCAGATTACATCGACAGTATCTCACGAACCGATCGCATGCGTTTTTTTTTGGAATATCTTGGTCTAGAGTCACTCGGCCCCGCAGAGAAAAATATTGCCCGGTTGATAGCCGTCAAGACAAACCGCATAGCCGTACATACTGTAAAACTCTTGAGACGCCGACGCCGACGCCGTGAAATTCAATGAGAGATTTATCAATTATAATTGTCAGCTGGAACACCAGGGACCTTCTCAATCAGTGTTTAAAATCATTGGACGAAAACCTGACCGGATTGTCGTACGAAATCTACGTCGTTGACAACGGCTCGACGGATGACAGCGTGGCAATGGTCAAAGCTGAGTTTCCACAAGTCAAGCTCATCCGGAACAACTTAAACCTGGGATTTGCACGGGCTAATAACTTGGCTATGCGTGATGCCACCGGTCGTTTTTTCCTACTTTTAAACTCCGACACACTCGTAAACAAGGGAGCCATAGAAGGACTAGTTGGGACCATGGATGCCAATTCCTCCATAGGGATCGCAGGATTGCAGCTTTTAAACAACGATGGTTCTCTGCAAAACTCAGTATGCAGTTTCCCATCTCTTTTAACGGAGTTAACCAATAAGAGCCTTTTGAGGCTTCTCTTGCCCTCTAAATATCCAGGTAAAGAACACAAGATTCAGAACCCGATCGAAGTTGATGCAATCATCGGATCTTGCATGATGGTTCGAAGAGAAGCTGCCGAAAAAGTTGGGCTATTAGATGAAGACTTCTTTTTCTTCTTTGAGGAAACAGACTGGTGCCTGCGAATGCGCAAAGTCGGATGGAAAGTAATTTTTGACCCCAGGTACTCAATCTTCCATTTGCAGGGCAGGAGCGCAGCAAAAGTTAACGCGAGAGCTCGCATCGAGTATTGGCGATCCAGATACACTTATTTCGCTAAACATTTTAATGGGATTTCTCAGTATACTTTAAGAATTGGATTGCTACTCAGACTTTTGATCAGCACTGCCACGTCTGGTGTTAGATGCTTGGCGACGCTTTTCAGGGCAGTCCCGTCTCGCGAAAAACTAAAAGTGTCTATTGCCATTATCCAATGGCACCTGAAGGGGTGTCCAGCAGATGGAGGCCTTGAGAGTCAGAATATTCAGGAAACCCTATAACCAGGTATAGCTGCCAAATCCATTTACTATGACCGATCAAAAAGCTCATGACATTAACAACAATACTTTGCAACAAAAAGGCCAGACCCAAAGTGCAGGGGTTTCAATACATGGTGTCCGCTGGCTTTATTGGCGGAGAGGGTCCTCAAGTCTTTCAACATTGCAGCCTACGTCGGAAATCAGCGGACACGTAGTCAAATCATCC
>Ga0210088_1000184_pt1 | contig 12338 bp, 10 predicted proteins | sample RushMan_CattailN_6_FD_185557 | JGI IMG/M metagenome (GOLD analysis project Ga0210088, IMG submission 185557) | Wetland microbial communities from San Francisco Bay, California, USA, that impact long-term carbon sequestration -... | ecosystem: Environmental > Aquatic > Marine > Wetlands ... | reverse complement strand
TACACGCTTAGCTTTGGAACAATATATCTCTGCGCGCTGATTCCCCAAGATAGTGGAAGACTAGTACAGGAAATCATAAGTAATCGTAAATAAGAAGCAAATCAACCCTGAACAGTTTCTTATGTTTCTGCGACTCTAGAGTCGAACAAAACCAACGAAGGAGAGAACCTGAGAAGAGCCAAGTATCCTGTGAGTCTGACTGAAGAAGAGCGTGAAATCCTGGTGCAAATCACAAGAAAGCGCACGGAGCAACAAAACATGGTAAGGCTGCGCGAATTCTCCTAATGTCAAACGCGGGTCTGCGGAACCAAGCGATAGCTGCAGAGCTTGGGGTTGGAAACCAGGTTGTGACCATTTGGACGAAGCGTTGGTGCGAGACAGTGGGCAAGCCAAGCTCATGAGACTGGATGAAATAGGACGCCTGCTTTAAGAAGAGCTTCGGCGAGTTCATCGTCCGGCGGGCAGTCGCCGACTACAATGTCGATAGCTTGCAGTGGGCAGACCACCTCCAGCAGGGCAAGGTGGTACTTCCTATGGTCCAGCAAAACTATGGTCCGATCGGAGCGGTCGATCATGGTCCGTTTGATCCAGGCTGCCTCCGAGTCGACGTCCGTGAGTCCGTTTTTGGTCAACCCGCCGATTCCAATGACTGTAGTGGTTGCGTGGAAGCGTTTTAGGAAGGCAATGGTTTCGGGACCATGGACGCACAGTTCGGACTTGCTGAAGTTGCCCGGGCACAGGATGACGCGTACATCTTTTTCAATGCTGAGCGACTCCGCTATGGCGGGGCGATTGGTCAAGATTGTGAGCGGAATGGCCCGCTCGGAAAGCCTGCGTGCAAAATGCGTGGTGGTGGACCCGGAATCGATCATGACCACCTCTCCGGGCTGTATGAGTCCCGCAGCCTTTTCCCCGATGCGACTCCGTTCGCCGACCATTGTGCGCTCGCGCTCTCTGATACCCGGCTCGTAGGCCTTGGAAAGAGCGACCACACCCCCATAAGTACGGTGGACGAACCCTCTTTCTGCCAGTTCATCCAGGTCGCGGCGGATGGTTTCACTGGTCACCTGAAATTTATCAGCCAGGTCGGAAGCACGTGCCGTGGGATAGATCCTCAGTTCGGCAAGTATGCGCTGATGCCGATCGGATTTACGCAATCGCTTTACCATTCAGGTCTCCAACAGGGCTCCAGCCAACTCGGCGAACCCTTCCCCGCCCTCCGAGGTAGTAACCCAGGCCGGTCGATTCTCAAGCACATCTTCAAAGTTTCGAACGTTCGCCACACCGACCGCATTGGGGAAAAAGGCAAACATGGGCGAGTCATTGGGGGAGTCGCCCACGAACACCACCTGTTCCCTTATCCGGTGCAGGTCCTCCCCGAACACTTCCAAGAACAGGTGCTTGCTCATCGTCAGTTTGTCATAATCGCCAAACCAGCCATTGACATGGATAGAACTGATCTTGGCCCTGGCTCCGGCTTGTTTGAAAATGGCGGCGATCATTTGGACCTGATGAAATGGCAGAGCAGGCACGTCCTCACAAAAATCGATGGCCAGATCCGCCACGCGGTATGATTGATCTGAAGCCACGGCGGCACCCGGCACCCGTTGCAATATAATTTCGGCGAGTGCGTCGAGTTTCTCGCGGTCTCCACGACGCTCAGCGTCGCTTCTGGAGTAGCGGCGGATCATCCTACGTTCGGCACGATCATAGTAAAAGTAAAAGGCTCCGTTCTCACCCACCAGACCATCCACGGGCCACATGCGGGCGATATGGTCGCACCAGCCGGCCGGCCGGCCGGTGATGGGCACTACCCGTCGTCCGCTTTGCTGCAGCTTTTCCAGAGAGCAATAGGCGACTCCCGGCAGCTTGCCTGCGGTCGTCAGAGTATCGTCGATATCTGTCAGAATGTAGCGCACGGCTTTTCTAAACGCCGAGGGAAACTCGCAAAGAGGTCGCATGACTTCTTGTTCCTCATCCAGTGAAATCGATGGACTTCAGCAGGCCCGCATCTCCTGCCAAATCCAGGAAGGTGTAACGGTTCCTGATTTCGCGGCTGTGGACCACGGCGTCCCGATAAAAAGGTTCGGGCCACCCCAGGTCGGAGGGTCGCAACGGGCAGCCCGCCTGCTCTAGAACAATCCGCAATTCGGCGCTGGGACGGCATACGCTATTCAGTTGACGTCGCACTTCAGCCCACCGAGCATCGAGGATGCTCTGCAAGTCACCGGCGGTATGAACATCCATGCTTTTGGCTTTAAACTCCTGCCAGCAGGCTTCCCCCAAGGACGTGCCAAAATGGGATTTGACGTCGTCCTCTGTGACAGTTGTAGGTCCCACCCGAAGGTTATCCATGGCCAGGATTCGCTCCTGCAGCGCAGCCATGGTCAGAGTCGTTACAGCGATCTGTTCCCCGTGGAAAGACTCGGGCAATCCCTCCATTGGCATCATCTCGACATAATGGCTGATGAGATGCTCTCCCTGGCTTGCCGGATAGCTTCCGCCACAGATGGTCATGCCGAAACCGGACATCACCAGAGTGCACGCAAGAAGTCTCATGGTTGCAAGGTCTCCCTGCAATAGACCGGCAGCATGTCGGAGCAAGTTGTCTTCATAGGGAGCAAGCAACTGGAACGGCGCGGTGCGATAAGAAGTGCCGAGCAGCAGGTGGGACAATAGCCAATCCGCTTGGGCGGTCGATCGGCAAATGCTGTCACCGAGGCCGGAGCGGATCATGCGTTTGGGGGAAGTGGACAAAACACCCAGGTCGATAAACACGCCACGGGGCATAACGGCGGCCAGAGATTTTTTATGACCGCCGATGGTGATGGCTGCGTTGGCGGAAGTGTATCCATTCATGGAAGGAGCCGTGGGGAAGACGGCGTAGGATTTGCCGTCCAAAGCGGAGGCATACTTGCATAGATCATTGATTGTGCCCGAGCCCACCGCTACAAAAGCGTCTGCCTCCCGGCTCAATTGGCGCAATTTCTCAATGGTTTCGAGGTCGGCATGGGGTCGCCCGGAGAGCACAACCAAAAGGGTTTTGAAGCTGGATGCAATGCTTTGCTGAACCCTGCTTCCCAGCACCACCCGAGTGTTTTCATCCATAACCAGGGCGAAGGTGTTGCCTAACCCGAGCGACCCAATCAACTCGGCCTCTGTTCCGGCTAAAGAATCGTTTATGATCACAGCCTTACAATCGACGTCGAGGTTCGGACCTCCGTCCGGATCTGGATAGCGTCCTTCAAGAAGCTGTGCGATGGTCTGCTCAAACATGAAAAATCTCCTTAGTTAGTTTCAATGCGGAAACTCCTTTTCTCTTGTAGCGCAGCCCTTTAAGGCTGCCATCGAGCAGGGCTGAAGCCCTGCGCCAGAGAGTTCCCGTATGAAAACTGGTCAGTCGCATGAGCTATCGGTACATAGGGCGCAAGCAATCAAATAACTTGAGCTGGCGGGCATGCGCAGCTTCGTAAAGAATGTGGTTTTTCAAAGAGGGTTCGATACTTTGTTCCTCGTCCGCAACAAGCTCGGCACATTTTTCCAAGTTCGGCTGAAGCCCTCCGGCGACCGCAGCCAGCATGGCGGCTCCCACCGGAGAAGTGTCCACGCGTGACGGGACGGTTGCAAGCAGCCCGCTCATGTCGGAGCGGATTTTAGCCCAGGTGAGGCTTTTCGCGCCTCCCCCCAACAAAAGGATGGATTCTACTGAAACATCCATGGAATTCAGACGCTGCAGCACATCCAGCATGGCAAAAGCACAACCTTCGAGTACCGCACGGGCCATGTGAGCGGAGCTATGAGCGGCCGTCAAGCCGTAAAAACAGCCCCTCGCCGATTCGATCCATTCCGGAGCCATAGCACCGGACAGACTGGGCAAAAAAAGCACACCGTCGCTGCCCAGCGGGGCCGTCTCGGCCAAGCGGTTCATCTCTTCTAATCCAGTCAGCCGCCAGGTCTTTACGAACCATTCCACCGCCCCCCCCGACAACCAGCCCGGATTTTCGATGAAAAAGCAATCCCCGAAATATCTGTGAGTTTCCAACAAGCCGCTGCGATCGATTTTAGGTGTAAAGTCCAGCGCACCGACCACTTCAGCCGTACCCAGCACCGAAACAAATCGTCCGGGTCTGACCAGTCCGGCACCAAGAGGTGTAGAATAATCATCTCCCGTGCCTACAGTTACTGGAATGCCGGCCGGCAAGCCGCACAAGGCGGACCCCGCTTCAGTAAGGGTGCCGGCCACATCCCAGGCGGGGGCGATGTCCGGAAGAAATTCTCGGTCAATCTTGAATACCTTAAGCAATTCCGGATCGTAATCGGAATCTTTCAGCGAATACAGCATCGATGTGGAGGCCACGGCGTGATCCAGAACATGCCGCCCGGTCAGTCGCATGACGAGATATGATACAGGCTGATGAAACCGATGAATATCCCTGGCATTATCCAGATGGAATAACAGCCAGCGCATTTTCGCCGCCATGTGGCTGGCATCCGGCACAATGCCCGTCCTGCTGCGCACTAATTCTGCCATTCTGGAGGGCACTTCGTTGACCGCTCGGCGATCCATCCAGATCAGGCAAGGCGCCAGAGGAAATCCGTCCCGGTCCACAGCAACGCAGCCGTCCAGCTGCCCGGCGATGCCCAGAACCTTCACGTCCGAAGGCTTGCATCTCGCCTGTCGCAAGCTTTCAGATACGGCCTGCCGAAGACCGCTCTCCCATAGCAAGGGGTTTTGCTCTGCCCAGCCCGGCCGCGGAAAGGAAGGCTCGTATTTCACCGAAGCCTCGCCCTTCACCGACAAGTCGTCCGCAGTGATTACCGCCTTGAGGCTTTGCGTTCCGATATCAATGCCTACAATCATTACACACCCCACAACCTCCAACACACTTAAAGGCGGGTCGATAAGTAAAGATCAAGTCGGGATCAATCCTAATTTGTCACCCTCATGTCATTCCCGCAATCTACAGGCGGGAATCCAAGGACCACACCAACCTGGATTCTTGCCAAAAGCACGCGGGAATGACGGTGCGAATCCTGTTCTATATGCAGTTGCAGCTTTTGAGTAGATGCTTTTCCTCGATGTGAAAAAGTAGACTCAAGCGCTCGCGTCCGCAAGAACGTCCCCGATCTGAGAGAGAATATGACCTTTGCGCGGAGAATAGCAACCGTTGAATACCGCTGTGCCAATGGTGAATGCATGAGCTCCGGCTTGACTCAGGGCGCGAATTCGTTCCCTTGAGTCTACGCTTCCCGCACAAATGATGTAGCCTCCGGAAAAGCCCCGCACAGCAGCTCTGGTCAATTCTACGGGATCGGCTTCGGTGGCCCGGTAAGCCAAAAGGTCAACTCCCGCGCAGCCAAGTTCTCTAAAGCGCCGGCATTGCTCTTCCACCAGTTGCGGAGTACCGCCAAGTTTGGTCGGATGCCCAACCGGTATACCCGGAAAAGGAAAATATTCTATGGAGCTTCCTTTAAGGAGGTCCAGGATTTTCTCTGCGCAGGTGCCGCCCATCAATCTGTCTACCCCCACCTCCAAAGCGGCGCCGGCGGACCGCAGAGTGTCCTCTTCAGTCTCGCTGACCACCTCAAGGTAGGTCGTCATGCCGGCAGCTTTCATGCGCGAGTTGAGTTCCTTGAGGGTGGTGATGGGGACCCCGATGTCTTTGAATCCCACGTGCTTGAGACCGGAGTTTTTGATGGTCTCGAAGACTTCAAGGCAATCCTCGATGGTCATGTCCCCCCGGGTCAGCATGAAGATGAAATCCATAAAGTTCTCCTTACAAGAAGGTAAATAAATGTGGAAAGTCACAACAATTTTGTAAATTATACTTTGATTGACCACAGAATAAACAATATTTTTTTGGATTTGCAAATAAAATGTTGTCAATATGGAAATAATGTGCATAAGTGTTTGCTGTGCTGGAGAATCGAAAGTAAACGCATTCCAGCACGGAGCGGGCGGTTACGCCAGGAATTCTGCAGCCGAGGGAAACCTGCTCAGAACTCTCGGGGCTTTGTAGGTTTTGGTTTTTCCATTATCCCCTGTCAGGAAGGAGGAATCACATGAGAGGACATGAAAGCGTACATGCGAGGCACAAGGTAAGTCGAATTTGGTTGTCTCTGACATTGGCGTTGTTAATCCTTGCCGGAGCACAGCAGGCGTTATGTTGGAGCCTGAAGGAGGCCGCCGAACCTTATCGCGGGGTAACCATAAGAACCATTGGTGAAGCATTGCCGCCACTCGAAGCCTTGGACAAGCTCAAAGACAAGTTCACCAAGGAAACGGGCATCGAAGTTATCATTGAGCAGTATGCGCATGAAGAGGCCGTCGACAAGGTGATGTTGGACCTTAACTCACGAACCGGCCGCTATGATTTCATCATTCAGCCTCACCGGGAGCTCGGGCGTTTTGTGGAAAACAACCATGTCGTTCCCATCACGCAGTTCGTCGAGGATCCGAAGCTCAAGGATCCGAATTTCCATCCTGAAAAGGAGCTCTACACAAATCTCTGGAAAGAAATCTCCTGGTACAAAGGTAAACCCTACGGCTATCCTTTCACCGCCATTACCATGTTTCTCTGGTACCGACAGGATATGGTGAATGATCCTAAGGAGAAAGAGGGGTTCAAAGCCAAATACGGCTACGAGCTCAAGGAGCCGGAAGACTGGCAACAATATCATGACATGGCCGAATGGTTTACGCGTCCGGACAAGGGGTTTTTCGGCACCGCTATCCAGGGAAAGCGCCATGTGGCGTTGTGGTATGAATGGCTCAACTTCCTCTACAGCTTCGGTGGGGATGTGTTCGAAACGAGCAAGGGATATGAGTACGGTCCGATCATCGTAAACAGTCCGGAGGCCGTGGAGTCTCTAGATTATTATAAAGGTTTGATTAAATATTCTCCGTCCGACACTCTAAATTACGATTGGGATGGTGTTATGGCCGCCATGCAGCAGGCCAGAATTTTCGAGTGTATCATGTGGAATGATGCCACCTATGCAGTGGAAGATCCCAAGCAGAGCACCGTTGCCGGCAAGATGGGGTTCGGCATGGTGCCTCAAGGCAAGGGCGGCAAAGTAGGGCAGGTCGAAGGCTGGTCCTACCTTATCCCAACAGGTTCCAAACAAAAAGAGGCCGCTTTCCTGTTCATGCAATGGGCTTTGCAGTACGATCAGCAACTGTTTCAGCAACTCAATGGCGGCGCCTCGCCGAGGCCCGATGTTTATGCCAATCCGGAAGTGCAGAAGCTGGCTTATACCAAAGCGGCCTTGCAGACAATGGAAGTGGCAAAACCAAAGGCAACTTTTCCTGAATCTCCCCAGGTAACCGACATATTAGTGCTGGCCTTGAGTGACGCCCTGTCGGGACAGAAATCCTCCAAAGAATCATTGGACTGGGCTGCCGTTGAGATTCACAAGCTTCTTGGGGACAGGGCGCCCATGAAATATCCCGTTAAATGATTGGCGATTGCATGTTGCCGGAGATACGAAGAAACAAGAGCTTCGATAATTAACAATTAGAACGTTGCGAGACTGGAGTCGGGCGAGTGATCACTGGCTGGAGGCGGATTTTGCTGGACAAGGGAGTAGGGCCGCTTTTCCTGACTCCCTCTCTTATCCTCCTGCTTGCTCTCCTGGTTGGACCTTTTGTGTATATGGTGGTCGTCTCTTTCACCGACTTGAGTTTCGCCATACCAAATCACACCGGCAACTTCGTCGGGTTTGACAACTATCGCAAACTCATGCGGGACGACCCGCTTTTTTGGGACAGTTTTTGGACCACGATCAGATTCGTTACCGCAGCGTTAAGCATTGAATTCCTAATTGGTTTGAGCCTTGCTTTGTTGCTGTTTCACAGCATCGAAAGGCACCGGATAATTCTGACTCTCATTCTACTCCCCATGATGCTGGCCCCGGTAGCCGTCGGACTGATGTGGAAGCTGCTGTTGCAGGGTGAATTCGGAATGTTGACCCATTACCTGCGCGAGGTCGGTATCTTCGGTGCGCAGACGGCGCCGCTTTCCAGCTACACTCTTGTACTTCCAACCATGATTCTCATCGATGTGTGGGAATGGACACCCTTTGTCACGCTGGTTCTGCTGGCCGGATTGTTGAGCTTGCCGCGGGAACCTTATGAAGCGGCAATCATCGATGGGGCTGGCCCGATTCGCGTGTTTTTCGACGTCACACTGCCGCTGCTGCGACCAATTATCGCACTGGTGCTGCTGCTGCGCGGCATTGACGCGTTTAAAGAGTTCGACAAGGTATGGATTCTTACGGGGGGTGGACCGGGCAGTGCCACTGAATTGCTATCCATCTACACCTGGCGCATTAACTTCCGCAACTGGGATTTCGGCTATGGGGCGGTTGTGGCTCTAATGGTCTACCTTGTGGTTCTGATTCTCTGTTCCTTGTTCTATAAAGCTATGAACTTGCAGCAGGGTGGGGCGAAATGAGCAGAGCCTGGAGGAATTTCGCTTTCGGCGTAATCATAGTGGTGATAGTGATAGCCCTGACACCTTATTTCTGGATGTTTCTGACTTCCATCAAAACAAGAGCTGAAGCCCTTGCCGGCAGCCCTCTGTGGTTTTTTAGACCCACCTGGGAACATTACCCCGAAGTGTTCATTCACAAGCATTACCTGCCGCTGGTCAAAAACAGCGTCGTGGTGGCTCTGTCGACCACGTTGCTCTCCCTGGTGGCGGGGGCGCCTGCAGCATACGTATTTGCCAGGCAGCAGTTCGCCGGGAAGGAAGACCTCTTTTTCTTCTTCCTGACGACGCGTATGGCACCTGCTATCTCTGTGGTGGTGCCCATGTTTCTACTGTTCGGCAAGCTGGGATTGCTTGACTCTCTCTACGCCGTCATTCTGGCACATTCTTCCTTCAACCTCAGTCTTGTGGTTTGGATGATGCGCGGCTTCTTCGAGGAAATTCCGCCGGAAGTGGACGAAGCAGCCCAGATAGACGGCAACACGCGTGCCGGCACCTTCGTGCGAGTACTGCTGCCTATGGCGGCGCCCGGAATTGCCGCTACCGCCGTGCTGTGCTTCATCCTTTCCTGGAATGAGCTCCTGTATGCCATGATTCTGACGGCGTTTGAGTCCCGGACACTGACGGTGGGCATCCCGGGTCTGGTGACTCCGCACGGTACCCTTTGGGGGCAGGTAGCTGCTGTGGCGATGGTCGCCACGCTGCCGATCGTCATTTTTACCTTTTTTGTCCAAAAGCATCTCGTGCGCGGCCTGACCTTTGGAGCTGTCAAAGGATAGTTTGTCCCGGGCCGACGGCGCACTGCAACCAGGATACAAAGCATGAGTGTGATTTTTGACAAGGTGAGCAAACAATTTCCGGATGGCACGCTGGCTCTGGACAATCTGGATCTTGAATTTGCCAAAGGAGAATTTGTTATTTTCCTGGGACCTTCGGGAAGCGGTAAGACGACAGCCTGCCGTTGCCTTGCAGGCCTTGAAGAGATCACCTCCGGTCAAATCCTGGTGGATGGGGTAGACGTCTCGCCGCTGCCTCCCCGCAAACGCAACATGAGCATGGTGTTTCAGAACTATGCATTGTATTCTCACAAAAGCGTTTTTGAAAACATCGCCTATCCGTTGCGGGTTCGCAAGCTGGCAAAAGGGCGAATTGCGGAGGAGGTCCGCAGGGTAGCCGCATTGCTGCAGATTGAGGAGTATCTCGACCGACGTCCGCGCCAGCTTTCCGGTGGTCAGGCCCAACGTGTTGCGGTCGCTCGAGCGTTGGTCTGGAAACCGGATATCTGTCTGATGGACGAACCGCTTTCCAACCTGGACGCCCTGCTGAGACTGCAGACGCGTACCGAGCTCAAGCGCTTGCACCGCGAATTGGGGAGTACCTTCGTTTTCGTGACACACGATCAGGAAGAAGCCATGACTTTGGGGACGCGCATTGCCGTGCTATGTGACGGCAGGCTGGTTCAATTTGATGTGCCGCGAAAGATTTATCACGAACCGGCCACCCGATTTGTAGCCGAGTTCATAGGGAGGCCTGCCATGAACACTCTGGAAGGAGTACTTACGGCGGGAGTATTTCACGCAGACGAGGTCAGGATTCCAGCGCCTTCGCCGATCGATATCATGAATGAAATTGTACTTGGCATCCGGCCGGAAAAGATCGTTCTCCACAGACAGCCCGGTCCCAACCTGGTCCCTTTTGCCCTGGATGTCGCGGAGCTAGTGGAGCCGGATACCTTGCTTTTTTTGAAGTCAGGAAAAAACAGTCTGGTGGTTCGTGTCGCCGAGGACTGTAGCGACCTTCTTCCCGGCGACACGGTACATCTCGAGTTCCCACCCGATGCCCTGCATTTCTTCGAGCCCACAACGGGGAAAAGGTTGTCGTGAGCTGGCTGCTGAGTATTGTGCCTCTTGGAATCGCTGCTTTGGCTTGGTGGGGGTTGGCGCAAATCAACCGTCGAACGAGACTGTTGCGCATCGGCGAGCTCATATTCTGGGATGGCATTGTTCTGGTGCTCATCTATCTCGTTTGGCTCCGCTGGTTTTGAAAAAATTCAGCTTGACTCCCAACAAAGAGAAATCCCCCTACTGCGAACAGAAGTGAGGTCTTACATGGATGTGCAAGTTTTGATCATTGGCGGTGGGGCCACCGGGGCTGGTCTGGCCCGCGACTTGACCCTGCGCGGGGTGCAATGCACTCTGCTCGAACAGGCTGATATGAATTCAGGCGCTTCGGGAGCCAATCACGGGCTGCTGCACAGCGGAGCTCGTTATGTTTATACGGATCCGACGACGGCAAAGGAATGCCGGGAAGAGGCGCAACTTCTTAAGCGACTGGCGCCTCACTGTGTGGAAGAAACGGGAGGACTGTTCGTGGCAGTGGCAGGTGATGACGAAAAGTATATCTCAGAATTTCCTTCCCTCTGCACTCAGAGTGGCATCCCCGTACACCCGGTGGATGTTGAAGAAGCGCTCCAGTTGGAGCCTTCACTTTCTGATAAAACAATTGCTGTCTACAAAGTGGAAGATGCCACCGTCGACCCATTCAAGCTTACCCTGGAAAACATCGCACAGGCCGAAAAACTGGGGTGCAATCTGCTTCGGTACACAAAAGTGGTTGGTTTCGATATTAGCGGTCGACGCATCCGCTCCGCCCGATTGCTTGACACCCGCACGGGTGAAGAAAGTAGATTGGAACCGGACATCGTGGTCAGCACCGCGGGAGCTTGGGCGAAGGAAGTGGCCGCGTTGGCCGGCATTCTCCTGTGCACGCTTTATTGTAAAGGCAGCATGCTGGTGACGAGCCAAAGGATGTCCCGGCACGTCATCAACCGGCTTCGTCCGCCTTCGGACGGAGACATTTTGGTGCCTGGCGGAACCGTTTCCATTCTGGGAACCACGTCGCTGCGCATAAACTCACTGGATCGCATCTTCCCGACTGTGGAGGAAGTTGACCTGATGATTGCAGAAGGAACATCCATGCTACCCGCCCTTGCAACGACGCGCTACGTTCGAGCATATGCGGGAGTGCGCCCTTTAGTTGGTTCCCATAAAGATACCAGAGATCAAGATGTCAGCCGAGGATTTGCGATCATGGACCATCGCTCGGACGGGATTGACAACTTCGTTTCAGTCACCGGCGGCAAGCTGACCACCTATCGTTTGATGGCGGAAAAAGCAGCCGATCTGGTGTGTGACCGTCTGAGAATCTCTGCCCCTTGCCCGACTCGAACCGACCCGCTTCCTGATACCTTAGCCGGCCGCTGGACAGAGCCCGGCAGGACGGCCAAAGAATGGGTTAGAAATCACGAACCGGATGACGCCCTGTTGTGTGACTGTGAAATGGTGCCTACGAGTTCCATCGACAGCATTGTAGATGCGATCCGAAACCGCGCAGGAAACCTTGACTTAATGCAAATCGGCCGGCGCAGCCGTCTAGGTAAAGGTTCATGTCAAGGAACGCTTTGCGCCGTGCGGTTGGCAAACCGTATGGTGGACTTTGGGGATTTGGATGGTGAGTCGTGTTTGGAAGCAATTAAAGCTTTCCAGCAAGAACGATGGAAAGGGCAGCACCCCATTTTGTGGGGAAAACAAATTGCGCCGGCGGAACTGAAAGAAGGATTGTATTGCGGCTTGCTTGGAGTGGAGTTGTAGTCGGGCAGGCAGGGCATCTTTTTCACTCTGATTTTTGATGGTTTTTAATCGCTAACTGGATGAAAATGGGGAAGCAGACTAACATAATGCCCGAGGGGTCCACTTCGGCACGTTCGGGGTATCAACTGCTGGTCATAGGCACCGGCATGGCGGGGATGGCCGCGGCTTTTTTTGCGGCGCAACGGGGGATTTCGGT
>Ga0210088_1000183_pt1 | contig 12393 bp, 13 predicted proteins | sample RushMan_CattailN_6_FD_185557 | JGI IMG/M metagenome (GOLD analysis project Ga0210088, IMG submission 185557) | Wetland microbial communities from San Francisco Bay, California, USA, that impact long-term carbon sequestration -... | ecosystem: Environmental > Aquatic > Marine > Wetlands ... | reverse complement strand
CAGCGGCAACAGGCCGACCGCGACAATCGCCAGCGATGCCGTCGATGCCTCGGCCAGGCGTTCATCCGAAGCCAAAGTGTAGACCTGTGTCGCCAGCGTGTCGAAATTGAACGGGCGCATGACCAGAGTCGCCGGCAGTTCCTTCATTACATCGACAAAGACCAGCAGGCCGGCAGTAAGCAGACTGCCACGCAGCAAAGGCGTGTGCACCCGACGCAGCACTGCGCCCTGGCCCAACCCGAGGCAACGCGCCGCATCGTCCATGTTCGGGGTTATCTTGGCCAGACTCGATTCGACCGTATGCAGCGCGACTGCAAGGAAGCGCACCAGGTAGGCATAGACCAGCGCAGCGATGCCACCAGTCAGCAACAAACCCGGGTTATTGCCGAACCACTGCTCCCACTGGCCGCTCAGCCAATTGTCGAGGCGCGTCACCGGAATCAGTACGCCAACCGCGATGACCGCGCCCGGAACGGCATAACCGAGCCCGACCAGCCGGTTGAGGCCGGTCGCCAGCGTACTCTTCGACAGGCGCGCGCCATACGCCATCAACAACGCCAGCAGAACCCCAATGAGCGCGGTCACTCCGGCGAGCAGGAAGCTGTTGCGCGACAGCAGCAGAAAGCGTTCGCCAAACTGTATATCGCCCTCGGCCAACGCCATCTTGAACAGTAGCGCCGCCGGCACAACGAAGCCCAGCAACAGCGGCAGCAGGCAGGTGGCGACTGCAAGAAAGGCGGCGAAGCCGCGCAGATGGGCGCCAGCCAGCGGACGATTACGCCCCGTTGTGTTGTGGTAGCGCGCCCGGCCACGCGAAATGCGCTCGGCCATCAGCAGGAAAAGAACAAACGAGAGCAGCATCGCCGCCAGTTGCGCTGCTGCAACCCGGTCACCCAGCGAAAACCAGGCGCGGTAAATGCCGGTCGTGAAAGTGTTGACGCCAAAGTAGGCTACCGTACCGTAATCGGCCAGCGTTTCCATCAGCGCCAGCGCGACGCCGGCGACAATCGCCGGCCGCGCCAGCGGAAGCGACACCGCGAAGAAGGCCCGCCACGGCCCCATGCCCAAAGTCCGCGCCGCCTCGAGCATGCCGCTCGCCCGTTCGAGAAAGGCCGCGCGGACCAGCAGGTAGACATACGGATAAAGAACAAAGACAAACATCAGGATGGCGCCGGGCAGAGTCCGGATATCGGGAAACCAGTAGTCTCCGTACTTCCAGCCGAACGCTTCGCGCAGTGCCGTCTGCAGTGGACCGACGAACTGCAGGAAGTCGGTATAGACATAAGCGAGTACATAGGCCGGCATGGCCAGCGGCAGCACCAGCGCCCACTCGAAGAAGCGGCGGCCGGGAAAATCATGCATGGCGGTGAGCCAGGCGGTCGCTACGCCGACCAGCGCCACACCCAACCCGACCCCGATGCACAGCCAGAGCGAGTTCAGGATGTACGCCGGCAGCACCGTCCGGGCCAGATGCGACCACGTCGCGCTGGTCCCGCCGACGAAAATGTTGAGGCCGACGCTGGCCACCGGCAACGCTGCCAGCAGGGCAACGAGCATGGCAACGGCAAGTAGCGGGGAATATTTGGGAATTCGCATGGTGCAAATGCGAATTATAATCGTCCACATGTCGCAACTTGAACTAAAAGGCGTCGTTCAGCGCTATGGCAAACATACCGTGGTCGATGGCGTCGACTTCCACCTTGAGAGCGGGCAGATCGCCTGCCTGCTTGGCCCGTCCGGCTGCGGCAAGACGACCTTGCTGCGCTGCATCGCCGGTTTCGAAGAGATTGTCGCCGGCGAAATCCGCCTGCACGGCGCGGTCGTCAGCGCGGCCAGCTACCGCCTGCCGCCGGAAAAGCGGCGGATCGGCATGGTCTTCCAGGATTACGCGCTGTTCCCGCATCTCACGGTCGAGCAGAACGTTGCTTTCGGCCTCGGCCGCAAACACCAGGAAGAAGCCCATCTGCGCGTTCGCCAGTTGCTCGCCACGGTCGGCCTCGCCGGGCAGGGCGACAAATTCCCGCACGAACTTTCCGGCGGCCAGCAACAGCGCGTCGCTCTGGCCCGCGCCCTGGGGCCGCGCCCCGAACTGATCCTGCTCGACGAGCCATTTTCCAACCTCGACGTCGGCCTGCGCGAACGGCTGTCGCTCGAAGTCCGGGAAATCCTCAAGCGCGAGGGGTCGACCGCGATCCTCGTCACCCATGACCAGAACGAGGCCTTCGCAATGGCCGACGAAATCGGCGTCATGCATGGCGGGCGCATCCAGCAATGGGATGCGCCTTACAACCTCTATCACCGCCCGGCCAACCGCTTCGTCGCCGACTTCATCGGCCAGGGCGTGCTGCTGCCCGGTACCGTCGCGGCCGGCACCAACGTCGAGATGGAACTTGGCAATCTGGTCTCCGACATCCCAGTCGAATGCAGCGAAACCTGCACCGATTGCCATGATGGCTGCGCGGTCGATGTGTTGCTTCGCCCCGACGACGTCGTCCATGACGACCGCAGTCCGCTGCAGGCCGAGGTGCTGCACAAGGCCTTTCGCGGTGCCGATATTCTCTACACGCTGCGCCTGGGCAGCGGTGCCCAGGTCCTGTCGCTGGTACCGTCGCATCACAACCACGCGATCGGCGAGAAGATCGGTATCCGGCTCGACGCCGACCATGTGATCGCCTTCAAGAAGTCCGGGCACTAAGTACCCGATGATCCCCTTTCTCGGACTGCTCGATCCGTTTCCGCCGGTGGAATCAGCGCGGGCCGATATGGGCGGCCTGCTTGCCGTCGGCGCCGACCTCTCCGTCGCCCGCCTGCTCGACGCCTACCGGCAGGGCATCTTTCCCTGGGGCACCGTCGAGCAGCAACCGTTGTGGTACAGCCCCGATCCGCGCATGGTGCTGTTTCCGGACGAGTTCAGGATCACCGCCTCATTGCGCAAGATCCTGCGCGGGCGCCGTTACGAAATCCGCTTCGACCACGATTTTCCGGCGGTGATCGGCGCCTGCGCGGAGATACCGCGCCCCGGCCAGGATGGCACCTGGATCACGCCGGACATGATGGACGCCTACATCCGCCTGCATGAACTTGGCTGGGCGCACTCGGTCGAAGTTTATGCAGAAGGCGATCTGACTGGCGGCTTGTACGGCATCGGGATCGGCCGCATGTTCTATGGCGAGTCGATGTTCTCCCGGCGCAGCAACGCTTCGAAGATTGCCTTCGCCCATCTCATCCGCTATCTTCTTGCGCATGACTTCGCAATGATCGACTGCCAGATGCGTACCGAACACCTTACCTCGCTGGGCGGACGCGAAATTCCGCGCAGCGATTTCCTCGCCCGGCTGCAACCACTGGTCGGCGCCAAAAATCTGCGTGAGCGCTGGAGCTCCGACGGTCTTGAACTGAACTGGTAAAGATGGCACTGCCCGACGATTCCGCCCTGCCCTATTCGCTGTTGCAGTTCTATGCGACCTCGCCCTATCCGTGCAGCTATCTACCCGACCGCGAAGCGCGCTCGCAGGTCGCAACTCCCACCCACCTGATCGACACCGAGGTCTACAGCACGCTGGTCCGGCGCGGCTTCCGCCGCAGCGGCGCCTTCACCTACCGGCCGCACTGCGACAACTGCGAGGCCTGCATCCCCGTCCGCCTGCCGGTTGCCGAACTGCAATACAGCCGGGCTCAGCGCCGCGCCATCCGCAACCATGCGGCGCTGACCATCCGCCAGCGACCACTGGCATTCTACGGCGAGCACTTCGCGCTCTATACCCGTTACCAGAATGCACGCCACGCCGGCGGCGGCATGGACGAAGACGGCGCCGAAAATTACGCTCACTTTTTGCTGCAAAGCCGCGTCGATACGCGCCTGATCGAATTCTCCGAAAGTGATGCGGTGCGCATGGTCAGCATCATCGATGTTCTCGAAGACGGCCTGTCGTCGGTTTATACCTTCTACGATCCCGATGTCGCCGGCGCCAGCTACGGTACCTACAATATCCTGTGGCAGGCGCTGCAATGCAGCGCCCTCGATCTGCCCTATCTCTATCTCGGCTACTGGATCGCCAACAGCCGCAAGATGGCCTACAAATCGCGTTTCCAGCCTATCGAAGGACTCATCGACGGCCACTGGCAACCTCTTGATCTTTCCGATACTGACCGATGAAATCCATCCTGCTCTCGCTACTCTCCATTTTCGCCTTCACGCTGGCCCATGCCGGGAACGAACGCATCACGTACAAATGTGACGACGGCAGCCGCTTCGAAGCCGAATTCATGACCGGCAGCGCCGGGCGCCCGCAGGCCACAGTGTTCATGAGCAGCAAGGAAATTGTGCTGCCCCTGGTTCCCGCTGCTTCCGGCGCCCTCTACCGGACCGACGGCATTGCGCTGCACACCAAGGGCGACGACGCGCTGTTCGACGATGGCAAGAACCCCATGCGGCGGTGCTCGCGCGGCGAACTGCCGACCTCGGCAGCCATCAGCCAGCCACCGGCCGCCTCCGCCAACTTCGTCGAATTCTCCGGCAGCGTCACCTACTCGGCACGCATTGTGCTACCGACCGATGCCGTAATGATCATCGGCATTCAGGACACTGCACGTGCCGATGCAAAGGCCCTGACGCTGGCCGAGCAGCGCATCGACCTGGCCGGCCAGCAGGTGCCGATTCCGTTCAAAATAATCGTCGACCGTGACCTTTTGCCCAAACAGGCACGCATTACCGTCTCCGCCCGCATCCAGCGCGGCAAGACCCTGCTGTTCATCAACGACACCGCCTATTTGGCCCTGAAAAATGGCGAACCGCAGCGCGTGGAAATGACGCTCAAGCAAGTCGGCCAAACCAGAAAGCGCTGATCGACGTTCTGCGCTGGATCAAGGCCACTGCCTGGCCCCTGTGCAACAGTGCGCCCATCACCTGAAAGCCCGAACACCATGCTCTCTCGCACGCACCCTCTCTGGCTGGTTGGCTTCCGGCCCTTCTTCGCCCTCGCCTGCCTCGCCGGACTGAGCCTGCCGATTGCCTGGATCCTGATCTTCAAAGGCGTTTTGCCCGCACCTTCACAGAATTTCTCGCCGGTCCAGTGGCACGCCCACGAAATGTTCTTCGGTTTCGGCTGGGCTGTTCTCGGCGGCTTCCTGCTGACGGCGAGCAAGAACTGGGTCGGCGTACGCGGCTACCACGGCGCCACACTGATGTTTCTCGCCGCGGCCTGGGTGTTCGAGCGCATCGGGATGAGCTTAGGCGCCAGCTGGCCGACCGCAATGTTCCTGCTCAGCAACAATCTCTTCCTGTTCGCCATCGTCGCCCTGCTCCTTGCCACCCTGATCGGCCATCGCGACAAGGACAGCTACCGCCGCGACAACATCCTGTTCCTCTTCGTCCTGCCGCTGTTCTGGATCGCCAAGACCCTGCTCCTCGCGCCGGATCACTTCAATATCGGCTGGAGCATGACCCTCGGGCTGTTCCGCGTTGCCTTCCTGATCATGCTTGAACGCACGCAGTCCCAGTTCATGCGTTCCGCGTTCAAGGTCGAGATCCTGCGCCGGCCGGTGCTCGACGCGGCAATCAAGGCACTCGCAGTCGTCCTCGTCTTCGGCGCCCTGTTACCGGCAGAACTTAGCCACAATCTCGAACTGGCGCTCGCCGCCCTGCTCCTCGGCCGCCTCGCCTTCTGGTATCCACACAAGGCATTTCGCCGTCTCGACATCGGCATCATGTATCTTGGCTACCTGGCCATCGCCGGGCAGTTGCTGATCGACGCGCTGCCACCGCCCGGCGGCATCGGCTGGGTCGGCACCGTGTCGGTTCACGTTTTCACCTTCGGCACCATGGGCCTGATCATTCCGGCCATGATGATCCGCATCGCCAACGGCCACACCGGGCGCAAGGTCGTATTCGGGCTCCTCGAAAAATTTGTGCTGTGGATCATGATCGCCGCCTTCTTCCTGCGCCTGGTCGGCCCGCAATTCGCCCCTGACGCCTACATGCGCTGGCTCGACCTCGCCGCCACCTGCTGGTTCATCGCCTTCGGCCTGTTCGCCTGGCGCTACATCCCCCAGCTTTTTCGCCCGCGCGTCGATGGCCGGGAACACTGAGCGCCGGCTTGCCGCCGTCGTCCTCGCCGCGCTGGCCTTCCCGGCGCAGGCCGCGAGCGTCGCCTGCCATGTCACCTACGGTGGCGAAACCCGGGTCATCAGCGCCGGAGCGACCAGCGACCCATATACGGGCGCACCGGTTTCCCTCGGCTCCTATTTCCTGTTCCGCATCGTTTTCCGCAAGGTGCCCGGTGACCTCGCCGGCATCAAGCTCACCACCTATGCCAACCGCGAAGAAGGCCCGGTAGTAATCCATCAGGCCACCTATCCCTATCCGCCGCCTGTGGCTGAGGCCAACGGTTTTACCGGCCTCAATTTGGTCTACGAACCCGTGCGCGACGGCGAGTTGCAATACTGGTGCGAACTGAAGGACACGCCATGAAAATGACCCTTTTTTTCGGGTCGACCGCGCCCCGCAGGAAGTACCCTTGGGGTGCAACAAGCGCTTTTTTCTGCCTGCTCGTCGGCCTCACCCACGCCGATCCCGTAACCCTGCTCTTTGCCGGCGACCTCATGCTCGCCGACGGCCCCGGCCGGACCATCGCCCAGGGCGGCGACCCGCTCGCGTCCTTTGCGCCCATCCTCAAGGAAGCCGACTACCGCATCGGCAACCTCGAAGTCCCGATCGCCACCGGCGGCCAGCCGCACGCCAGCAAGATCGTCTCCTTCCGTGCCGACCCGCGCGTCGTCACGGTACTGCAAGGCCGCTTCAACGCCGTCTCGCTCGCCAACAACCACTCCGGTGACTACGGCCGCGACGCCTTCGTCGAGACCATGCAGCACCTTGACGACGCGGGAATCGCCCATTTCGGCGGAGGCCCCGATCTCGCCGCAGCGCACCGGCCGCTGTGGATCGAGCGGAATGGCCTGAAGATCGCCGTCCTCGGCTACAACGAATTCAAGCCGCGCGCCTTCCAGGCTGGCCCCAACTGGCCCGGTATTGCCTGGAGCGAGGATGACTTGGTCATCGCCGATATCCGCGCGGCCAGGGCTGCCGGCGCCGACCTCGTCATCCCCTTCATGCACTGGGGCTGGGAGAAGGAAACGCAACCGAGCGAACGCCAGAAGGTCTTTGCCCGGAAGATGATCGACGAAGGTGCAGCCCTCGTCGTCGGCAGCCACCCGCACGTCACACAAGGCGCCGAAATCTACAAGGGCAAGCCCATCGTCTATAGCCTCGGCAACTTCGTTTTCGACGGCTTCGACTACCCGGAAGCCGAGCGCGGCTGGCTGCTCCGCCTAAAGCTCGACAAGTCCGGTGTCCTCTCCTGGGAAACCCTGGCTGCGCAGATCGACGACGCCGGCACCCCGTGGCCCGTCGCTGGTGCCTTCACGCCTTGCGGGCGAACCGGAGACACGACACCTGCGGAATGCTCGAACCCGTAGCGTCGGGCCATAATTCCGCCATCATGCATATCGTCACCGGCAAGAGGCGACGAACAGCGCCTGCTCCTAAATCTCGAAGCTCTGGTCGCTCTCTGTCACGCGCGCATGAGTGACGAAATGGTTCGTGTCATCAACCCGAAAAATCGCAGTGATTTCTACCAAGGGAGAAACGTCCCGTTCTCCTGAAAGCGACAGCAATTCAGCACACGGCCTTCACCATCGAAAAGCTGGCGCAACAAAAAATACGTGAGGCCGGTTGGCGGCGGCCCGCTAAAGGCAGGCAGATTCGAACGTTACGGTCAACACCCGAAAAACAGCAAAAACTGACTAGCGGTCGCGCACCGGCAGCGGCAACGCGTTGCTTTTGTCGCGCCCCCAGAGGTCGAGCGGGTCGCCAACCGAGCGGCGGAGTTCTTCCCTGGCCTTGGTGGCGGTAACCGGCTCGTCGAATGAAATAAGCTGGGCAAACGCCTGGCCCGTAAGTCGGTACAACCAGGTACGGCGTTTCACGATCATGTTCTCTCCTCTTTTGCGCCGGCCGCGAAAAAATCTTCGTTCTCGGTTGCCGGCGTTGGTACGACTCTACTCCTATTTCCCCGGCCCTGCCGATTTGGTAACCGGGCCAGAACCGAACCGGGGACAAATGTTGCGCGGAGCGCGTCGCTTCAGTCAGGCATCCGGCAGGTGCTCGAAACTGTTGTAACTGCCGGAACCCGGGGCGACATTGACCCGCTCGACGCGGGCATGAGCCGGGCCGCGTTGTGCGCAGGCGATCAGGTCGCCCACCGCAGCCTCGTCGCCAGCCACCATTGCCTCGACGCATCCATCGGACAGATTGCGCACCCAGCCGACGACACCGAGCCGCCTAGCCTGATCGACGATGAACCAGCGATAGCCCACGCCCTGGACATGTCCTTCAATCATCAGGTGATGTGCAATGCGCTTCATTTGAGCTCCAAGGCCTTGATCAGGATTGTGGAAATACTGCCACAGCACCGCGCAAATAGAAATTACTCAATAAAATCATTATATTAGCAATAAACGAAACTAGCACAGATCAAGGACTGTCGAATAGACTGCCGCAACAATCACGTTTCCCAATTCCCGGAGTTCGCCCCATGAAGCGTCTGATTTCTTTCCTGTTCGCGTGTTGCCTTGGCCTGCCGGCCATTGCCGAGGTGACGAGCTACGATCAGCCGATTCACGATGCAGCCCGGAACGGCAGCGGCGACGATGTCCGCCGCCTGCTCCAGGCCGACCCCAGGCAGCGTGACGTACGCACGGCGCTCGGCTCGACGCCGCTGCATCTGGCCGCGACGAATGGCGATACCAGCGCCATGAAGGCACTGATCGCCGCTGGCGCCAATCCCAATGCCCGCGACAACGACGGTGCCACGCCGCTGCACATGGCTGCCTACTCCAGCCGCCCGGCCAACAGCCAATTGCTGCTCGAAGCCGGTGCCGATCCGCTGGCCAAGACCGACAACGGCCGCGACCCCACTTCGATGGCGCGCAAGGTCAAGGCCGACGAGGCAGCCGGCGTCATTTCGCTGTGGGTGCTCAAGGGCTGCAAGGCCGGCAAGCCATGCTGAAAAGAGCACTCGTGCTGATTGCTGCGCTGCTGGTCAGCAGCGCGCATGCCGCCGCCCCGGCGACGCCACTGCCGACCATCGAGATCTACATGCCGACCGTCTGCCTGGCCTGCATCGACTGGGCGGAACACTTGCGACAGAACGGCTTTACCGTGAAGGTGACGCAGACCGACGACATGGCAGCGGTCAAGCGCCGCCTGAAGGTACCGAAGGATCTGGAAGCGGTACCGAGCGCGCGGGTTGCCGGATATTTCATCGAAGGCCACGTCCACGCCGACCAGATCAAGGAACTGCTGGGCGAAAAGCCAAAAGCGCTCGGCCTTGCCGTCCCCGGTCTGCCACTCGGTGCGCCTGGCCGCGAGTATTCCAGCCCGACCTGCGAAACGGGGTGCACGATGCTCGAAAAAGACAGCGCCCCGCCGCGGGTGCGCCGCGAGTTCTACGAGACGCTGCTGGTCAAGAAGGACGGCTCGACCTCGACCTATGCCCGGCATTGATTCCCCGGCGCCGGACAGCCAGCGCCCGGCTCACGGCTACAGGAAATCGCGGTAGATTTCGCTGGCCCAGGCGCGGTCCTCGCCATCCGGATTCGGGTTGCGCTTCTGCCTGACCTGCTGCAGCAGGAAGCCATCGCCGCGATCCCGATAACTGGTTTCGATGCGAATGCTCTCCGCCGGATCGACGCTGCTCAGGACGTGGCAGACGCTCTCCGGCAGCAGCGGCTGCACCTTCTTTCCCGTCGCTTCGGCGGCAATCTGGCGGGCAACCGCCAGCCCCATGCGGTTGGCGACATGGCCGGTCTTCGGATATTGGCCGAACGACGGTGAAACCTGGCCACAGGCATCACCGATGATGAAAATTCGCGGGTCCGCGCTGCTACGAAAATCGATGGCGTCCTGCGCCGCCCAGCCACTCGGCCGGTCGCTGTCCTCGGGCCGGATCAGCCCGGCCTGCCACAGCAGATCGGCCGCCTGTTGCGGTGGACACAGCAGCGCTTCGGAAAATCGGATGTCGTCGATATCGGTACTCAGGGTCTTGCGCGCCGGATCGATCCGGCGCACCTGCGCGTGATCGAGGTAGGTGATCTGGTCCTTGAAGCGCTCGAGCAGAACCGAACGGAAGGCCGGCATCAGCGGGTTGGGGTCGACGACGATCAACTTGCCGGAAATCTTCCGCGTTTTGAGGAACCAGGCGATCAACATCGCCCGTTCGTAGGGCGCCGGCGGACAGCGATATGGGGCGGGCGGAATGGTCATCAGCAGATCGCCCCCAGAGAAGGTGGCGAGACGCTGCTTCAGCGCCGGCAGGTCGGCACCATTGACCAGCGCGCCCGAATGGCGGCGGCGCAGTTCGGCCGCCGTCGCCGGATCGTCGACACCCCAGGCCGTGAAATCTTCGCGGATACCGGGCGCGATAACCAGCCAGTCGTAGGCCAGCCGTTCATTGCCGACGACCACGATGCGCGCCGCGCGGTCGATGGCGTGGACCTCGGCGCGCAGGAAACGGTAGCCCCGGCGCGCCGCCAGGGCGGTGTATTCGTGGCGCTCCGGTACCTGGCTGTCCATGCCGACCAGCCAGCGATTGCTCAGGGCGAACGAAACGAAGGCCGGCTGGCGGTCGACTAGTACCACCTCGACCTCGGGCGCCAGGGCACGCAAGTGGCCTGCCGCCGACAACCCACCCCAGCCGCCGCCGATGACGACGACGCGCCGCACTGCCGCATGGCCGACACCGACCAGCGGCAGCAGGCCGGCGGCACAGACGAACTGGCGGCGTGTAGCGCTCATTGGTAGCGCAAGGCCTCGATCGGGTCGAGGCGTGCCGCTTTCTGCGCCGGGTAATAGCCGAAGAAAATGCCGACCGCCGCCGCCACGCCGAAGGCCACCAGCACGGAACTGCCGGAAATGACGACGACCATGCCGGTGATGACGTTGACCAGCAGCGCGCTGCCGATGCCGAGCAGCAGCCCAAGCAGGCAACCGGCGAGCGAGATCATCACAGCCTCGAGTAGGAACTGCAGCAGGATGTCGCGCTCGCGGGCGCCGATCGCCATGCGGATGCCGATCTCGCGCGTCCGTTCGGTCACCGAGACGAGCATGATGTTCATGATGCCGATGCCGCCGACCAGCAGCGAAATCGAGGCAATGGCACCGAGCAGGACGGACATCGTGCGCGTCGTCTCGGCCTGGCTTTCAGCGGCGGCCGATAGGTTGCGGATGAAGAAGTCGTCCAGCTGTCCATCGCGCAGCCGGTGCCGCTGGCGCAGCAATGCGGTCGTGCTTTCCATTACCCGTGGCATAGCTTCATCCGATTCGGCCTGAACCATGATCATTCGCACCGAGCCCAGGAAAGGCGTACCGAAAACCTTGCGCTGCGCCGTGGACAGCGGAATGATCACGGTATCGTCCTGGTCGTCCCCCGAGAGGCTCTGCCCTTTGGCGGCCAGTACGCCAATGACGACAAAGGGATTCTGCTGGATGCGTATGGTCTTGCCGACCGGATCTTCGTCGCCGAAAAGATTTTCTGCCGTAGTCTTGCCGAGCAGCGCGACGCGAGTCGCCGAACGGACGTCGGACTCGCCGAACGCTGCGCCATTGGCAATCGACCACACGCGCGCGTCGAGATAGGCCGGCGTCGTGCCGACCACTTGCGCGCTCCAGTTCTGCGAACCATAGACCAGTTGCCTGTTACCCCGGTGCGTCGACGCCACATTGACGACGCCGTCGAGTTCGGCGATCGCCTCGGCGTCCGCCACGTTCAGCGTCGGCGCGCCGGCCGCGCCGCTGCGCACGCCGGACGTGGTGAAAGAACCCGAGAGGACGATGAACAGATTGCTGCCCATCGTACTGATTGCCTGCTGCACGGCATATTGCGCACCCTGCCCGATGGCCATCATGATGACGACGGCGCCGACGCCGATCACCATGCCGAGCATGGTCAGCGCAGTACGCAGCCGGTTGGCGCCCATCGCCATCCAGGCTTCGCCGAGCATCGCCTTTAGCACGGCGCCGCCTCCTGATGCACGATGGTGGCATGGTCGCTGACGATCTCTCCGTCGAGAAAGCGCACCTGGCGCCGGGCATGGTCGGCGATGTCGGTTTCGTGGGTGACCAGCACGATGGTGATGCCTTCGCGGTTGAGTTCGCCGAAGAGCACCATGATTTCCTCGCTGGTATGGCTGTCGAGGTTGCCGGTCGGCTCGTCGGCGAGGATCAGCCGCGGCTGGTTGACCAGCGCCCGGGCAATCGCCACGCGCTGTTGCTGGCCACCGGAAATGCGGCTGGGCAGCGAGTCGGCGTACTTTCCCAGGCCGACCTTTTCGAGCACG